>Ga0137359_10001215_pt1 | contig 20462 bp, 16 predicted proteins | sample Mad1_40_16metaG_FD_108281 | JGI IMG/M metagenome (GOLD analysis project Ga0137359, IMG submission 108281) | Vadose zone soil microbial communities from Angelo Coast Range Reserve, California, USA - Mad1_40_16 metaG | ecosystem: Environmental > Terrestrial > Soil > Vadose zone | place: USA... | reverse complement strand
GTACCGTTACATCACCGAGGGCGAGATTCCCGCGTTTAAACTCGGCAACCGTTGGAAACTGCGTAAAACGATCCTGGACCGCTGGATGGAACGAAAGATGAGCCAGGCGACTGCGAGGCGCCGCTAGTCTGGCGCGAGAAACAGGGAGAGAGGCCGCGAAATGTTGGGAATGGGAAAAAAGAGCCGGCAACTCGTGGGACTGGACATCGGATCCAGCTCGATTAAGGCTGTGGAATTGAAGTCGTCAAAATCAGGCTATGAGCTTGTGAGTTTTGGAATGGAAAGCTTGGCGCCGGACACGGTGGTGGACGGGGCTATCATGGATGCGCCGCAAGTAGCCAACGCCATCAGCAAGATATTCGACGCGCAGCGTATCAAGACGAAGAACGTGGCGACGTCTGTGTCGGGCCACTCGGTGATCGTCAAGCGCGTGCCGCTCCCGTTGATGACGGAAGATGAGCTTTACGATCGAATTCCTTCCGAGGCCAGCCAACACATTCCGTTCGATATCGCTGATGTGAACCTAAGTTATCAACTGCTGGAGTCCATGGACTCGCAGATGGACGTTCTGCTCGTGGCGGTTAAGAAAGACAAGATTCTGAACCACACCAACGTTTTGGCGCAGGCGGGTAAGACGCCGGTAGTGGTGGACATCGACGCTTTCGGTTTGCAGAACTGCTTTGAGATCAATTACGAGCCGGATGCGGGGCAGACCGTGGCGCTACTGAACATCGGCGCGAGCGTCATGAACATCAACATCGTGCGCGGGGGCGTGCCGCTGTTCACGCGCGACGTCAGCGTGGGCGGCAATCAATATACGGACGCGCTGCAGAAGGAATTGGATCTGAGCTTTGAAGACGCGGAGCGCTTGAAGAGGGGCGATTCGCTGCCGAGCGTCACCGACGAACAGAAGCAACAGATACTGCGCAGCGTTTCCGACATTCTGACGCTGGAAATTCAAAAAACTTTCGATTTTTTCCGGGCAACCGCGAGTGGCGAAAATATTCAAAGAATCGTAGTTGCGGGCGGCACGGCGCGGGTTCCCGGACTGGTGGATTTGTTGCGCGAAGAGTTTGCCATGCCAGTGGAAGAATTGAATCCATTCCGCAAAGTGCAAATCGATCCGGGCAAACACAGTGATGACCAGATTCGCGAAATGGCGCCGCGGCTGGCCATTGCCGTAGGTCTGGCGCTGAGGAGCTTCGACTAGCCATGATCCGCATAAACCTGCTTGGACAAATTCGACCAAAAACCGCACGGCGTCCGGTAGACACGGGAGCAGCGATGCCGGTGGTGTTCATCGGCGCGGGACTGGTTCTAGGCGCCCTGGTGCTGGGATTTTTCTATTTCACCTGGCAGCGCCAACTCGAAAAAGAGAATGCGGAAATCAAACGGTTGACGGCGCAAAAAACAGAGCTCGAACAGACCAAACAGCAAGTAGAACTTTTCGAGAGGCAGAAGGACCTTTTGCAGCGGCGAGTTTCCACCATCGAGCAGTTGCAGCGTGATCGCACCGGCGGGCAGGAGCTGCTGGACATGGTTGCCAACACTGTTTCGCGGACTGAAAATCTTTGGCTCACCGAGATGGTCCGCAAGGGCAGCGTGCTTTCGATGGAAGGCACGTCCGCTTCCGTCAACTCAGTCGCTAACTTTATCACCGCGCTGAAGCGCTCCGGGTATTTCCAGAAAGTCGAAATCAAGGAAGCAAAGCAGGACGATAAGAATACGGCAGTGCAGTCGTTCGGGTTCCAGATTTCGGCTGAAATCACTCCGCCCACCGCAGCGCAGACCAAACCGGCAAATAGTCCGGCCCCCGCTGCGGCTGCGAAGGCGCCGGCGAAGAAAGGATAAGAGGGCGCCATGGCCAATCCGTTTCGAGATATGTCCGTGATCATGCAGGCCCTAGTGGCCGCTGCGGTCGCTGTGGTGCTGGTTCTGGTGGGTGTTTACGTGCCGGGTTCTCCAATCGCCCGAGAACGCGACGAAGTGGACAGCGCCGTTCAAAACAAGAACAAGCTGAACCAGGAAGTTACGCAGCTTCAGGTTTACAAGCAGCGCTACGGAGAATTGAAACAGCAGATGGATGCGCTCTCGAAGCAACTGGAGACGCTGAAGACCATCGTGCCCGAAGAAAAAGAGACCGACGAGTTTATCCGGTTGTTGCAGGGAGCCGCGAGTTCGTCCAGCGTGCAAATTCGGCGTTTGACGGCGCAAGCTATCGTCCCCAAGGAATACCACTACGAGATGCCATTTGAAGTGCAGGCCGATGGCCCGTACTTCAATCTCCTAGACTTCTTCGGGAGATTAGGGCGCCTGTCGAGAATCATCAATGTGGGGGACCTGTCTTTTGACGATCCGGATAAGGCGAAGGGAACGAAATACCCGGTGCGTCCGGGAACAACGGTTTCTGGGATTTTTACGGCAACAACATTCTTCACCAAGCCCGCCGACGCTGGTGTGGCTCCGGCAGCCGGAGCCAAGCCTGCAGCTGGTGCGGCTGGGAAACCCTGAGCGGGAATGAGCGAACTATGCGTTCAGTGATAACTCTCGGACTAGGGATCTTGATCGCGGCAGCGACGCCCGGATTGCGGGCGCAGGCGACCACTTCAACGCCCAACAGTGCGAAGCCCGCACCAGGCGCAGGCAAGCCCGCGCAGCAGCCAGCCAAGCCGGCAGCACCAGCGGCGAAACCCGCGGCACCGGCGGCTAAACCTGTGCCACAAACGGCGAAACCTGCAACACCGGCGGCCAAACCAGTCGGTAAGCCAGCCGCCAAGCCTGCCGCGAAGACAAAGTCTCCCGCGAAACGGGCTGTTAGAGCGGTCGAAAAGCCCAAGACTCCGGGAACCGCGCCAGCGGCGGCGGAGAGCGAAGTGAGACAGGCTCGCCGGGATCCGTTTGAATCTTTACTGGGCCGGCAGGGGGGGAAGGCACCACTGAATCTCCCTCCGGGCAAATTGGGCTTGCAGGTCAGCACGCTGCGCCTTGACGGCATTGTCCGCTCGCCGAACGGGATGATCGCAGTGGTTTCGAATCCGCAAGCGCGCACTTATTTTCTGCGTGAGGGAGACCGTTTGTACGACGGCAGCGTGGAAAAGATTTCTATGGACGGCGTTTCCTTCCATGAAGAAGGAAAAGATGCCTTCGGGAAACCCGTCGAACACCAGGTTAATAAACGAATTTACTCCAGTCCAGGAGAACAGCAATGAAGACGAATTGGCCGGCCTTACGGCATGGCTACCTGATCCTTGCAGGCGTGGCGCTGGGGTGCAGCCCACTGTTTGCGCAGACGCAGGCGCCCGCTGCGGCGACCTCGGCGGTCATCTCCAGCGTTGCCATTACTCAAGCGCCGGAACGGTCGGCGGTTCGCGTGGAGGGTGAAGGACGTCTGGACGTTCACGCCGGCCGAATGCAGAACCCGGATCGCCTGGTGCTGGATTTCGCGGGAGCCCGTCTCGCGGTGCAGAAGACGGTTATCCCGGGGATATCTGCTCCGGTGCGCGGCGTGCGCATTGGGCAATACCGCCCGGATGTCGCCCGCGTGGTTGTGGACCTCACGACAGCGACCCCCTATCAGGTTTCACGCGACGGCGAGGCAGTGGTTATTTACTTTGAAAATCCGTCCGCGACTCCCGTGCAGCCGGTTTCGAGTGTTACAACTTTGACCTCGAAGCAAAATGAGAAGGCCGGACCGGGATTTAATTACGTCGCGGCGTCTCCCAAGGTGGTTGCGCGTCATTCGTCCAAGGAGTTGAAGATTTCTGCTCCTCGCTTCGTTTTGCCAAGCCAACTGACCCAGCCCTCAGTTACGCTTGCATCGTTCAGCGGGAACAAGGAACCTGTTCGCCCGGATTCCACGACGCAGCAGGCTGCGGCCCAGCAAGCAGTTCAGCAAGCAGGCGCAGCGGCCTCGACGATGGCAACATCGTCTCAAGCGCAAGCCCCGGCAGCAGCCCCAGTAGGAAGATATACTGGCGAGCCGATCTCCGTGAACTTGAAGGACGTGGACCTGAAGGACTTCTTCCGCCTGATTCACGAAATCAGCGGTCTGAACGTCGTACTTGATCCGGCGGTCAAGGGAAGCCTCACGATCGTACTGGATGAAGTGCCCTGGGATCAGGCGCTCGACATCGTGATGCAGAACAACAGCCTGGATAAACAGCTGAATGGCAACGTCTTGCGCATTGCCACGCGCTCCACTCTCCAGAAGGAAGCTGAGACCCAGCGCGATTTGGAAAAGGCGCAGGCCGAGGCGGTCGCTCCAGTTACCCTGACTCGCGTGCTCAGCTATTCCAAGGCTGCCACGATGGCCACGACGCTGAAGAAGTTCCTTAGCTCACGCGGCGATGTTTTGTTCGACGAACGGTCGAACCAGCTCATCATTCGTGACATTCCCTCGGTCATTCCGGTCCTTGATAATCTTATCCGTCAACTGGACCGGAAAGCGCAGCAGGTGGAGATTGAAGCGCGCGTGGTTTCCGCGTCGCGTTCCTTTTCGCGGGATATCGGGACGCAGCTCGCATTTGCCGGAACAGGGCTGAACGGCCGAAATATGATCGGTGGCGACACGACCGTCGGTACGAGTCAAATGAATCAGAGCGTCATAGCGCCGCCAATCATCGTACAGGGCAGCGGGACCGCCAACACCCCAGGCAGCGGTGCCATGCCTTTGGTCACGAACCTTGCCGCGGGAGTGCCGACTAGCGGACTCTTCCTCGGCCACCGTTCCCCCAATTTTGCGGTGGACCTCTTCATAACGGCGGCGGAAGCCAAGGGCGTTGGCAAGCTTCTTTCAAAGCCCAAGGTCATCACGCAGAACAACGAGAAGGCGATCGTTAAGCAGGGTACCAAGATTCCAATTCAGACGACTATCAATAACACCATCTCGGTGCAGTTCATTGACGCCGTTTTGAAACTGGAAGTTACCCCGCAAATCACCGCCGAAGGCACAATTTTCATGGACGTGCTGGTGGAGAATACGCAGATCGATACCGGTATCCCACGCGTTTCGGGAATTCCGGCTCTCGATACCGAGTCGGCGGAAACGAAGGTAACCGTCGCCGATGGCGGAACCGTTGTAATCGGCGGCATCATCGTCTCTTCGCAGCGAACGGACATCACGCAAGTCCCGCTTGTGGGCAGCCTGCCGCTGATTGGGCATCTTTTCAAGCGGACTTCCGTCACAACCTCGTCGCAGGAACTGATATTCTTCCTGACCCCCCGAATCATCCCGGGGTAATCAGGGAACACTCTTTCAAGTTGGGACGGAGACGGGGAGACTACGGTCTCCTCGTTCCATTTATGAATACTTCTTTGCATCGTCGACGCCGCGCTCTGAGTTCGAATTTGTCTAGCACAAATGTTGACGCGCTGCTGATAACCAGCCCGGCCAACTGGTTTTATCTGGCTGGTTTCACCGGGGACTCGGGCGCGCTCGTTGTGGGGCGGAAGAGCACTACCCTCATAACGGACGGGAGGTTCATGGTGCAGGGCCGGGCAGAAACCTGTAGAGTCCGCATCGTCCAGCAGAAAGGATCGCTGTTTGAATCCGTCGGCCAATTCTTGAAGGATTCGAGGTCCCGTAGGGTGGGGTTCGATCCCAACCAGCTCACCGTGAAACAATTGCAAGTCCTTCGTAGGACAGCCGGGGCAGGCGTACGATGGACTCCGGCTTTGGGCATGGTGGAGAGACTCAGGATGCGAAAGGATCTTGCAGAACTCACCCAAATGCGACGGGCGGCCATCCTGGCGGGGGAAGTCGTGCAATCCGCCATCGAGCTGTTGAGACCGGGTATCCGTGAATTTGAAGTGGGAGCCGAGATCGAATATCAAATGAGAAAGCGAGGAGCGTCAGGGCCGGCCTTTGAGACGATCGTCGCTTTCGGAGAAAGAGCCGTTTTGCCGCACGCCCGCCCCACCGCCAAACGACTGAGGAAAAATGAGTTGGTCGTGCTGGACCTGGGTGTTATACTCGGCCACTATTGCAGCGACATAACCCGCACGGTGTACGTGGGGCGGGCTCCGAAACGCATTAGGACCTGGTACCAAGCGGTTCTGGAAGCCCAAGGGGCGGCGATCGCGGCGGCAAAGAGCGGTGCTGCCTGCGGGGATGTCGATGGGGCGGCAAGGCAAGTCCTGGCGGGGTATCGTCTAGACCACCTTTTTGTTCACAGCACGGGCCATGGGCTTGGACTCGAAGTACATGAGGATCCCAGGGTGGCGCGGGGGCAGAAGATGCGCCTCGAGCCGGGAAATGTAATTACCATCGAACCGGGCGTGTATTCGGCGGGTATCGGCGGGATTCGCATTGAGGATGATGTCGCCATTCACGCCACTCGCACAGAAGTACTGACCCGCGCACCGCGGGATCTCATTGAGCTCTAGAACCGGCATGAAACGCAAAAAGCCCAGTAAATCCAGTCCGTCGTTTGACAATCCGGAAATTGAGCAGATCGAACAGCTCTTTCAGTTCATGACGGAGCACAACTTGGAGGAGTTTGAGTACTCCCGAGGCGATTTGCGAATACGTCTGCGAAAGCCATCTGCCGGAATGGTCGCTTCCGACCCGCGAATGCTAACCGCGCCGGAGATTATCGTTCCGGGGTCGGTGGAGGCTCCGCAGCCTGCTTCTGGTGGAACTGCGGCTCTGGAAGCGCGATCTTCCGAGGACCTACACCTGGTCAAGTCCCCAATTGTCGGTACATTTTATGAGTCTCCCAGCCCCGGCACGGAGGCCTTCGTGAAGGTAGGCACGCACGTGGAGACGGGGAAAGTCCTGTGCATCGTGGAAGCAATGAAGCTGATGAACGAGATTGAATCCGACGTCACCGGCGAAGTTATTCGCATTTTTGTCGAAAACGGTCAACCGGTGGAATACGGGCAGCCTCTCTTTGGCATCCGTCCGAGCCGGCAGAAGTAGCCGGCAATCCAGACCATGTTTCAGAAAATCCTAGTTGCCAATCGCGGGGAGATCGCCCTGCGGGTCATCTGCGCCTGCAAGGAGCTGGGGATATCCACGGTGGCGGTTTATTCCGAGGCAGACCGCAACTCGCTCCATGTCCGTTTTGCAGACGAGGCGGTCTGCATTGGGCCACCGCGCAGCAGCGAGAGTTATCTGAACATTCCCCAGGTGATCAGCGCAGCGGAAATCACCAACGTGGATGCCATCCATCCGGGTTACGGATTCCTATCGGAAAACGCAAATTTTGCCAAGGTCTGCGAAGCCTCGGAAATCACCTTTATCGGACCCCGGCCCGAAATCATGGAGATGATGGGTGAAAAGGACCGCGCGCGGCGGGAAGTGAAGGCCGCGGGTCTGCCCACCATTCCCGGGAGCGATGGCATCGTTGAAGGGGAAGAGCAGCTGGCGAAAGAGGCGGCGCATATCGGGTATCCGCTCATTCTCAAAGCCTCCGCAGGCGGAGGCGGCCGCGGTATGCGCGTGGTACGGAAGCAGGATGAACTTCTTGCCGCATATCAGACGGCTCGCAGCGAGGCGCAGCAGGCCTTTGGGACGCCAGACGTTTATGCGGAAAAATTCCTCGAGCATCCTCGTCACATCGAGTTTCAGGTGCTGGGCGACCAGCATGGCAAAGTGATCCATCTCGGTGAGCGCGAATGCAGCATCCAGCGGCGGCACCAGAAACTGGTGGAGGAATCGCCGTCACCCGTCGTGGACGCGAAGCTGCGCAAGGAACTTGGCGCCAAAGTGGTGAAGGCATTGGAAGAAATCGGCTATACCAATGCTGGGACAATCGAGTTCCTGATGGATCAAGACGGCGCGATGTATTTCATCGAAATGAATACGCGCATTCAGGTCGAACATCCCGTTACGGAACTCGTCACCGGAGTGGATTTGATCAAGGCGCAGATCCGCATCGCCGCCGGCGAAAAGATGGAAGATGCCACCGGCGCGATTATTCCTTCGGGGCACGCCATTGAATGCCGCATCAACGCCGAAGATCCGTTGACCTTCGTGCCTTCGGCGGGACGCATTACGACGTTTCAGGCGCCGGGAGGAACGGGAGTGCGAGTTGATTCCGCCGCTTATGCCGACGCCGTCATTCCCCCTTACTACGACTCGATGATTGCAAAGCTGATCGTTAAGGGACGCGATCGCGCCGAAGCTATCGGCCGCATGAAGCGGGCGCTCGAAATGTTTGTCATTGAGGGCATCAAGACGTCCATCCCGCTGCACCGGCGAATTCTGGCCGATCCGGATTTTGCAGCGGGTAAGTTCGATACCCACTTCATTGAAAGATTGCTTGGAACGAACGGAAAATAAACGTTGGAGCGCCTTGTTCTACCGCGGCTGTATGTGATATTAGACGCAGCATTGCTTACCGTTCCCGAAACAGAGTGCGCCGAAGAACTCGTTGCTGCCGGTGTTCGCATGCTCCAATACCGGAACAAGCGGGCGTCTGCGCGCGAGTTGTTTGATTCCGCGAAACAGCTTAGTTCTTTGTTGATTCCGCAGGGTGTCACCTTTGTGGTGAATGATCGCGCGGATGTCGCGTCAGCCGCGGAAGCCAGCGGCGTGCACGTCGGGCAGGAGGACCTGGAAGCAGAAGCAGCTCGCGCGGTGGTGGGGTCAAATAAACTGCTGGGCGTTTCGACACACAACATGGAACAATTCCAGCGCGCCGCCGCATCTTCCGCGGATTACATTGCCGTGGGACCCATCTTTGCAACGGGCACAAAGTCAAACCCCGATCCAGTAGTTGGCACACAGTTCATCCAAAAGGTTAGACCGCTAACTGATAAACCAATTGTGGCCATTGGGGGCATCACGTTGGAGCGCGCGCCTGAGATAATCGAATCAGGAGCTGATTCCGTGGCGGTCATTAGCGATATCCTCGGCGCACTCGAGCCGGGGATCCGCGCCAGGCAATACATCGATCTGCTGGGGCCCGCTAACCACGCGGCTGCCGGCTGAGGCAATTCGACGAATGGCAGACACAACGCATCCTCTCGCGGACACCAGGGCAAAGTCAGAGCCGGGCTTTGTGCGTGCCATCGGCTTGTTTGACGGCACGATGATCGTCGTGGGCTCGATGATTGGATCGGGGATCTTCATTGTGGCTGCGGATATTTCGCGGCAAACGGGATCCGCGGGCGGCCTGCTGCTCACTTGGATTCTGACGGGCCTGTTGACGATATCCGCCGCGCTTTCTTATGGCGAGCTGGCAGCGATGTTTCCCCACGCGGGCGGTCAGTATATTTACCTGCGTGAAGCTTACTCGCCGCTTTGGGGATTTCTCTATGGCTGGACGCTGTTTCTGGTGATTCAAACAGGGACGATCGCGGCCGTAGCCGTGGGCTTCGCGCGCTATCTCGGCGTTTTGGTGCCGGCAATTTCTCCGAATGCGTGGATCGTTCACCCCATTGCATTGGGTTCAAAATACGCGATCAGCCTTTCGGTTCAACAGCTCGTGGGCGTGCTGATGATCGTGTTCCTCACGTTCATCAATACGCTGGGAGTGCAGCTCGGAAAGCTGATCCAGAACGTATTCACGAGCGCGAAGACCGTGTCACTTGTGGGATTGATTTTCCTGGGTATTTTTGTAGGAAGAAATGCCGGGGCCATCACGGAAAATTTCAGTCACTTCTGGACGATTCGCAATGCGCAGCCCATCGAGCCGGGAGCGAATTTCCTGAGAAGCTTTGTGCCGACCATCACGGCAGCGAGCGGTGCGTTTGGTTTGCTGGTGGCTTATGGAGTAGCCCAGGTAGGTTCGCTGTTTTCCGCCGACGCCTGGAACAATATCGGATTTACGGCCGCGGAAGTGAAGAACCCGAAGCGCGATGTGGCGCTCTCCATGGCCTTCGGCACCATCATCGTCATCACCCTCTACTGCTTGGCGAATTTGGCATATCTTTGCACGCTGCCGCTAGTGCAGATCCAGACCGCTCCGGATGATCGCGTGGCCAGCGCAGCATTAAACGCCATCTTCGGATCTGCGGGCGCCATGATTATGGCTGTGGCGATCATCATTTCCACATTTGGCTGCAACAACGGTTTGATCCTGGCCGGCGCACGCGTCTCTTACGCCATGGCTAAAGATGGACTCTTTTTCCGGGCGACCGGCAACTTGAACAAAAAAGGTGTTCCCGGCAGGGCCTTGACCTATCAGGGGATCTGGATCGCCATCTTGATTTTGCTTCGCACTCGGAAAGTGGACGCGGCCGGAGGCGTAAGCTACGGAAATCTTTACAGCGACTTGCTGAATTACGTTGTATTTGCCGTGTTGCTGTTCTACGTGCTTACGATAATTGGAATTTTTGTGCTGAGAGCGAGACGGCCAGATGTCGAGCGGCCATATCGCGCATTTGGATACCCGTTCGTCCCCGCGCTTTATATCTTGGCCGCCGTCACGATTATGCTAGTGCTGCTGCTCTATCAAACTCAGACAGCGGGTACGGGCCTGATGATTGTAGTGATCGGCTTACCGGTCTATTGGCTGTGGTCACGGCGGGCGGTGCCCGTTACTCGCACGGAATAGTGCAATTTTCTTGTAGGGGCGCGGCATGCTGCGCCCCTACAATGCTCTAGGCCAAATTGGCAGTCCGATTAGAAATTGGGGCCGACCCCAAAGGAGGAGTTGCATGGGCAACCCCTTGTTCGCAACCAAGTCGCTCGACACGTTGATGAAAGAAGCGGGCGACACCGGCGAGCATAGTCTGAAGCGCGCGCTGGGACCGGTGAACCTGATCACCCTGGGAATCGGTGCCGTCATCGGCGCGGGCATCTTTGTGCTGACTGGTTCGGCGGCGGCACTTTATGCCGGTCCAGCCATCATGCTCTCTTATGTGCTTGCAGGGACTGGCTGCGTGTTCGCCGGGCTCTGTTATGCGGAATTTGCTTCGATGATTCCCATCGCCGGCTCGGCCTATACGTACGGATATGCCACGCTCGGCGAGCTGATTGCCTGGATCATCGGCTGGGATTTAATTCTGGAATACGCGTTTGGCGCTGCGACAGTTGCCAGTGGCTGGAGCAGCACGCTGGTGGCGTTCCTGCAAGACTACGGCATCAGATTGCCACCGCAGATCTGCGATGTGCCGGGAGCTCTTTGGGTCATGGTCGATGGCCGGTGGGGGCCGGCGTCCACTTTCAATTTGCCTGCCGAGCAACTGGCGGCGCTGCCGCACGCCACGGCCAGATTTAACCTGATCGCGTTCCTGGCCATCCTCGCGGTCACCACCATCCTAATTATTGGCATCAAAGAATCCGCCAACTTTAACACTGCCATCGTATTCGTAAAGCTTTTTGCCGTGCTGACTTTCATCGCCGTCGCGCTGCCATTCGTTCTGAAGCACCCTGACCTCGCCCACGCGAACTGGAAGGTGTTTCTGCCTCCCAACACAGGCACATTCGGTGCCTACGGCTGGTCTGGCGTCTTGCGAGGTGCAGCAGTTGTTTTCTTTGCGTATATCGGTTTCGATGCCGTTTCGACCGCAGCTCAGGAAGCTCGCAATCCCCAAAAGGACATGCCCATTGGCATCCTTGGTTCGCTGGTGATCTGCACCTTCCTCTATATCGCGGTGTCCGGGCTGTTAACCGCAACGGTTCACTACTCGCGTCTCAACATCGGCGCGCCGGTATCGCTGGCCATTCGCGAGACAGGCGTCAAATGGGGCAGTTATGTCGTAAACGCCGGTGCACTGGCCGGTTTAAGCACGGTCATGCTGGTGATGTTGTTGGGGCAATCGCGCGTGTTTTACTCAATGGCCAATGACGGATTGCTCTGGAAGTGGGCAGGTGATATCCACCCGCGTTTTCGCACTCCGTGGAAGTCCACCGCGATTACCGGACTGGGCGCCGCCATCTTCGGCTCGCTTGTCCCCATTGGCAGCCTGGGGCAGATGGTGAGCATTGGTACGCTCCTGGCCTTTGTCATTGTGTGCGCGGCGGTGATGATTTTGCGCGGTCGCCGTCCAGACCTGGAGCGGCCCTTCCGGACACCGTGGGTTCCCTTCGTGCCCATCATGGGAATTATTGTCTCGTTGGGGCTGATGGCTAGCCTGAACGGGGTTACCTGGGTGCGGCTGATTGTTTGGCTCATCATTGGGCTGGTCATTTATTTCACCTATGGCGTGAAACACAGTAAAGTTCGCAATGGCGTGAAGTAGTTCTGAAAAGGCCGGGCGTTGGCGTCCGGCCCGTACTCCTGCTCCTCCCTCGTGGTTCTGCTCCGCGGGCGGCACTTTTTGTTGACTGTTTTACAGTCAGCAGATAACAGGTAAAGTATTGTTTCCGTTGGCGGCACGATGACACCTTTCCGCGCGAACCTTAAAGAAGTGTGGAGCCGCCTCACGTGGCCGGATCTGGTTTCGGCTGCGGTGGCAACCACGGGGTTGCTGGCCTCGATCTTTGACTTGCGCGGCGGCCTTTTCAGCTTTCTGAAGTACCTGGCAGTTGTGGCGAGCGTTTATCTTTTGGTCCGGCTGATTGGCTGGTGGAGAAACCGGCTGCTGTGGAGCCTCCGCAACAGGCTTATCGTTGCCTATTTGTTCATCGCTTTTGTTCCAATTTTATTGATCGTCGCGCTGGTTCTCCTTACCGGACGAATCCTCTATTCCCAGATGGGCGCGTACCTGCTTCATGAAGACATTCACAACCGCATCGAGATGATTGCGGATATCTCGGAGCACATTGCCATTGCGCACGAGACTCTTCCTGCGGGCGTAACAATACAGGAATCCGAACGGATCCTTGCGGCGCAATCCCACGCCGTTCATGACCGCGAACTTCCCGGATTGGAGATCAGTTTTTCAGGCGAAACAGCGCTGCTCCACAAAATCGCCTCGGGCAAAAAATCCTACGCCGGTCTATTGCAACAAGGAGACACGCTTTCGCTGACGAGCTTACGAGTCATCCCAGATCGCAAGGGCGAACGTCTCGTGACTCTCCGCGTGCCTGTTACGCCGGACTTTTTGAGCACCGTCGCACCGGACCTCGGCGCCATTCAGTTGAATCTCATGGAGCGGTATATGGGCGGTACGCCGCCAGGGGTCATTTATCCATCTGGCGAAGAACAATACAGAGTGGCGAAGCCCATCGTCGCGCAGAACCGCGTTTTGCAAGATGCCATGTTCTGGATCGACCCTCCCGTAAGCATCGTGTCCAGCCTCGATTCTGTCTTCACGGCGCGCGATGGCAGAATGGAATTGCACCGCCCGGTGCTCGCAGTATTCAATGCGCGGCCATCGCGGCTGACTTTGAGAATCTTCACTTCGTTGGGGGAACTGCGGGATTCCTACCTTCTCCTTCTTATTCTGGTGGGAATTGTTTTCCTATTCATCGAAGTGGCCGCGTTCGTCACTGGGTTTGTTCTCACACGCCGGATCACCAGGGCGGTGGCTGATCTTTACGGGGCCACGCAATACGTGCAACAGGGAGATTTTTCTCATCGCGTGCAAATCGAGCACAACGATCAACTGGGAGAGCTGGCGGAATCGTTCAACAAGATGACCGCTTCCGTCGGCGAACTTATCGAAGTGGAAAACAAGCGCCGGCGCTTGGAGAATGAGATTTCCATCGCTCGCGAAGTGCAAAACCAGCTCTTTCCGAGTACTTTGCCATCTGTGCCTGGGGTCGAAATTGAGGCCATCTGCAAGGCCGCTCGTTCCGTCAGCGGTGATTACTATGACTTTATTCAGCTCAGCCCCACCCATATCGCCATCGCTATCGCGGATATTTCGGGGAAGGGAATCTCGGCAGCGCTCTTGATGGCCAGCCTGCAAGCCGCGTTGCGCAGCCAGCTTCTCGTGGAAGGCAGCGAGCGCCTGAGTATGATCGATCTTGTGTCCCGGCTAAACAAGCATCTGGTTCGCAACACCGGGGACGACCGTTTTGCCACTTTTTTCATTGCCGTCTACGACAGCGCCACCAGAACGCTGCGCTATACCAATGCGGGTCACCTGCCGGCATTTCTGATCTGCAAAGGCGGTTCCGAGCAATTGGATAAAGGCGGCATGGTCCTGGGCGTCATGGAAGATTACGTGTACGAGGAAGGCTCGCTAACGGTGGCGCCGGACGCTCTGCTCATCGGCTACAGTGACGGTTTGATTGAGCCGGAAAACGTCTATGGCGAGGAATTTGGGATTCGCCGTTTGCGGGAAGCTGCCATCCACGTGCAGGGCGCCGCGCCCCTCATGGTTGCCGAGTCTTTGATGGCAGCGGCCGAGGAGTGGGCCGGCACTCCCGAGCAAGCCGATGACATGACGGTGATCGTCGCCCGGCTTCGGTAGTACCTCCGCTGCGGCTAAGTTATACTGAAAATCTTTCCAAGTGATTACCGGGGAGAAGAATGTCGCTTCGTAATCGTGTGGCGCTGGTGACAGGTGGGAGCAGAGGCATTGGCCGCGGGCTTGCGCTTCGGCTGGCGCAGGATGGCGCGCGCATGGCCATCGCCTATCGCTCCAATAAAGTGGCGGCACAGCAGACCCTGCGGCAGTTGCAGGCCAACGGCGCGGATTGTGTCGCGGTCGAAACCGACATTACCGATGCGGGGCGCTGCGAGCAGCTGATCAAAACGGTCGTCGATCGCTTTGGGCGGCTCGACGTGATCGTCAACAATGTGGGAGATTTTCGCTGGGGCACGCTGGCGGAATCGTCTTTGCAAGACTGGCAAGGCATATTCACTTCAAACCTCTACACGGTCTTGTACACGTGCCGTGCCGCTTTGCCACACATGCGCAAAGCGCGCTGGGGCCGGATCATCAATATGGGCGCCGTTGGCGCCGAGCGCGCATTTGGCCAGGCCAAAATTTCGGCTTACGCCGCGGCTAAAGCCGCCGTGGTGGCGTTATCTCGCTCCCTGGCGCTAGAGGAAGCCAAGAACGGCATCACCGTAAACGTGGTGAATCCGTCGAGCATCGATGAAAATGAGCTGACCCTGGAGGAAGCCCGCAAAATTCGTGACGCGCGTTTCCCGATCGGCCGCCCGCCCACGGTCGAAGATGTCGCCGCTACGGTAGCTTTTTTTGCCTCTGAAGAAGCCGAGTACGTGACAGGACAGGTCGTCAATGTCAGCGGCGGCTGGATGCTGTGACCTCGCCGTGAGTTTCCCATGAAAGCCCTCACCGCTGCCGAAATGCGCGAAGTTGACCGCCTCACCACCGAGCGCCACGGCATCCCCAGCCTGCAATTGATGGAAGAAGCGGGGATGCACATATCCAATGTCGTGCGCCTGAAGCTCTATGGGAATTCCAATAAACGCGTGGTCTTCCTTTGCGGAAAAGGAAATAACGGTGGCGATGGACTCGTTGCTGCGCGGCTCTTAAAAGAAGATAAGTCAGGTGTTGATCTCGAGCCGCTCGTCTTTCTTTTTGGGTCGCCAAACGAATTGCGTGGCGACGCTGCTGAGAACCTTTCTCGCTGGCTGAAATGTTCGGGGGAAATCACTGAAGTCAAAGACAGCGTTTGCTTGGAGGCCGCTTGGCCTAAGATCGCATCTGCGCACGCCATTGTCGACGCTTTGCTCGGGACAGGGCTTCGCGGTCCAGCAGCCGGGGTCATCGCGGAGGTCATCGCTCGGCTCAACAAATTGTCAGGAAACGCCACGCTCGCGCGCCCTGCTTTTATTCTTGCCGCCGATATCCCTTCCGGTTTGCCGTCCGATGGCCAGCCCGCGGAAGGGCCCGTTCTGTTCGCGCACCAAGCTGTCACGTTTACGGCTCCGAAGATTGGCCAACTGCTGTCCAATCAAGCCGGTTGTTGCGGGCATCTCGAAGTTCGTCAGATCGGCTCACCCGCTGCTTTGGTGGAGGAAATCGGTCAAGGTTCCGTTCGTTGGGCCGAGCCGGAAGAATTCGCATCGTTGCCCCTCGTTCGCGCAGCCGATTCTCACAAAGGAAACTACGGCCATTTGTTACTTCTCGCCGGTTCGCTGGGAAAAAGCGGCGCGGCTATTCTCGCCGGACGTGCCGCGTTGCGATCCGGCGCAGGTCTGGTCACCATTGCTACGCCCGAGCCAGTGCAGCCCATCGTCGCTGCGGGTCAGCCGGAGTACATGACCGAACCGCTCAAGGCCACGAAGTCTGGCGCGCTCTCTCTGCGAAGCCTTGTGGACGGTACGTTTGGCGAATTGGAAGAAGGGAAGAGCGTACTCGCCATCGGCCCCGGACTTGGAACGCATCGCCAGACTCAGGAATTCATTCGCACCATCGTTACGCAAACCGAACTGCCGGTTGTGCTCGACGCCGACGGACTAAACGCCTTTGCTGGCCACACGCCCAGTCTCCGCAAACGAAAAACAAAGTTTCTGGCCGTCACTCCGCATCCTGGCGAAATGGCTCGTCTGCTCAGTGTTTCCACAAAGGACGTGCAAGCCGGCCGCGTGAAAGTGGCGCGTGAGTCCGCCCTCCAATGGAACACTCACGTCATCCTAAAAGGTTTTCACACCATTATTACGTCGCCCACGGGCGAGCTCTTCATCAACACAACCGGCAACTCTGGCTTGGCCAAAGGTGGCTCGGGTGATGTGCTAACCGGCCTGCTTGCGGGGCTCACAGCTCAGTTTGGGACTCAGGACTGGCATCGGGTCCTGACTCTTGGCGTCTACCTGCATGGGATCGCTGCCGAGAACTCCGCACAACCACACGAACTTTCCGGCGTGCTCGCCCAGGAGGTCGTGCAGAACATCCCATCGGCCCGCGGCTGGCTCATTCGGGAGCTTCAGCGTGGCTGAAGAGTTCATCACCCATTCTGCCGAGGAAACCACCGTCTGGGGCAGGGAATTCTCTAAGCGCCTCCAGCCTCCCGTGCTTGTCCTTCTCACAGGCGACTTGGGCACCGGTAAAACCACGTTAACCAAGGGGATCGTTTCCGGTCTCGGCGCAGCCAACGAAGACGACGTTACCAGCCCAACCTTCACCCTCGTTCATGTGTACGGCAAGCCCCCCAAGGTCTACCATGCCGATTTGTACCGCATCGAGAGCTTTCACGATTTTGAGACCCTCGGCATAGAGGACATGTTCACAAACCCCTCCGTGGCGATTCTGGAGTGGTCCGAACGATTTCCCTTACCGTCACCCTGGCCCCAGTTCCGGGTGCGACTAGAGCATCTGGGAGGCGACACCCGCAGGATCACCGTCTTCTAGCCAAAGAACTTGTCAAAAACCCCAAAATCGCCCTTGACAATTTTTTAATTTGTGCTATACCTATTCTCGTAGATAACTACGTTTAGGAATGCGGGACCTTGCTCCCGCTTTTCTTTTCTTCTTTGTTGAAGTATTTGAGCCACCTCTTGAATCCCCTAAAACGATCTCCAGTCGAATCAACCAGTTGCGAAATGCAAAATCTGTAAGCCGTTTCGTTTGATACTCATACGAAATCCCCCGGGGTACCACCTCCCTGGCTGTGCTGGCGCGCGCGCCCTGGTAGTGAGAAATCCTGGCTAAACCACCGTCGGCGCTCGTTGCGCCCTGTCCTTACTCTCTGGCTACGGACCTCTCTGGATTTCTTGCCGAGGCCGCCTGCGGCTGCTAACGTAAAAATAGCCATTTCTGGCTAAAATTGATGGCTAACGAACTCCTAACTCTCACACCCGCTGAAGAGGCGCGGCCCGAACTCAAGAGCTATAACGTCACGATCCCCATGGGATCCTTGGCGATCGGCGTGGACAACATCCACCACGACGTTTTTTTGAGCCCCAAGTTTGTCCAAGGGGCGCGCGAGTATCTTTTCGACGTCATTCGTCAGTACACCAGCGCTACCTATCTGCCGGGAATTGAGCTGCGCGCCACGCGGGGGCCAGACAGCGCCGCTTTCCGCAAGCTGCTCTCCGAGCTCCTGCAGAGTGCTTTGACACAGGCCAAGTACCACAAGAACATTGAGATCGACCTATTGTTCCGCCTTGGCTTGCTGAAATTTCTGACCTTCGAGATCGGCAATCAATTTGCCAACCTCATCCTCGAAGGAAAGGAATGGATCCGCAAGCGAGGCGAACATTTTGAACGCAGTCAACAAGCGCACGTCATCAAAGCTCGCTTGTCCGAGCTACAGTCCGCCCGCAGGGGTGTCATACGCCGGGTCGGACAACAAGTAGCCCAGATTGTCAGCGACGTGGAAGACAACGTCATCGCAAAAGCGCGCCGCGCACTGTTTGGCGAGGATTTCACTGCTTATTACGAACTCTGCAAGAACCGCCTGATTTTTCTCGACGGCGGGAAAGACGACGATTTCTTTCTGGAGCACTACATCCTGCTGGGCAATTATGCCCGCGACCCCGACCGCTTTGAGGCCATGGACAACCTCTTCCAGGAATTCCTCCGCGAGGCCGGAGTCAGACTCAGCCACGACCCCGCGCACACGGAAGCTATCGAGGCCCATACCGCGCTTCTGGAATCAGTGCAAACGGTCCGTGCGGACATCGCAGCTCTCGAGGAACAGCGCGAAAACACGCGCAAGCGGCTTGAACGCGGCGATGGCTTCTTTACCAAGTTCCTGAATTCAGGTGATCCGGCCGACCTGAGGGCGTCCTTGAATGACCTTGAGAATCGTCTCAAACATCAGGAATTCAAGCTGGAGGAGTTGGGGCCGCAAATTGACGCAGCCCGGCAGAAGCTCGATTTCTTTGTAAAGGATCATGCCGGGAGGCTTGGTGAATATCTGAACGAGCCGGAAAACGCCAAGCGGCTGTTTGACGCCAGCTCCGCTTCGGAAGCGGAGGCCCCGACGCGCGCGCGCTTGCTGTCCCAGCTACTCGACCGCCTCGAACAATACGAAATTCTCTATCACGTTCTTGCGAGCTATGAAATCCGGCCCATCGTTTCTGATTACTGCCCGCCCGTGCACTTGCAGCAGCTTCGCAAGGCTCTTGTTTCAAAAGAAGAGCTTAAGCAAATCGAGCAGGTCATCAAGCATGTGCCTGCCAAGAAATTGTCGCTCAAGGTCATCGAGGAACTTTCCAGAAAGATTCGCCGCTATACCCGCGAGGAAATGCAGGCTCTCGTTCTGAAATTTGCCGGCGACTTCCTTCGCCTGCGAAGGGATTTGCGTGATGCAGACCATCTGACCACCTGCATGGAGCGCGTCAACCTGGTAACCACGGAAAAGGCGCGCGAGCTCTCGCGCTTGAACAACCGGCTTTACGAGTGCGTGCTCCCCGAGGAAGCCCGGCCGGACCAGGACAACGTGATTTCGCACGTAATCATCAAGTCCGACGTGCGCGGCTCAACGCGTATGACCCAGGACCTGCTCGCGCGCGGGCTAAGCCCGGCTTCGCACTTCAGTTTGAATTTGCACGAGCCGGTCAAGAAACTCCTGGACCGCTATGGCGCGAAGAAGGTCTTCATCGAAGGCGACGCCATTATTTTGGCGATTTTCGAAACGGAATCGACGGTAGCGTATGCTCGGCCGGTAGCCAAGGCCTGCATCCTTTCGCGCCAGATTCTGACGGTTTGCAATTCTTACAACGAGCATGCGTCCTCCAGCGATCTGCCCGCTCTCGAACTCGGCCTCGGAGTCGCTTTTCAGGGCTCCGCGCCTACCTATTGGACCGATGGCGATTCGCGCATCATGATTTCAAAAGCGCTTAATCTCTCTGACCGTCTTTCCGGCTGCGCCAAGCTGGCCAAGCGCATGTTGGCCAAGCAGAGAACTCTTTTTTCGGTGTACCAATTTTTGAATACCATGGAAGGTGCTTCAGCGGAAGAGTTGGACGAATTTCTTGTTCGGTACAACCATAACGGTATTGAACTCAACGACGAGGGTTTCCAAAAGCTCTCCGAAGAAATATCGCTCGAATCCATTGAAACCAAGCTCGACATGCCTTGGGGAAGGCAAAACGTAACCTTGTATTACGGCGAAGTGCCCCTCGGTGAGTCCGTCGAACTGCTCGTTCTGCGCAAAGGTTTCGCCCGGCAACTGCTCCCCGACGGAAAAATCGGCGGACCTACCACGCATCCCTATTACGAGGTCTGCACCAGCCCCGCGCTGTACGACCTCGTCGCTGCCTTGATCCGCACTCAGCAAGCCGCCGTCATGGCTTCCCAACGTTCCTGACCCCTTCTGCCTCTGGCCCACAAGTCCTTTTTACAAGCGAGACTCTGTCCCCAAGGTGATTTGTAGAGGCCGCCTTCCGTGCCGGGTCGCTCGTCTCGCACCATTCATCGCATCAGCTATACTGTTCGCGGAGGCGAAAGGGGTCCGGTGATCCTCGTGGTCTTCAAAACCATGGCCCGTGTCCTTCGCGGATTCGGGGGTGGGTTCGACTCCCACACGCTTCCGCCATATCTAATTGAGATGACGGCAGTTGCAAAAAAATGAGGCGGCAAAAGGCAGCATTAGCGGCAAAGTGACCGGTTTTGTGATTTGATTTTGAGCGGCGCGAGTGACAACCGGTTCCTCGAACTGAGCCGAGAAAAAGCAGGTAGCGCTAGTTGCGACATCTTCACCGTGCCTCAAGGAGGCAGCTTGCGGATGTCCCAGATCGTCGTTTGAAGCGCCGACATTT
>Ga0137359_10001214_pt1 | contig 20473 bp, 30 predicted proteins | sample Mad1_40_16metaG_FD_108281 | JGI IMG/M metagenome (GOLD analysis project Ga0137359, IMG submission 108281) | Vadose zone soil microbial communities from Angelo Coast Range Reserve, California, USA - Mad1_40_16 metaG | ecosystem: Environmental > Terrestrial > Soil > Vadose zone | place: USA... | reverse complement strand
CTTCAACATCCTCTGGGACGTCGGGGACGGAGTGGCGATGACGAAGGTGAGCCACATCAGACCCGGCGGAAGAACGAGTGTTCGAGTGATCCTCCATGTTGCGCACGCGGGGAGGAGAGGAAAGAAGGGGCGTATGCTAGGTGAGGTGCACGAGGACCGTATGGCATGATCTTATAGGGACAGTATGGCATAGAATGGGCAAGACAATTAGAAAAGCGCTGGGTAAGAGACTAGACCGAAGAGCATTGTCTCGGCCTGAATGGGAGGATGCACACACGCGAGTCAAGCAGACAATGAGCCCCATGACCGATCTATGTAATTGTTCCAAGACAAAAGAGACAATAAGATTACAGATGACAACTGTGCACCATCTTATCTTATCATCCTTCCTGCCTATACTCCCTCTCTTCCACCACACACACTCCCGCCGTGCCACCTCCCATTCCACGCTCCCTTTGACACTCTGTAGCAGATACCCGTAGAAATATCCCCCAATCTTCACAGAGAGGTCGATCGTGTGGACCTGACACCAGAGACCAATTAGCGCCCGCTGTGCCTCTTTAATTGTCTTTCCATACTTCGCTTACGTATTTTCACGTATTTTCAGGGCTCGCCGGAGACTTTGGTCTGTCCGGTGTTCATCACCCTGGACGTGAACGTTATCCTTATTGTCATCAAAAAAAATTCGTTGTGACCATGTGAAGTGAATGAATCGTCACTTTGTCGGCCTCAATCGTTGGGCTTGAAGCTTGAAGAATCCGGTGAGTTCACCTTCCACGGCTTGTTCGCGACTGAAGGATTGAACGTCACACAAATCAAATGTGGACTTCCTATACGGTTGTGCCCGTGTTCTTTTGGTCCCCCTGAATAGTCCGCCAATTGTCGAATACGGACAACATGGGGTTAGGATTACACCCGCTGTCGCGAGTCCGAATCCAGCACGTAAGCTTCGTGCCAGGGCTGTGCTGCTTGATGTGCCATCACGGATACTTACTACGGATGGAAGGCTATGCACCATTTAGTAAATGTCGGGCAACATAGTAAGCAAGGTCTATGACTATCAACTCATTCTCGTGCTCCCTGATACAGACTTGATCAATAGTATGTTGTACAGGACCAGAAAAAAACCATCGCGAGTGAGACTGCCCCAAACTTTCTTCACAATGTTTTGCTCCAAATCAGTCTCAGCGAAAGAACAGACCTGGTAGGTAGTCTCCTTGTTGGTGTTGTCGTTCGAATGACATAGCGATTCACTTGCGGAACTGTGGTAAAAACATTGTACTAAGCGATATCCCCTCCGTCAACGAGACATTGTTGGCAGCCACCAGTACTCGACACGATCACCGACGTAAATGATTGATCGGGTAACCCATTACACTCTGAACGAGTATTATCTAGAGTACCTTGTAATTGGACATTGTGCGATGTGCAATGAGAGAATGCGAAGAGTGGACTATGGCTGAAATTTGGCTTTTGCATACACATGATGCCCCGAATGATGATGGTAAGTGTTACCTCTTTTGGGTTGCTTTCCACCATGTCGTCCTCACTCGGCGCGACCGCCTTCGTGGTCTTTGGAGTACTCTCTGTGGTGACCCTCAAAGAACTAAATACCCAAGTGACTGAGCCATACATGGTGAGCCATGCCAGTGATGCCCAGCTTGACAGCACGAGTCACACCCAGGTCTGGGTTGTAGGATGAACCCTTCCATATGCCCCAAGTCCAAGCATACTGCAATGGTGATTGGTCGTACTGGGATCCAAAAATAACGACCCCTCCTGGGCTGTGAGACTCTTAGACTGTGTTTGTTGCATAGGTTCAGTGCTGACTTATGAACAAAAGTTATATTTTAACCATTCTTCTCAAAAACTTGTTCCTCTTCAAGTGTACACTCCCAACCCTTCGACTTACGCCTCTGCTTACCCTTCTCTCCCTCCCACTTGCCCTCACGCGTCTTCTATGCTATCACAAACGCATTCGCCCCCCGCCCTCCCTCTTCACACCAACTCTGGATGCCGTGGTACTCTCCACCTTTCCAATCGCGTGGTTCTTCGGGTTTTTGTATTACACAGACGTACCCAGCGTATTGTCTGTCATTTTTACCATTGTCGCTGCGTCAGAGGGGCGGCACTGGCTTGCTAGCATGGTGCGTGATTTGCGCGCATTTCAGAAGTTAGTTTCCAGGCAGATTTAGGAATGCAGTTAGGCTTGATCAGCTGCACGTTTCGCCAAACAAACATCATCTGGGTACTATATGCGTACGCCTCCAGTCAGCTAACGTACTTGCGTTTCCGGCGTGCACCACCAGGCGCTGAGGCACCCGCAAAGCTGCATGACCTCCCCGCGCTGGGTGCGGGGCCCCGTTCGTCCCCTAATCCGTATTTCTCAAATTTGATCATTCACGTTGGTTGATGTTTCTAGTGGATCTTGCGCGATCAGTTTTCAATGTGCCACGGATATTACCGGACATCGTTCCCGCACTTGTTCCGTATACACCGTTACTTGCCTCGTTTGGCGGATTTGTAGTTTGGAACGGTGGTGTCGTACTTGGTACGTTCGACGCTCCCCCACACGCACAGGAAGCTGAGCGATCTTATCAAAGGGGACAAGTCGAATCACGTGCCTTCCCTCCACATTCCACAACTGTATTACTTCATTGCGTTTGCGACGATAATGGGCTGGCCGGCTTTGATCAGTGGGGATGGAGGTTGGAAAACGTTAAGGGGTGAAGTTCTTAAACGGACGTTTGGCAGCAAAAAGTATGTGTCCTCATTGTAAATGCATGTTGTGAGGATCTGAAGCATTCCTTTGATCAGGCGCGTGATGTTACATGCAGTAGTCTCGGTAGTCATGGGCCTATCGATAAATCACTTCACGTAGGTGCAACTGATGCTGAAACGGTGACCCTCAATCCGAGCCTTACTTTCAGAATTCACCACCCTTTCCTACTCTCGGATAACCGGCATTACACATTCTATGTCTGGAGACGAGTGTTCTTACTGCATCCCATAGTCCCGTATTTGTTCATCCCCGGGTACATTGTATGTGCATGGGTCTGGTTTCTACGTGCCGGTGAGTAGGGATGTGCCGCAATGTTGATGATCGACGGGAAATCATTTTTCCTCTAGGGCGCGAACAAACGCTTCTACAGACCCTGCTCCTGCCTTTGTGCACACTTCCTGTGCTCCTTCCGACACCCCTGTTGGAGCCTCGGTACTTTTTGATTCCCTACGTGCTGATGCGAGCGCAGCTTGTGAATGTGGCGACGTGGGGATTGTTGTTAGAGGGTATGTGGTATGGGCTAATTAACGCGGGCACTATGTATGTGTTCTTGTACAAAGAGCGGGAAGGTGTTGGAAGATTCATGTGGTAATTCGATGACGTAATGGAACGCGACGCGACGCGGTGACCAAGCATGGCTAAACAAAGATATCCAACTTGCGCTTGACTTTACTTTGACATATTTCTTTTCTTTTCTCTCCCTTGTTTGTGACCTGTACACAACACCGTTAAAACTGCCCCTCGTCATGTCTAAAGAAGCAACCGTTACGCGCTCGCCCAAGTCCGCTGCCAGAAGGACCACCACTCGCTATTCTCTCAACGTCCTTGGTAAAGCTTTTGCAGACGTCATGAATAAAGATACCAAGGATTCCTCTCGTGAACGCGCCTCCAAAAAGCTAAGGGACAGCGCGCATAACCTTCGCAAGGTTGGCACTGTATCTTCCGCTACAAATAATGCCGCCAGCCGTCGTGGTTCTATTGGAGAACGACCCCTCCCGCAAGGGGACACATTCTCTCCAGGGGAAACTATTACCCGCACTTCTCGTAGACACTCCGCTCTCCTCAAGGATACCATCTCCATTACTGCTTCGGGTGCCCCAGCCAAAGCAGGTACTCCGCTAAGTCCTGCCGTAGCTCCCAGGAGGTCAACACTCCGACCACGCACTCTCGGTAATGCCTCTGCCCTTCCTAAATATCGCCCCAAGTCCGCCCTTGTCGAATCTATTAAACTCCCGCCCTCCCCTCCTCGCTTAGGCACGCGAAAGCGAGTCAGTAGCTCGGACGAGGAGAAGGACGCGTCGGAGGATGGCACGGAGGCACCAGGATCTGAAGCTTCCATGTTACAGGGGAAGGCTGTACGACCCATCAGTCCACTCCCTCAGAGGGCAGTACAAGTTGACCTCCCTGCCGATGTCTCGCGCTCGCCGCCTACAAGGTTACCCACTCACCTTGCCACTACCCCTCCGCCAATTAAGATAGAACGAAATTCGAAACCGGGCACGCCGAGCCGCTCAGCCATCCCTCGACCTCCTTCCTCTACTTCGTCTTCGAGTTCTTTGTCCACACCTCGGACACCAACTAGGCGGAGGAGTGATTCCCCTTCTAAGGAGGCTTCATTATGCAAGCCAGCCAGTAGGCAGCCAGAATCCCCCTTGAGGAAATTTGTCAAGCAAGATCGCATCCCCACAGTTTTGAAATCTGGGCACCGTGATCGCTCGTCTTCAGAGTCGGGCTCTAGTTCCGCTTTCACAGAGGGGGATAGCGCAGATGATATCGAGTACATGCTTGGGTCAGTTGTCTCCCCCACCGCACCGACACCGGCCTTACCTCGTCTCCGCATCCGACATGAGCGTGATGACACTCCGCAAACACCTTCACGCCTATCTAACCTTCCCACTCGCTCTAACCTCTCTTACCTTTCACCCGTGCCACAACCTGCAGGTGCATCTCCTTCCCACAAACTGATGCGTGCTGGTTATGATAGGGGTTCCCTACTTTCCTGGGACCAGCTAGTTGCCGTTGGGGATAGGACATTGGGCGAGGGGGAAGTTGAAAATATGATTGCGGACATTCCTGCACCGTTTTCTCCCGCCTCAAGCACGGCAGATCTCGAGTCAAACGTGCCAGAGAGCCCGTCGCTTAGCGCACTGCCCTCTCCCGCAGGTTATGGCTCCATTTCCGGTGTCCTTCTACCGGACGTGACACCTTCACCTGCTCCCGCCAAGCACGTTCAGTCGCAGTTCATTCCGGAACATAACCGACCGGCCGCCGCCGACGCATCGCTCGTCGTGATGCTACGTCTCCAGTTGGCATCTATGGAGAACATAGCGAAAGAACGTCTCGGCCGGATCAACGCGCTGGAAGCACAGCTCAGCGCCGCGAAGGAGGCACGGATGCGTGAGGCTGCAGACCTCGCGGCACAAGTCTCGGCACTTGAGGAGCAGATGCACGCCTCGTTGGAAAATCGTGAGCGGGTTGCCGAGGAGCGTGCTACACTTGAGGAACAGCTACGTAGAGCAGCTGTGGCGAATGTGTCGGCTGTGCAAGAGGCGGTCAAGACGACCACTGAAAACATGGAACGAGCTAGAATCCGCTCGGAAGCGGCAGCACGTCGCAGATGGGAGATAGTTACGGCGGCACATGATGCGGCAACGTCGTGGGTGTCTGTTTGCGACGTGGCAGAGGGCGAGCTGGACTTCGTCAGGTGTCAACGTGAAACCCTGACCTTTTTGTTGGCAAGCCTGGAGCAGAGCGACGCGTGATTCTGTCATTTAATGAGCGCATGAGTGAGTGAGTCCCTCTTCTTACATCCTATGTGACTTATTGTGAGTGATCGCAGTGACACGCTATTTACGATCTATTTTTGATTTATCTTATGATGGTAGGACGAACCGCGTACACGATTTATGCATTTACGCCCGGTGTTTTAGTTCTCAGTATTGTAACATATCTTGCATATGTATTACAGTAAACAATAATGTCATAGGTACCATGTTGATTATTCTGCGAGCTCGTATTCCATAGTGGCCTCGATACAGGCATCTAAGAAGCAAGCGTGGTTGTCGTCTGGTGTCGATTTCGACATACGCCGAAGGACAGCGATCCGGATCTTTTCGATGCTAACCGTGTCTGTTAGCCGGCGTCACAAACAGATACACTTGTAAGGGTAGCATACTCGACTTCCGGACCGTAGACTTTCTTGATGTTGCAATCGACAGTTCCGATCGAAGTGGGCCACGCCCAAAGAGTATCGATATCCAAGAGAAAGGACAGAGATAACTTAGCTCTGACGCTGGGCAATAGCACCGTTGCCGTCGCGACGAGCTCCTGCTGTTTGCCCCCATCTCGTGGGGGTTGGGGAACGACAGACACGGGATACTTGATAGAGAGGAACGCGAAGTGTGTGCGTAGCTGTGCGCAACCCGACCAAAAGTCGCCTAGACTCTGAATAATCTAAGAAACGCCGATCAGTCACAAAATACACGACTGAAGCGCGTGCGACAGTGCAAAGCGTACCTGCTTGACGCCCAGGCCAGAGAACGAGGCAAACTGTTGGTGGGCCACTTGGATCGTGAAGTCAGTAAAGCGGGGGAACTGGTCTTTCAGCCCATGTCTTTTGTCTTTTGTCTTTGTGATTCGTATTTGGTCCTTCAAGGGCTTGTACTCGACACAAGGGATATAAACATGAAAGCGAGAGGCATATATAAATTCGAATAGATCAGCTTGGACCCGACTGGTGTGCCAAAGATGTAGCGCTTCCAAGGAGGCGAGTTCCTCTACACGTCGACAATGGTAAAAAGTCGCCGGAAAGACTGCTTCGAAAGGCATACCTTTCAATCTCAAGGCCTCACTTTGAGTGCTATTCTCTAGAATGTGTAGCTTTTTCTGAGCCGCCTCGATATATCCCGTTGTTTCAGCGTTTTCTGTCCCGAGGTCCCTGAGCTTCTCTTCTAGACGCGCTAATTTCGCATTTGCCTCTGAGACTTCTGTTCGAAACTCATTTAAAGCAGCGCTGTTTTCCCGAGTCAGCTGACCATTAATTACTCCTAGAAACGATGAAACGTTACCCTTGTTCTGCAAGAGTGGCCTTCAGTTCACCCAAATACGCCTGATCACAGTTTGCAATTTCGGCGGCGATGCTCTCCTCTTGTGCCAACTCCTTGACGATTTGAGCGTGTTCTTCTCGTAACGATGGTAAGAGGTTTTCGGCCTGCTGAATTACGGACTGTAAGATACTGGCGTCCTATGTGACAGTCAGACCAAGTAGTCACTAGCGCTGGATGCGTAGACTTACTTGCTCGAGCTCCGCAACCCCTTGATTGGCAATAACGTACAATTGTTCTACCCACTGCAGCCTCCAATCGTACCACTGTGATCTTGCGGTGGTGTGATTGTTGGCTTTGATAAGTTTGAGTTGTTGCTAAATACACATCAGCGCTCAGGACAGGCAGAAATAAAGGAGACATACCAGCAATTCTACCTGCGTTTGCTCGTCTGCCGTCATATATTCTCGGAACAGCATGGGGGTAACCTTGAGTGCTTCTTCCTCCGCTTGACGGTAGATTTCCTTGCTATGTTCGATCCACCTTTGAAGGTCAGCCGCAACATGAGAATACAGTTCGAGCTGGGGCACATCAACAGCCATCGCCACTACGTAGTCGGCCAAAGTTGTTCCGGCTTTTGGGGAAGAGGACTGGTGCTGCGTAGACTGGAGCTGATGTATTGTTGAGCGCCGGGGAGCGGCAAGTTCGTCCAGGAAACGGATACCGGTCACATTGAAAAATTGTTCGATAGATATGAGAGGCTATGAAAAGAAGACATGAGCGTCATTTCTGAAATGTTATGAGAGGATCGCTTACGCCCTCATCCTCTTCCACAAGGCTAGATGTTCCGACGTTGTTTCTCCATTCTTCTGCTGCATCGGCATATGTGACAGTAACAGTGGTGTCCGGCGCCGCCGGTGGCTCTGGCTCAGTTTCTATAGGCAATGGTAGCTGGGCGGGCGAGGGTGGGTGACTTGGCTCCGACAAACTAGCTCCTTTTGTTGCGTCTTCTATGGGAGCTGGGGGATGTTCTGGAGGTGGCGATGGTTCGACGTTCTCTCCACCGGTGGTTACCAAGTCCTGGTCTATTCCTGACGATTGGACATCCTTTTTGGGTGGCGACGGCGGGGGAATATTCGACATGTCAGAAGGCACAAGGCTCCGGCGTTGAGAAAAATATCCAGAAGGCCGACGCAGCCCTCCAGCACTAGATCGCCTGGATGCAGAAGCAGCTGTTGTTGACTTTGCGAGCCCAGAGATACTCGCGGCCCTTGGAGGATTGTGCACAAGTGGTCCCTTGGCGGAATTCTCTTGATCCTCCAAGGGAGGAGATATCTCATCGTCTACACTAACAATTGAAGTTCCTTTCTTCGGTTGTGGACGTGTAGTGGGAAGAGCAAAGGCGGCTGTGCCAGCCTTCCGAGGAGACGCGAGGGATTTAAGTTTCGACGGGGAAAGATTTTTCGGCGCTGAGAATACAGTACTTGGTTTAGAAAAGACTGGAGGTGGACGAGAGCCCGGTTTATCAAGCAGATCAGTTACGTTTGCAGGTGTTGTCAGCGTCGATTCAGATGCCAAGGCTAGCGCATGCGGAGCATGTTGTCTGGATAGTCTAGTCGGCTCCTCAACGTCAAATGTAGGTGGGAGAGCTCTATTGACCGTTTCATCTGTACTGCTTTCGCCGGTGGTATTTTGAACAGTCGTTAAGTCCATTGCAGAGCTCGAGTCCGTCCCAAGGCTCTCACGGCGCCAGGCATTAGTTAAATTCACAGTCTGATTGTCGCCCCGATCAAAAGAACTTTCCTCTGAACTTGTGAAACTATCCTCCTGAGGGACACTTGTAATGCCCAGAGACTCACGCATGCGCCTGAGTCTGGTTTCTGCCTCAGTAAGTTCCATGTCGTCCTCGCCCATGTCGACTCCACCGCCATGATCAAACGACTCGTCCTCATCTACGTCAGATGGGGGAGGTTCGTATGGACTGTGTCCACCTGCGTGAGTTATGGCACGCAAGGCAAGCCATTCAGCGCTTGGGGGTTCTGGCTTCCGTAGGGACTTGTTGAGAGGAACTGTGAACTCGGTTGGCACGCTTTGTGCCCCAGATAGATCACCCGTGGCCTGTGTCACGTCTTCTGAATACAGATTGTCATCGAGGGCTGTGTCCTCTCCGGGATGGGGAAGGGAAGAAAGCCCAAGCGAAGATTTCCTTGGCCTACTCGTGGAAACGTTTGTCGTAAGGTCCATATCTTCTCCATCCCAGTTTTCAGAAACGTCGCGTGACCCTTCGTCTTGTAGAAAGGACCCTTCTGCCAAAAAAATGGCTGGAAGCGGCGAAGATTCTAGGTCCGAGTCCATATCCATAGACGCTTCCCCGTTCTCACTGAAGGCTAGAGAACGTCTCATAGAACTTCGCCTACGAGTTGTGGATGATGCGCCAGGATAAGCGTTCTCGTCATTGACAACAACTCCAGTCTGGGACGAGGTTCCCGCTGCGGCAGACGAGGGAGACTTGTCACGACGGTTCGGATCCTTTTCAAAAACGCGTACTTGCGCGTGGGAAGCGAAGCTAACGCGCCGTCCTAAACTCTTGCGAGCCGCATGTTCCTTTATCGGACTTTTGATGTCGCGAGTGAAATCCATAGTCTGAGTGACATCATCTGCATCTTCGGGAGCTAATGAAGGACGAGCTTTGAGTATACTTTTCCGAGGGCCCTGAAGGTCGTGAAATCAGACATGTTTGTTGAGAAGTATGAGCAACAAACAATTGATCGGCGTGCTCTTGATACTGGGCTGAGCTGCTTGAGGACAGAATCACCAGGTGTGATGCTGTGTGGTCTACGCTTATGAGCGGGTCTTGTTTTGTTCACTTGGTGAGTTACGGCGATGGATTTGCGGCGGTTGGGAGTGGGAGACATTTGGGTCGCTGTCTAAGTCGATGGGATCTTTCTCAAAGACGCACGTGATCGCGTCACGATCACATGATAAATGCATGAGACTAGCGCATGTTCCTTGGCAGTCGTTTCGTTCTACCTACCAATGACCACCAGAACAAGAGCAAAGCCTAATCCTACCAGAGCCTCTACTCGAACGACGAGGGCAACATCCCAGCTTACACCGGCACAACCAGTACCAAAGCTCACTCGTTCGAGACGCAAGGTACTGACTATGTTCGGCAGACAAAGAAGGCTCCCGCTTCTACTTTAGCTAAAGGGTCTATCTCTAGAGTGGCAACTGAGACGGAGGTCCTCAATTATGTTGAGAAAGAGCCTATTAAGGTAACGGTAACTCGCAAAAGCTGCTTTCATCTAACGCAAAATCCCCTTTCGCTAGGCATTTCTAAGGATAAGGCCTGATATAGGTGGGGACAAGTCACGAAGGACGCCCTACTTAGAGAGCCTCTCTGAGACAACTGTTCGCATGCTGGATCCATCGCGTGATGACCCACACAGCTACTCGGGCATCCCTCGTTTTCGTCTCTCAGCTGCGCCAACTTCTTCAATCTATACATTTACCCACGTCTTTCCGCCTAGCACGCAGCAACCCGAATTCTTTGCTAAAACTACTCTGCCTCTTGTGAGAAACCTTCTCGACGGCGAGGATGGCCTATTGTTCGCATATGGTGTGACTAACTCAGGCAAAACGTATACTATGCAAGGAGGCTCTCACGAATCGTCTGCTGGTATTTTGCCCCGCACCGTTGATGTGCTTTTTAACAGCATCGAAGGCTTGCATGGAAGCTCAAAGGTAACCTTTACATTTCATACCCTGCAGTCCTATTCGTCACCTTCCGTCTACAGTACAGACCTGCCCGTTTAAATGGCATTGAATTGAACGATCCATCGTCGATTTTCTCTCGTACACCATCTTTGGACAATTTTGCATTACCCGCACATCAACCAGTCTTGGGTAATGTTCTCGCAGATCATTTTGAGAGTACTGCGGCTTCAGAAGCGGATCACGACTCAACGGCACTCAAGGTCGACCGTAACTATGAGTATTCAATATGGTTGTCATACGCTGAAGTTTACAACGAGAAGATTTATGACCTTCTACCAAATGTAGAGGGCCCAGCAGCTGGCTCTTCACGTACTCAGCCCATCCTCCTCACACGCAAGGCACTGTCCATGAAACCGGCTCCTCTTTCGGATAATCTCGATGAGGATGGGCCCACGGGAAAATACATATCAGGACTGACACACGTCCGTGTAGATAACGCAAAGGAGGCAAAAAGATTGGTCAAGCTGGGTCAGCTGCATCGACGAGTGTTCGGCACGCTTGCAAACAGTCAGAGTAGTCGTAGCCATGGAATCGTAACAATGAAACTTCTCAGGAAACACCGAGGAGAGAAAGATGTGGGTCATACTACACAATCCCCACAGCTATTCTGATGCCCATCCAGGAACCTTCGTCTTACATCACCTCTCGCCTTACCCTGATTGATCTAGCTGGTTCGGAGAGAAGCAAAAACACACAGGCAACTGGCGAGCGCCTAAAAGAAGCAGGAAATATCAACAAATCTTTGATGGTTCTCGGACAGTGCATCGAGGTCATGCGTGCCAATCAGAAGCGAGTTGCTCAGAGCCTCGCAGCATCACAAAGTCTACGCTCTGACACAAGAGACGTCAAGAAATCGCTAGCTATCGTGCCCTTCCGGCACAGTAAGCTGACTGAGATTCTCATGGACTATTTTACTGGTGAAGGACGTGTGGTAAGCACGTCTGTCGACTATTTCCCTAATATCTCTAAGAGTTGACTTTATCGCAGACGATGATAATAAACATCAATCCATATGATACCGGCTTCGATGAGAATTCAAGCATTATGAAGTTTTCTGCCCTGGCCAGAGAGGTGTCAATCGCTGCACCGAATAAACACGCACCGCCAGTGGGCCGCGCGAATACGCCAGCAACAATGGGCGATCTGCAAACAGCAAGACCGAGAAAGTCTCATCATCGAAAGGTAGTGCTGTCTACTAGTGGAAGAAGAGAGCACAAGTTCAGCGAGACTCAACTCGACGTCGTCGAAGGTGGGAGGCACGGTCGCGTATAAGAAATCAGTGTAACTCGTAAATTCGCAGAGGACGAGGATGCAGAAGATGGTTCAGACGAGGAGCCTTTGAATGGGCTGGTTGAATCATTGTTCGACGAAATCGAGCGGCTTCGATTGCAGGTATGTCTCCACAGTTTAGCTAGAGGTCATCCAACTCATTGAAAATTCCAGCTCTTTGAGTCCGAAATGCGCGCCGCAGTCATTGAGGCAGAGATCCGCGAAGAAGTGATGCGCGAGATGGAGGAACGAATCCAGGAGATAGAAAAAAGATTCTCTAGAAGATTGATGAACGAGGTATGTCTAGCAGGTAAGACATACGCAAGGACTATATCACATCACCGCATTAACAGGTCGAGTTAAATGAGATGAGGATGGATGCGAAGATCGATATGCTTCATCGCTCCGGCTTAATAGGCCAGGCAACCAGAAAGGTGGAGAATCCGTCAGGTGCAGATAGCACCCAAATTTCAGGGTTAGAAGAGGTGAGTAGAGCGTTTTTTATTTTATTTTGAAGTATTCCTTCTACATGGCAGCCTGGGGAGAACGACTCGTCGGAAGATGACCGCATGGGCAAACTAGACACACTCCGCTCACGGGCGGAGTCACCGCTAGCAGGGCGCAGCAAGATCCAGACTAAAGAAGAAATACGTGCCGTGACACCTCCACGGCAGAACTCCTCTGCCACACACTCCTATGGCCGCAAAACGACCGAGACAGACAGCCAAGTAAACTTATCCCCATTCGATGAAGAGGAAGAGGGGGAAGCTGACGAGTCGGAACGCGATGAGAGCATAGCCATAAAGACAGAATCTGATAGTCCAGAAGAATGGGTCCCAGCATCAAGTCGCCCTGAATCCACAACAGCAATCACACAGAACGCCTCATTACCCCATTTCGACGAGGCACCATCCCCGATATTTGAGAAAGACGTGAAGGCGGGACGTGCCCAGGCGCGGCCACGTAATAAGACGACAGTGTCTGAGCTGGCTCGCGACCTGGAAGGGCTTGAGCTAAGTCGCGAAAAGGCTCCCCGGGCCTCGACGCGAGCTTCCCGACATTCAACAAGGATGTCGGTAGCGATAGAAGAAGAGGACCCAGTCATTGTCGTCGCAAACGCTAATGCCGGTGATGGACTAAAGAAGAAGAAAAGGTGAGGACCGGCGAATTGTCATCAGCGGACATTCAGACTGACTGGTCGCGCCAGACAACTTGGCATCAAGCCTATTTACACAGACGAAGGTATTGAGCGGGCGACAGAACAACTTGCAAAGTCTGAGAGCGGGAAGGGTATCCGGCGGATGGGACGAGGAAGTGGATAGCCCTAGCACGTTCGCTGTACTTACTCTAGAACTTACTCTGACTCTAGCCCGTCTCCTTTGATACGCTGATGATTCCAACACCCGATCTTTCACACCTGACGAAGCGTGATTATGATATGATCTACGAACCAGCAGGTGAGATCCCTGCCACTGGCCCCACCCCCACAGTTCTCGTTTTGAACTCGAACCGACAGAAGATACATTTATCCTCCTGGACGCTCTTGAAGCAGAAGCCGACATCATCCGCAGCCTCGCTCCTCGTGTCTGCCTTGAAATAGGGTGGGCCTTCTTGGTTGCATCGCCCACTTGCACTTTTTCCTCACGCCTATCTCAAGATCGGGAACCGGTGTTGTCTCGAGCTTTCTCGGGCAGATCGTCGGCGTGTCCAACTCTTGTCCGTGCTCTATGGGATACGGGGACTACTCTGATTGTTCCGTTTTGAATTCTATATACCCTCAAAAACATCTAGTCTTTCTTTGTACGGACATTAACCCGCATGCAGCGACATGTACGTCGCGTACTGGTTCCCAAAATAAGGTAATTCACACCACCTGGTATCAAGTATACTGACTGTTCAACAAACCGATCAGGTAACGCCCTCAAAATAACTTTTTCACATTTTGAGGCCTTCAACCTTTCGGTGTACATTATAAGATTCCGCTTGACCCAGTCGTCGCATCGCTCACTCGTCCATTGACGAGCCGCCTTGCGCACGCAGTCGATATCCTCGTCTTTAACCCTCCATACGTGCCAACATACAGTGACGAGATGGGTGTCGCACAGCGTGGTTCCGGCATTGCCGGGTCCTGGGCTGGTGGCGTCGATGGAATGGAGGTCACGAATGCCCTCCTCGGACAAGTCGACGTGGGTAATTCTCTGAACCGAGTAACTCGACGGACATGTATGACCCCCGTTACGTTTTAGGGTCTCCTCTCACCTCGTGGACGATTTTACTTGGTGGCTGTAAAACAGAATAATGTACCTCAAATTCAGGAGTTCATGGAAAACGTATTTTCTCTGCGGAGTGAGGTAATGCTTATCTCCTTTCCTGGTCATACACTCTTGAACCCAGAAAGCTAGATTGTGTTGCAGCGCCGAGCCGGCTGCGAGCACCTTTTTGTCCTACGGATTTCGCGGTAGAAACATGTCATTGAAATGGTCAGATAAAAGGCATGTGGGACACGAATAAACTTGTAGTACAACGGGAGTGTAGATATGAATCAAGTCATTAAAGTAGCGAATACCACACCTTATTTACTAGTAAGACTATCCATCCTAGATAAGGGACGTTTGTAAATCTCGAAAAGATATCGGATGAATAAGAGGAATAGGTCTATTCCTCTTTGTCTTGGACAGGCCGCCGACCTCTCAAGCTGAATCGTGAAGGTGATGTGAGTGTAGCGCCGGCGACGCCGTGATCCGGCGAAGAAACACTGGATTTACGCCCGACGGGAGGGGGTTCAGGCCTAAAATCGAGACGTAGGTTCATAGCTCCTGAACCATTCTTGATCTCGACGGAAACGTCAGCGGCAGAGTTGCTTGCTGATTGAACATATTGCAAGATCTACGGGAAAGCGATTCAGGTTTAAACGAGTGCGTCAAAAGGTAATATACTTGCATCGACTTCGGCGTTTCCTAAAGATTTATCTTTGCCGAGGGTCTTGTGGTCGAAGATGGAGACATAGAGCTTGGAAGTAGTGGGCCCAACAGGAAAGTCAAAGGTCTCGTTCCTAGGACGAATGAAGAATCATTAAAGCTCAAACAACAAATAAAGGGGCGTACGTACCATTCAGGGAAAACAGTTTTCCCAGCGTGCTTTGTTTTGTGTTCCTTGTCGCCAATACGTACAATAGCGTAGGGCTTGACATCCGGGCCGCCAGTCAAGTCACTAGCGTCATGGACCAGTACTTTCAAAGTACCAGGCTCCAAGGGTGTACTATGCCCAATCATTCCCGAAGAGGCGACGGGCAGAACTCCCAAATGTTCACCGTCCACAGGAGGCTGAGATGCTTGGGTTCCGGGATTGTCTGGGATGACAGCTTTGGGTCCTGGGTGTACTCCAAAGACATTGAGGTCATCGTCACTATCCTTCCCACGCTTGAAAACGCCGGCGACACCATGGAACACGCCTTTCCCTGCGTTGATAGGTGCGCTTCCGAAGGCAGTCATGGTGCGCCCGGCCGCAGAGAATGTCGAAGTGTTTTTTCGGGACTTGGCGATGATTCCGGGTTGAAACACCATGCTGATCTGGAGTTGACCTTTGTTGCCACGCTTTTCTGAGGACAGCATGAGTGTGCGTTCCGTGGCAATGAAGGGTTCGATATCTTCCAAATTGATCTTTGCACTTCCAAGAGATTTTGACTGATCTATTTGATTCCAATCAAATAACTCAACCTGGAAATTGGCGCCGACTCGTGATGACTGCACACGACATGCACCTGCAGTTACTATTTATTCAACGACTTGACGTGAGGGACTTACCACAGAAATGGGGAAATCCTCGTTCCACTCGGGATTGAGTGTCTTTTTCTTAATTTGGGATTTATATACACGCTCGCCGTTAAGAGTAAAAACTGCGAAGGGGTCAGATTTGCCCCCTCGGTCGACCGCATGGATATCATGACCGCTCAGCAAGGTCACACGAAGAGAGCCTTGGTCTGCGAAGGGAAAGTTAAGTGGACATCGCATAAAATAAACAACATACTATTAATACTCTCGCGTGCCTCTAACACCGTGGGCACTGGAATGTAACGAGTCTCTATCTCCACCGTGCCCGTCACTCGGTCGTCTTGATTGACTAGCTGGAACCTCGCCGGAGTACCCTAAAAGCATTGTTCAGGCTCTCACCTATAGCTTGGCGGACAGGTATAAGGATGGCGCACTAAAGTTTGGGACAGGAACGGTTTCGCATCACCCTTCCACTCGCCAAAAACGTCATCCTTTTCTCCATCGTCAGCTTCGTTCAGCCTGAGCCACACCCGTCCAAAATCAAGCTCTTTGAGGAAGCCTTCGCCGACGTGTTGCCACGACGCACGATGACCAGTAGCGCGCATAGTACTGAAAACGGGCCAGTAGCCATCGTCGAGGAGAACTTCTAGACGGCCTTTCTTGGACAGCTCGCCAGACTTGACATGAAACACGATAACTCCAGACTCTTGCGAGCCGAAATCAGAAGAATGGGCTCAAACATAAACGACCATCACTTACGATGTACAAGAAGCTCATCCTTTGACATCTTAATGCCTTCTTTCTCGTGCTTCCCATCATCTTTTCTATTGATAGACTCTATCTTGCTCGGTGTGGTCTCAGTAGCGTTGCTTGATACTGCTGTAAACGCCGAGTCCTGTGATTGTTGGTTCTTCGTGTGACCGTTCGGCGCACCGACTGGCCGGGTGGCTGTGATTGTTCTAGTGACCATTTGCTCCTCGCTCGAACGGTCCGACGACGACGAAGCGTCCTCGTCCTCGACGTCGCTACCATGATTCATATCTCCGACCGCTGATGGGAGCTCATTCTGACCGGCGTCGAATTTCAGACCTTGCAGTGCGAATGCAGGTAGAAACTCGGCAATGTAGTGCAGCTGGCCTTTGTAGAGTTTACTTTGATCAAGCCAGATAGGGTCGGCCTTTTCCACCTTGCCGGTGGATTCGAATGCGAAACTAGGATCGCTTGCGTCTTTGGTCTCCCGAGCGAGCTCACTAACTTTGAGCTCAACAATGCCAAGAGAACGATCTCTTGTGAGATGTTGATAATCCATTACTTCGAGAAGAAGGTTTTCCCTGAGCGAGTGTACTGGTGTGTAGATGATCTGGTCCCACTCGGGGTTGAGGTCTAACGAGTTCGATGAGCCATCAATTTCGGATACTGCGTCAATAAGTGGCGCACCGTTATTGATGACCTCTGTTCGTGCTTCAACAGTATTGTTGATCATTACACGGACGTACGGATCACTCTAGAGGTAACACGTGAGCGGAAGGGCAGTAAAATCCCGGAATTTCAAGGCGCACCTTGCCACCAAGAGCTGCCTCGACATTCTTGACATCTGTTGCCTTTTTCAACCATAATCGTACGGCTCCTATGGGAGGGACATATTGATCTGCGCCATAAAGACTTCCTGCCATGTTCAATGGTTTCCATTCAACCGACAGGCGCACACGACCACATTTACATCCACTCAGCGGCCACCAGTCACGTCCTGCCTCTTTGCGTGCATCCAAGAGATCCTCGAGGCGTACTGACAAGGACCCTACGACAGGATCCTTTAGAAAGTCACGGTCGTCAATTACGTTGACAGTAATAACCGAAGACGCGCGGTCGGTGCAAAGGAATTCGGTCGCTGATTCCCAGATGGGTGTCGTGGTGTGCTTTACACGAGGAGTGGTGTGTATTGGCACGCCGGAATTACCAACGAAGACCTTGGCATAAGGGTTCAAATCAAGAGTACGTGGCTTGGTTGTATCGAGTTCCTTGGCCTGATGAATTGTAAACCGCACGATGCCAACGCCTGCTCACCACATCAAAGATAAGCAAAGAACGAAGAACGAAGGCGACGTACTGGATTCAGGTAGCTCTTCAACCCCAGACTCGTTGGCCTGAGGCTTAAGCACTGGGAAGTATGAAACGTCAAAGCGAAGCTCTCCCTTTTCCTTGCCGTCCTTCAGAATTGGGAGGGACAAGTCTTCTTGAGTGGCGTCCTCATCAAGTTTGCCAAGCTCGAACATACTCGCACCGAGTTCAGTATCCTTTCGGTGATCATTATAATCCATGACCGTAAGGACGAGGCTGTCCGTGAGACTATTGATAAGCAAGAATTTGCTCTCATTCCATGTCGGGTTGTACCTAGGGAAACAACTATGAACATTTCAGGAGTGAATTCACCGCCAGGAGACCTACGTGCTGTCTTTGTACTTGGTTTTTGTCAACTCAGCACGGTTGTTTATACTGAAGCTAACATATGGGTCAGGAGTTCCACCACCAATCTTGCTCGCCTTGATATTACGCGCGTTGTATACAGTGACTTTGATGACGCCAATCGCCGTGTCGACTGGAGCCCCAGAAAGAAGCTGTTCAAGATTGAGGGTAAAGACGTTGGGTTCATACATCATGGGGCTAAGAATTGAGTGGATCATGTCACGAATGAAGGAAGACAGGCCGGGAATCTGCGTGTATATAAGATCAGACATGGAAAGCGAAGATCTGATAGCGGAAGGTGCCCCCGCGCGCGTACGTTCATCATGTCAAAGCCAAAGGTCTCGCCTCCTATGGGCTTAAGAACATAGTCGATATGAGGCTTTCCGAGAAAGCAAACATCCACGACTTGGACATGGGGGAAGCTGCTCATAAGTTTGAGTCGAATGCGCAACAGCCCTGATAAAGTCATGTCTTCTACTAAGACTGGGAACTTGGCCGAGGCAGGGCCCTTGCCAACTCGAATGCTGAGAACAATTCTGGGATTACTCTTCGTGGCTAGTTGGCGTGGGGTCAGGTCAGACACATCATTAGGGGTAAATGAGAAGCTCCAATCCATCAAGACCTCATCGTCTACCGTCCTTGGGAATGTGCGGACCCTATCGATCCTCGGAGCCTTATTTCCAAATGTGAATTCAGTGAGACGCAGAGATTCAAGGAATGCTGGGCAATTTGTGCTTAGAATTTGGTCAGCGAACCCGACGATTGTTGCAGAGAGGACAGGTTCGTAAATGAGCCAGAAGCGATCCAAAAAATTGTTCAACCAATCTGCGGACTCGTGCTCGGACGCCAGCCTGGTCTTGACGAGCTCTCGTTGAATGTCATCACGTGCGCGTTGTCGTATACGAGCCATGGAGGTGGTGTAATATGTGCTACACGAAGCTAGAAGGATAAAGAGCCAGCCCCACCCGAGGTTGAAGAGAGTCATAAAATGAGATGTGAGTACGGCCTAGTATGGACCAAGGAGAGGGGATCATGAGCTGGCTAAGAGAATGTACGCAAGAGTGACATACACAGATGATGACCGCAGCGTTGTAATACCATTCACCGTAATACTGCTGGGAGATCCAGGACTTCATGAGACGAAGTTGCTTCTGATCTTCATCCTCTAAGGGTGCATCGAGATCTGTGAACGCTCGCCAACCGACTTTGTACCAGTCGGGAATCCTGGCGGCCTCAGAAGTAGGAAGAGAGCCCGGAAGCTGTGGAGGGACATCTTTAGGCTGTTCCTTATCCATGTCTTGGATAGTGATGGTTGGGAGTGGACTAGCATTACCGGTGTCGACAGGAACCTCTGGAAAAGGTGAGTCGATATGAAGAGAGAAGCCTAATAGGAGATAGACGGACCTCGACCACCACCATTCGAGTTTGGGGTGATTGTGCTGTTCAGCTGTGTTCTTGCTTTGCCGGCGGCTGCAGCTTTTTCTGCAGGGGAGGCATCTGGATTAAAGGAATGAACGGGGATATTTCCTCTGGCGGCGTCCTTTTGAAGGATGTCATGGGCTTGAGCATACGCCTGGACAGTGGAGGGTGGGCCATTTGGGGGTAAAGAGGAGGCCATTGATTGAGGGGGAAAGGGAAAGAAAGAGAGTCTGACACGGAGACAGACCGAGCATGCCTGTTGTGCGCTCCACCCGCCCCGTTGATGTCATGTCCGATTTCGAGCCACCCAAACCTTCACGCCAACAAACAATCCAAAATAAACATTGAAGGTTATTTCCATCTCTCATATGAACAACAACCCGTCCTCTCTTCGAGATCTCTACAGTATCAATCCACCGACATGGTCTTTTGCTACACCTTCCAACTCGACCCGTCCACCACCCCCGTCATCCTCCAGCATTCCCCCTCACACTTTCTCTTCACGCCCGATACAAAACTCAGTCTTTGAGCTCTCCCCGGGGCTCGCAGAGCCAGGAGGGTTAGATACGGGTCTACTACTCAAAACCCTCGTTACCAGTGCCGTACTAGAATACACAACCACAGTAATCGCAATGCCATGGGAAGTTGGCAAGTGTCTTTTGCAAGTACAGTGGGTTCCAAGAGATGCCAGTCAGATGGACCAAGTCGAGCTCGCAACGGAGGAAGTTGCAGAAGAGGTATGTTATGAAGCATTCACACTACTCTCTCTTTCATAGACCATCGTCTGCAGCTAAGCGACGATGAATTTGGTGAAGAGTCGTACTTCGCTGATCCGCTCACCTCCGGACCATCGCGTTATCCTGTACCACGTCCGGCGGACGAGCGTGGGTATGTTGTGCGCAAGGACGTCATGGAGGAGAGTACGCGCCCAGACTATGTCATTCCCGTTG
>Ga0137359_10001208_pt1 | contig 20497 bp, 12 predicted proteins | sample Mad1_40_16metaG_FD_108281 | JGI IMG/M metagenome (GOLD analysis project Ga0137359, IMG submission 108281) | Vadose zone soil microbial communities from Angelo Coast Range Reserve, California, USA - Mad1_40_16 metaG | ecosystem: Environmental > Terrestrial > Soil > Vadose zone | place: USA... | reverse complement strand
CCCACTGGAAAGGTATGCACGTTCCGCAGGGCGACCTCTATCAGTGGGACGCAAAATCCACCTACATCAAGCTGCCGCCGTATTTCGAAAATATGCCGAAGACGCCGCCGCCCCTAGCCGATGTTCACTCAGCGCGCGTGCTCGCGGTTCTTGGCGATAGCGTCACTACCGATCACATTTCTCCCGCTGGCTCGATTCCGGTTGATTCACCTGCCGGAAAATATTTGATCGCCAACGGCGTCAAGCCTCACGAATTCAATTCCTATGGCGCGCGCCGCGGCAATCATGAAGTCATGGTCCGCGGAACCTTCGCCAACATTCGCTTGCGCAATCAGCTCGCGCCTGGCACGGAAGGCGGCTGGACTTTGTATCTTCCCGGCGGCGAAAAAATGTCCATCTACGATGCCGCTGTGAAATATCGCGAAGCCGGCGTTCCACTGGTCGTTATCGCCGGAAAAGAATACGGTTCTGGTTCTTCACGCGACTGGGCGGCAAAAGGCACGCGCCTGCTCGGCGTTCGCGCGGTCATTGCCGAAAGCTACGAACGAATTCACCGCAGCAACTTGATCGGCATGGGCGTGATGCCGCTCGAATTTCAAAATGGCGAAAATCGCGAATCGCTGGGCCTGACCGGCCACGAGGCCTTCGACATCGAAGGCATCGCTTCGCTGGCGCCCGGAAAACCGATCAGCGTCCGCGCCAAATCCGACGACGGCAAAACCAAAGCATTTTCCGCGATCGCACGCGTCGATACTCCCGAAGAAGTCTCCTACTACCACCACGGCGGCATTTTGCAGTACGTCCTCCGCCAAATGCTGTAAGTGAATTCAGTGCGGGCCGGGCTCAAACCCAGCATCTACATTTATTTTCGTCCTTCGCGCTTCTGCGCTACTACCAAACCTCGCGGAGTTGGCAGCAGCACCACCGAAATCAGGCCTTCTTGCTCCAACTCCAGCGCGGCTTCGCGAACGGTCTTCATGGCGGAGCTGGCGTCGTGCATCAAGATCAATCCGTAGGGATTCACCTGCGGCAAAAAACGCCGCACCTCTTGGCCGCGAATGGGCGCGTCGCTGTCGCAAAACAGCAAGTCGATGCGTCCATCCACTTTCATCTCCAGGCTGGACTCATTTCGCGCGTCGATCCATTCGCCGAGGCCTGAGGCGGCGAATCGCTCCTTCGCCGCAGCAGCTACTTTCGCATCGTACTCGCAGGTAATTACGCGTCCAAATCCGTTGGCCTGCAAACCTTCCGCAATGCGCAGGGTGCTCAGGCCGGAAAATGTTCCTGTCTCCACCACCAGGTCGGGCTTGATTGTGGTGACAATGGATTTCAGGAAATCGAGGACTTCGGCTTCGGCGGTCATGGAATCGTACATATGCCAGCGTTCAGGGTGCGGGCACTCGAGTGTGGGCTTGTGATACTCCGGCTGCAACACGTCGCCGCGCACGGCGATATGGTCTAAGATGCGGTGCTCTTTTTTGCGCGCATGAAATCGGCTTTTGATACGACAAAGTAACACCGCGCCAGCCAGGATGGACAGCAAGCTCGCGGCTTGCGCGTTGGACAAACCGAAAAACGAGTGTGGATTGATGCGGATGAACTCGATCAGAAAACGCGCAATGCCAGTCAGAATGAGGTAATTGTAAAAAATTTCGCCGCGGGCTTTGGGACCGCGCAGCGATTTCGTTCCCATGCGCCAGAGAAACGCGGCAATGCCGAGCCAGATGAAAAATTCGTAGAGCGGCGCGGGATGAACACCGCAGCTCTCGGGTAATCCGTACTTATTGCAAACTCCACTATGGCCGTAGGGATCCCAAATACCAGTGGTGGGCACCACACCGTTAGGGAAGCTCATGCCCCAAGGCAACGAGGTTGGAATGCCATAGTCGCCGTCCCCGGAAAGCAAGCAGCCGATTCGTCCGATCGCGTACCCCACGCACGCCGCGGGCGAACAAACATCCAGAAAGAGCAGCAAGGGAATTTTCAGGCGGCGCGCCATGATTATGAGCGCCAAAAATCCGCCGAGGAATCCTCCGAACCATGCAAAACCAAAGCGGCTGAACAGCAAATGCCACGGGTCGGCAAAGAATTCGGTGGGACTTTCCAGAACGTGATAGAGCCGCGCACCGATGAGGCCAGCGATTCCCGCCACGCCAATGATGAGAAAGCCTTCGTCGCGCTGCCCTTTGTAGCCCGGGATGCTCTGGAGTTGCGCGCGCCGGCGATCGAAATCCCATTGCAGCACGTAGGCGGAGACGAGCAGCGCGGAAGCCACCATCAAGCCGAAGGTGGGAATAGTGATTGGGCCGAGATGCAAAAAAGGAATCATAAATTGAACACTCGAGTATACACGGCGGCGGCGGCAAGTCCGTAAAGCGCCGCGGCGTCACCGCGGGCAGCTTAAAGGACTGCTCCTCTGCTTATGTACGCAAGTCGGGGTGAGGGGCTCTCGGCGGATTTTCGGGTTCGGGAACAGGCATGTCCTGGATGATCTGGTGGGAGCAATTGGCAGATTATACGTGGGCCACGACGCTCGCCGGCAGGGTGAAGTGAAACGTCGCGCCGCGCCCGGAGGCGCTAGCGGCCCACAAGCGGCCGCCATGCGACTCGATGATTGACCGGCTGATGGGCAGCCCCATACCGGTCCCGTTGTCCTTGGTTGTATAGAATGCGTTGAAGATCTGGTCCGCCTGCTCCGGGGGCAATCCCACACCGGTATCGCTGATGGAGATCATAAGTTGACCGTCGCAGGCCTCCGTCTTGATGGCAAGTTCACCTCCGTCCGGCGCTCCCTTCATGGCCTCGATGCCGTTGAGCATAAGATTCATGAAAACCTGCTGCAGTTGGATACGGTCTGCCATCGCCTTGGGAAGGTCGTCGGCAAGTTCGGTGCGGATGGAGAGCGAGTAGCGGTTCGCCTCGCTGCGCAGCAGGACGATCATTTCTCGAATGAGTTCATTTACATCCACCAGCCCCCGCTGCAGAGCGCCCTTTTTGAACAGCAAGCTGATGCTACTAATGGTGTCCGCCGCACGGGTTACGTCTTTGATGATTCTCGCGGCTGCTTCGCGTGCCTCTGCCAAATCAGGCTGATCGCGTCCGATCCAGCGCAGGCAGGTCTTGGCATTGGTGAGCGCCGCGGCAATCGGTTGCCGGATCTCGTGCGCCAGCGAGGCAGTCAGCTCTCCCATAGTGGTTACCCTGCTGACGCGTGCCAGATTCGCCTGCGCCTCGCGCAGCGCTTCGTCGGCGCGCTTGCGTTCGGTCACGTCGCGGACAGCGCCGGAGACAAGCGTGCCCTCTTCCGTCTCGAGGGGACTGAGACTGATTTCCACGGGAAACTCCGTTCCGTCCTTCCGCCGTCCGTACAGCTGCAGACCTTCACCCATTGGCCGCACCCTAGGCTGGTCGAAGAACCCCTTGCGGTGTTGTGGGTGTGAGTCCCGAAATCGTTCCGGCACCAAAATTTCAACCTCTTGCCCTAGGAGGTCGTCCCGCCGATACCCAAACAGCTTCTCGACTTGAGCATTGACCAACACGATTTTGCCCTGCCGATTCATGACGATCATTGCATCCGGAGCGGATTCTAGAAGCCCGCGGAATTTCTGCTCGGCCTGCTTCCGCTGGCTGACGTCCATGACCGCTCCAACAACCTCGATTCTCCCCGATTCATCGCTCAACGTATGAGATACAAAATGAACAAATTTCACGGAATGATCCGGCATCACCAAGCGGTACTCAAGTTCATCGCTTCCGTTCATGGCAGCATTCTCGATCGCTTTCTTCACGCGGGCCGCGTCTTCCGGATGAACGCGGTTGAGAATAAGTTCGACGGTCGGTTTTGTCGTTCGGTCATATTGGAAAATCCGAAAGGTTTCCTCGGACCAGCGGATCTCACCAGTCGAAACGTTCCAGCTGAAGCTGCCGGTGTGGCTGAGTTTTTGAGCCTCCGCGAGGTACGTCTCTCTTCTTTGCAGCTCGCGGTAGAGCTCTTGAACTCTGACAATCATGTCGTTGAAGACGCTCCCGAGGCGGGCGATTTCGTCCTTACCCCCTGCGGGTACCCGATGACTGAAATCACCTCTCGCCCAAGCTGTGGAGCCTTCCATCAATCGCCCTAGTGGCTGAGTGATACTGCGCGTGATGGCCGAGCCGAGGAAGGTGGCGAACAGGAGCGTCAACACGGCTGTTGTCGTCAAAATCAAAAGAATTCGCTGTTGAGCCCGCCCAATATTCAAGACGGCTTGCGCCCGCTCCGCACCGACCTCGCGGTCAATGTTTTCGACGAGCTCCGAACTCCTGGACTCTAGCGGGCGCACTTGGTTCGCCAGCCGCAAACGAACGGCGTTCCACTCGTTAGATTTAGCCAAGGCCGTGATGGCCTCAAGCTCCGCGGGGAGAGAGTCCTGAATTGACAAAAGGGTCGGCAGCAGCGCCGGATCCAGTTGGACCTCGGGCGGCAGACGGCTGAGGGCGTCTCTACTGCGCTGACTCTCCTGAAGGATGGCGTTGCGAACAGCTTCCACTTCCCTAACCAATTCGCCGCTGTCCTCGGAATCCGCGAGCACACCCAGCCTTTCATAAAAGGACATGAGGCTGGTGTGAGCCTGCAATACGGCGATTAGCTCCTGGTCGACACCGTTGAGACGATCTGCCTGGGTCCGGGCGAGGTGGAATTGCCAAAGCGAGATCGCGTTTCCCACCAACAGCGCCAAGGTGATGAAAAGAAAGCAAAGCGTTAAACGAGGACCGATATTGAAGCGATGCAGGCGGAAAGTGCTCTCGCCAACTTTTTTCGCCCATCCGACAAGTTTCCCGAGCACTTGTGACTCCCTATTGCTTTCCTCAAGATACGCGCTCGATCGTCGGCGCACGAACTCGGAAGAAACCCTCAAAAGATGCGCTCAATTGGACGGCGATTCCGCCTTGAAACCGGTGATTTGAATCAGTTCCTTTTCCAAAGCTGCCGCCGCACCCGACGGAGTCTCTCTCCCAGTTAGGACGGAATGCAGTGCCCGGATGTACGCTCTGCTCACATCCTCGTATTTCTCGCCCGACACTATGGAAGGACGTGCCACCACGTGTCCTGGGTGTTGCCTCGAAGCCGCAAACTCAGGATACGGTTCGAGGATTTCAGGTAGATCATATAGCTCGAATCCCTTGAGGGCCTCGGAGTTCGCGCTTGCACGCATGAGATGGGCGTCCCTTCGCAGAAGAAATCGAATCAGCTCCAGCGCTTCCCGGGGATGTGTCGAAGTTCGGGAGACCGCCAAACCGCTTCCTCCCAATGTGTCTGCGCGTCCCGTACTGCCACCCGGCATGCTGGTTACACCATACTCAGTGGCGTTGCTGGGAGGCCGATGAAAGGCAATCAGACTATAATCCGACACCCAAGCCCGATGGAAGGCTGCCCTCCCCGAGAACCAGACGTTCTCGGCATCCCACTTTTCGTAGGCCACGACGCCGGGCGGTGAAATGGAGCCCACCCACCGCGCGGCGCGCTGCCATGCGCGGATGGCACGAGGATTGTTAACGCTAATTGTGCGGTCATCTTCGATGATTCGTCCGCCGCCGTCGCTCATCTGCCATTCCAAACCGGCGCAGGTCAAATCTTCGCTGACGCCCCCCTGCCAAACATAGCCCCAAAAGTCTTTCTGACCTTTGGCGCGCTCACCCGCCTGAATCCGGGTGGCCATCGTCTGGAGTTCATCCCATGTTTTTGGCGGCTGACGATACCCGTAACGTCGCAGAAGATCAGTGCGATACAACAAAACACCAACATAGGCGTGGCGTGGCATTGCCACCAGCTTGTCACCCACGGTGTAGCTCGCGGCCACCACTGGATATTGTGAGGAAAGTTCGTCGGCAAAGTATGGCTTTAGATCCAGAAAATACTGGCTAAATATTCCAGACCAGATGACGTCAATTCCGTACACATCAGGCGTGGAGCCGCCTTTTTGGAGTAACTCTCTCCACATCGCAAGTTGATTTAGAGAGCCCTCTGGGCGGGGAAGGCGCTTAACGCGGACCCCTGTTTCCTGTGTGAAGGCCTGCAGGTCTTGAGCTAAACCAGGCAGGCGATCGGGAGTGTCGTACTCAATATCCAGAAACGTCACTGTGACGGGATCACGCGAAGATTGCCTGGAACAACCCAGACCTAAAGAGAGCAGCAAAATCCCCAACATGCCGACCATCTTCATTGAAGTCCACCTCGGCGCTGAATGTCAGGGAGCTTACGATTCAGTTGTGCTTTCTTGCGATTGAGGGGCTTGGGGAGTGGGACTGTCGGTGGGTGTGGTACGTCGGCCGCGGTAAAAGGTGAAGCCGGCGCCTTCGCGAAGAGGTTCCAGCATGTACCCAGGAGCCCCGAGATGGAGGACATCCTCGTAGCCACGGCTGCGCGACCCCAAGATGCTCATTTTGACGAGAGGCTAGAAGGACGTCAACACCAATGGCGCCAATGGCTGCGCAGTCGCGCGCATGGCTCATTCTTTTCAAACTTGGGAGGTTTATGCATGGGCCACAAGCGTGGCGGGGAGGGTGAACTGAAACGTTGCGCCGCGACTGGATGCGCCCGCCGCCCACAAGCGGCCGCCATGCGACTCAATAATCGAGCGACTAATGGGCAGCCCCATACCGGTCCCGTTGTCCTTGGTGGTAAAGAATGCCTTGAAGATCTGCTCCGCCTGCTCCGGAGGCAATCCCACACCGGTATCGCTGACCGAGATCAGCAATTGACCATCGCGGGCTTCCGACTTGATGGTAAGCTCGCCGCCGCCAGTCGTTCCCTTCATGGCATCGATGCCGTTGAGCATGAGGTTCATGAAGACTTGCTGCAGTTGCACACGGTCTGCCATGACCTTGGGAAGATGTTCGGCAAGGTCAGCGCGGATGGAGAGCGAGTAGCGGTTCGCCTCGCTGCGCAGCAGGACAACCATTTCTCGAACGAGTTCGTTTACATCCACCAACTCCCGCTGCAACCCGCCCTTCTTGAACAGCAAGCTGATTCTGCTAATGATGTCGGCCGCGCGCGTTACATCTTTAACTATTCTTGATGCGGCTTCGCGTGCCTCTGGCAGGTCGGGGTCATCGCGCCCTAACCATAATAAGCAAGTCTTTGCGTTTGTCGCTGCTGCCGCAATCGGTTGCCGGATCTCGTGCGCCACGGAGGCAGTCAGCTCTCCCATCGTGGTCACGCGACTCAAGTGCGCAAGGTCCGCTTGTACCTGGCGCAGTCTCTCGCGCTCTTCTTCTGCCTGCTTGCGTTCGGTGACATCCATTACGAAACCCACGAATTCGGCGACATCGCCGGACGCGTTGAAAACGGGATGAGCTATTCCGTACACGTATTTCGTCGTACCGTCTGGTAGAACAACCCGGAAATGGGACTCGAAATCCTTGCCGGCGGAGTTAGCTCTCTCGGCGGTTTCAACGACGCGAGTCCGATCGTCCGGATGAATACGCTGTACAAATTCTTCGAATGAAGGTATCCCCGTGTCCGGATCGAAGCCATACAAGCGGGAATGCTCCTCGGACGAGTGAAGTATCTCTCGCGTGGTGATATTGCATGCCCAACTGCCTGTATGGGTGAGCCTCTGCGCTTCCGCCAAATAGGCCTCGCTCCTACGCAGCGACTCCTCTGCGCGCTTGCGCTCGGTGATGTCACGAACGGCACCGGAGACAAGCGTGCCTTCCTCCGTCTCCAGCGGACTGAGACTGATTTCCACGGGAAACTCGGTGCCGTCTTTCCGGCGTCCGTATAATTCCAGACCAACACCCATTGGACGCACTCGAGGCTGAGCGAAAAACCCGGTGCGGTGTTCGGCGTGTCGGCCCCGAAACCGCTCCGGCACCAAAATCTCAATCGCTCGCCCCACGAGCTCTTCCCGTTGATACCCAAAGAGCTCCTCCACCTGCGCATTTACCAGCACGATCTTCCCTTGGCGATTCATCACGATCATGGCGTCCGGAGCGGATTCCAGAAGGCCCCGAAATTTCTGCTCGGCTTGCTTGCGCTCGGTGACGTCCAGCACCGCACCAACAAATCCAAAATTATCCGGTTCGTGCCCTTCTATCGCATGAGCCATGATCTCAACATGTTTGACCGAGCCGTTAGGCATCAACAAGCGATGTTCAAAATGAAAATGCCTCCTCTCTTGTTGCGCCCGATTGCTGACTTGCTGAACGAGGGCTCTGTCTTCGGGATGCGTTCGTTGTAGTATAAATTCCAGCGTGGGTTCGGTCGCCGGATCGCATTCAAGGATCCGATAGGTTTCCTCGGACCAGTAAATTCTCCCGGTGTCGACGTTCCAGGCGAAACTGCCGCAGTGGCTGAGCCTCTGCGCTTCCGCTAGATAGGTCTCGCTCCTCTGCAAATCGGCGGTTCGTTCCGCGACCTTCATCTCGAGTTCGTTGCGGGCTTGACCGAGTTCCGCCACCTTAGCGTCGAGTTCGTGGCGCAGGCGCGCGTTCTGAAACGCTGCCGCGGCGTGATTGGCAGCCACGGAAAGCAGCAGCTGGTCAATTTCGCTAGGGAAGTCTGTGCGAGTGCACGCCGCAGCGACCAGGCCAGCCTCGGCATGGACACCAATGGGAATGACAACACCGTGACATGGCTCTTCGCCGCCAAGGTCCGCAACGACTTCCTTACACGAAAACTGGCCGAAGCCGCCCGCGTGAGTTCGGAGCCATTCGGGGAATGCTTTCCATGCGTGCCCGCGCGTGACTTCGATTGCGGCGCCCCCTTTGGGATCACACAGGCGCACAAAGGCGAAATCCAGTTGCAGCGATCCGACCAGCACATCGGCGAGCCCGGCGGCAATGATAGGCGGTTCTCTTCCCACCCACGCCGCCGGGATCGTCGAGAGCGCTACAAGCTCTCGGAGCGCCGTGCGCAGCGCTACGCTCTCCGTATGCGATTCCGTGGGCATTTAGTTCGCCGTGGCTGCGCTCTTGCGAACCGACCATCGCTCCTTCAGTTCGAGGAGAAACTGATCGGGGGGAATGAAGAACGGGTTCTCCTGCAGGATGCCGCCGATAATTACGACCGGGTGCGTCCGCATGATGTCCATGACCAGGCTGGCTGGAAATTTCGACAGGTCGTACGTACAGACGACCGGATCATCGTACTTGGGGAGGACATAATTGAGGCGAGTCTCGTATTCCACGAGATTATCGACGCCGGGTTTGTCGAGCAGGGCCCATTCCATGTGCGCCACCAGTCTGGTGAGCGGGTATCCGGCAGCGGCGGCCGATTGGAGCACCTCTTCAATGAGCGCCAACATCGCATCCTGGTCGAAGTGGTCCCCGCGCAGGTAAGCGTCCTGCCAGCGCCGCACCTCCAGCTGGCCGGTGTCCATCGCCTCATGCACATTGATGCCTGCCTCGGCGAGCCGCCTGAGATGTTCTTCGCGGAGCTCGGGGTCGACGAGGTGGAAAGCCTTGTCCCCCCGGTCGAAGCCATCTTTGAAGAACGAGCGAAGGACCCTGTGCTCCTCATCGATACTGTTAAATAAAGCGCAAATGTGACGATGTCCGCCGAGATTGCCTCCGGCGAACTCTACGGAATGATTAACGGCCATATATCACCTCACATGCATAGAAGACATACGAAAGGGGATCTCATTTCTGGGCCTATCGGCATTTAGTTCGCCGTGCCTGCGCTCTTGCGAACCGACTGTCGCTCCCGCAACTCATGGAGAAACTGATCGGGGGGAATGAAGAACGGGTTCTCCTGTAGGATGCCGCCGATAATTACGACCGGGTGCGTCCGCAGGGCGTCCATCACCACGCTCGCGCGAAATTTCGACAGATCATACGTGCAGACCACAATATCGTCGTACTTAGGAGTCACGTAGTTGACCCGCGTCTCGAACTCGATCAGGTCTTCGACGCCTGGCAAGTCGACGAGCGCCCATTCCATGTGCCCCAGGAATCTTGTCTGGGTGTACCCTGCCGCCGCACCAGACTGGAGCATCTGTTCGAACGACGCCAGCCAGATGTCCTCGTCAAACCGGCCTCCGCGGAGCGGAGCGTCTTGCCACGGACGCACCTCCAATTGGCCGCTGTCCATCGCCTCTTGCACATTGATACCTGCTTCGGCGAGCCGCCTGAGATGTTCTTCGCGTAGCTCGGGGTTGACGAGATGAAAGGCTTTATCCCCCCGGTCGAAGCCATCTTTGTAGAACGAGCGAAGCACCCTGTATTCCTCGTCAGGGCCGTTGAAGAAAGCGCAAATGTGACGTTGTCCGGGAAGATTGCCTCCGGCAAACTCCACGGAATGACTTTCCGTCGCCATATATCACCTCACAGTAGACATGCACCGGAAAGCGCAATCGCGAGGGATTCCACATGTCATCGGCCCCTCACACACTGAATTGTTCCTAGAGGAAAAGCGAAACCGAAAGTGATCGCATGGACATAACCTCGAGAAGGTAGAACGGAACAGAGGAAGGAAGTTGAGTATGGAGGAGCCGATGGCCATGGCTCGCCTCGCTTGGATTCGCGTCAGAGCTGGGATCCGCAACCGGCTTTCCGAAGAGAACATGATACCGCAGACTCAACCCAACGAGGGTCGGGTTTTCTCCCACCTTTCCGTCGCTGAGACGAAGCAGCGCTAGAACCAATCGCTGCGGTAGGCAATCCACCAACTGACGATGGCGATAGGGATCGTCGCGACAAGGGCCCACCAAAACGGCAATGCCAAGTCAGCGATGAGACCAACGACCGAAAATGAGATCCAAAATATTTTGCGCTGCACGTTATTTCAATAGACCTCGAACGTGTTGGCCTATTACTTCCTGGGCTTTCTTGGTGGGTATCATGCGCTCGAGGATGCCGAGATCGACGTCGATCGTGAGGTCGCGGTCGGTGACGTCGACGGTGCCCTTGATGGGTGTGCTGATCAGGTCCATTTTGGCGGTGAGGGCGAAGGTCAGCGTCGAGCCTTGCCAGCTCTTGTGTTCCTGAACAAGTTGCACAGGAATGATGCCGATTCCTTGAAACAGGTCGGTGAAGGAGCGATCCACGGACTGCATGAGCTCCTCTTTGGGACGATTGTGGGAAACGGTTATGCGCATGTTAGTTCGCTCAGACGAGGAGGACGCAGTCTTATCAGGCCACTCTCTTGCCCGCGGCGTGTTCCAGAAGTTCGTGGATGAGAGTCTGGTAGGGTTTTGACTGCTTCGCGGCCAAGCGACGGAGTCGGCTGAGAAGTCGCGGAGCGATGCGGATGGCAATTAATTGCTTGGCATTGCCTGTCACGGGCCGCCCGACGCGACGGGCGCGGCGCAACTGCTCGTCGGTGGCTTCGGGAATATCGGAAAGGTTGAGGGCGCTATCGAGCATATGCCTGACGCTCTTTGCGCGTTGCTTGGCGCGCGCTGATGATGCGGATCGTTTCTTTGTCATCTTTCAGCCTCCGGATTGTGTAAACGACGAAGAGAATCCGTCCCAAGACGGAAAAACCCAGCCTGATCGAGCGGTTCTCGGAAGGCGAGTGCTCGAAATCATCCCAGTCTAGTGCTTCGGGATCGCTGAAAACCGTGGCAGCTTCCTCGAAGGAAACACCATATTTCTTTATGTTGCCGAGGGCCTTGCGAGCGTCCCAGGAGAACACATTAGTGTATATACGTTAATTCATGGACATTGTCAAGGGGCCAGCGACTTAGCCGCGCGGTGCAAAGACGGAAACCGTGCGTGGACGCGAGGAGCGAAGGTGGAGGGTGGCGCCCAGGACGAGCCAGATGGCGAGGGCGAGCCATTCGGCTTGGGTGAAGTGGCCGGGGAGCGTGGGAACAAGTTTCATAATCAGCAGGAAAGTAGCGACAAGGATGCCGAGCGAGGTAAGAGCGCGGGAGCGGAGGCTTCGTTCGACGAGAAAAAAGGACACGCAGGATGCTAGCCAGCCGAGGGCGGAAGCCATCGAGCCAACCTCAGTAACGGGGACGAGCAGAGCGTCGCCGAGCAGGAGGCCGATCACGCTGGCGATGGCGATGACGAGTATGGCGATGGAAGGCGTCTGAAATTTTTCGTGGACGCGACCGAAGGCTTCGGGAATGGTGTGGCGACGCCCGTAGGCGAAAAGCAAGCGGCTGGAGGCGACGAAGTTGCCGTTGAAACATTGGAAGAGGCCGAAGAAAGCCATGACCAGGATCAAGCGAACCGGCCAGCGCGCGCCGAGGGCTTGTTCGAAGGCGATGGCGGTGGCGAAACGCTTGCCGATCAGAGTTTGCCACGGCGCAATGTAACCGACAGCCACAACCGAGAACGAGTAAAATCCGGCGCCAACCAACAATGCCGAGGCGATGGCGCGCGTGTAGCCGCTGCGGTGAAATTCGGGATTGGCCTCTTCCGCGCATTTGGGAGCGGACTCAAAACCGGTGAGAAAGTATGGAACGATTTGTAGCGTGAGGACTATGGAGACGAACGGGGTGGCGCGAAAGAGCGGCTGAAAGTTGGAGGGAGAGCCGCGCCATGCGCTTATGCCAAGCAGCAGGAGAAAAAGAAAAATGACGGTTGAGGCGGTCCAGTTCTGAAACGTCGCGCTGAGGCGAATGCCGCGGTAATTCAGGATGGCAAGAAAGACGGTCATGGCGATGCCTAATAGAAGGCGCGGAAGAAAGACCGGCTGGCCGGCGACGCTATACAGAGCGAAGGAATTGAGCGAGGGGAAAATATAGGCGGCGACTTTTCCGATGGCTACGGCTTCCCAGGGACAAACGATGAAGTAGGCGAGCAGCATTATCCATCCGGTGAAAAAGCTGACGATGGGCGGGAAGACTTGCGCGGTGTAGGCGGCTTCGCTGGCGGCGTCTGGCAGGCGCTGCACCCATTGACCGTAGACATAGCCTACGGGGAGCAACAGGAGTCCGCCAAGAGCGAAACCGAGCGCGGCACCTAGCGGGCCGCCGCGGCCGAGCCAGTCGTCCATAAGCACGAGCCAGCCGACGCCGACCATGGTGCCGAAGGCGAGAGTGAAGTAGTCGGTGACGCGGAGCTTGCGAGCTAGGGTGGGCATTTTTAGGTTAGGTTGTCGCCCGTGCTACGTAGGGCAGACCGGCAACTTTTCGAATTCACAATAAATAAGTCGTCGCACATGGAGGAGCTGACGCAGTTAGCGCGGCGGACAGCCAAAAATGGCTGTCCCACTTTGCAGTGCGGCGTTCCTCGATGCGGCGCGATTTTACACGGATTGGACTTGGGTCGCCCAGTTTTGATGGAGCGTTCATGGGACGCTAACAGAGTGACCACCGTAGCAGTGGAGAGGAAACCAAGACGGGAGGGCCGTTGCAGGTTATCTGCAGCGGGGCGCTTGCTTTGGCGTACAACCTAAGTGGTGGTAGACGCCATCCGTTAACGCATCGGTTCCTTGGTGCAGAGGAGCGGTGCTTAGACGCTGGATTGTTACAATTAGTGTAGTAGTGTCGCTGGATGCGGCGACGCTGCGCGCGCAAAATCTGAATCTTGGGCCAACTCTACCTGTCGTTGGGGCAACGCTGGTTGCAAACAACGGCGCGAGCGTGGACGAAATCAGGTTCACGGGCCTTCGACGAATTTCTCCGGAAACGCTAAAGGCTAAAATCGCTTCGCGAGCAGGCGAGGCGTTCGACACCTCGAAAGCAAATCGCGACGTACAGGCATTAGCGCGAACGGGATGGTTCGAAACGGTACGAGCCGACCTGGAACCGATCGCTGATACCCCTGGCAATGCGAGAAGAACTTCCGAACATTTTCGGCTCACGTTCTGTGTGCCGGAATTACCGTTTCTAACCAAAGTGGAATACAGCGGATCGAATCTGCTTCCGACCTCACAAATCGAGAAGTTGCTGGCGGAGAGGAAGCTGAAGCCGAAGTTGGGGGAGCCAGCTAATCCGTTGGCACTCGATCGGGTCGCGAAGACGATTGAATCTGCGCTCAAGGAACTGGCCCACCCGGACGCGCATGTTCGACTTGACATGGTGGAATCGTCGCAAGCGACAGTGGTCGCGCGGTTTCAAATCAGCGATGGACCGCATGTACCGGTCGGGCGCATTACGTTCGAAGGCAATCCGGCTGTTCGAGACAAAGTGTTAAAGCAGCAGATGAAGAACGTTTCCCCCGGGTCCTTTTTTTCCGGCCTGCGTGGGAAGGACGCGTACACCCCCGGAGCGTTTGAAGAAGACCGCCAACGATTGCTGACGTACTACCAGAATCACGGTTATCCGGAGGCGCGGGTCGGCGAAGCCAAGATCGGTCAGTACGAAGATGAGTCGCGACACTGGCTTCCCTGGCCGCACAAGGCCAAAGACGAACGCTTGACAGTGGCAATCCCAGTCCAAGCAGGTCCGTTGTATCGAATAGATTCCGTAACAACGAGTGCGGATCTGAAGAAAGCAGCGGGGATGGAGCCGGGGGCAAACGTTGCGCCAACGAATACTGGAGCAGCGCCGGTGTACTCAGCGCAAAAGGTAGAGGATTTGCGTCGCGCATGGCAGACGCGAATACACAATAGGACGAAGCACGGAAATGCCGAGTCGTTTCGTGACGTGGAAGTCGACCGAAAGATGGACACAGGGGCGCACACGGTTCGAGTCCGGCTGGATATCAGCTCCGAGCCGGCGTACACCGTTCGGCGACTGGAGTTTCGCGGGCTTCATTATTTTCCGGACCGCTACTTCCGCAGGCGCATTGGGATCAAAGAGGGAGAGCCCCTGGACGACCTATCGTTGGAAGCGGGGCTGCGCCGCGTGGCACGCACCGGTTATTTCAAGCCAATCAAGAAGTCTGATATTCAGATTACGCCGAACGATATGACGCATACGCTGGACGTCACGATACATGTCGAAGAGCTGGGGCTACAACGAGTGTCGCTGATGGGCGGGACTGGCCAGTTCGGTAGTACGCTGGGTATTGCGTACTCTTTGTTTAACATTTTGGATCGCGAAGAGTTGCTGACGTCAAAAATTGAGGGGGGCCCGGAGATACTGGACCTTGCGCTGACTTTTGCGAAAGAAGGCGTCTTCGGCTCGCGAGGCTCGCTCGCGCTTTCAGTGTTCGACACGTTTTTGCGGCCGAAATTGACGGGAAGCGTACAGGGTCCCTTCTACAACCAGCGAACGGAAGGCATTACCGCGGATTGGAGCTACGCGCTTTCGAACGTGGATACATTTAGCGTTAATTATACTTTGTCGCACTCCCTAACATCGTATTCCCTGGCGATGCCAACGGGGCTGACAGGACTTCCCGCGAGCGACGTGAACGCGGCAACTTCGAGCCATGCTGTAGGAATGGGATGGACGCGCAACACCGGGGATCAACGAATCTCTTTTGCCGATTCGGTTTCTGGGGGATGGCTGGGCGGAAGCGAGAATGTGGTGCGTTCGAACTTCGAGTACGGCCGAGTCGTGCGTGATCCATTGCTGAATAACCAGAATTCGTGGGCTTTTCGCACGATATTCTCCGGCGCGGGCAGCTATTCCGGCGATATGCCGCTAACCTCGCGCTTGTTTGCAGGAGACACGTACGTGCGCGGCTTGAACTATGGCGAGTTGGGGCCTTCGGCTATCGTGTCTACCGTGTCATCGACGGGAGCGACACAATATTCCACGGCTCCCGCGGGGGCGAATTTGGTCGGAGCGATGAATCTCGAATATCGAGTGAAGGTGCGGGAGGGAACGGAAGCCGTAGGCTTTTTTGACCTGGGTTCGGGATTGATGCTCCCGAACTGGCTGGGGCCGTCCCAGCCATGGCTTGCTCAGGCAACAAATGGGATTCTCCACGGATCGACGGGCCTGGAACTGCGATGGACGATACCGGGACTTGGAGTTCCCTTCCGTGCGTACTACGCGGTGAACATTTTGCGGCTGAATCGATCGGTACTGATGCCGAACGGGTCTCTCTTTCGTGTAAGCAACCGATTGACGATGTTTGGCTGGGGGCTGGGCTCGTTCTTCTAGAAGAAAGGTCCGACGGGACGGCAGGAGCACTTATTTTAGCGGAAACACGCTGGCCGGGCTGAAGCCCGGCCTCTACAGTGCTACGCGGATGTTGCGGCGGGGCGGTGTGCGCTACACTGCGGACACTATGAAAGCTAGCAAACTTCTTAAGGAAGCGGCTCGCATAGCTTCTCCCTATTGCATCACGGATGGGAAACAATTCCTGCTGAAGGATTTTGATCCCGGCGACACCGACGGCGTGAAATCAAAAAAAGCTGCGCAAAGCATGGTGGAGCGCAGCAGCGAGTCGCTCGCGGAGATGCAGGAGAAGCTCTACGCGCAGGATCTGTGGGCTCTGTTGCTGATTTTTCAAGGCATGGATGCGGCGGGCAAGGACGGGGCGATCAAGCATGTGATGTCCGGAATAAATCCGCAGGGATGCGACGTGTATGCGTTCAAGGCGCCGACCAACGACGAGTTGGAACACGATTTTCTCTGGCGGGAACACAAGGTAGTGCCCAGCCGCGGGAAGATCGGGATTTTCAACCGGTCGTATTACGAGGAAGTGCTGGTCGTGCGGGTGCATCCGCAACTTTTGAAAGCGGAGAAATTGCCGGATGAACTGGTGACGAAGCACATCTGGGAAGACCGGTATGAAGACATCAATGCGTTCGAACGGTTTTTGACACGGAACGGCGTGGTGATCCGAAAATTCTTCCTGTACATCTCGAAAGAGGAACAGAAGAAGCGATTTTTGGAGCGGCTGGAAGATTCGAAGAAGAATTGGAAGTTTTCGATGGACGATATTAAGGAGCGGAAATTCTGGGACGATTACCACGAGGCGTACGAGGAGATGGTGCAGAACACCGCGACGAAGCGCGCGCCATGGTACGTGATCCCGGCGGACAACAAATGGTACGCGCGACTGGTGATAGCGTCAGCGATTGTCGAAGCGTTGGACGGATTGGATTTGGCCTTCCCTGACGTGGATAAAGAGAAGAAGAAGGAATTGGAGGCGATACGGGAGGCGCTATTAAAAGAGAAGGATTGAGGTTTCGTTCGGGGGGCGCCGAAGCTGTGTCTTGTAGCCGCCATCGATTGAGGTCCTTCGGCCCGGCTGAAATGCGCCGGGTCTCAGGATGACGATTAGGTTGGCCGTGGCGATTGTGAGTGATTTAGAGGTGCGAGTCGCTATCTGCAAGCGGGCGGCCCTTCGCGGCTCAGGCTAAACAAGACCGCCGCACTCCAAATAATTGCGACTAGGGCATGTAGTGGTAGCGCAGGGTTGATGGCATGCGGTCGGAGCGCTGACGGATGTTGTATTCGAGCTGGTAGCGCAGGTGCTCGGCATCGCCGGGGTAATCTTTGCCTTCAGGGTACGGATATGGAAGCAGCGTGTGGCGCGGCAGTGGTTCGACGGTGAACGCGTGGGCGGCGTAGAAGTCGAGATCCTTCTCGAAACCGTTGGCGTAGAAGAAATAATCGCGGACCCAGCCTGTGGGAAGGGCGCGAAGATTGCGCGGATCGAAATCGAGCTTGACGCCCTCGCCAGAGCTGAACACAACGAAACGGTCGTCCGGCTTTCCCAATAGCTGACGCACATCGCCGTAACGCGTGTAATTGCCGGCGGCGCGCGCGTAAGGACCGCTCATGCTGCGGTGCGCGTAGGAATACGTGGTGTCGCTGGCGGGAGTGAGCCGAATTTCTCGCGGGTAGCCGAGAAAGTCCAGCGCGGCGTCAGCCAACGGCACTTCCGCGACGCGGACGTCGGGCTGCTCGGGAGTTTGGTCGATGCGAATCGAATCCCAATAAATTTTCAGGTTGTTGACGATGCGAATGCGGCGCGTGCCTTGCGGCAACTTGCCGGTGAGATCGGCCACCATGGTGCGTTCGAGTCCGGCGGGAAAGCCCATGTCGTCGATTACGCGCACCCACTTCCCTTGCGCGTCGAGAGCTTCAACATACGGAGCGATTACTTTGATGCCGGCTTGATCGGCGGCGTACATGGAAGTGGCCGTGAAGTAGTCGGTGTAGCCATCGATGATCAGGCGCAGCGGCCTGCCGGCATCCCATGCCCCGAGATCGAGCTCGAGCCAGTGCAATTTTGCGAAACCGGCGAAGGGCACCTCTTCGAGGTTGGTGACATATTTGCGGTCGGGCTTGGCGACGAGCGAAAGCACGTCGTTGCCATGATTGTCCCAAGCGCCTACGGGTGGATGCGCGTCCCGGCTGGCGATGACTCGAAATTCGGGAAATGGCGGGGCGCTGACGAATCGCTCGTTGGGATAGACGTCGTACGCAGCAGGGTGATCGATGGCCAGCAGGCGGACTTGATCGAGGTAGACCGTCTCTTCCATCGGCTCCATGAAGCGGAAGCTGAGCAGGCCATTGCGAGCGCGCACGTTGCGCGCGTTGACCTTCAAATATTCGTCTGGATCGGGGACGTCGCGTTCACCGGGCGCGACCCAGTGGCCGACGACGCCGGGACCAATCATGTCGGCGATGAATTCGTACTCATGGCCGTTCCAGGCAAACAAAACCGGACAGGAGCTGCCGCGGCGATCGAGTTCGCCGATGCTGTGTTCCTTTTTGGCGACGAGATTGATTTCGTCCTGCGGAACGCCGGTGGGCCACAGCAGGCGCACGACTTCGACGTTATGCTCGGCGCCGAGGCCGGCGAGGATGGTCGGAGCGTTTTGCCCAAGATAGCCCGACGCGCCTTGCACTTCCCACTTTTGGTACAGCGGGCCGGCGTAAATTTCGACCTTGGTGCCGATGCCGCTTTTGTTGTCGTTCAGCGGCTTCAGGTCAACGCGCATCCAGTTGTGCTGATTCCCGCCCACGTTGCGGAGTAGAACAGGCGGTGCGGCGAGTTGTGTGACGACTAAATCAGCGGCGCCATTTCCAGACACGTCGGCGACGGCAATGGCGCGGGGCTGCGAAAGCTTGATGGCGTCGAGATGCACCTGACGCGTGACATCCGCGAAGCCGGGCGCGCCGAGATTGCGCAGCAGGCGCAGTTCGCCACCGGAGCTGGATTCCCCGACAGCAACGAGATCGAGCCAGCCGTCGTTGTCGTAGTCGATCGCGGAGAGCCCCCATCCGCGTTGCCAGCCGAGATTGGGAAGGTTGACACGCTCGAGGCGCTTGCCTTCGACGTTGCGCCACAAGCTGATGCCGGGCGCGCCAGCGTGCGTGAATGCGAGGTCCATCCAGCCGTCTTTATCGAAATCGAAGGCGACTACGCCCACCGCGGGTGGAAGATTTTCTTTTGCGAAATCGATGCCGGACAGCGAAGAGAATTTCCCGTCGCGCGGATTCAGGTAGATTGCCGCGCCTTGGCTGCCGCCGGCAAAAACAAAATCGATGGCGCGATCATTGTTGAAGTCAGAGGTCACCAGACCCGCGCCGGTGGCGTCAAAGTCCAGTCCGGTCTGTTGGGAAACGTCAGTGAAGGTGCTGTTTCCGTTGTTTCGCCACAAGACATTGGGCCGTCTCGGCTCGGCTGACGTGGCCGCTGTGGGCTGCATAGTGATGTACAAATCCAAGTCGCCATCGTGATCGTAGTCGACGAACGTGGTGCCAACGCATCCTGGCTCGCGGCGAATTCCGACTGCTTGCGTCACATCCTCGAACTTGCCATTCCCTTTGTTGTGCAGCAGGTGCACACCATCGGTCAGGCAAACCGCGATGTCTGTGTGGCCGTCATTGTCGAAATCGCCTGCGGCGCAGCCGAGGCCGCTGCCCTTCAGGGCGAGGCCAGCTTCGTCGGTGACGTCGACGAAGTGGCCATCGCCGGTGTTGTGCAGCAAGCGGCTGGTGCCGTCCGCCAAAGCGCTGACCAAAAACAAATCAGGCTTGCCGTCGCCATCGTAATCGAGAAAGCACGCACCGGTGCTGGGCCCGGGAAGTTTGGGACGGCCGCCTGCGGGAGCGACGACTACTGGCTGCTCCTTATAGCTGACTGAGATCGCGGACGGTGCCGTCAACACGCTGCTGCGGCCCAGTTCGGCGAGCGAAAAGCGGCCCTGATCGCCGTAGCCTGCTCCGAAGGGCGCGCCAAGATGCTCCGTGGTGATTTTCTGAAAACGCGCGAGATGCTGCCGCGCAGCATCGTTGTCGCCTTTACGCTGATACGCGCGCGCGATGCCGAATTCGGAAGAGGCGTGATACGGAAACACGGCGAGCGCCTTCTGGAATTCGGCGATGGCCTCGTCGTAGCGTTGGAGCTGCGTGTAAAGGTAGCCGAGAAAATAATGCGCGTCCGCTTCCGGCGAAAGCTGCGTGACGTGTTGAAATGCGTCGATGCCTTTTTCGGTTTCGCCGGTGTCTTTGTAGACGAGGCCGAGGTTGTACCAGGTGTAGGCGTCGCTGGGCACAAGGCGCGCCGCTTCCTCGAGGGCGGCGCGAGCGGGCTCGAGCTTCTGCTGGCTGAGGAGAGCGATGCCGAGATTCAAGCGAGCGATGGCAAATTTCGGGTCGGCAGCGAGGGCCTTCTCAAAATATTTTTGCGCTTCGGCGAATTTCTGCTGGTTCATGTAGGCGACGCCGAGGGTGTTGTTGCGAAAAGCTTCGGCCTCATT
>Ga0137359_10001207_pt1 | contig 20505 bp, 13 predicted proteins | sample Mad1_40_16metaG_FD_108281 | JGI IMG/M metagenome (GOLD analysis project Ga0137359, IMG submission 108281) | Vadose zone soil microbial communities from Angelo Coast Range Reserve, California, USA - Mad1_40_16 metaG | ecosystem: Environmental > Terrestrial > Soil > Vadose zone | place: USA... | reverse complement strand
TTCCGCCCATTCGGACAGCATCTCCAGGCGCCCGTCCAGCGTCTTCAGGCTCTTCTTCGAAACCTCGTCCGGCGCCGCGTTATCAATGCTGATCTGCAGGTGCTCCAACCCCGCGTCGTTCAGCCGCTCGATGCGCTCTTTGTTGAGGAAAAATCCGTTGGTAATCAGGCCGGCGATCATTCCGCGTTTCCGGATGTGCCGGATAATTTCGTCCAGGTCGGGATGCATCAGGGGCTCGCCCCCACTGATGGTGATCACAGACGTGCCCATCGCCGCCAGGGCATCCAGCCGCCGCTTCATCTCCTCCAGCGGCACCGGCTTCGACACGTCGTCATACTCGTTGCAATACCCGCAGTCCAGGTTGCAGCGCCGCATTGGAATGATGTGCACCAGCGCCGGGTGCTTCGTGGATACCAGCGCCTTCGCAATCATGCGCAGTTCGCGCAGCCGCGTCCGGTAAAACCGCAACCTCCGCTTGCGCTGCGTTGCCGGCGACGCCTTCCCTTTTTGCCGTACCAGGCCCATTTTCTGTTGATTTCCCCTACCTTCAATTATACATGATGCCCTGTTTGCGGCCCCTCGCAGCGCTCGTAAGGCTCAACACAAAGGTAACAGCCGGAAACTCTTTCGAATCTCCGGCTGCTCTAGTCTCAAACTAGGCTGTGAGCCTAGTTCGTCGGAAACGGCAGGTACCGCCAGACATCGTTGAGTGCGCCGTAGGGACCGCCGGCCGACGCGTCGTAGCCTTCGCCACCGAACACGTAAACATACCCGGATGAATTTGGTACCCAGTGCGCCGCGCCTCGCCGCGCTCCAATGGCGTTATTCGTGTAGCTCAGCTGAAAGTAGTTGATTGGAGTCGTGATGTAAGTTGACGGTTGATCCACGTCGATGGAACCCTTCCACCAAATCCATTCGCCGGCGCTCAGTTGATACTCCCAGACGTCGTTCAGGAAGCCGGTAGGCACTGTGTTCTGGGAACCGTATCCAAAGCCCCCAACAAGGAACAGATTGCCATCGGTATTGACAAAACCCGCTGCTCCCCATCGCGAGCCGGGAACGTTTGTCGCTGCGGCGTTGGTTGTGGCGTTCGAGATACCTTGCGTTCCGTATACGCCGTTCTGGTTGGCTACGTTGCTGCCGGAAATCCAAGTCCACTGGCTTGTTCCTGGATCAAACTTCCAAAGATCGTTAAGAACCGATCCAATCTGTCCCGTGCCGCCACTGGTGCCCTTTGAATCCAACCCGAATCCGCCAAAGAGCCAGATTTTTCCGGTTGAATCGACCCACAGGACCGCCGTCTGGCGGCCGCCGGGTGTGAAGGCCGCGCCGCCGGTTCCGGCGGAAGCGGGGTACGCGCCATTTTGGTTGGCCGTCGTGGTGCCGGAAACTAGAGTCCATGTGCCGGCGCTGTATTCCCAGAGATCATTCAGGAGCCCGACTTGACCTGTGGAATCGTAGCCCTGCCCGCCATACATCCAAACGTTGCCAAGGGAGTCGGTGTAACTGGCTGCGCCCCAGCGTCCGCCCGGGAATGTGTTGATTGTTGACTGATTCCCGGTGCTCGAGCCTCCCTTCCATATCCACTGGCAATTCGTGAAAATGCCGGTACCCGTTGTCGTATCGAGAGAACATGGACCAGATGTGATGTCGAACTCCCAGAGATCGTTGAGGAGTGTAAAGCCTCCCACCCCATCCGCGCCTTGGCCGCCAAACATCCAGAGGTTGCCCGTGCTATCCGTCCAGGTAATGCCGCCCCAGCGAGGTCCAGGCCTTGTACAGGCGGTGCCGGGTGTGGCACATGATACGCCGACACCTAGAGTGCCGTAGCTGGCCGCGAAATTCTTCAGTTGAAGCGAAGTTGTGTCTGCCGAAAAATTGTTGGCAGCAGTGTTATGGACAATTGGTAGATTGGCGGGGACCCATCCGCCGGGCAGCCACCAGCCATCATCCTGTCCAGAGCTTGGAAAGGTTGGCCAGACCCACATATCGTTCAAATAACCAGGTATCCCATCCGTACTAGGATGGGTGACTTCAAAGCCGAAGCCACCGAACAGCCAGCGGTTCCCATTCTTGTCGGTCCAGGCCATGGCGAAGTCCCTGCTACCCGGAGTATTCCCGTTGGAAGTTGCAAATGGTGGCGTTGGAATGGGAGTTCCAGGCGTCCAACTAGGCAGCGCGGCGGTTCCGTAGGTATTGATCTTGGGAGCTGTCGACCCGGGAAACATCCAGGCCCAATCGTTGTGCTGGCAATCGACAAGCACATTGGAAACGATCCCCGTGACCACAGACGTAGCATTGAATACGGTGCAGCCTTGCCCTTGGCTCGCGGGCGGCAAAAACAAGTTCACGCTGTAGGTTGTGCCAAAGGTGAATTGCGTGGGAAAGGTAAAGACAGTGTCCCCAGTGACAAATAGGTTGTCACCGGCGTTGTCCTGCAATTCCATGGTATCGCCGGTCCCAACGACTAGCCCGACGACGGCGCCGCCAATCGGGAACTTCGGCTGCGGGCAAGAAATTTGAACGCTGGTCACACTGCCCACAACCGTACCGGTGGCGTTAGAGAGCGTACAGGTCTGAGCAGGGTTCGTTGGTTGGGTCAGTATGGTTACGGCGTATGCCGCACCGGTGAGCAAGGGTCCCGCAAAGGTGAAGTTAACTGTTCCCGTCCCACTGATCTTGAGATTGTCTCCGCCGTTGTCCTGCAAAACGAGACCCGACCCCGCCAACCCTGTAACTGTCCCGCCTACGGTGTAAGTAGCAGCGCAGTTTACCTGAACAGTTGTCACGTTTGCGCCGGCTGTGCCGGAGCCATTGCTGACGCTGCAAGTCTGAGATGGGGAGGAAGGCTGCGTTAAGATAGTGACAGCGTAGGCCCCGCTCACGGCCGTGGCGAAAGTAAACGGAATGGATGCGCTTCCCGGCTTGATCGTCAGGTTATCCCCAGCATTATCCTGGAGAACCAAGCCCGTTCCGGTTAGACCTACGACAGTGCCGCCAATGGTAAACGGCCCGCCACTGCCGCCAGTGCCTCCGCCCGAGCCGCTTCCGCTCCCCGAGCCGCTACCGCTTCCACTGCCCGAGCCGCTTCCACTGCCGCCTTTGATACCGCTGCAACCGCTGATGAGGAGCGCTGCAATCCCGAGCAGAGAAAGTGCCAAATTTTTCCTAGCCATCGTTGTTCAACCTCGTCTTTTTGTCTCGTTGCTGAGGATGCGCGGTCTCAGCTTGAATCTCTTTGTCCTGACACGCCGCACTCCTGCTCGGGTACCTGGCTTGCGCTCTTGATCCGACCAAAACCCGTGATTAACCCCACCTATCAACCCAGGCAAAAAAATTCTGAACCGAGTCTCCGTGAGGTATAGGAGTACTGAACCTGCTCCCGTAGTTTGCTGTCGGCTTGGGAGGTCCGCAAGATTCCAGAGAGGGGGGTGTGTTGAACTGACTAATAACCGTACGCGGTCATGAAGCTACTCAATTTCTTACGTACATAATTGACAAGCAGCTACGGACCGCAATTCTAGAAGGTCGCCGCACACACCTATAGCTTTTGGTGTGGCGCCGGCCACTTTCGGTCATTCCTGATCTGCTGCTTTTCCGCCTAGTTTATCTGCCGGGCCACCACGGGCAGATCCACCGAGCGCACTGCCGCGGTCATCTGCGTGGTCCGGAGCCAGTCAATCTGGTCTGTGTCTACGGCGCCGATCGTGCCGTTCAATTGGTGATAGGTCACCACGCCGCCGTCGATCCGGTACTTGGTCACTTCCAGCACTTGATTCGATTTCAGCACGAGCGTTGTTATGCGCGCCGTCGGCGTTGTAGCCGCAGGCGCAGCCGCGTTCGTGGACATCGAGGCAGGAATAATATTCTCATTCGCAATTACCACCGGCTTTTCCGTAACGGCCGATTGCTGCGTTGCGCCGAGTTGCGGCGCGTCTGTGTACGTGCCCGGCTTGGGAATGTTGGAGGAGGCGTAAGGCGGCCGGTCCGGATGGCTGGCGGCGGCCGACACGTTGTGCGGCACCACGATAGAGGCCGGCATGTTGTGCGGCACCATGATCGAGGCCGACATGTTTCGCGGCACCACGATGTCGTCCATCAAGCGCAGTTGCATCGGCTCTTCCCCTTTCAGGGCCGGCCGCGGCCCGCGCGCCGGCAGCGTCAACACTTTCCAGGGCCACAGTGGCGGAATCATCCACTCGACGACGTCTCGCGTGGCGTGCCCCTTGCCCTTGATGTCTCCCTGCTTGTCCACTTTGTAGCCTTTCGCCTGGATCACTTTCGCCGGCAGTGGAATATCCCCCGTTGGCACGATCACGCGATCAAACGTAAGTTTCAGGTAGCCTTTGCCGACAAAGTGTCCCGGGTCCTTATCCGCTTCCAGATGTCCGGCGAGCATGCTTCCCCGGGGAAACACCGTGTGGCCAAACTCCTGAAAACTTTTCAAGTGACACAGAACCGGATCGCCCACCGACGCCGTCGCCGACGAGAAGTTCGGTTCTTCCAAAGTGCACTGCAACAGCGTTCCGGCTGGCACCAGCAGGTCCTGTGCGTGGACCCCGGTTGCCAACACCAGTAGCGCTACAGCGCTCACCAAAGAAACAATGAGGCGTTTCATGACTTCCTCCAGATTGTGGATTTCCGCAACGGCCTGGCGAGAGAGCCGTGGTAACCGGCGGGGACACCCCTGCGGGCTTCAACTTGCCCACACAAGGACAACCTCCCCGGCCTTGCGCCCCACAACCCGGGTTTTCCGCAAAAGTCGCGCGATTTGAATCTTTTTTACAATTTCACCCTGGCTAGTACCAGAAGTCCCATTCGATTTCATTCGCTTATGGAACATCCCTTTTTCGCGGCACACCTGCGAATTCTCCGATCTCAACCAACCCGAGGGAACTTTTTCACCTCTCAACGCATTACCATTAGTGCAGGCCAGGCAGGTACCCCATGCAAGACGCGCTACCGGCATTCGTTCTAAGCTCGGAGGCACCACGCACCGCCATGAACGACTCGCCGGCCAACCCACAACCGAACACCGAGGCTCCCACCCCTTCCGACGAGCACCCTTCTGACGAGAAATTGATGCTCGCCTTCTCCCAGGGTTCTGCCGAAGCCTTTTCCGTACTCTTCTCGCGCTACAAGCAACCACTGTTTGGATTTTTCCGGCGACGTCTGACGGATCCTGCACAAGCGGAGGAACTAACTCAGGAAACCTTTCTCGTCTTGCTGCGTTCCGCTTCCCGCTATCAGCCCCGCGCGCTCTTCCGCACCTATCTCTATGCCATCGGTTTCAAGATTCTTCGCGCCCATCGGCGCAAAACCATTTTTCGCGCCACGTTCATTGGAGAGCGCCGCGCCACGCAGCATCCCGCGGTCCAAGATTCGTCCGACGCCAATCTGGCCATCCGCGAAGCGTTCGGAAAGCTCGAGTCCACCGATCGCGAAATCCTGCTGCTCCGTGAATTCGAGCAGCTCAGCTATTCCGAAATCGCCGATCTGCTCCGCTTGCCCGTGAACACGGTTCGCTCGCGCCTTTTCCGCGCTCGCATGGCCCTCCGCAACATCCTCTCGGCCCCCGCGCCGCAAACCGTCCCAGCCGAACTCACCGAATCTGAGGAACACGTATGAACACCGCCACGCATCCCGTCGCACCTGAAGAAGTGATGGCCTTTCTCGATGGCGAACTTCCAACTGCCCAGGCGCAGTCCGTCTTCGACCATGTGAAGCATTGCGCCGACTGCTCCAACCTCGCCTCACAATTCGGCGATACGAAACACCGCCTTGCATCCTGGAAAGTGGAATCGCTTCCCGCGCACGTGGAATCTGCAGTTTGCCAATGTGGGGAGCAGCGCGCTTCCCGCTTGAAAAACTCCTCATCCAGGTGGATTTTGGGAATTCGGACAGGTTTCGGTTGGAAACCTCTTCTCGCCTTTTCACTCGCAGCGGTCGCCGCTCTATATCTGACCTCCCACTCCGGGCGGTCTCCGCGGCCCACCTGGGCCAACATCCGCATGGATTATGCCGCCATGCGGGGAGCCAAACAGCACGCCATCAGCGCTTTGAATCTCGAGAACCATCAGGTTGCCATCGGCGGGGCAGGGGACGCATTGTCCGACGACAACGGCCCCACGCCTGCCGCCGCTCCCACCCATCAACCAATGATTGCGCGCATCGTCTCCCTGACGATCATCACCAAGGACTTCGCTTCTTCCCGGGCGTCGCTCGAAGCCATCCTCGCCCGCCACCATGGCTATTCCGCGCAACTCGCGGCCAGTACTTCCGAGAACACGCAGCGCTCCATCACCGCTTCGCTGCGCGTTCCCGCAAACGAACTTGCCGCCACGCTCGCCGAACTCAAGTTCCTTGGCCATGTGGAAACCGAATCGCAATCGGGCGAAGAAGTCACCCAGCAGCACGCCGACCTTCTCGCCCGGCTCAAAAATTCGCGCGAAACCGAACAGCGCCTGCAAGCCATCCTGCTGCAACGCACCGGAAAAATTGCCGACGTCCTCGCCGTCGAACAGGAGATCGCACGCGTGCGCGGAGAAATCGAACAGATGGAAGCGAAACAAAAGTCGCTCGAACACCGTGTGGACTTTGCCACCATCGAACTGCGCGTCTCCGAAGAATACAAGGCCAAGCTCGACAACTCCGCCCCGTCCGCCTCGACGCGAATTCACAACTCTCTGGTGGCCGGTTACAAGAGGGCCGCGGAAACCCTACTTGGTTTCGTCCTTTTCTTTGCCGAATCGGGGCCCACGTTGCTGATCTGGCTGGTGATAATTCTGGTGCCGGCGTTGCTGCTCGTTCGCCGTTATCGCCGCATAGCCGCCGCATTCTAGCGCCGTGCAATGTGCGCACGATTTACCTGCTCGGAAAAAATCTTCTCCAGCACACCGGCCAATTTTTCCGCGGTTGCGGGTTTCTGGATTGTTTCCCGGATGCCGAGGCTCTCCGCCTTCTTTTGATCATCGGCCTGTAGATAACCGGAGGTGAGCACCACGGGGATATCCGCGCGGGTCCGATGAATCTCTTCGGTAAGCTCGAAGCCAGACATGCGCGGCATGGATAAATCGGTAACCACCACATCGAATTCCCTGGGATGCTCGCGAAACTCTTTCAACGCGCTCGTCGCATCGGAGAAGCCGGTTACCCGGTAGCCGCGGCGCTCCAGCAAGCGCGACGCCAGAAAGACCAGCGCCTCCTCGTCATCCACATACAAGATGCGCTCGCTGCGAGATTGTGTCGATTCCTTGGGCGCATCGGCAGCGGTTTCCACTGCTTCGGTGGCCATCGGAAAGAAGATGTGAAACGCCGTTCCTTCTTCAGGCTGGCTGGTCACCGAGATCGCTCCACCGTGGCTGGTGACGATCCCGTGGACCACGGAGAGCCCCAGGCCGGTGCCTTCCCCCTGTTTCTTGGTGGTAAAAAAGGGATCGAAGATACGGTTCAACGTGGCGCGGTCCATCCCGCATCCATCGTCGCTTACGTACAAGCGCAGATATTTCCCGTCCTCCAGTTTGCCGGCAGTCTGCCTGTCGTCGGCATTCACGGTCACCGCATCAAGGCGGATTTCAATCGTGCCGTTCTTCTCGCCGACGACGTGCGCCGCGTTGGCCGCAAGATTGACGATCACCTGGTGAATCTGCCCGGGGTCCACCTTTGCCGGTGGCAGGTCGGCCGCAAAGCAGGTTTCAAACCGGACGCGCGCCGGAAGCGTCGCCCGCATCAGCTTGAGGGCCTCCTCAATTACCGGTTGCAGTTGCACCACTTGTTTTTTCTGCTCCTGCGGCCGGCTGAATCCCAGGATGCGCTTGACCAGGTCGCTCGCCCGCGTGCCCGCTTTCAGGATTTCCGCCAGGCTTTGCCGCGCGAGATTGTCCGGTGGAACGTCGGCCATCGCGAGTTGCGCGTTCCCGTTGATGGCAAGAAGAATGTTGTTGAAGTCGTGGGCGATGCCACCGGCGAGTGTGCCCAAGGCTTCCAGCTTTTGCGAGCGGGTCTGCAATTCTTCGGCGCGCCGCCAGGCGGTGATGTCCGCACTAACCTCCAGAACGCGGATGGGCATACCGTGGGCATCGTGGTAGAGCACCCACTGGCTGGCCACGTACACCGATCCACCGTCACGCGTGCGGTGATGGAGTTCCCCTTCCCAGACGCCGTCGCTTCGCAAAAGCTGGTCGATCATCCACAGCGGAACGGGATGTTCGGTCTGCAGGAGCTCATGGCAATTGCGCCCGAGCGCTTCTTCTTTTGTGTAGCCGTATATCTTTTCGGCGCCGTGGCTCCAGAGCACGATGCGGCTATCCATGTCACGCACCATGACCGGCGCCAGGTCCAACAGGCTGGCCTGCTGCTTCAACTCCTCCTCGGCCTTTTTTTCCTCGGTCACATCGCGCAAAATCAGGGTGAACATTTTCTTGCCGCCGAACTCCACACGCGAAATCGAGGCCTCAACCGGAAACTCGTCGCCGTTTCTGCGCAATCCAACAATTTCTTCCCTCTGGCCCATTTTTCGCCCGGCGATTTCCGTGGATCCGAATTTGCGGATGTGATGCTTGTGCGCGGTGCGGTAACGCGGAGGGATGAACTGGTCCATGGGACGCCCGAGGGCTTCGGCTTCGGTGCAGCCGAACATCTGTTCCGCGGCAGGATTGAAAAGAATAATGTTCTGCTGCTCATCCACGGTGATCACTCCGCTCAACGCCGAATGAATGATGGCGGAAAGCCGCGCTTCCCCGCCCCTGACTTTTTCCTCGATCAGCCGCCGTTCGGTAGCGTCCTGCAAAATCCCGTGCCACAACGTGCTGCCATCCGGCTCCCTCTTCGGAATCGCTCGTCCCTCCACCCATATTTGGCCTCTCCGAGGATGGTTGACGCGGTACTGGCACGACCACAGCGTCAGATTTCTTGTGGACTCTTCGACGCTCTCCCGCATCGCTGCCAGGTCTTCTGCGTCAACCAGATCGAAGATTCCGCTGGCATCCTGCGTCAGCTTCTCAATGGGAATGCCATAGATTTGTTCCATTGCCGCATTGCAATATAGGAAATGGCCCGAACCATCGGGCTTTTGCAGGTAGGAGAAGATCGCCCCCGGCGCCACTTCCGCCACCTGCGTCAACCGCGACTGCAGCGCGATGCGTTCCTGCAACGCAATTTCTTTTTCGCGCTCCGCCCGGCAATCCCGAAACACCAGGACCACTCCCAAAACATTTCCCTGCGCATCGCGGATCGGCGCCCCGCTATCCGCGATAGGAACTTCGTAACCCTGTTTATTAATCAGCAGAGTATGGTTGGCCAGTCCGACCACGATGCCGAGGTCGAGGACTTTCCTGGCGGGATCCTCAATGAGTTCACGGGAATCCTCGGTGATTATCTTAAAAACAGAAACAAGCGGCTGGCCCATTGCCTCATGGGGCTTCCAACCCGTCAGGCGCTCCGCTTCCGCATTCATAAACGAGATGCGGCATTTGGCATCCGTGGTGATCACTCCGTCGCCGATGCTTGCCAGGGTGACGGCATACTGTTCCCGGCTTTGCCGCAATTGTTCGTTGGTCTGCTCGAGATCGACGGTGCGCTCCTGGATTCGAGTTTCCAGATGCTCCTTCGCCTCCAGAAGAGCGGCATTGGCGTACCGAGTGCCCGCAAAATCCCGCACAATCAGAAACAACGCCACGCCGACAAATCCGAATGCTAGCATGCTGCCGAGTACGATAATCCTCCGGCTAGACTCGCTCGTCCGCGACGCGGCTTGCTCCCGTTCGCGCAAGAGCCGGTCTTCGCGCTCCTCCATGAGTCTTCCCACTTGGCGGATCGCGTTGCCCGTTCTCATGCCCTCGAGAGTGGGAATTTCCTGCGCCGCTGCAGACATTCCCTTGCCCTCCTGCAATGCCAGGACGTGGCGGAGTTGCTCCATACGCCTGGCCGTTGAAGCTTGCAGCTCTCGCAGGCCCTCCTGCTGCTCCGGATTGTCGGCGATGAGTTTTCGCAACGTTCCGAGTTCTCCGTCCAGTGCGGTTACAGCCTCGGTATAAGGCCGGAGAAAAAGTTTGTCGCCGGTAATCAGATAGCCGCGCTGCCCGGTTTCGGCATCCGAAACGAGGGATTGCACCTTGCGGAGAGAGGAGATCACCTGGTGCGTGTGATCCACCCAGGCATCGTTGTTGCGAAGCTTTACCACCTCGGAATAGGCGGTAAGGCCAACGAGTCCGAGCAAGGTCAAACCCACTCCAAAGCCCCACCACAGCTTTCTTTCCATGGGCACCAGGGAATCGCCGGAGGGCGCGGGCAGTAACCCTTTCCTGTTCCACCATCGAGTCGCCATCGTTTCCCGCTCCTCTTTCACTGTCGATTGTCGACGCTCCGGGCGCCATCTTGAGTTGGCACAGCCGCGGTGAGAGGACGGACTGCGAGTGCACAGCCGGCCCGTGGAGATCTCGCCAGGAAGCTGGCTGACCAAACTGGAAAGGGGAAAAGACAAAGAGAGGAGCCTTCAACTTATGCCCCCGCCGTGACACTGTCAATACAATCTCGGCACTTGTCGGCGAAAGAATACCCCTGGCAGATTCGAATCCTTGGGCTCAGGAGCAAACTCATTCGAATGCTGGCGCTTCCGGGATTTCGGCCGGGCGAGCATTGCCTCCGCGGCTTTCGCTAATCCCTGTGTTTCGAGCGGTCCCGCCGTAGCGTGTCAAAATGGGCCGCCACCCCGTTAATCTCCTGAGCAATACCAATACGATATCTTATCTCTAACTGCAAAGTAATACTTTAAATGTCGGCGCGCCGACATTTCCTGCAGGGGCCCGGTGTTCCGGCAGAGAAAAGGCGTGAATTTGCATCCAGCCACCAACTGCCATACACCAGCCTGCCTTGAGCTTATCGAACGGGTCACCCTCTTCCTGCTACACTATCTTTCATCGCACTCAAGGAGATCGCCATGAGTGAAGCTACGCAATTCGCCAAGTCTGTTCCCACCCGCTCCGAATCCGACAGCATGGGCAAAATTGATGTGCCGATGGACCGCTACTACGGCGCTCAGACTGCGCGTTCGCTGATTCATTTCGCCATTGGCAAGGACACCATGCCGCCGGAACTGATCCGCGCGTTCGGCATTCTGAAGAAGGCGGCGGCGCTGGTGAATCGCGACCTCGGAAAACTTCCGGAAGAAAAAGCTGACTTGATCACCCAGGCAGCGGACGAAGTGATCTCCGGAAAATTGAATGAGCACTTCCCTCTTCGCATCTGGCAGACCGGCAGCGGCACCCAGACCAACATGAACGTGAACGAGGTGATTTCCAACCGCGCGATTCAGATTGCGCGCGGAGAGATGGGCAGCAAGAAGCCGATTCATCCGAATGACGATGTGAATATGTCGCAGTCGTCGAATGATACGTTTCCCGCGGCGATGCACATTGCGGCGGCGACGGAGACTTCGCGCCGGCTGTTGCCTGCCGTGAAACGTCTGCGTGACGCAATTGATGCCAAGGCGAAAGAATTTAAGGATGTGGTGAAAATCGGGCGCACGCACTTGCAGGATGCCACGCCGCTGACTGTTGGGCAGGAATTTTCCGGGTGGGTGAGCTTGCTGGACCGCGATGGAGGGCGGATTGCCGTTGCGATGGATGGATTGCTCGATCTGGCGATTGGCGGCACCGCGGTTGGCACCGGACTGAATGCGCATCCTGAATTTGCGGAACGTGCGGCGAAGAAAATCGCGGAGCTTACCGGATTGCCGTTCCGTTCACACCCGAATAAATTTGCCAGCCTTTCCGCGCACGACGAAATTGTGTTCGCCAGCGGCGCGCTGAAAACTCTGGCGGCTTCGCTGATGAAAATCGCCAATGACGTTCGCTGGCTGGCCTCCGGGCCGCGCTGTGGGCTGGGTGAGTTGATCATTCCGGAAAACGAGCCGGGCTCTTCGATCATGCCGGGCAAGGTGAATCCCACGCAGTCCGAAGCCGTGACCATGGTTGCCGTGCAGGTGCTCGGCAACGACGCGGCGATCGGCTTCGCCGGCACGCAGGGCAATTTCGAGCTGAACGTGTACAAGCCTGTAATGATTTTCAATTACCTTCACTCGGTGGAGTTGCTGACCGACGCGATGAACAGTTTCGTGGATCACTGCGTGGTGGGCATCGAACTAAACCGCGAGACGATCGACCGCTACGTCCACAATTCACTGATGCTGGTCACCGCGCTGGCTCCCAAGATCGGCTACGACAACGCCGCCAAAGTCGCCAAAACCGCCCACCATGAAAAGTCCAGCCTCCGCGAAGCCGCCGTAAAGCTCGGCTTCCTCTCCGGCGAAGAGTTCGACGCCCTCGTCAAACCCGAAGACATGACCCACCCGTGACGCGCTTCTTACTTAGGCGAGGTCTTTCCCGGCTTCAGCTTTTAGGAGGCAGACGACTTCGCCACAAGACGGACTTCTATGAAATCTTCGGCTTTACCCGAGGGATCGGTGGTGGGAGGGTCGACTGCATCCCAAAAGTTCTTAAAGCGCTGGATCTCAGCGTACTCGTATTGGAAAAGCACCGTGCGACGTCCCTGCCAGACCAGTGTTGGACCTTTCAAGCCGGTGGCTTGAAGAAGGGAGTCTTTTGTTTCAAAGTGGCCGCGTTGGCCCTTCTCGACAAGATACAAATACCAATCGGGCCCTGCATCTGTCGAATCAAGTCCTTCGCGGATCAGGACAGCCTCAAATTTTCCATCCGGCGAAACCACTCGTTCTTCTTCAGCCCAGTCTCTCGGCTGGAGCGGCGGAAAAATCCCGTGCACAACATGAATAATGAGGCATATTGCAACTCCCAGGAGAAAGCCAAGCAATGGCGGCAAGAATCTGCGCGGCCTTGGGTTCGTCATGGTCTGCAGTTTACCTCAACCGGCGAGTTTCGTATGACGTTTCAAGAATGTTGCGAATGCCTCCTTTTTGTTTTTCTGCAATCGGAGAGCGCAATTCTGCTTCGTTTCCCTGTTCAAACACGGAGGGTCGATGCGACTTAGCATCCTTGGCACGGCTGCCGTAATTTTCATTTCCGTCATCCCGACTGCCGCTCAGCAATCGAGTTCACAGGCGACATACGCACTGAAGCCGACGCCGAAGACGGTGGCATGGGGTTACTACGACGCGAAAGCGGCGCCGGTGCTGCGCGTGAAGTCGGGCGACACGGTGGAGATTCAGACGCTGATTACGAACAGCCCGAAGCGGTTGGAAGAGGCGGGCGTGCCGCCGGATCAAGTGGAGCAATCGCTGCGCGACATCACCGACCAGGTGAAGGACAAAGGCCCCGGGGGGCACATTCTCACTGGGCCAATTTATATTGAAGGCGCGGAAATCGGCGATGTGCTGGAAGTAAAAATTCTGGCAATCAAGCTGGCAATTCCCTATGCCTACAACGCCTTCGGCGCGGGGCGCGGCTATCTGCCCGACGATTATCCTTACTCGAAAATCAAAATCATTCCGCTGGATGAAAAGCGCATGGTGGCGAAATTCGCGCCGGGCATCGAGATTCCGCTGCATCCCTTTTTCGGCAGCATGGGCGACGCGCCGCCGGAAAGCGCGGGCCGCTTCAACAGCGCTCCGCCGTGGGTAATGGCGGGGAATCTGGATAACAAGGACCTCATCGCCGGCACAACGCTCTACATTCCCGTTCACGCGCCCGGTGCGCTCTTCGAAGTGGGCGACGGCCACGCCGGCCAGGGCGACGGCGAAGTGGACATCACCGCACTCGAAACTTCCCTCATCGGCACCTTCCAATTCATCGTGCGCAAGGACCTGCATTTGAGGTGGCCCCGCGCCGAAACGCCCACGCACTACATCACCATGGGCCTCAACGATGACCTGAACGCCTGCGCCACTCTGGCCGTGCGTGAGATGATCGATTTTCTGGTGACAGAAAAACATCTTTCGCGCGACGACGCCTACATGCTCGCGAGCGTCGCCGCCGATCTGCACATCACCGAACTCGTCGACGGCAACAAAGGCGTGCACATGATGCTGCCCAAATCCATCTTCGTCTCGGGATCAACCAAATGACCGAAGCTCGCTCCTTTTTCCGCTGTGCGGTCTGTGCTGTGATCTTCGGGTGCTCGATGTTAAGTGCGCCGTCTTTTGCACAACCGAAAGCGGAGAAGCCCGAATGGTGCAAGAATCTCCCGCGCCCCGAATTCGCGCAGCTCAAACGCATCTTGCCGGAGGAGCCGTGGTTCGAAATATACCGGGTGGCGCCGGCGACATTTGCGATTTATGAGCCGCACCAGTCCGAAGAAGTCATCTCCTATCTGATTGTCGGCCAGAAGCAGGCATTGCTCTTCGACAGCGGCATGGGCATCGCCGATATCCACAAAGTGGTTTCCCGGCTGACCTCGCGGCCCGTTGTGGTCCTCAATTCCCACACGCACGACGACCACGTCGGCGGCAACTGGCAATTCAATTTCATCTTCGGCATGGACACCGCGTTCACCCGCGAGAACGCCAAGGGTTCGACGGCCGACGCGCAAGCCGAAATTGCGCCGGGGGAAATTTGCGGCAACCTGCCGAAGGGTTTCGATCCGAAGACGTATCGAACCAAACCCTGGCACATTTCTTTTTTCATCCACGACGGATTCAAGATCAAGCTCGGCGGCCGCACCGTGGAAGTGATTGCCACGCCCGGCCACACGCCGGATTCGATCGCGTTGATCGATCGCGAAAACAAATTGCTGTTCACGGGCGACACGTATTACCCCGCGCCGATCTGGCTGTATCGCCCGGAGACGGATCTGGCGGCGTATGCGAAATCCATCGAGCGCCTGGCCGCTCTTGCGCCGGAGGTGAATACGGTTCTGGGTGCGCACAATATTCCCGTCGCGCCGCCCACGGTTTTACCCGCGCTGGTGCAGGCGTTCGCGGATCTCCAGGCCGGCAAAGCCGCTTGCAAGCCCGAAGGCTCCGGGAAGAAAATGTGCGCGGAGGACAAATTCAGTTTTCTTCTCCGCGCGGCCCCCTGAGGAGTAAACTGATGGCAACCGAGGGTGTTCATGTTTTGCCGGCCGCAAATTCGATGTTTCGCAGCCTGGTTTCTGGTGCTCGCCACCGCGTTTCTTCCCGCCGCGGCGCAGCCCAATCGCGACAAAAATACGTGGACCTATGACGGCGGCATTTTCCTGGAGACCGACGGAGCAATCCCGGGTGGCGCGTGTTTTCGTGTGAAGGGCCACGTGACGGCCGCAGATTTTTTTGAAAACTTGAAGCGCGAAGACACCATCTCCGGAACGCTCTTCCGCCGCGGCAACGACATCGTCACCGAATTCCCGAAGCGCCTTCACCTGAGCATGTCCATCGCTGACATTCCCTGCGACCCGCGCATGCAGCAGACCAATTCGCGCGTTTACCTGACGAACGAGATGATCCGCAGCCTGCGGCTGAATTTTTTCTGGAAGCGCGGGCTGGAAATCCGTCCCGTCCGCGGAATTGCGCAGAGCGGCGGCGAGGTGCGCCCGGTGCCGTGGTATTCACGCGGTCTGGAGGAAGAGTTGCCGAAACGATTTGAGTGGCTGGTGGAATTTGACCTGCCGAGCGAAGGCGTGCCGCTGACCGACAACCTGGTGCTGATGATGTACACGCCGGAGCACCGGCTGATCGCGCGCGGCGCCGCGAAGATGTAGCTCAGGCCTTCAGCCCTGAGGGTTTTCCATTCCACGGCACGATCTTGCCAGTGCAGTGAAAAGCCTCACCCCTGAAGGGATGAGGCACAGGGCGTCACACCAATTTCATCTCGGGCACACGATTGCGCACGATAAGTTTCGCTTCGGTGCGGGCTTGCACTTCTTCCGGGGTCCAGCCGGGCGCGGTTTCGCGGAGGGCCAGGCCTTCGGGCGTCACGTCGATCACGGCGAGGTCGGTGACGATGGTGTCCACGCATTCGAGGCCAGTCAGCGGGTAGTTGCAGGCCTTCACAATTTTTGGCGCGCCTTCCTTGGTGTTGTGTTCCATGCAGACAATCAGTTTTTTGGAACCGGAGGCGATGTCCATCGCGCCGCCAATGCCGCCGCTGCCTTTGGAGCCGGGAATCTTCCAGTTGGCGAGATCGCCTTTTTCGGAAACCTGAAAGCCGCCGAGCACGGCGATGTCCAGATGTCCGCCTCGGGTCATCAGGTGCGCATCGGCCTGGTGAAAAATGGATGCGCCGGGAATCAGCGTGACGGGAACTTTCATGGCGTCAACCAGATCAAAATCTTCTTCGCCGGGTTTCGCGCGGCGGCCCATGCCGAGGATTCCATTTTCGCTGTGGAAATAAACCGTAAGTCCTTTGGGCAGATAATCGGCGATAAGATTCGGAATGCCCCAGCCGAGATTCACGTAAGCGCCTTCGTAGAGTTCCTGCGCGGCGCGCTGGGCAATCTGTTCGCGGGTGAGTCTGGCTTTTTCGGTCATGGCAATTTTCTCTCCGGCGTCATCCGGCGAAGCGCATTCCTTTCGCATGCACGATGCGGTGCACGAAAATCGCGGGAGTGATGACGTCCTCCGGCGAAATCGCACCCACCGGAACAATTTCTTCCGCTTCGACGATCGTGAATTTCGCGGCCTTGGCCATGATGGGATTGAAATTGCGCGCGGCCAGACGGTAAGTGAGATTTCCCAACTCATCGGCCTTTTGCGCCTTGATCAGGGCGTAGTCCGCATGGATCGGCAATTCCAGAATGCATCGCTTGCCGTCGAGAACGCGTTCTTCCTTGCCGATGGCGACTTCCGTTCCAACGCCAACCGCAGTGTAGAAGCCCAGCAAGCCCGCGGCGGCGGCGCGCATGCGTTCGCACAAGATGCCCTGGGGCACCAGTTCGCAGGTGACTTCCCCCTTGGCAAAACGCTCCTGAAAATAATTCGCGTGCGGGCCGGGGAACGAGCAGATGACGTGCTTCACCTGGCCGTTCTTGAACATCACGCCGAGTTCGCCTTCGCGCGTGCCGCAATTGTTGCTGATGGCGGTGATATTTTTCACTCCCTTCTTCGACAACGCCTGAATCAGATTATTGGGAAAGCCGGCGCCGCCAAAGCCGCCAAACATGATCCGCGCGCCATCGGAAATATCCTCAACCGCCGAGTCTAGGGAACTCACAATTTTTGGCTTCATTTTTCGCCCAGAAAGAATCAAAATAGCGTTTCCTGTAGATTGTTCCCGACCCGCGGCAAAACCGCAACCCCAGCCGAGTTAGCAACACCATGCATATTTGTCTCATCGCGCTGCATTGTCCCGGTCAAAGCCCCAATCGCGGACTTCTGCGTTATACATCCACGGAATCTCTTCGCCACGATGTTCCAGTCCATTCACAAGAAATTACCCCACTCGTAACCATTTCGTCTCCTGTAAGCACTAGAAGTAGTCTGCCGAATTCTGCAGCTCAATCTCGCTAAGGAGGTAAGAATCACCTATGAAAGTTCGCTCGATTTCACAATTCATTGGGTTGCGTCGCTTGGGTACTCACCTGACCGATGCCGCGCGTCGTTGCACGTCACTGCTCGTCTCGTTTGCATTTCTCCTGGCCCCTGTCCTGCCCGCCGCGTTTCCCATAGCCGCACAGGCGCATCCCGCACCCGCCACTCCTGCCGGAGACTGCCAGCTCAACTCGCCGCGTGGGAAGATCACGCATGTAGTCACCATCATCTTTGACAATACGCACTTCCAGCGCGACCCCGCACGCGATGGCTCGACGCTGGTACCCTCCGACCTTGAGCAGATGCCCCACTTGCTCAACTTCATCAAGAACAATGGCGTGCTGCTTTCCAATCATCACACGCAACTGATCTCGCACACCTCGGATGACATCATCACCATCCTCACCGGCGTCTATCCCAGCCGCCACGGGGTGGCCACCGCGGCCAATAGCTACCTGGAATACAAGGCGGATGGCACCACCCAATCCCAGTCCGGCTTCACCTACTGGACTGACCTGAGTCTGGATAACACCTTTAACCTGATCAGCGGCCCGGTGGACCTGGGTCATCCGAACGGCGTCAACGCCCCTGCGCCCTGGGTGCCCTTCACCCGCGCCGGTTGCGATGTGGGTGCCGTAGGTGCCGCGGACCTGGAGATCGAGAACGCCGGCGTCGACCTCCAAACCGTCTTCGGAAATGACTCATCGACGGCCTGCGCTCCCAACCCCTTCGCCAACTGTGAGGGTGTGGCCATCCACTGCGCCAAGAACAGCACGCTCTGCTCGACCTCCAATGGCGGCTTCCCCGACAAGTTACCGTGGGAGCCGAACGCCGATGGCTCGCCGGCAACGACCGATGGGGCCACCGGGACCTCTACCGCTTACGAAGGGTATAACGCTCTCTTCGGCCACAAATATGTCACGCAAGCCTTCCACACTCTCGGGCTGGGCAGCAAGGTACTGGACGGCAATGGAAACCTGAAGGACATCAACGGCAACACGATCGTCGATGACTTCCCGGCCGGCACGTTGACGCCGGGCTTCCCGGGCTTCAGCCTGGCGCCTCAATACTCGTTGGGCTATACCGCCGATATGCTGGAGGCCGGCGTCCCGGTGGTCTACTCCTACATCATCACCCCACACCGGCCGATCCCGGTCAACCCCTACGGCTATGGCTTCGCTGGGGCAGACGGGCACGGGGATACGAACGACTATGGTCCAGGTGAGGCCCACTATGTCCAGACACTGCAGCAGTACGATGACGCGTTCAATAAGTTCTTCACACGTCTTGCCAACGACGGGATCACCCCGGCGAATACGCTCTTCGTAATCACCGCGGAGGAGGGTGATCACGTTGTCGCGGCCAACCCCACCAACCCTGGCTGCGACGGCGTGACCACACCGTGCATTTACGGCAACACGCCTGGCAATGAGGTTGGCGAACTGAACCTCAACTTCAGGGGCTTGCTGCAGGCCGAAACGGGTATCACCACCGTCGCCTCGGTGAACAGCGACGATGCGCCCGACATCTACCTGAAGGGTAATCCAGTCCCGACCAATCCCACCTTGCGAGCCTTTGAGCGGGCGTCGGGCACTCTAACCGCCGTCAATCCAATATCCGGGGCTACGGACACCATCGCGCAAGATATGGTCAATCCCACCGAGTTCAATATCCTGCACATGCTGACCTTCGATCCGCTCCGGACCCCGAGCTTCACCATTTTCGCTAACCCCGACTACTTTGTTACCGGCTCCACCGCTTGCGGCACCAGCGCTACCCCGGCCACCGCCTGTGTCGCGCAGGTCCCGGGCTTTGCCTGGAACCACGGCGACGAGCAGGCGCAGATCACCACGATCTGGCTGGGTATGGTCGGCCCTGGAGTCGATCAGGTCGGGGTGGACAGCGTGACTTGGTCGGACCACACCGACGACCGGCCGACAATGCTCGCGCTGCTTGGCCTGAAGGACGACTACCAGCATGAAGGGCGCGCGCTCACCGAAAAATTCACCGGTTGGGCCCGGCCCTTCGCCGCCAAGAAGGGCGGCAACTTCGTTGCGCTGGCCCAGATCCTCAAGCAAATCAACGCGCCCCTGGGGCCGTTGGGAGTTGCCACCGTTCATGCCTCAACCGTGGCGATGGAAAGCGGCGACGTGAACAGTGACGCCCTCTACACCAGCATCGAAAATCAGCTGGCTTCCTACGCCGCCCAGCGCGATGCGCTGGTGGCACAAATCCTTCCGCTGCTCGAAGCCGCGGAATTCAACGACACGGTTATTCCCGATGCCACCGCAAACAGCCTGATCCAACAAGCACAGTCGTTGCTGTCGAGCGTGCAGGCCTACGCCAGCGGCCTATAAACACTTCTTTGCATCATTCGTTGATGCAAGAAAACCTCAGGAAGGGCGCGGATCACCTCGCGCCCTTCTTTTTTCCGAAACCCCGCGTCTCTCCTATGGGATCTGCCTACTTGGCTGACGTCGCTGGCCGCCTCCGCCCCTATTTTTCGCAATTCCAATGAAGCCTATGATTCTCCCCGCAAGTGTGCGGGGGAATGACCGAGCATCCTGTACGAGCGTCAGGTTCACTCCCACAACCCTTTTTTGTATACTGAACATGCTTGCCCCAGGTCCCGCCCTTTCAAATCTTTCTTGGTGTTCGCTAAGCGTTTTTGCCCCGCCCAAATTCCCGGAGGTTTTGATGAGCCGTTTTCGTGCATCCCATTTGCCCCTTCTGGCTGCGTTCTTATTCCTTTTGAACGGCTGCGCCAGCACGAGTTCGAACTCGGGGGGCACCGCGCCCAGCATCACCACGCAGCCCGCTAACGCAACGGTAACCGTTGGGCAGACGGCGGCGTTTTCCGTCGGCGCGGCGGGGACAGCGCCGTTGAATTACCAGTGGCGAAAAAACAGCGCGAATATTAGCGGAGCGACGGCAGCCAGCTACACGACGCCAGCAACGACGAGCGGCGACAACGGCGCAAAGTTTGATGTGGTGGTGAGCAATTCGGCGGGCAGTATGACGAGCGGCGCGGCCACCCTGACGGTGAGTTCCTCGGCGACGTTGCAATCTATCGCCGTGACGCCTGCGTCGCC
>Ga0137359_10001203_pt1 | contig 20536 bp, 17 predicted proteins | sample Mad1_40_16metaG_FD_108281 | JGI IMG/M metagenome (GOLD analysis project Ga0137359, IMG submission 108281) | Vadose zone soil microbial communities from Angelo Coast Range Reserve, California, USA - Mad1_40_16 metaG | ecosystem: Environmental > Terrestrial > Soil > Vadose zone | place: USA... | reverse complement strand
GTCACAATCGGCCGACGCCGACCACGAACAGCCCTGTACGATCGGCGGCACGGATGATCTCGTCGCGATCGAGCACGATCGTGGCGTCGGCCTCGATGGCGATTCCCCTCAACCCGGTTTCAGCCGCCAGCGTGACCGTGCGCAAACCGATCGTGGGCCGGTCGGCACGGCGCTCCTGACCCGGTTTCTCGACCTTGACCAGCACGCCTCCAGGCCCTTCGCGACGGAGCGCTGCGCAACGGCGCAGCAGTTCGTCAGTGCCTTCGATGGCTTCTACACCGAGCACCAGACCCTGTTGAACGATAACGGCCTGACCGACATCGAGACCACCCAGCGCCCGAGCGATGCGCAGCCCGTGCTCGATGTCCGCCGTCGACTGAGCATCTGGGCGGATTTCGCCTAGCGGGCCCTCGGACACCAGCGCCCTGTCGAGAAGCTGATCGGCCCCGATGACCCGAAACCCCTCCTGCTCGAGCTCGCTGACGACCGCCGAAAGCAGGCCGTCATCGCCCAGTGTGCGATAACCGATGCGTGCAAAGAGCCTTGCCGCACGCCAATCCGGCCGCAGCGCCGCGAGCGATGGCCGCCGAATGCCGCCGGCCAATACAAGCTCGGTCACATTGTTGTCGCGCAGTAGAGCGAGGCCGGCCGCCGCGGCCCCGATGCGGCACCAGGCATGCGGCACGTCGCGCACGGTGGCCGGTTCGGCCGCTCCCTCGAGGGCGAGGACGAAGACATCGCGTCCGGCGGCACGGCAGGATTCGACCAGGCGCCGCGGCAGCCCGCCGTTCCCCGCCACGATCCCGAGCCTACCCTCCATTCGCATCCTTTGGCTGGCAAATGGCGCGGCTCGAATCGGCACGAATGAAATCGATGATGTCGTCGACCGGTCCGATACCGCTGAAACGCTCTGCAGCTTCGGTCACGCGATCACTCAAAGTGCCATCGGACGAGAACAGGAATTGGTAGGCGTTGCGCAGCCCCTGAATGTCCTCACGGCTGAACCCGCGGCGTTGCATACCGATGATGTTGAGCCCGTAAAGCCGAGCCCGTTCCCCCATCACTTGCCCGTAGGGAATGACATCACGTTCGACGCCCGACATGCCGCCGATCATGGCATGCTTGCCGATACGCACGTACTGGTGGATGGCGCAGAGCCCGCCGAGAACGGCATAGTCCTCGACGACAACATGCCCCGCGAGCGTCGCGTTGTTCGCCATGATCACGTGATTGGCAATCTGACAGTCATGGGCGACGTGCGCGCCGACCATGAAAAGGCAGTTGTCGCCGATCCGCGTGACCATTCCTCCCCCGGCCGTCCCCGGGTTCATCGTCACATATTCGCGAATCGTGTTGTTGCGCCCGATCACAAGCTCGGACTGCTCGCCCCGATATTTGAGATCCTGCGGTTCGAGCCCGATCGAGGCAAAGGGAAAGACGCGCGTGCCCTCGCCGATGATCGTCCGGCCGTCAATGACGGCGTGCGAGCACAGGACGACCCCAGCGGAGAGCGTAACGGTCTCGCCGACGATGCAATAGGGTCCGACGATGACATCCTCGGCGAGCATCGCCCCCGGCGCCACAATGGCCGTGGGGTGGATCTGCGGCATGAGGCGGCTCGTCTAATCGTCCAAAATCATCGCGGCAAACACGGCCTCGGCCATCACATTGTCGCCCACCTTGGCCTGGCCTTCGAACTTCCAGACGTTGCCGCGGTTCCGCTGCTTGGTAACCATGACGTCGAGCCGGTCGCCGGGAAAGACCGGTCGGCGAAAACGGGCGTTGTCAACACTCATGAAGTAGACGAGTTTGCCTTCCGATTCTGGTCCCAAGGTGTGAACGACGAGGACCGCCGCGGTCTGCGCCATGGCTTCGATGATCAGCACGCCCGGCATCACCGGCCGCGCCGGAAAATGGCCCTGAAAGTAATTTTCGTTGATCGAGACGTTCTTGACGCCGGTCGCCCGCTGGTTCGCGACCACGTCGACGACTTTGTCGATCATCAGAAATGGATGGCGGTGCGGAATCATCTCCATGATCCGCTGAATGTCGATCTGAGTGCCCTGGCCCACCGCACAGGCCGGATCGATCATCGCCGGTCTTTCTTTTTGGCGAGACTTTGCAGCACAGCGGTCTGCCTCATGAATTCCGTCAGCGGGACCGCAGGACTGCCGCATACCGTCCCTCCGGCCGGTACGTCACGCATAAGGCCGCTTTTGGCGGCGATCCTTGCTCCGCTCCCGATATGCAAATGGCCGGCGAGCCCGCCCTGCCCGCCGATCATGACAAAATCATCGAGCTTCGTGCTCCCAGAGATGCCGACCTGACCGGCGAGGATGCAACAACGACCGACGACCACGTTGTGGCCGATCTGGACCAGATTATCAATCATCGAGCCCGAGCCGATGATCGTATCATGTCCCGATCCACGATCGATCGTGGTGTTCGCGCCGATGTCGACGTCGTCGCCGATCAGTACTCGCCCAAGCTGCGGGACTTTGATCGGGGCCTTCGCGTCGGGTGCAAAACCAAAGCCGTCCTGACCGATCCGCACACCGGGATGCAACACGACGCGCGAGCCGATCAGGCAGTGGCTCAGCGTCACATTGGGGCCGATGCGGCAGTCGTCACCGATCACGACGCCGGCGGCGATCACCGCATTCGCGCCGACGCTGCAGCGCTGACCGAGCCGCGCGCCAGGCTCGATGACGACATGGGGACCGATTGAGCAATTTTCGGGCACGTCGGCCGCCGGATCGATGATCGCCGACGGCGCCCTGCGGGCTACGATCTGGGTCGGAGGGTAGAAGGCCTGGGCAGCGAGCGCATACGCCCTGTACGGCTCCTTACTCACGAGGAGCACCATTCCGGGCGGTGCCCGTTCGGCGGCCTTTTCGTCCACGAAGGCCGCGCCCGCCCGAGAGCCGAGAAACGCCTCTATGTATTTCCGGTTCTCGAGAAAACTGACGTCCTCCGGGCCGGCGGTCTCGAGCGGCGCCACATCGCGACACAGTCGACTGCCCTCCTCCGGACGTAACAACGTAGCCCCACTCAAGGCAGACAGTGTGTCTAGCGTAAAAGGTCCGGCTCGATTGAAAAATCGTGGGTCCGCCATCTGGCCTCAGTCGCGGTGGGTCGCCCTCCTCACTTCTTTTTTGGCTTGGGGGCTGCGCTGGAGGGAGCGGGCTCGATCGGACTAGGAGGAGGAGTCGCAGCCACGAAGTTGACGGTCAGGGCCGGCATCTGTTCGTCCAGTTTTTGCAGAACCTCGTCCGTGACATCAAACGCCTGGTCGAAAAGCACCAGATCAGCACGCTGAAATACCAGGTTGGACTTTCTCTGCTTTGCAATATCTGCGATAATCTTTAGCATTTCTTCCTGTATCTTAGAGAGCGCCTCGCCATTCGACTTCTCGAGAGCTTGGCGTTTTCCCTGAACATTGCGCTCGAGATCGTTTACCTTTTGCTGAAAGTCGCGCCCCTTTTGGTTCAAGGCGTCCGGCGAAAGCGTAGCCTGTTGCCGCTGCAGCGCATCCCGCTCGGCGCGCAGCGTCTCTTCCTGATGGGAAATCTCCTTGGTGTACTCGTTGCGTTTCTGCTCGATCTGGCCCCGCACCATCTTGGCCGCCTTCGAATTTTGCAGCAGGGCCTGCACATCGACCACCATGACCGTCAGACTCGGTGTTGTGGCAGGGGGCGCCGCCGGGGCAGGTGGAGCGGGTGCCGGCGGAGGGGGGGCAGGTGGGGCTTGCGCCACGGCGCTGCCGACGAGACCCCCTAGCAATAACAGTAGAAGCGTCGCGTGCCGGATAGACCAGAGCAACATCAGAACCTCGTGCCGAAACTGACCCGAAAAACCTGGGTCTTGTCGAAACCTTCCTTCCTGAACGGGTACGCGACATCCAGTCGGATGGGACCGACCGGGGATTTCCACGACACTCCAACACCGGCGCTCGCTCGGATTGCCGGCGACTGTTGGACCATCGGCTGCTGAACTCCTGTTGCGATTTGAGCCGGTGTCAGCACGATGTTCGTCGGCTGTATCGAATAGAGGGTGCCGAAATCGGTAAAGATGCGTCCGCTCAACCCGAACTCCTTGGGCAGGCCGAGCGGCACGCCCAGGGTCACCGAACCGAGATAGTATTTGTCGCCGCCAAGGGCGTCGCCGCTGACCGAGTCGCGGGGGCCAATCCCAGCACTCTGGAAGCCGCGCAAATTATCACCGCCGACAAAGAACCGATCCTGAATGAGCACGTTTTGGCCATTCCAGCCAAAGATGTAACCAGCCTCCCCGGTAACGCTCAGCACCCATTCTGGCGCTACCGAGTAATAATAGCCGGCATTCACCTTGTTGCGGACATAATCCACGCCAAAGCCCACGCCCGCAAAGTCATTGCCCACCGAGGCGTAGAAGCCGCTCGTCGGTTCGAGCCGATCATCCCTGCGATCGTACAGCAGGACCTGCCCGACCTCGGAAGTCGTGTGTACGCCAGCCTGTAACACGATGAACAACGAGGTGTTGGACTGAATGTTGGTGATGTTATCCGACCTTGCCGTGTATTTCAGGGTCTGCCGCAAGTTGTCTGTGATCTGGTACCCGCCGCGAAGCGCACCACCATACGAGAATTGCTGGTAAGGCGGGGTCACCCCGGAAAAGAAGTTCTGCGTCGGGCTGGTCTTGATCTCGAAGAGATCGAAGCCTGCTGCGATATTCTTGTCGAGAAAATATGGCTCGGTAAAGCTGAGATCGACCTGCTGCGACCGTAAAGAAACGACGGTCCCGATGCGCAGATCCTGACCGCGGCCAAGAAAGTTTCGCTCGCGGATATTGATGTCGGCCAGCGGACCGTCGGTGGACGAGAAACCGAGGCCCAAAGACAGCTCTCCAGTAGACTGCTCCTCGACCTCTGCCATCAGCACCGTTTTATCAGGCGACGATCCTGGATTATTGGTCACCTCCGCCTTCTTGAAGAAGCCGAGGTTCTTTATCCGCTGCTGCGAGCGCTGCATTTTAGTGGTATTGAAGGCATCGCCCTCGACCAGTTGAAACTCGCGGCGTATTACTTTGTCGAGGGTGCGAACGTTGCCGACGATGTCGATCCGCTCGACGTAGACTTGCGGACCCTCCTGGACATCGAAGGTGATGTCGACCGTACGGTCTTCTCGGTTTCGGGTAATGTTCGGCTTTACTTCCACAAAAGCGTAACCCCGGTTGCCGAGCGCACCCGTCAGCACCGAAATCGATTTTTCGACGGCTTCCGCATCGTACCAATCCCCCGTGTGGACGGTCAAAAGCGGCAGGACCGCTTCGGACGGCAAGTCTTTGATCGTTATGTTTACGTCGATCTTGCCGAAGCGATAACGCCCGCCCTCGTCGAGAGTGAAGGTAATAATGAAGCCGTCGCGGTCAGGGGTCAGCTCGGCAACCGCCGATACCACCCGAAAATCAGCATATCCCTCGGTAAGGTAAAACCTGCGCAGTAGCTCCCGGTCATATGTCAATCTGTCCGGGTCGTAGCTGTCATCGCTGGTAAGAAACCTATACCAGCGGCTTTCCTTGGTCTGCAACACTCCGCGTAATTTGCCATCGCTATACTGGTGGTTGCCGACGAAGTTGATGCTGCGGACGCCAGTATACTCGCCCTCGTTGATTTCGAACACGAGATCGACCCGGTTTTCTGAGAGCTGGATGACCTTGGGCTCGACGGTCGCTCCGAACCGGCCGTGCCGACGATACAGATCGAGAATCCGCGTGACATCGTTCTGCACTCGGGTTCGGGTGTACACGACGCGCGGACGCAGCTGGATCTCGGCCGTGAGGTCCTTCTCGTCGATCTTGTTGTTACCCTCGAAGGCGATGCGATTGATGATCGGATTCTCGACCACCTTGACGACCAACGTGTTCCCGACTCGGCTCAGATTCACATCAGCAAAAAGCCCGGTGGTGAACAGCGCCTTTAGCGATCTGTCCACCAATTCATCGTCCCAGGCGTCGCCCGGCTGAATCAGCAAATAAGAGCGAATGGTCTCGGGCTCGATCCGTTGCGCACCCTCGATCCGAATATCGCTGATGGTCCCGCCGCCCATCTGGGCAAGCGAAGGACCGCCAACCGCCGCTGTCTGGCCAGTCGCTGGCAGCGGCGATGCCGCTGCAGCCACAAGAAATGCGCCGACCACCGCCCACAGTACGGAAGTCAAACGGATGCAATGCAAAACACCCCCACCCCACTCGAAACCGGTCCCCCCCAGGGTTGCGACCGCGTTAGGTTACCAAGCCCTTTACAAACTCGACGATACGCAGATGGACGAGATCGTTCCAGGTGGCAAAGACCATCAGCGTGAGCACCATGGCCAACCCGATGCGAAAGCCGTATTCCTGTGCCCGTTGGCCGAGCGGCTTACCGCGAACCGCCTCAGCCGCATAAAACAGCAGGTGCCCGCCGTCAAGGACCGGAACCGGGAACAGGTTGATCAGGCCGAGGTTGATCGACAGGACCGCCATAAACCAAAGCACCGCGACAACCCCACCCTGAGCGACCTCCCCGGACATCTGGGCGATACGCAACGGCCCCCCGAGCTCGTCCGTGGCGCGCGTGCCGATAATGATCTGCCACAGCGCCTTCATAGTCGAGACCGACAGGTCCCATGTCTCGCTCCCAGCCTGCATTATCGCGGTGGCCGGATCCCGTTTGACGTATTCCATCCCGCTGCGGGCGATGCCGAGCAGGCCGATCTGGTAGTGATTGCCAAATCGGTCGGTCAGCTCTGTCCGGCTCGGCGTGACGTGAAGCGTCTGCTCTTGACCATCGCGCCGCACGACGACGGTCATCGGCACGCCCGGATTGAGCCGCACCACCTGCTGGACGTCTTCGAAACGCTGAACGGTGTGTCCGTCAATGTCGACGATTACATCACCCGGCTGAATACCACCCTGCTCTGCCGCGCTCCCCGGCTGAACCTGCCCGACTTCGGCCGGCGTGAAGGGCTGGCCATAAGTCATGAACAGAATGGCCAACACGACGATCGCGAACAGGAAGTTCGCCGCCGGTCCCGCAGCCACTATCGCGGCGCGTTGGCCGAGCCTCTTGTAATGAAAAGAGACGTCACGCTCCGCCGGGGCGAGCCGCGCGAGGCCCGGTAAAGGCAGCCCTGAGCTCGCGTCGCTGTCGCCGAACATCTTAACGTATCCACCGAGCGGGATCGTGCTGAATTTCCAGCGCGTCCCGGCGCGATCCCACCAGCCGAACACCTCCGGACCAAAGCCGATCGAGAAAACTTCGACCCTGACCCCGTTCCAACGCGCGATCAGGTAGTGGCCGAACTCGTGAACGAAGACGAGTACGGTGAGAATGACCAGGAACGGGACGATATAGGTCAGCCCGTGGTTGAGGAATTCAATCATTGCCAATCCGTCTGTGCGGTTCCGCGCACCGAGTTGCGCAGACCCGAAAGTCCGGCGGCAATCTCCCGCGCCGTTGTGTCGAAATTGTAGACGTCGTCGAGCGATTCAAGCTCGCCTTCCGGGATCGCTTCGAGAGTCCGCTCGACCGTCTCGACAATATCGAGAAACCCGATGCGCCCGTCGAGGAAAGCGTGAACCGCCGTCTCATTCGCCGCGTTCAACACGGTGGGACACCGGCCACCGCGTATCAGCGCCTCGCGAGCGACCCGCAGAGCGGGGAAACGGCTCTCGTCGGGCGGCTCGAATGTGAGCCGGCCGATGGCTGCCAAGTCGAGCCGCTTGGCCGGCGTTTCGATCCGGCCCGGCCACGCGAGCGCATAGGCGATCGGCGTCCTCATGTCGGGCGAACCGAGCTGCGCCAGCACCGAGCCGTCCCGATAAACCACCGCACCGTGCACGATCGACTGAGGGTGCACGACGATTTCGACCCGCTCGAGCGGCAACTGGAAAAGATGATGCGCCTCGATCAGCTCGAGCCCCTTGTTCATCATCGTCGCCGAATCCACCGAGATCTTCGCCCCCATGCTCCAGTTCGGGTGGGCAACCGCCTCCTTCGGCGTGACCTCGCGCATATCTTCGAGTGCCCGCTCGCGGAATGGGCCACCGCTCGCCGTCAAAATGATCCGCTCGACCGTATCGGCCCGGTCGAGGTCAAAGCATTGCCAGATCGCGTTGTGCTCGCTGTCGACCGGCAACAGTGTCGCGCCGCAGCGCCTCACCTCCTGCATGACGAGCGCGCCGGCGCAGACGAGCACCTCCTTGTTGGCGAGCGCGACAATCGCGCCGCGCCGGATCGCCGCCAGGGTCGGTGCCAATCCCGCCGCTCCGACGATTCCCGCCATCACCCAATCCGACGGACGCAGCGCCGCCTCGGCGAGCGCTTCGGCGCCACATGCCGCCTCGATCCCGGTCCCTGCAAGCGCGTCTTTCAAAGCTGGGTAATGAACAGGATCGGCGATTGCGGCGAATCGTGCTCGCAGCGCCCGTGCTTGTTCGGCCAACCGCCCCGGGTTCCGGTTCGCCGTAAGTGCCTCGACCTCAAATCCACCGGGATTACGCAGCAACAGATCGACCGTGCTTTGACCAACGGAACCGGTCGACCCCAAAATGGTGACTCGCCGCGGCCGGTCGTTCGTGTACCCGAGGCTATCGGGCGAATTCATCGCCACGCCAAAAGGCTGCGACCGCCGATCAACGTCAGCAAGGCCACCACCGGGATCACTGCGAGTAATCCATCGAGCCTGTCGAGGAGACCGCCATGCCCGGGAATAAGGCCGCTCGAGTCCTTCACACCGAACCTTCGCTTAGCCAGGGACTCGGCAAGATCGCCGAACTGCCCGACAATCGCAAGGCCTGCGCTGACGAGCACCAATGGCATTGCAGGAGAGATTCCGAGCCATGCAGCGGTAGCCCACCCCGCCGACGCCGCGCAGAGAGTGCCGCCGGCAAGTCCAGCCCAAGTTTTCCGTGGGCTCCAGCGGGGTGCCAAGCGTGGGCCACCGAGCATCCGCCCGATTGCGTATGCGCCGACATCGGTCGCCCAGACAACGGCGAGTACCCATAAAAGGGTGGCGCGGCCGATCGGTCCGTCGCGCGCCAGCCAAAGCAAACTGACGCAAGGAAGCGCCACCCAAAGCGCGCCGAATGCGGTCCAGCGCGGCTCGAGATCGCGTTTTTTCCGAGCCGCCCAGAACACGATGCCCGCGCCTATGAGTGCGGTACCGAGTGCGAGCACGGGAGAGGCGAGTGCCGCGGCGGCGACCACGGCGAGCACGACAGCGACAAGCACGATCCCGGTCTGGCCAAATTGGCCCCGCCGGCAGAGCCGCCCCCACTCCCACGCCATTACGGCCGCGGCAATCGCGGTCAACAGCGGGAGCCAGGGCCAGCCGAACCAAATCGCAGCGATCGGGAATGGCGCCAGCGTCACCGCCGACAACACGCGCAGTTGCAGCGAGCCCCGCTCAGCGCGAACCAACGGATGTACCGTATCGGCGTTCCCGGCCGCAGAATTCATCGATCGCCTGCTCCAGGTCGCTCTTCGAGAAATCGGGCCACAGCGTCTTGGTGAAGAAGAGCTCGGAATAGGCGCACTGCCACAGCAGAAAGTTGCTGATGCGTTGCTCGCCGCTGGTCCGGATCAACAAATCGGGGTCAGGAAGCTCCGCCGTAAACAGATGGCGTGCGAAGCATCCCTCGTCGATCGCCGCCGCGGCCATATCGCCGGACGCAACCTCCTCCGCTATCGCCTGAACCGCAGCAACTATCTCGGCACGCCCGCCATAGGACAACGCGATCGTCAGGGTGATCCGCGAATTGTCGCGCGTCACTGCCTCGGCGTGCTCGATCAGGTTGAGGATGTCCGGCGCCAGGCGGCCGAGTTCTCCGATGACTTTCAAGCGAACCCCGCCGCGGTGCAATTCCGCTATTTCGCCGTGGAGATAATGGCGCAGCAACCCCATCAAATCCTGGATTTCAGTCGAAGGTCGCCTCCAATTCTCCGATGAGAATCCAAAGAGCGTGAGATACGGGACGCCGATTTCCGCCGCGGCTTCGACGGCACGGCGCGCCGCCTCGGCGCCGCGCCGATGCCCGGCGATCCTCGGCAACCCCCGAGCCTTCGCCCAGCGGCCATTCCCGTCCATGATGATCGCGATATGCCGCGGCAGCGACCGCGGGGTGGCAGCGACGCTCATCAGACCTGGAGGATCTCTCTGTCCTTTTGCGCCAGCGCGTCGTCGATGCGCTTGATGTACTCGTCGGTGAGATGCTGCACATCCTGCTGCAGCTTGCGCTGCTGGTCTTGCGAGATATCAGCGTCCTTCTCGCGCCGCCTGAGCAGCTCGACACCGTCCCGGCGAACGTTGCGGACGGATACGCGAGCCTGCTCAGCGTATTTGGCCGTGACCTTCGTCAGCTCGCGACGTCGCTCCTCGTTGAGGTCCGGTATCGGAACACGGATCACCTGACCTTCGGTTTGCGGATTGAGCCCCAAGCCTGCTTCGCGGATCGCCCTGTCGACGGCTTTCACCATGGCGCGATCCCAGACCTGCACGGTGATCAGCCGTGGCTCCGGAACGCTCACATTGGCGACTTGGTTGATCGGCATGGTGCCGCCGTAGGCGGCGACGGTGATCGGCTCGATGAGGCTCGCCGAAGCCCGCCCGGTGCGCAACCCCCCGAATTCCTTGCGCAAGACTTCCACCGCGCCGTCCATGCGGCGGCGAAGATCCTTTAGCAAATCGTCTTCAGGCATCGCGTGTCATCCCGTATGGATTCAGTTTTGTCCGTTGATGATGGTGTACCGTCCTCGCCCCTTTACAACCTCCGCGAACCCACCGTCTTCGAAGATCGAGAACACCAGAATCGGAATGTGGTTCTCGCGTGCCAGCGAAATCGCCGACGCGTCCATCACCCGCAGATCGCGCGACAAAACCTCGTGATAGTCGAGCCGCTCGAACCGCCTTGCACCAGGCACCAAGTAGGGATCGGCGTCATAGACACCATCAACCTTGGTTGCCTTCAGGAGCGCGTCGCAGCCCATTTCGGAAGCCCGCAACGCCGCTGCCGTGTCGGTCGTAAAAAACGGGTTGCCGGTCCCGGCGGCGAAGATGACGACGCGCTTTTTTTCCAAGTGGCGCAGCGCCCGCCGACGGATATAAGGTTCGCAAATTGCCTGCATCGAGATTGCAGACTGAACGCGAGTGGTCACTGAACGCCGCTCGAGCTCGTTCTGCATGGCGAGCGAATTAATTACCGTCGCCAGCATGCCCATGTGATCGGCCGATGCGCGTTCCATCCCCACGGCAGAACCCGACACGCCGCGAAAGATGTTGCCGCCGCCGATCACCAGGCACAGCTCGACGCCCAGCGCGTGCACGGATTGGACCTCGTCGGCGATGCGCGCGACCATTTCGGGATCCAGGCCGTATTCGCGCGCGCCCATCAGCGCTTCGCCGGACACCTTCAGCAGAACGCGGCGGTATTTGAGATCGGCTGACATCAGGCCTACGCTCATCCGACTGGCCGAGCCCCATCGCGGGCCAACCGAGCATACACCAAACCGCTCGTGCGAGCACGTTTCGACAGAGACCACCGCTCAGGCTCGCGCTAGGCGCCGCTCGCCCTCTGCAACGGAGGGCCAGGGTGAGGTCAGTTCTTCAGCTGAGCGGCCACCTCGGCCGCGAAATCGGAACGTTGCCGCTCGATGCCCTCGCCAAGGGCGAACCGCGCAAAGCTCGCCACCCGAATCGGCGCACCGGCTGCCTTGCTCGCTTGCTCGACCACCTTCGAGATCTTGGTCTCCTGATCGACGACAAAGATCTGCTCGAGCAGCACGAACTCCTCATAAAACTTGCGCAACCGCCCCTCGACCATCTTGTCGACAACCGTGTCGGGCTTGCCGCTGGCGCGCGCCTGCTCGTGCAACACTTCTCGTTCGCGGTCGAGCGCCGCTTGCGGCACCGAGGCGACGTCGAGATAGAGCGGGCTCGCCGCCGCGACGTGCATCGCCAATTGCTTTCCGAGCCCCGCCAGCTGATCCGCCGGTGCGCTCGACGCGAGCGTGACGAGCACCCCGATCTTTCCAATTCCCGGGCCGAGCGCGTTATGAACGTAGGAGAAGACGCCGCCCTTGGCGGTCGCCAGCCGCTTGACCCGACGCAGCACGATATTTTCGCCAATCGTCGAAATCAGATGCGTCAGCTCCTCCTCTACGGTACGCCCCGATCCGGGGAAGTCGGCCTCCTTCAGCGACTCGATCTCGCCGTCGCCGTTCAGCGCGAGCTTGCCGACTGCTTGGACAAAGCTCTGAAAATCTTTGTTTCGGGCAACGAAATCCGTCTCGCAGTTGACCTCTACGACAGCGCCCACCGAGCCGCGTGTCGCAACCCCGATCAGGCCCTCCGCGGCTACTCGCCCGGCCTTTTTTGCTGCCGCGGACAACCCTTTTTTTCTTAGCCAGTCGATGGCGGCTTCGATATCGCCGCCGCTGTCGCCGAGCGCTCTCTTGCAGTCCATCATCCCCGCGCCGGTTTTCTCGCGCAGCTCCTTGACCAGCGCTGCCGTCACCTCGGCCATTACATGACCCTCTCGTTCAAACCCCGTCGTCAGGGGGTAAGCGGTTGTAAATTCGCCGTAGCCGACGCCGTCTCAGTGCCGGGCGCGCTCTCGATGCCCTCCGGTTCGGCCTCCACAGGAACCTCTGGAGCCGGCTCCTCCGGGTTCTCCTCCAGGATCTCCTCGGGGATGGCCCTTTCGGCGAGATCGGCTCGAGCGCCGATATCAACGCCCGACGCCGCAAGCTCGGCCTGCAGTCCGTCGAGAACCGAACCGGAGACGAGGTCGCAATACAGATGGATCGCGCGCATCGCGTCATCGTTCCCCGGGATCGGGTAGGCGATGCCGTCTGGCGCCGAGTTCGAATCGAGGATCGCGACCACCGGAATGCGAAGCGTGTTCGCCTCACGAACCGCGATCCCCTCCTTGTTGGTGTCGATGACAAACAGGATGTCGGGTAGACCCCCCATCTCCTTGATGCCGCCGAGCGCGCGTTCGAGCTTGTCGCGATCGCGCGTCAATTCGAGCAGCTCGCGCTTGGTCAACCCGATCTGCTCCTGGGTAATTCGTTCCTCGAGTTCGCGCAGCCGCTTGATCGATTGGGAAATCGTCTTGAAGTTGGTCAACATGCCGCCGAGCCAACGGTAGTTGACATAATATTGGCCGCAGCGTTTGGCGGCCTCGGCGATCGGCTCCTGCGCCTGGCGCTTGGTGCCGACCAGCAGAACACGGCCGCCGCCCGCGACGACGTCGCGGATCGCCTGCAGGCCCTGATGCAGCATCGGCTCGGTCTGCTCGAGGTCGATGATGTGGATCCCGTTGCGGACGCCAAAGATGTAGGGCGCCATCTTTGGGTTCCACCGGCGGGTGTGATGACCGAAATGCACGCCGGCTTCGAGCAGCTGGCGCATGGAATAGGTTGGGACAGCCATAGTTATTCCTTGTTTCCGGTTGAGCCGCCGCAGGAGAGATCGGCGCCTGATACGTCAGGGCGTCGACACCGGAGCGGGGCGCTGCACGAGAAAACGCGTGCTAACGCGTCCCGCGAACCTGCGTGAGGTATCGCGATGTTACTTACGGCGCGTACGCCGCTTTGACAAGACCGGCGCGATCTCCCCGTGGACGGGTGCGGCCCGCCCACGGTGAAGCAATGTCGCGTAGTGTGCAGCTACAACGCTACGCGTGGTTGGCCTGGTACAGCGGGCCGCGGATGATCTGGCCGGGCAACGCGTCGGTCAGTTCGCCCTTATCGAGCAGCACGCTGCCGTTGACCACGACGTAGTCGATACCGACCGAGTCGCGCTTGACCTGCACGCCACCCGCCGGCAGCGTCGCCACCGGCTCGCGCGGCTTCGATGCGATCGTATCGGGATCGAAGATCGTGATGTCGGCGACCTTGCCGGCGGCGATGAAGCCGCGATCGGTAATGTCGTGCATCAGCGCGGTCTTGCCGGTCAGCCGATAGACCGCCTCTTCGAGCGGCATCACCTGCTGTTCGCGCACCCAGTGGCCCAGCAGATTCGTGCTGGTCTCGTGCCGGTCGGCGGTGTGCGGCCGACCGCCGCCGTCGCTGGTGCCGATCACAGTAAACGGCGAACCGAGGATCTCTTTTTGCGCCTTTGGGTCCTTGTTGCGGTCGATCGCGATAAAGCAGGTCTGCAGATCCTCGTCGAGCGACAGGTCGAGGAAGGCGTCCATGATGCCCTTGTTCTGCTCCTTCGAGATCTGTTCGACGCTCTTGCCTTCGAGATGCCGGTTCTGCCCCTTCGTCGTCATGAACACTTCGACGAGGTCCCAGCGCCGGTTGAAGAAGCCGCGAGCGCGGCCTCGGCGGTCGGTCATGCCGCCTTCCTGGGCGACCGTCCCTTCGACTGCCTCGGCCGACAGGGCCTTGCGCAGCTTGGGGTCGCGGAACGCGCGCATGCGCTCCTCATACGGCAGGGCCATGACCTTGTCCCAGGTCGGCATGCCGCGGAAGATACCTTCGGGATGAGTAATGTCCTCGTCCTGCGGCACATTGAGCCCGCGTTGCAGATCAAAGATCGCACCGGCAACGGTCGAGAGGCACGAGCCGTAGCAGCGCGCGCCGCTCTTAAACCCGTCCTCGAGCCAGCGTAGATGTTCCACCCACTCCTCGGGGTTGGCGATCGGTTGCGACACGAGGTTGTAGATCGACGGCCGTCCGGTACGCGCCGCCAGCTCGCGGGCTACCTGGCGGGTCGCCTTGGTGCCGCCGGGGGCGCCGCCGGCGACTTGGAACACGCCGGTGCCGAGTTCGCCGAGCACGCTGGCAAGCGCCCACCGCTCCTCGTCATTGCCAACCCCGGCCGGGTCCCCACGATCCTTCGGTGCGGTCGAAAAGCCGAGCGCGCCGTCATGCATCGCCTCGCGGATCAGCCGCTGCATCGCCGCCATTTCTTCCGGCGTCGCCTGCCGCTCGGAGGCTGCCTCGCCCATCACATAGCGGCGGATGCCCGAATGGCCGACCAAGGTGCCGACGTTGATGCCGCGTTTCTTGCCGAGCGCATTTAGATAGTCGCCGACCGATTCCCAGGTCACGTCGACCCCGGCCTTCAGGACCGGTAGCGGGATCTGTTCCGCGTCGGAGAAGAACTTGAGGTACCACTCGCCGTCGCCCGGCCGCACCGGGGCGATGACCTGACCGCATTGGCCGACGACGACCGTCGTGTGGCCGTTTTGCACCCACGAGCCGCAATAGGGGTCCCAGACCGCCTGCGGGTCGAAATGGGTGTGGTGATCGATGAACCCCGGAGCGACGACGCGCCCTGCGGCGTCGATCGTACGTTTCGCAATGGCCCCATTGGACTTGCCGACCCCAACAATTTTCCCTTGATGCACCGCCACGTCGGCATGGAATGCCGGCTCGCCCGAGCCATCCACGACGCATCCGTTCTTGATGAGCAGATCATATGCCATGATTCTTTCTCCTCATTGCCCCGCTCCGACCGAGCCTGGGGCCATCACGGCGGGCCGTTCCTACCGGGGCTTCACGACCCGCCGGCATCACTCGTATGGTGCAAACAGAACCCTACGCCCTGCCGGAGCCCCCAGCAATAACTTCCCTCGACTTTCGGTCGAAGTGGTGGCGAAGAAACATCCAAATGAACTCTGCTCATTCTTATAATGAAATGCGCTCATTCACTCGTCCTGGAGCGTTTATTCAAATATCGTGCACGTCGATGATCCCCGGCAGCGACTTGACGGCGGCGCGGGTTCTGGGGTCGACCTTGAAGCCGCCGGGGATGGCGATTTCGACTTCGCGGCTCGGCAGGTCGAGGACGACGGTGACACGGCCGCGGCCGCCGGCTTCGCGGGCGATCACGCTTTTGAGGTTGGCGAGGGCGCGGGCTTCGCCGAGGAAGACCCGGAGTCCCGCGGCGGCATGGGCGACGACCGTGTCGAGCGGCTCGATCTTCTGTGCGCTCAGGCGCAGGCTGTCTTCTTCGCGGCGCACATCGACCGTGACGACCAGCGGCTGACCCGAATCGAGCAGGGCTCGAGATTCGCTTAGTATTTCCGAGAACAAAGTCACCTCGAAGGTGCCGCTCGGGTCGGACATCTGGACAAAGGCAAAGCGGTTGCCGCGGCCCGAGGTGCGTTCCTTGCGGCCGATGACGATGCCGGCCAGCTTGAAACGGCTCGCCGCGTTTGCCGCGAGACCGGCCGGCAAGTCGGCGTACCGGATGATGCCCGCGCGTTCGAGGCTCTTGCCATAGGGGTCGAGCGGGTGGCTCGACAGGTAAAAGCCGATGGCGGCGAACTCGTGCTGGAGGCGCTCGACCGGCGGCCAATCAGCCACCAGCGGCAAGGTCGGGCGCGGCGCAAAGCCCGGATCGATGGCTGCGAAGAGGCTCTCCTGGCGGCTCTCGCGCTCCTCCGCCGCGAGGCTCGCCTGGCGCAGCAGCGATTCGGCGGCGGCAAAAGTCTGCGCCCGATTCGGGTTGAGGCTGTCGAACGCACCAGCCTTGGCGAGGCTCTCGAATTGCCGGCGGTTGAAGCTCTTCGCGTCGAGGCGTCGCGAGAAGTCGGCGAGGTCCTTGAAGCGGCCGCGCGTGGCGCGCTCGACGACCAGTTCGGCCATGGCCTGCGCGCCCACTCCCTTGACCGCGGCGAGTGCATAGCGGATCGCCGGCTTGTCCCCCGGCTCTACCGCAAACGTCACCTCGGAGCGGTTGATGTCGGGCGGCAACAGCCGGATGCCGAGCCGGCTCAATTCCTGGCGGAAGACGTTGAGCTTGTCGGTATTGCCGAGGTCCAGAGTCATCAACGCGGCGAGGAACTCGACCGGGTAGTTCGCCTTCAGATAGGCGGTTTGATAGGTGACGAGCGCGTAGGCCGCGGCATGCGGCTTGTTGAAGCCGTAGCCGGCGAACTTTGCCATCTGATCGAAGATAAGCTCGGCGCGGGCGCGCTCGACCCCACGCGCCGCCGCACCTTCGAAAAACAGCTGCCGCTGCGCCTCCATTTCCGAGGCGATCTTCTTTCCCATCGCCCGACGCAACAAATCGGCGCTGCCAAGGCTGTAGCCGGCCAGCACCTGCGCGATCTGCATGACCTGCTCCTGGTAGGTCATGACCCCGTAGGTTTCCTTGAGGATCGGCTCCAGCGCCGGATGCAGATAATCGGGCGCCTCCTCGCCATGCTTGACCGCGATGTATCGCGGGATGTTCTCCATCGGCCCCGGGCGGTACAGAGCGTTGGCGGCGATGATGTCTTCGAACCGGTCGGGTCGCAGCTTCTTCAACATATCGCGCACGCCAGCACCTTCGACCTGGAACACGCCCACCGTGTCGCCGCGCGCGAGCAGCTCGTAAGCCCGAGGGTCGTCGAGCGGCAAAGCGGAAAGATCGAGAGTGATGCCTCGAGCTGCGAGCAGATCGCGGGTGCGAGCGAGAACTGTCAGGGTCTTGAGGCCAAGGAAGTCGAATTTTACCAGCCCCGCTAGCTCCACCCATTTCATGTTGAATTGCGTGACCGGAATGTCGGAGCGCGGGTCGCGGTAGAGCGGAACCAGCTCGGTCAACGGCCGGTCGCCGATCACCACCCCTGCGGCATGGGTCGAGGCGTGCCGGTAAAGACCTTCGAGCTTCAGCGCGATCGTGACCAGCCGGGCGACGCTGTCGTCGGAGTCGCGCTGCTGCTGCAGCGCCGGCTCGCCGGCGATCGCCTGTCCGAGGGTGACCGGGTGCGCCGGATTGTTGGGGACGAGCTTGCACAGCCGGTCGACCTGGCCATACGGCATGGCGAGCACGCGGCCGACGTCGCGCAGTACGGCGCGGGCCTGCAATTTGCCGAAGGTGATGATCTGCGCGACGCGGTCGCGCCCATATTTCTGCTGGACGTAGCGGATCACCTCGTCGCGCCGGTCCTGGCAGAAATCGATGTCGAAATCCGGCATCGAGACGCGCTCGGGGTTGAGGAACCGCTCGAACAGAAGCCCGAACCGCAACGGGTCGAGATCGGTGATCGTCAACGCCCAGGCGACGACCGAGCCGGCTCCCGAGCCGCGCCCGGGACCGACCGGGATGCCCTGGCGTTTGGCCCATTGGATGATGTCGGACACGATCAGGAAATATCCGGCGAAGCCCATCCGGATGATCGTCCCGAGCTCGAATTCGAGCCGTTCGCGATACGGTTTGGCCTCTTCCTGTTGCAGACCCGGCGCCGCGAGCCGGGCCTCGAGGCCGGCCACGGCGGCGCGGCGCAGCGCGGTCTCCTCGTCGATCCCTTCGGCTATCGGGAAGGCCGGCAGGATCGGGTGGCGCGGCTGCGGGATAAAGGCGCACCGGCGGGCAATAACCAGTGTATTGTCGCAGGCTTCCGGCAAATCGGCAAAAGCCGCCCGCATCTCCGCCGCCGGTCGAAAATAGTGTGATCCGGTAAGCCGCCTCCGATCCGTCTCGCCGACGACCGTCCCTTGGGCAATGCAGAGCAGCGCGTCATGCGCCTCGTAAAAATCGCAATCCGGGAAATGGACGTCGTTGGTCGCCACGAGCGGCAGTCCGTGGCGGTAGGCCAGCTCCACTAGTCCCGGCTCGGACCGAGCCTCTTCCGGTGTGCCGTGGCGCATCAGCTCAACGTAGAGACGGTTCGGGAAAGTCGCCGCGAGTTCGGTGAGCGCGGCTTCGGCGGCGTCGGCCTGTCCTTCGGTAAGCAGCCGCCCGACTGGGCCCTTTGCACCGCCCGCGAGGCAAAGAAGCCCCTCACTGGCGCCGGCCAGCGCATATTGGCTGATCGCCGGCTCGCTCGGGGTTTCTCCCGCCAGATAAGATTGGCTCACCAGCCGGAGCAGGTTTCGGTACCCCGCCTCGTCCTGAACCAGAAGCACGATGCGGTCCGGTTCCGATACGCGGCCGAGCCGATTACCTTCCTCGGAGTTGCGGCGAGCGAGCGCGACCTCGCACCCGATGATCGGCTGGACCCCCGCCCCGCTGCAGGTGGTCGCGAATTCGAGCGCGCCAAACAAATTGCCGGTATCGGTGATGGCCACCGCCGGCATGCGCTCGGCTTTGCACAGGTCGGCCAGCACCTTGATCCTGATCGCTCCGGCCGAAAGCGAATAAGCGGTATGAACGCGGAGATGGACGAAATCAGCGAGCGGCATGGCGCCACCATCGCATAGGCCGGCAGCCGAAGTCAGCCAGGCTCTGCAAACCTCAGGAAATCAGCCGCGGTGGGTTATACCCGGGGTCGCTGACTCCGAGACCCGTCTGCCCGCGGATTCGCCGCCCACGCCCGTCACGATGGGACTTCGACCCCGAGAGACGCCATGTTGTGGCGCCGGTCGGTCGCGGTCTGTTCGATCGTCGACTGCTTCACCGAGCGCCGCTCCGCCAGCGGCGCCCGATAGGGTATTGACCGCCATCGCCTGCTGAAACTGCTGGTCCTGCTGCCGCAACATGGCGACCGATTGATAGCATTGCGGATAATAGTTGACTCTGGTCATTTGCGGGACGGTGGTGCCGCCCGGCGCGGCGCAGCCCGCCAATACCAGCGATGCCGCAACGATGGTCGTCCCTGCCTTTGTGATTTTCATGTTCCGCCCTCCGCAACGCTTTGCAAAGTTGCCGCGAATTCCTCTACCAAAGGTTTCGGCACCGAGGATAGATCCCACCCCCTGGTCTTTCAACCGGCACAGCGGCCGCGGAAAGGGCGCCGCCTACTTTGATTTCTTGACAAAGACGCCGTCCCAAACCGGCGGCGGGGTCACCTTCAGTTCGGCGCACCGCCCCGCCATGACCATCAGAGGTGATCTGGCGGCAGACCCCGCATCGGAATCTTCGGCTTGGCATCGCCAGATGTTTTCAGCGGCGGCAAAATCGCCTGCGCGATAGCGTTCGAGGCCCGCCTGGTATTGCTCCCGATAGAGCATGTCAGCCGCGCTGGCGGTCGATCTCTCGGCGACCAGCTGAAAGATCGAAAAAGGCTCCTCCTTCCCCTTCACCTTGATCCAGTCGAGCTCGCACAGCACAAAGCGGCCGGCAATCGACGCCGCCGTCTGGGGTCCGACCACAATGCGGCAACAATAATCCTCGGGCACGCTCTCGAGGCGCGCGGCGATGTTCACTGTCTCGCCGACCGCGGTATAGTTGTAGCGCTTTGCTGCGCCGACATTGCCCACCACGGCCGGGCCGGTGTTGATACCGATCTTCACGGCGTAACCCGGGACGCCGCGCGCATCGGCGTCGGCCTTTGCCCGCATCACGCTCTCGACGACGCGCAGAGCAGCCCGCGCCGCGCTGGCCGCGTGGTCGGGATCCGGAAGTGGTGCACCCCAGATCGCCATGACCGCGTCCCCGAGGAACTGGTTGACATATCCGCCGGTCGCCTCGACGGCCTCGACCATCAGCGCGTGATAGGTGTTGGTCACCGCCATCAATTCCTCGGGCGGAAGCCTGGTGGAAAGCGCGGTAAAGCCTGAGAGGTCGGCGAACATTACCGTGATTTCGCGGCGCTCGCCCCCCAGGCGCAATTCGGCTTCGCTCTCGGCCAGTTG
>Ga0137359_10001201_pt1 | contig 20544 bp, 15 predicted proteins | sample Mad1_40_16metaG_FD_108281 | JGI IMG/M metagenome (GOLD analysis project Ga0137359, IMG submission 108281) | Vadose zone soil microbial communities from Angelo Coast Range Reserve, California, USA - Mad1_40_16 metaG | ecosystem: Environmental > Terrestrial > Soil > Vadose zone | place: USA... | reverse complement strand
TGAGGTTACTGAGCGTCTCAACGAGCTTGGCGAAGTACTGATCCCTCTCGACGAGACATCGCTCAAGGCTGCCATTGAGCAATTGTTGGAGGCAAATGTCGAAGCAATCGCCATCTGCCTCCTTTTTAGCTTCGCCAATGCCGCTCATGAGCGCAAACTAGCCGGGGAAGCGCGCGCAGCCGGCTTTTATGTCTCAGCCTCGTACGAGGTGCTGCCGGAGTTCCGCGAGTATGAGCGCGCCAGTACGGTTGTGCTCAATGCGTACGTCGGACCTCTGATAGATCGCTACCTCGCGCGGCTAGAAGAGTCACTTCCAAGGCACACATCGCTGCGCATCATGCAATCGAATGGTGGTTCTATTTCGAATGCAACAGCGAGACGAGAGGCCGCTCGCACCCTTCTCTCAGGTCCGGCGGCAGGAGTTGTCGGTGCCGCTTTCGTCGCTGAAGCCTCCGGCTTCAAACGCGCCATTACGCTTGATATCGGAGGAACGTCCACCGACGTGGCACTTTTCGATGGCGCAATTGTTGAGACTACGGATGGCAAGATCGGCGGTTATCCTATTAAGTTGCCCATGATCGATATCAACACGGTTGGGGCTGGCGGCGGCAGTATAGCCTGGTTTGACCTTGGCGGAGCATTGCGAGTCGGCCCAGGATCGGCAGGTGCTGTCCCCGGACCCGCTGCCTATGGTCGTGGAGGAACGGAACCCACCGTAACCGATGCTAACGTTGTGCTGGGAAGACTGATTCCAGAGGCATTTCTCGGTGGCTCGATGTCACTCGATGCTGCACAGGCGCACAAAGCAGTAGCAGCCATCGCTGAACGCCTCGGTGCAATTCCAGAGCAAGCAGCGCTGGGCATTATCCGCATCGTCAATGCCAATATGGAGGCCGCTATTCGCGTCATCTCCGTCGAGCGAGGTTTCGATCCACGCAACTTCATACTCGTGGCCTTTGGCGGTGCCGGACCTCTCCATGCCTGTGAACTCGCAGCCGCGTTACAGATTCCCAAAGTCCTGATTCCGGCAACGCCAGGAGTACTCTCAGCCCTTGGTATGCTGGTCGCGGATATTATTAAAGACTATGTTCGTACTATCATGATCCCTGCAGAAGAGGCACAAGATAGAGTGGAGATGGTCTTTGCAGAGCTGGAGCAACAAGGGCAAGCCGACCTTGCCCGTGAAGGATTTGCGCCTGAGCAAGTTACTCTAGAGCGTTTCCTCGATCTACGCTACGTTGGACAATCCTACGAGATCGTGGTACCATTCGACGCTGAAGTTACAGAGGCAGTCGCCAATTTTCACGCAGCACATGAGCGTAGATTCGGCTATAATAATCCGCGCGAGCGAGTTCAAGTGGTGAATGTACGTGTCAAGGCACATAGCCGTCCAGCGCGCCCCGTTTTAGAAAAAATAGATGCCGGTACACACAAAACTTTAACATCCAAAGCATTTCGACCGGTCATCTTCAACCCCGCAGGCGCAACTCCACAGGATACCGCGGTGTATGCAAGAGAGGAACTTATGCCAGGTCTCTCTTTCGCAGGCCCGGCCATCGTGACCCAGTACGATACAACAACAGTGCTGCCACCCGGCTGGCTGGCAGAGATCGATGCCTATGGGAATATCATCGCCGGTATGCAGCAATAGCAAAGGAATGAGGGACAGATGAGCAACAAGACGCCAGTAAATCCTATCAGCCTGGAACTGTTCAGAAGTGCGCTGACCGCTACAGCCGAAGAGATGGGAGCCGTCCTGACCCGCAGTAGTTATTCTCCAAACATTAAAGAGCGGCGCGACTTCTCATGTGCCCTTTTTGATCGACAAGGAAGGCTTGTTGCCCAGGCTGCTCACATCCCGGTCCATCTCGGTTCAATGCCCGACTCAGTCGCGTCTGCGCTCGAAACATTCGATCACTTCTCCCCAGGTGACATCATCGTGCTAAACGATCCTTACTTAGGAGGAACACATCTCCCGGACATCACCATTATTGCGCCAATATACGTTCAAAGCGATGGGAAACAACGCCTGGTAGGTTTTGCTGCTAACCGTGCCCATCATGCTGATGTTGGAGGCATGTCGCCCGGCTCGATGCCCATAGCAACCGAAATCCACCAGGAAGGCATCATCATTCCACCAATTAAGCTCTGGGAGGCGGGTCAACCGAATCACGTAGCGCTCGATCTCATACTACACAATGTTCGCACACCTCATGAACGCCGTGGCGACCTGTCCGCCCAAATTGCTGCTAACAATACCGCCATACGGCGCATGCAAGAACTCATAGACAGGTGGGGCCTGCCGGCCATAGAAGAACATATAGACGCGCTAATCGCCTACGCTGAACGCATCACCAGGGCGACTATAGCAGCAATCCCAGATGGTTGCTACGAGTTTACGGATTATCTTGATAACGACGGCATCAATAACGAACCCGTCGCGATAACCGCCAGCGTCACTGTGCAGGGTGATACGCTCACCGTTGACTTCTCAGGCAGTGCACCGCAAACACGTGGGAATGTTAACACAGTCGCCTCAGTCGCCAAATCGGCAACATATTACGTCGTGCGTTGTCTTATGCCAGGTGACGCGCCAATGAACCATGGTACATTCGCGCCGGTAACGGTAATCGCGCCCGCAGGGACCGTAGTAAATGCTCGCCCACCTGCGGCGGTAGCACAGGGTAATGTCGAAACTTCACAGCGCATTACAGACGTTGTACTCGGAGCACTGGCCTCAGCACTGCCTGACATCATTCCCGCCGCGAGCCAGGGCACGATGAATAACATCACAGCCGGGGGCATTGACCCGCGCACAGGGCAGCCATTCGCTTACTATGAAACAATGGGAGGCGGCATGGGAGCCAGGCCTGGTCTTGATGGCCTCTCAGGCGTTCATACGCATATGAGCAATACACTCAACACCCCCGTCGAAGCCCTCGAATATGCCTATCCCATGCGCGTTACTGCGTATCGATTGCGCGATCATTCTGGTGGAAACGGCGCGTTTCGAGGCGGTGATGGTCTCGTACGAGAAATATCCTTCGAAGTGCCAACAGAAGTAACCCTGCTGACCGAGCGGCGAAGCAGATCACCCTACGGACTACAGGGAGGAGAGCCCGGTAAGTGCGGCGAGAATCGCCTACAGCGCGAGGGCAAAGAGGCAACTTTGCCAGGCAAGGTACACTTTCTGGCATCGCCTGGAGATCGATTGACCATTCTCTCACCAGGCGGGGGAGGTTGGGGTAAACCCAACAATGATGACCAGGAAGAACGCAGAAAAGTATGGTGAGATTAGCACTCTAAAAAGATAGTCTCCCCCCCACGCCCAGCCGAAAGCTTCGCCGCCTCCATCACAGCAATATTACGCCTTGATTCCTCTGGAGTTACAGCCAGTGGCTCACCACAATGCAAATGATTTGCCAGGTTGCGATGAAAGGCATACGGCGGCGCTTCTGGCAGCATCAAATGTTGCTCGTGAATAGCCCCACTCATCTCCCGTGTATAAACGTACAGTTCTGGCAGCGCCTCCGCGGGTCTCAGGCGTTCTTCGATCAGATCACCTGACCAGCGCCTTGTCTTTACCGTTTCCTGTCGCCATTGCCCTACAATCGCGCCCTGCGTCCCCAGGACATACCATTTAGGCTTCATCGCGGCGGCAATGTCGGAGTGCATGAATTCTGCCTGCTGTCCATTGGCGAAGCGCACGTACACACAGGAGTGATCGGCATTGGTCACATCATGCCAGACACGTTTATGTTCCAGGCCCCTCACACTCACCACCGCATCAGGAATAAGTTGCAGGATCCAGTCCAGGTAGTGTGAGCCCCAATCATAAAAGACCCCGCCTGAAATGGGCTCGTGTGAGTGCCAGTAGTCACAGGGATGCTCATAGCCGCCTATGAACGTCTCCATATGAAAGACATCGCCAATGGCCTGGCGTTTGAGTACCTGCTGAATCGCCAGGTAGTCTGGATCCCAACGCCGGCTTTGATAGACGGTCAGCGCCAGTTGATATCCCTTCGCCAGCCGGATCATCTCATCTGCTTCGGCTGTAGTCAAACAAAAAGGCTTTTCTGAAACAACATGCTTGCCTGCATGCAGCATCTGCATGGAGACAGCAGCGTGTGTGTTAGGGGGCGTAGAGATAATCACTACATCAATGCTCGGGTCTTCAGCAACCTGCGCAAGGTCCGTACAGGTGTTTACCCCCGGAAAAGCCTGGCGTGCTACTGCTAAACGTTCCTCGTTGCGATCACATACCAGCGCGTATTCCAATCCTGGCACGTTGCTGATGGCAGTGCCATGCTCGAAGCCAATCGCTCCATAGCCGATCATCGCTACCCGCTTCGCGTACTCACGAGTCTCTGCGCCTGCCACATAGCGAATTGCGCGTTCCACCATCTGCCGGAACGCGGGCAGAGTTTGTGTTTCAGGATCACTGCCTAACACAGTGCAGAAAACACGCCCCAGTCCATAATCGCGTGCATATGCAACGGTACACTTTGTGTAGCGCCACGAAGCATACCATAAAATCTCAGCATCACGAGGCACAATATCCAGCACATACACCCCCTCATACACAGCAAAGGAAGTATCCATACGGCGTGTCAGGTAGTGATCAGGCGTAGCTACACGAACGATAATTTCGCTGCGCGGCGTGCAGGTGCCATGAATATGCCCAAGCACCTCGCCCAACAAGGGATATTCTCGGTAGGCCTCTGCCGCGTCTCCCGTGCATACCAACCCACCTCCATGTTCAACAAAAGCGCACAGGGCCTCTTCCTGTTCTGCGTTTAACGGCCCTATATCGCCATTCAACATGACAACCTGTTCTGCATCCAGATGACGCAACAACTCTGGAGCAGTTACAATCATAGGGTCCTTATGCATATAAACTCCTGTCTTACTTACCTGGTCTCGTGGTAATGAGCATGCTCATGCGAATGATCAGGCCAGTGCCGGTGCATATGGGTATGCATGGCTCCAACCGAAGGTAGCTCGTCAGGGGTATGGGAACGAATCCCCTCGACATGATGGGGATGATCATGCCCGCGCCACAGGTTGCTCTGCCGGTAATTAGCTACCAGCAGGCTCTCTCCATGGTGCCAGCGATCACGAAAGATGTCATAATTCTTCTTACTCTTAGTGGCACGGTCTTCCTCGCTCAAGCTGAACCACTCACGGTGTGGATGCCTTTCGACATAATCAGCCACTCGCGGCGTTGTCAGGACACGATAGCCCGATGTCTTGAAGAAGAAGCTGTAATGAATATCCATCAAGCGGTAGAAACGGAAGCGCTCATCAATCCAGCCAACCTCCTGCAGCAGCTCTCGACGAAAAGCCATCAGGTATCCCTCGATAGCATCTACATCAGGCCCCCCAGATTCATAAAACTCACGCAGGTCATCCGTCACCAAGCCATATGGTCCCACAACTCCCATGTTGCGGTCGGCCAGTGTCATAGCTAACGGTTCCCAGAGATCACCCTTGACTTCTATAGAAGTGTCCATCAGCACGATGTCACGTCCTCTACTGGCACGCATCGTGGCATTTCGTCCCGCAGCGAAACCCATATTGTGATCGGCGAATAATACCTGCAAGCCGATAAGCTGTCCTTTCGCTCCGCTAAGGTCACCACCACGCGCCAACTGCTGTAAATAGCCCAATGTCTCGTCTGTAGAGCCGTTATCAACGATCACCAATTCTAACGAACGACCATAGCTGTGACGGATAATGCTCTGTATACAGCGCTCCAAGTCATCCCGGCTATTATGTGCAAGCAGGTTGACCGAAAATTCAAAAAGATCAGGTGCCTGGGTATTATCAGGAGCATCGGACGAGCTTGAAAGTACCGTGAACTCATCTTCCAGGCGTCGTGGCAGCACAAGTGCCCCCTGGGCAGTATCTTCGACTATATAACCAGCAGATCCGAGTTCATGGCGTATTTCGTCAGCCTGCATGTATGCGCCACGACTACGCAAGCTTTCGCGTACCTGTACCAGCTCAGCAACCTCAGCCGGTACTGTTGCCAGGTATATCTGCGGGTTAACCTTGCGTTGTGGTAAGTCGCTCTGCAAATAGCCCTTGAGATCAAAGCCAAGGATGCGATCAAAATCGAGCAACAGGCGCACTCTGGTAGTCGCGTCGCAATCTTGTGCTCGCAACATGGCCCACGCTACAGACATAGCCCGGGGCATATTCAAATCGTTCTCGACCTCAGCCAGGAATCTCTCTTGCCAGTAATTAGGTTCAATCGGTTCATCTGCAAAAACCTGTTCTCTATCGGCCGCTAAGAATAACTGGTAGGCCAGTCCGCGTAACCGCTCCAGGGTGGTTTGTGCCGCTTGCAGAGCCCTGAAGGTAAAATTCAAACGGCTGCGGTACAGTGCCGTTGTGTAAAAATAACGCAAGGCCACGGGATCAAAGCCACGAGCCTCAATTTCAGAACACGTATAGGCGTTGCCGGTGGATTTCGCCATCTTCTGTCCATCAGCCAGTAGATGCTGGGCATGCACCCAGTAGTCCGCAAATTTCTGACCTGTATATGCTTCGCTCTGAGCAATTTCGTCTTCATGATGCGGAAAGATGTTGTCCACACCGCCAGTATGCATATCAAAATGCTCGCCGAGGTACTTCATTGACATGGCGCTGCACTCGATATGCCAGCCAGGAAAGCCGCGCCCCCAGGGACTATCCCAGGCCATCTCGCGCCCAGGCTCCGCCGCTTTCCACAAAGGAAAATCTTCAGCGTTATGCCGGTCTTCAACTACCCCTTCGCGCACACCTGCCAGCATATTCTCCAACTGGTTCCCCGAGAGCTTGCCGTATTCAGAGAAGCGTTTAATATCGAAGTACACATTGCCGTTAATCTCGTAGGCAATGCCTTTAGCCTGTAGGCCTTGAACAATGGCGATCATCTCAGGAATGTGCTGCGTCGCGCGGGGGAAGATCTGTGCAGGCTCAATGTTTAGCTTGCTCTCATCTTCATGGAATGCCTCGGTATAGAACTGCGCGATCTGTAACGACGTTTTGCCCTCCTTGCGTGCCTGGGCCAGTATCTTATCCTCGCCGCGATCCACCATCTCCTGCCGCATATGGCCTACATCGGTAATGTTTTTGACGTGCAGCACCTCAAAACCGCGATATTCGAAAGCTCGACGTAGCCAATCGGCCATAGTGAACGTACGTAAATTGCCGATGTGGATGTAACGGTAAACGGTGGGGCCACATGAATACATCTTAATCTTGCCCGCCTCTATAGGGACAATTTCTTCAACCTGGCGGGTCAGAGTATTGTAGATCCTCATTGCAGTGTCTATGTCCTCAATGGGTGGCGAAAGCGGAACCGATAGGCCGTAGGGGCCGGTTCACCGTGCCCACCGCCGCTTGATCGGCCCGCATCATAGAAAGGTACTCAGAAACACTTCGTTCAGTCTTATATCGTACGAGCGTTCGTAATCCTTTGTCAAGTATGTGCATACCTATACCCTTGACATTGCCAACTATAATCTATGCAGAAACCCATACCAGGGGGGTATGGGTATGTGGAGAGAAGCAAGCGTTAGCTAAAGGCAAACATACGCACAACTTTAAAGATCGAGAGGCCGCATTCTATGCAAATAGTACACAGCGTCGCTCAAGCACTCTATACCTCCTTCAATATGTTCTGGGAAATCCTGTGGCCGTTAATTCTTGGCTTTACCCTTTCAGGAATCGTCCAGGCCCTTGTGCCGCATCAGGCAATGGCAAAAACGCTTGGTTGTGATGGCCCCAAATGTCTTACCTTCGCAACGCTCTTTGGTATTGCCTCAAGCTCGTGCTCTTATGCAGCCGTCGCTCTTGCTCGTTCCATCTTCGTGAAAGGGGCAAGCTTTACCTCATCGATGGTCTTTGAACTCGCCTCAACCAATCTGGTGATTGAGCTCGGGATTATTTTAACCGTCCTGATGGGATGGCAATTCACCGCTGCAGAGTTTATAGGCGGCATTCTGATGATAATCTTTATTGGACTGATCTTCCATTTTACCTTAACACCGGGTCTCGTGCAGATGGCAAAAACACAAGCCGAGAAGGGATTGGTGGGCAGGATGGAAGGGCACGCGTCGATGGATATGAGTGTATCAGGTGGGACGTTTCTTTCGCGGTTGTTTAGTGGCAGAGGCTTTACGGCGGTCAGCAACTATTTTGTCATGGACTGGGCATCCGTCTGGGTTGATATTGTGCTTGGACTGCTGATCGCTGGAGCATTAGCCGCGTGGGTTCCAGACTCCTTCTGGCGAGCGTTTTTCTTCAGCAGCAATCCCACGATTGCAAAAATAGAAGGCCCACTGGTTGGCCCACTCGTTGCCATGATTAGTTTTGTCTGTTCTGTTGGCAATGTACCGTTGGCAGCGGTGTTATGGAAAGGGGGAATTGGTTTCGGTGGCGTAGTGAGTTTCATTTTTGCGGACCTGATTATCCTACCCATTCTTGATATTTACCGCAAATATTACGGCTGGAAGGTAATGGGTTATATTCTTCTCACGTTCTACGTAACAATGGTAGCGGCCGGGTATGTCGTAGAGTTGCTTTTTGGTGCGCTTGGCATTACCCCACAGAACCACAATGTCGTTGCCATCACCGAGGGGATTCAATGGAACTACACGACTATCCTCAATATCATCTTTCTCGTGCTGGCAGCCGTGCTTGTCATCCGATTTATCAGCACAGGTGGCATACCGATGCTGCGTATGATGAATAAACCAGCGCACGAAATGCCTCATTAGAGGATGAGCTTAGATGACACTAAGCACCATAATACAAGTCTACTGAATCATCTCCCTGACGATACGCTGCACACGTGCTCCTTCGGCGCGTCCCTTCGTCTCCTTCGCAGCAAGGGGCATTACTCGCCTGAACTCTTTACCATGCTGGGCGATCAGGTTAGTAACGATAGCTCGTATGTCATCATCACTAAGCTGAGACGCTTGCAGGTATGTCTGGAGAATATCCAACTCCCGCTGTTCTTTCTCCGCCAGGTCATTCCTTCCCCCTTGCTTATACAGTGGAATAGCCTGGTTGCGTTTCTTCGCCTCCTGTTCGAGCACTCGCACACCATCAGCCTCGGTAAGCGGTTGTCCATATTCCGGATTTTTCCGGTCGGTACGCGCCACTTCAAGATTGTGAATTGCTCCTATTGCCATGCGTAGCGTATCGAGTCTCAACTGGTCATGGGCGCGTTGTGCCTCCTGGATATCTTTGCGCAGTTGTTGCTCTATCGATAATTCTGCTCGTTGTCCCGCCATGAAATTACCTCTTCTCACATCGTTATCACTGCAATGGCCTTTAGTATACTACGCAAAGGAAGAAAAATCACTTTTTGACTGTCTACAACACCCGCCTCCCCAACAACATCTTCCCGCGCTTCACAATCGTCTCTTTCCCAACCCGTCCAGCATTAGCAATCGCCCCTATCACCTCGCGCAATGCTTCCTCGCCCTCTGGAAGACGCAGGCGCAGCACAAATTCCTTGCCCGTACCCAGTCCGAGTTTGCGCTGCCAGAACGAAGCATGTATCAGGTGCGTTTGCTCGCCAACAAGCTCCATCAGAGCAGAAATCTCCTGTCGAAAATCGCTATAGTGGACAGGACCTTTACTGAACGCAAAAGTCACTTCCTGGCTCCCAGTATCATTGACAAGATCGGCAGTCAATCCTTCGCCAAGTTGATAGATTAGATCATAGGTGCCAAAGGAAGTACGCGCTATGTTCTCAATGTGTGCGCCATAACTACCCCTGTAAATACCTATGCGGTCACGTACAGTATGCTCCATGACATCATAGTGAATGGAGCCGCGAAAGAGCAGCCAGGCTTCGTGCAGCGGCCCTTGACCTGGCTTAAATCCAAGCGAAGCTAGATACTCACGTCCATTCGCAAAATGCTGAGCCAGGTCCGGCTCAGCAGGAGCCTCCTCCGCAAAGACCTCTTCCCCCGAGCCTTGCATGCCCAGCAGCGACTCTGTCCCTATACGCCTTGCCAGGCGGCTATAATCACGCTCCAGTACCCGCTGCACCTCCCCTCTATCAGCATTCTCCGCTAACATAGCCAGGCGCTGCAGTTTCTGCACTGCCTCCTCAGCCTGTTGTCTAAACTGCTGCTCTAACCACCGGTGCAGTTCCTCACTTATCGCCTGTGCCTGCTTACGAACATCCATATGCAAGGCGATTACAGTACGCGTAAAATCCTCGTCTGATACCATTGGACCAGCCTGGTGCAATACCGTAAAGAGCAACTGCGGCACGTCTGCATTAAGTGCGCGGTACATATCCATGTGAGGCTCCTCTCTTGCCTGACCAGCTCTCAACTCCCCGTATTACGATAGTGGCAGTATACGACATCGACATAACAGGTTGGAACGCCGTTTTCCCTGCCCTCCACTCTTCCCAACCCGTTCCCCAAATAGAACCTCGCGCACAAAGTAATGCTACAATTGTTCTACAAACAACCTACTTTAACTCAGGTAAGCCGGGAACCAACCGTGCGGGAGGTAAAATCATAAGGATGCAAGGTTTCATTTTCGACCTCATGGAAACACACGACTACGAGAACATCTTTTTCTGCCAGGAGAAAACACTAGGGCTCAAAGCCATCATCGCTATTCACGACACCACGCTCGGCCCTGCCGCCGGCGGCGTGCGCATGTGGCCCTATGAAACTGAAGCGGATGCCATCAACGATGTCTTGCGCCTTGCTCGCAGCATGACCTACAAGTGCGCAGCCGCAGGTCTTTCCTATGGCGGAGGCAAGTGCGTAGTGTTCGGCGACCCCAAACGAGATAAAACTGAGGCGAAATTGCGTGCTCTCGGTCGTTTTGTCCACCGCCTCAATGGCCTGTTCATAACTGGTATCGATGTTGGCACCAACATCGATGATATGTTGGTAATGCGCATGGAAACGCCATATGTCGTCACTGTGCCCGAAGCGTGGGGCGGTTCCGGAGATACTTCGCAAGCTACCGCCTTTGGTGTAGTTCAAGGCATGCGGGCATGTCTCAAAGAGTTATATGGAAGCGCCGATTTGCAGGGTCGCACTGTTGCCCTGCAAGGCGTTGGTGCCGTCGGAAAACACGTCTTACAATACCTGGTAGAGGCAGGCGCAATCGTAACGCTTGCCGACATTGACCCGCAGCGAGCTGAACGTGTAGCTACAGAATACAGTGCACACATCGCACGCCCCGAAGAGATTCATAGGCTTCCCGTGGATATATATTGCCCTTGCGCACTGGGCAATGTACTCAACGAGCAAACGCTGCCAGAACTACGTTGTAAAATCGTCTGCGGCTCGGCCAATAACCAGTTAGGCGAGCAACGCCACGGTGATTTACTGCAAGAGTTGGGCATCCTATACGCGCCAGATTATATTGTCAACGCCGGGGGGTTGCTCACCGGTTTAGACACCCTCAATCCTGGTGGTTTCAACCGCCAACGCGCTATGGAGAAAGTTTCTCACTTATACGATGCGATGGAAAGCGTGATTGCCATCTCCAAAGATCAGAAAATCCCAACCTACCATGCAGCAGATGTGTTAGCCGAACAGCGTATTGCATCTATCCGGCAGGTCAAAAGCCTGGCAACTGGCAAGGAGTGGAGGTGACACGAACACTTTGTGATACTATAGCAATGTAGGATACATTCGTTGGCATACAGAAAGGCAAAACATACTCCCATGACAACTTCATTTCGGGGCGAAGTACGAGCGCCGGACTTTCCCAGCGGGCTTGATTGGATCAACAGCGACCACCCCCTGCACATTAGCGAACTAAAAGGTCGCATCGTCATCCTGCACTTCTGGACACTGTGCTGAATTAACTGTATGCATGCACTCGCGCAGTTGCGCGAGCTTGAAACCGCGTTCCCCAACGAACTCTCAATCGTCAGTGTCCATTCGCCAAAATTCCTTCGTGAGCAATTCACAGAAAGTGTTCGCGATGCTGTGCTGCGTTATGGCATCGAACATCCCGTTGTTAATGATCGCAGCATGCGTATCTGGCGTGAGTACGCCGTGCGAGCATGGCCGACACTCATGTTCATAGACCCGCAAAACAGGGTCATTGCCAGGCACGAAGGAGAGATTAATCCACAGGCGGCTAAGCAACTCATACAAGAGATGATCCAGGAATTTGACACTGCTGGCTTGCTCGATCATCGTCCATTGCGTTTCGCACGCGAGACCGCACCAGAAGCACTGATCGCCTTTCCAGGCAAGATAGCAGTAGATGCCCCGGCTAATCGCCTCGTCGTGAGCGACTCAGGACACCACCGCTTGTTGGAGATGGATCTGGACGGCAATATAAGGCAGGTGATCGGTACTGGAGAAGCTGGCAAAGCCGATGGTTCAATCACGCAAGCCCAGTTCAATAGACCGCAAGGTATTACACTTGCAGGTGATCTCCTCTACGTGGCCGACACCGAAAATCACCTGATCCGGAGCGTCGACCTGGCCGAGCATCAGGTGGAGACAATTGCCGGGACAGGCGAGCAAGCGGGGATGTCTAATGCCTCTACGTGGGGGGCAGCGCGTGAAGCGGCACTGAGTTCACCATGGGATGTTGCTTACAATCATAATCGCCTGTACATCGCCATGGCTGGACAGCACCAGATTTCTGTACTTTTTCTGGATCGGAGGGAGATTGAGCCGTTCGCAGGCACCGGTCACGAGGGGATCGTGGACGAAACACGCGCTAAGGCTTTCTTTGCCCAACCAAACGGACTATCTCTCGATGATAGCCGCATATTGTACGTTGCAGATAGTGAGACAAGCGCCGTACGCGCTGTCTCTCTGACAGGCACTGAGTCCGTCACTACACTTGTCGGCACTGGCCTATTTGATTTCGGTGATGTCGATGGCATAGGAGATAAGGCTCTCCTGCAGCACGTGCAGGCTGTGTGTTTCGTCGATGGTCTTGTTTACCTTGCAGACACCTACAATAATCGTATTAAAGTGCTAAACCCCCAGACACGTGAGGTGAAGTCATTCGCCGGGACGGGCGAGGCAGGTTTCAAGGACGGTGTGCCGCATATCGCTCAGTTCAACGAACCTGGCGGTCTCGCAGCAGCCAATGGAAAGCTATACGTGGCTGATACGAACAATAATGCCGTCAGGGTGATTGACCTCGCGTCGGGAATGGTGGAGACTCTCAAACTACAGATGTGAATCGACATCCCTAAATGTCAATCTCAATATGCTCTTCTTGCTCGTTCCACTTTGTTGCTGCGTTCAAGTTCGTACACAGCCTTTGCATCAATGCTACAATCGCCTGGCACTCGTGATTCTTCGCACGCATTGCCTGAAAATTGCGAATCACTGTGGGATAGAGCAAAAGACGCACAATAGTCGGCCCATCTGTTTCAACTAGAAAAAGAAAGCTTTGGTCATTCCGCTCTATGGAATCCACCGCATAGTCATCAATGAAGTCCCCTGTGCAATACATGATGGGTTTATTTTTGTAGATCTCGATGCCGCGAACGATATGGCCGGAATGCCCAAAGACCATATCAGCTCCTGCATCGATCAAGGCATGTGCAAAAGGTGGATGTTCCGCTTGAGGCATGTATCCCCAATTGGGTCCCCAATGAAGAGACACGATGAGAAGATCTACTTCTTCTTTCGTTTTCCTCACACTCTCAAACAGCTGTTGAGCTCGTCTTTCTTGCAACTGCATGGGGACATACCATACTCCTGGCTGTTCTCCGGTTGCTTCCCAGACCGGCTCGTTGTCTGTACAGGCGACAAGCCCTAGTGTGTTTCCTTTGACCTCCCATATCGCTGGCCGCGATGCTTCACGGAACGTCATACCCGCACCAGCATGGTGAATCCCCCCCTGCTCCAGGGTATTCATCATGGATGAGAGAGCGTCATATCCAAAATCAAGCACATGGTTATTGGCAAGTGAGACGGCATCGATAGATGCAGCCTTCAGACTTTCAATGTTTTTTGCGTCGGATTGGAAATGAAACACCTTTGGTGGTGTTACCCATGGGATACCCTGATCAGAAATGACACACTCGAGATTACAGATGCGCGTATCGGCGCGCTGGAACAGTGGCAAGGTATCTCCCCATGGATAAGCAGGAGGACTTTTCCTGAGCATCTGGTTTACCAGCCGCCCGAGCATCACATCGCCGGCAAAGAGCAATTTCATATCCTGGTTTTCTGGGTTCTGCTTCCTTATATAGAGAATACTCACCTCCAACATTTCCACTATCAAGCTGTCTATCTATAAGATTCGCTACTCTAGCAAAACACTTCGAGAATGTTGAGGATTACCCATTTTATCATAATAGAACCGATTCTCACCGCTTTCTATGTATCCTTAAAGGAGGGAAAAAACGATCAATTCCTCGGCTCGCACGTCCGTCCATTCCGTGCGTAAAGTTCGATCAGCATATTGAAAGGGGGGTTCCTATTGCCTCGACCTTTCAGTTTGAAGTATAGTGTGGCTCAGGGCAGATTCATCCTATGTCTAGCAATGGAGGGAAAGTATGGCATCTATGGCAGACGACATCGTTATCCGTCCCGTCTGCCTCCAGGATGCGGAGGCACTCTGGGCAATTGCCCGCCAGGAGGGAGTCATAGAGACCACGCTGGCGCTCCCAAGCTTGCGTTTAGAACAGCGCGTGCAATCGTTGAGAGATTTAAGCGAGAATGATCATTATATGGTCGCCGAAAAAGCTGGCCAGGTCATCGGTCTTGCCGGCTTGACCGTCGGAATAGGCCGGTTACGACACAGTGGATCGGTCTTTGTCTATATCGCTGCGGCGCATCAGGGGCAAGGAATCGGCACACGACTGCTCCAAACGCTGCTCGATCTCGCTGATCACTGGCTGCTCCTGCGCCGGGTCGAATTAACGGTGCTGACAGAGAACGAGGGGGCCAGGCGCCTCTATGAGCGCCTCGGCTTTGTCGTGGAAGGATGTCGAAAAATGAGCGTGATTTCCAGGGGGGAAATCAAGGATGAATGGTTGATGGCGCGCTATCGCTAGATCAGCTTTCAATTCTAACCTTTCTTTGTGCGGGGCTGTACTGAGTAAATAAGACCCCCTATCACTTCCAACCTTTCATGAGATACAATGAAAGAAAACATCTCTCTGACACACAAAGGAGTGCTATCTCATGGCAAAAATGATTGAAAGTGCGGCGTCACGCGCACAGACGCCTTTTAAAAATGAACCCGTGATCGACTTTACTAAACCCGAAAATCGCCAGGCTCAAATGGAAGCGTTGGAACAGGTAAAGCGCGAACTGGGGCAAACCTACCCTTTAATAATTGGTGGCAAGAAGATTACTAGCGGCTCTACCTTCGCCTCCGTCAACCCCTCTCAACCCGACCAGGTGATTGGCTATTTTACCCGCGCCACCGTCGAGCAGGCTGGCGAAGCAGTAAAGGCCGCCGCCGCTTTTGAAACCTGGAAACATGTACCTGCCAAGGAGCGCGCCGGCTATCTCTTCTCAGCAGCCGACCTGCTGAAACAACGCCGCTTTTACGTTGACGCCTGGATGATCTACGAAGTAGGCAAGAGTTGGCCCGAGGCCGATGCCGACACAGCCGAAGCTATTGACTTCCTTGAGTTCTACGCACGCGAGATGGTGCGACTGGCTGGTGAGCAACCCGTCGTGCACATCGAAAGCGAAGACAGCGAGCTTGTCTATATCCCCCTTGGCGTGGGCGCGGTGATCCCTCCCTGGAACTTCCCCGCCGCTATTATGGTCGGCATGACCAGCGCCTCGTTCGTAACTGGCAATACGGTTGTGCTCAAGCCTGCCAGCACCTCTCCTATGATTGCATGGCAGTTTATGCGCATCCTGGAAGATATCGGCCTGCCCGCTGGCGTAGTCAATTTCCTGACTGGTTCAGGCTCAACCATTGGTGATGCGCTGATCGAGCATCCACTGGTGCGTTTCATTGCGTTCACCGGCTCCCGCGACGTAGGGTTGCGCATAAACGAACTAGCCGCGAAGCCATACAAGGGACAGATCTGGCTGAAGCGTGCCATCTTAGAGATGGGCGGTAAAGACGCGGTGGTCGTAGATGAAACCGCTGATCTTGATGCAGCTGCCGACGGCATTGTCGCTTCCGCCTTTGGCTTCCAGGGACAGAAGTGTTCGGCAGGCTCGCGTGCTATCATTGTCGAGCCGGTCTACGACCAGGTCTTGCAGAAGGTAATCGAGAAGACAAAGCGGTTGACCGTAGGCGACGTCACTAAACCGGAGACCTATATGGGACCGGTCGTCGATGAGAACGCCATGAAAAAGATCACCGGCTATATCGAGATAGGCAAACAAGAAGGCCGCCTCGTGGCCGGCGGTGGACATCACGGCCCGGGGTACTTTATCGAGCCTACCGTGATCGCCGATGTAGACCCGCATGCGCGCATCGCCCAGGAAGAAATCTTCGGACCTGTGCTGGCGGTGATCAAGGCAAAAGACTTTGACGACGCTATGCACATCGCTAACGATACAGAGTATGGCCTGACCGGATCGCTGTATTCGCGAGACCAGCAGCGTATCGAACGGGCGAAGGAAGAGTACCACGTCGGTAATCTTTACTTCAACCGTAAAAGCACAGGTGCGCTCGTAGGCGTCCACCCATTTGGCGGTTTTAATATGTCCGGTACGGACTCCAAAGCAGGCGGCAGAGATTACCTGCTGCTGTTTACACAGGCAAAGGCCATCTCAGCCAAAAAAGCCTAAACGTCAAGCGCAATGCGAGCAACCGACCCCATGCAGGGAGACCCTCAGGTCTATACTGCGTGGGGTCGCTCAACTCACAAAGGGAGTTTTACTTGTCAATCGTTACTCAACTCAGTCCTGGAGCATGGCAGATCTCGCATCCTTTTCTGGGTGAAAACAAAATCCTCTGCTCCTACCTGCTGGCGGGAGGGAACGAGCTTGCCGTAATCGATCCAGGCCCGGGCAGCGTAGTAGAATCGCTGTTAGCTTCAATTCGTGAAGCAGGCTTCGATCCAGCGGACGTAACGCACCTTATCGCGACCCATGTTCACCTGGATCACGCGGGAGGAACCGGTACCCTCGTCAAGCAAATGCCGAGGGCGCGGGTGTATGTACATAATAAGGGTGCACAGCACCTGGTTGACACCACGAAAGTGGTTGCAAGCGCCTCGCGTATCTACGGAGATCGTATGCAACTGCTCTGGGGAGAGATCGAATCCACTCCCCAGGAGCGCCTGCACATCCTCGCGGGCGGTGATATCCTCAATGTCGCAGGCCGTCGCCTGGAAGTGCATTATACCCCTGGACACGCTGTACATCACGTCATCTTTTTCGATGCACACTCCGGCGAACTGTTCGCGGGAGACGTGGCCGGTGTCCGCCTGCCAGGAGTTGATTACGTGCGTCCACCCACACCCCCGCCCGATCTCGACCTTGAAGCGTGGTCGGACAGCATCAACCTGGTAAGGAGTCTGCGGCCCGACGTACTCTACATCGCGCATTTTGGAGCAGTGAAAAATATACCCGGGCAATTTGAGCGACTTCGCGAAAAGCTCTACTCCTGGGGAGAACTCGTGCTAGGAGCTATGCGCGATGGAAAAAGCGAGCCTGAGATTCTCACAATGCTGATCGAGCACACAAAACCTGAACTGCTACAGGCCGCAAGCGACCCACACGAGCTGGAGCGCTACGAGATCGCGACGAATTACCCGATGACGGTGCAAGGCTATATGCGATACTGGAGGAAGAAGCATCCCGAACGATTATAAAATGCTCTTTGTCCCGGCTAGCTCTGAGTCAGGCGGAGCGTCATGAGTTCCTGATCAAAATAGTGATCGTGCAGCTTCAACGCGTGTCGTTCCAACCCATATGTTTCGAAGCCCTGCGAAATAAAGAGATGACGAGCTTCTTTGTCGGTGAGCACAACACTCAAGTTGATCTGTTCGAGACCAGGCAAGGTCCTGGCATAGGCAATTGCAGCCTGCAACAAAGCCTTACCTATACCTTTCCCACGTAACTCCTGTGGCACATACATCCCCCAAATGATGCCCTTGTGGCGCCGCTTTACCTCCTCTTCTCGCCGGAAGCCAGCAATACCATCCAGCGTCTTCCCATCGAATGCACCAAATGTAACATCGTCAGGCGCGGCATCTCTCTTGCGCAGCCCCTGCATCATACCGGCGATACCTCGTTCAAGAATCTCTTCATAGGATGCGCCAAACGACTCTGGATTGTCGCGCAATGCTCGTAGCCGAATGTTCCAAAATGCCTCGGCATCTGCCTCTGTCAACCTGCGTACTTCCATATGCTTCCTCCTGCACGCCTTTCTCTATTGATTTATGCTGTAACTCCCTCCAACATCCTACCGCCTCACAAGGCAGCCGTCAAGCATAGCAACAAGAGGTTGGTCTCTCGTGCGTTGCTGCGCCAATCTACGATTTTACCGGGGAGGTGATTGCTGCGCTGAGTATTTCATTACCGACGGTCCGGTTTCTTCCAGCCGAAGCCTACTTAACAAAGGCGGTGAAGGAAGCTGTGAGTGAGATCTCTCAGACACTCGGCTATCTGCCCAACGTTCATGGGTATCGTTTTTCGTCTTCTGGTGTGTAGACGGTTGGTATTTGTTTGTTCACTGAAGTTGTTTACCTCAATTTAACAGATCTCTTAGGTGAGGTTTGAAGCATAATATGACCAAAAAAGGCGACATATGCTTCACTGGCGGAAGAGCACAATATACTTCAAACTGAAGAACTGAGTCAATGCACCCCATCCGTACCTAATCCCGGGATTCAGATGGTTCCCGAGAAGTGGTCGGAGTCCCACTCTCATTTGTTTGTGGTGGTCCTGATACCGGCTTTGGCTGCTCTTGCGCGGGGGCAGACTTGGCGCGACTTTTGCTTCTCCCGGGAGAGAAAAAATTGAAATAGATAAGGAATATGGCAAGCCAGACCAAGAAAAACGATACATCATAAGCATTGAAGGGTGTGAAGGTATTCGGCTTGTACTCAGGGAAAGGAGTAAACGGAATTGTGGGGTCCGTATCAGGAAATGAGCCACCAAAGAGGCGAAAGATCATGTTGAAAACAATCCCAAGAGTAGCGAGGAAGGAAATAGACCAAGTAGCAGCGTAGGCGAGGTTGAGACGACGACTGGAGCCAGGAGCGGGAGCATAGGCTTGAAGGATGCAAAGGATAATGTTACCAACGATCGTGTTCCAGAGGGTCAACGGGGTACTGAGAGCTACCAGAGCAATAGCATTAGCTAGTCCAGCACCAATAATAGCAAGGGCAACATCTTGGGGCTTGTAGCCTTTGTCCTCGTAGTACTCCTTAGGGCTCGTCAAGGAATACCTTCCCGTTTTGGTGGCGTCATGGCTGAGGCACGGAAGGCGTCAGGGCGCGGACGAAGGGTGTCGTTCCAGAAGGGGCACACGTCGTGCGCGCTGAGATTGAGAGTGGCCAGCACCGCATCCCAGACGCGCGGGCTGGTCGCGTCGTGGTCATCGAGACGCTCGGCGTGCACCGCCAGACCGGTCGTGGTGGTGCCGTCTTGAGGCGATCAAGCCGGACGTGTAACTCCGTGCCGTATTACAGAGTGAAAGGAGAATCTTCAGATGAGTTCCACCATTTCACGTCGATTAGCACCCGTCAGGCTGGGGATCCTAACCTTCGGGGTCCTCATGGTCCTCATCGCTGCTTCGGTGTCGGCACCGGCCGTTGTGCCCGCCCATGCGAGGACTGCGGACAGGACCGTTGCCCTGACCCTCAAGTGCACAAACACTTCCTGCTCTGGCTCCTGGTTTTGGCGCAAGGGAGGCATAACTGGTACGCTTCTTGGCTCCGGATCGATCGCAGGCCCTGCGGACGCGACGACCAAAGAGACGACGACCCAGCCAGCCGCCGCGGATACGTTGAACTTCGGCGTCCATGCCGGATCAACTTCCGGTTGCGGAAGAGGTTTCATCGAGTACATCACTCCGGGGAGTGCAATCAACTTCACGGCCACCGTGCCGAGCCGTACTGGCTACGGCACCACATGCAGTGGCGGTGGCAGCAGCTTCAACATGAAGAGTTAGGCGGCGCCGGGTAATTATTCGCGGCTCTATGGTGTGATTCCTTTCGGGGTGGAAGGCGTGTCCGTGCAGGTTGACGGCTTCCAGCTCGGCATCTGAGACCGTGACCTTGGCGGGGGAGCTGCCCTCGTCGAGTCGAGCAAAGACCTTCAGGCCGCTGCGGGTGGTCGTGGAGGCGATCAGGTTGACGATCGTCGCAAGCTCGGTGAGCGTTTTGCCGCGCCCGTTGAAGGTGATGCAGGAGAACAGCCGATGCTCGATCTTGTTCCACGTGCTGGTGCCCGGCGGGAAGTGACAGACCTGGATCGCCAGCCCGGTCTCGTCGGCCAGGCGCTGCAACTCGACCTTCCACAGGCGCTGACGGTCACCGCAGTCTGCGGTGACCGTCAGCGTGCGGGCGTCCGGGTAGCGCTCCCGGCCGAGGTGCTCCCACCAACCGCGGATGGAGTTGACCGCAAACTGGGCCGTGTCGTGGTCGATGCC
>Ga0137359_10001198_pt1 | contig 20561 bp, 28 predicted proteins | sample Mad1_40_16metaG_FD_108281 | JGI IMG/M metagenome (GOLD analysis project Ga0137359, IMG submission 108281) | Vadose zone soil microbial communities from Angelo Coast Range Reserve, California, USA - Mad1_40_16 metaG | ecosystem: Environmental > Terrestrial > Soil > Vadose zone | place: USA... | reverse complement strand
ATAGAGAGAGTCGTCCGCGACCCAATTTAGCTCCCACGTCTTGCCACCATCATCGGAGAATGACTGCTCAAAGTGGCATGTTGCCGCTGACCTGTCTTCCAAGTGCCAATCTCAAAGTCAAAGACTATCTTTCGAAACTCCAGACTGCAAAGGCCAATAGTAGCGACAGAGTGAAAACTAGTAAGAGCCATTCAGGCGAGATATAGAAGGCCACTTGGATGCGCACGAGCGAACTACGATGTGATATGTTTCGGTCCGGGAGAGTCCATCACTCAGGGAGTGCATCGTGAAAATCACTGGTGGATGCCTTTGTGGCCAGTTCCCTAAGGGTCCCGCACCGGGTTGAAAGCCGCACTGCGGACCAGCCCGCACTTCCATGTGCCGGCGTTCCCGCGGAGTCGCTCTTGCCACATCCAAACGCCTAACGCAATTCGCTCACAATTGGCTCTAGCGGTAGCGGCCTCTTGCCTGCCGATAGCAGCATGGATACGCCGGCATAGATGACTACGACCATCACCAGCCACCGCATTAGCGATAGGTGTGAGCCGATGGCATTGACGAGTGGAAACGCGCAAAGCGTACCGACGGCGCCGCCCGCGGTGAGCCCGAGTGCGGCGGCATGTGAGAATCGCTGTGATCGGAGAAATCCGAGGGCGGCGACCGGGATCAACAAGCCATCACTCCCCATCATGATTGGATACGCAGCGATGGGATTCATTCCCAGGAGACCTAGGAGCGCCATCGTAGGCGCATAGTTCCCAATGCCGATACACATCAGCGCTCCAAACACGAAGTTGGATGCGATCGCGATGCCGAAGCGCCAGCCGGTGAGACCGATTGCAGTACCGGGCGATACGGAAATGCCAAGGTTCTGAAGCAGGAAAAATACGGCCGCGATGAGGAGCGCCGCGCCCATGAAGAGCTGAATGGCCCGCCTTGGCAAGCGACTGACAATATCGGCCCCGATCCAGGCCCCCACGGCAGCGCTGGCTACCATACAGGTGAGCAGTACGGGTTCCACCGTTATTGCAATAACGAACAACCAGCAACCGACAAACGACGGGATGATGCCTCCCACGTTGAGCGTTCCGGGAATCAGTTCATCCGCCGGCCGCCCCCGCATCTTGAACAACGCCGTGATTTGAGCGTATGACCCTATACCAAGGGTGTCCAGAAAGTTCGCCACGAATCCAATCGCCACATCCGCGGAAGAGGGCCGATCGCGCAAACGGCGTCGCCTTGCGGACCGCAACCAGGCGGCGATAGCGGTCAGATTGACTAGTACCAGGGCTATGTAGAGGACTACTCTTGCTGTGGGCATGTTCAGGTCCCCCTCTTGGCTTGCCAATCCATTTACGCGGCCTGCAGCGGTGAATGATAACCGGCGGGAGCGCGGAGTAGCCATCGGAAAGCCCTCCTAGGAGTATTCGAGTTGAGCAAAGCCGCTTCAGCCGCAATAGGCCCGCTACTGATAGCAGCGACCCTTGTGGTCGGCTGCAGCGGGCCGGACTCCAGCGGCCGCGGGGCTCAACGGGTCTCCGCAAATTCTGACGACAAAGTCGTCAATCTCTTTATCTGGGCCGACGACATAGCACCTGACACCCTCACGTCTTTCGAGAAACAAACAGGCGTTAAGGTTCACGTCTCGTATTTTGACAGCCCAGAAACACTGGAATCTCGAATGCTGATGGGAAGTAGTGGATTCGACGTGGTCGTGCCGACGGCTGCGTTCATTCAGCGACAAATTCGCAGTGGGGCCTATCTAACGCTCGATAAAACCCAGCTCCCCAATCTTGCCAATCTAGATCCGGCCCTGATGTCTCGGGTCGCGCTCAATGACCCGGGAAATGCTCACGGAATCATCTACACGTGGGGCACGTTCGGCATTGGTATCAACAAGGCAATGGTATCAAAGGCTCTGCCGAACGTTTCCGCCAATAGCTGGCGCCTGATCTTCGACCCGGCACTGGCTTCCAAGGTAGCGAAGTGCGGGATCAATCTCATGGATGACCCAGTTGGGGTGGCGCGGGTCGCGCTCATCTCGCTAGGACGAAACCCCAACGAACCGACATCGAAGGATTTGGCTGACGTCGAACAAATGTTGACTAAGATCCGCCCCTTCATTCGCAACATTGACACCTCGAGCCAAATCCAAGCACTCGCCAATGGAGATCTCTGTGTCGCACTCGCCTACAACGGCAACGTCGTCCAGGCGAGCAAACGCGCGAAGGAGGCGAACAACGGCATCGACATAGACTATTTGATTCCGGAGGAAGGGACGTTGCTGTGGTTCGACTTGATGACTGTTCCAAAGGACGCTCCCCATGTGGCAAACGCGTACCTGTTCCTCAATTATCTGATGGACCCGCCTGTCATCGCCAACGTCTCCAATGTCATCGGCTTCGCCAATGCCAACAAGGCCGCGACACCGCTGCTCGATGCTTCGATAGCGACCGATTCCGCCATCTATCCGAGGGCCGACCAGCAACAGGGCTTGGTCACGCAGGTGGAGCCCTCGCCCGAGTTGGCCCGCGCCATCACCCGCCTCTGGCAGAAGTTCAAGACGGGGCAGTAGCGCGGCCGCGCCGTCAGGCGGCTGCCATCGCCTCAATCTCCAGCAGGCGAATCTTCCCTGGGGCAATTCAGAACCACCTACCCCGGCGGCCGTGATCGCTGGACCCGCTTGTCCGCCATTCTACTGAAACGTTATGTGGCCCGCCTCGGCAGCCATTATTGAATCGGGGACGTCGGAATGCGTACCCCCCGGAATTTGTGGCGCCAGCTCAGCCCAAACCACCAACATCGAACGTCCCTTGAACATCTCGACGAAAAGGCGATAGAAAAATAGCCCAAATTTATCGTCCTTGCGATTCACAATCATCGCGATGTTTGCGTACCAATCAGTACGTCGTCCCACACTCTTGATGTAGGCGTCGGAGCTATTCTCCGAAGCAATAACTGCAATGTAAGCGCCCGCACTCTTGATAAGTTCGCGAATGGCCGGGGTAGATATCGTTCCATCCAAATCGATAGTGCGGTAGAGGAAGAGAACGTCGCACCGAGGCGGCAGATCTTCACTTGTCGTTAGCTCTTTGAAAAGAGGGGAGAGAACGCGCTGATCCGCTTGTGACAATAGGGCGCCGGCAACGCCCGCATGATTCAGGAATCCAATGGTGGGGTTTGCAATCCGCAAAGGCCGATCCGCAGTCGTTCTCTGATATGACGATTTGCGGTCACGAGAAAAAAGGCGCGAAAGAAAATTCATCCGGCACTGCTGATGGGCTAACAACGAATTCGGTGACGGTTGCGGAGCATATGAACCTCAATACAGTCCTGTTTTCGCCGCCCGTGGACGGCGCATTGTACCCACTACTGCCGACCTGCCGCGACTGCCCCACGCACTCTGCGATGAAATCGGGTGATAATTTAAATATTTCAACATTCGAGACTCGACGTTGAACCAAAACCCCTGCGCGAGTCACTTACCCATAAACGCGATGACATTGTGGCGCTGCACATCCGGATTCCGGTTATGTGCGGTCGCGACGGCCGTTGCTGCACAAGCGGCGCTAGCGTCACATCTGATAGGAAGGTCAGCAATGACAATCTTCTCTAGTACAGCCTCACCCGGTCAACGGTGGAAAAGATTCCTGCCCGGTGCCGTGTCGGTTCAAAGCCCTGTATTGAGCATGAGTACTGCCGCCGCCTTGATTCGCAATCAGTGGCTTTCATGTCAGCCGCCTCCAGAGCGTCGAAGGCGGGAAAACCTCACTCCCGGTCGCTGAGCAGCCTCCCAAATCGCTGCAGCAGAGGGACGCCAATGCCCACGAGCGATTCGCGCCTGCCGCGGCCTGCATGTAGTATCGAGGAGCGATCTACAGGGGACGGACCCCCGTGGTCTGCGCGCGATGGACTTCCGCGGCGATCGAATCAGGCGTCTATTCCTGCAAGTTTTTCGGATGCCATCCACAGGCGCCGAGCCGCCGCATCGTCCCGCGCTTCTGCCGTCGGTGTTGCCGGCCGGCATTGGTAGAAGTACTCTCCGCTGACGCCCGCCACATCTGGCGATGAAGCCAGATACACGATCGTTTCCGCTCCTTTCTCCGGCGAAATCGCGAAGATCCTGGCCAGGCGCACCGCCCGCGACCGAAAACCGCCGCTGTTGTCGCCGAAGCGTGTCGCAACGAAGCCGGGGTGCAGGCAGTTCACCGTGACTCCCTCCCCGCTCCAGCGGCGCGCAAGTTCTCGCGTGAACAGGATATTGCATAGCTTCGATCGCCCGTAGACCTTGATTCCACCAAATCCCCTCGTCGACTGCAGGTCATCGAAATCCAGCGTACGTCCCTTATGAGCGTCCGAGGCCGTAATGACGACCCGAGCCGGCGAGGACGCGAACAACCGTTCACGCAATCCCCAGGTAAGCACGAAGTAGGCCATGTGATTGACCGCGAACGTGAGTTCCAGATTATCCTCGGTCATCTGTCGCGAGCCGAACATGGCGCCCGCATTGTTGATGAGCACATCAATTCGCGGCTCCGCCGCTGAAATCTCTGTGGCCAGTCGTTTCATTTCCGAGATGCGCGACAGATCGCCGTAATAAATAGAATGTGCAAGGCTCGTAGCACCACTTCGCAGACTCGTCATGGTCGCCTCACCCCGTGTCTTGTCGCGCGCGACCAATACGAGCCGCGCGCCCATGTTCGCGAGCCGTTGCGCGGCCACTTCGCCAATGCCCGAAGTCCCACCCGTGATAACAACCACCTTACCGCGCATCTCAGATCAGCTTCTCAAGCAGTGTCGCGAGTTCCGACTGCTGCGCCGGGTTCAACCGTGCCAGGCGCGCACCGAACGCTTTCGACAGGAGTGCAAGCCCGCGCGCCATCGTCTTGCGTCCCTCGGGTGTAAGGATGAGCCGGTGGCGACGCAGATCCGTGCTATCAAATTCACGGCGCAGAAAGCCCGCAGCTTCGAGCCGCTTGACGTACATCGTCACGGTGGGCTTCGGCATGCTGAGGATGCCGGCCAGTTCCGCGGGGTGCGGGTGCGTGTCCACCTCGGCGAGCACGAACAGCTCCTTCGTCTCCAGCCCAAGCTCGGTGATATCAGGCGCGACGCCGGTGATCACCGACATCAAGAGCCGATAATTGAGGGACCAAATCTTTCCGACATCGATTTTGAGCATGGGCACTTGCAATTTATTAGTTTAGTAATAAACTATCGTCTATCTGAACTACCTCAGAAGTGTACCATAATATCAACTTGGAGAGCACCATGCCCCTCGATCACTATATTACCCTCGGCCGTTCAGGCCTGCGTGTGAGCCCGTTTTGTCTCGGCGCGATGACCTTCGGTGAGGACCTCGGCTGGGGCTCCAGCGTCGAGGAATCTCAAAGAATCATCGACCGCTTCATCGAGTTCGGCGGCAATTTCATCGATACCGCAAACTTCTACACGAAGGGTCATTCGGAAAAGATTATCGGCGACCACGTGGGGCGCCACAGCGCTCGGCGCGACCGGCTCGTCATCGCCACGAAGTTCAGCGGCAACCTATATCCCGGGGATCCCAACGGCGGCGGATCTGGCCGGAAGTCGATCATTGCGGCGTGCGAAAACTCGCTACGCCGCCTCCAGACGGATTACATCGACCTGTATTGGTTGCATAACTGGGATGTGCACACGCCGATCGAAGAGACGATGGCCGCGCTCGAGGATCTCGTGCGCGCCGGCAAGGTGCGCTACCTCGGCGTCTCCGACACACCCGCGTGGAAAATCGCCGAGGCGAACGTCACGGCGCGTTTCCGTGGTTGGTCAGCCTTCGTCGGGCTGCAGATCGAGTACTCGCTGCTCGAGCGCACCGTCGAGCAGGAGCTCGTGCCGATGGCTCGCGAGTTCGGTGTCGGCATTACCCCGTGGTCGCCCCTCAAGAGCGGCGTGCTCAGCGGCAAATACACACGACACAACGCAGGCCAGATCAAGCCAGATCGGGGCTTCATCACTGATGCCTTCCTCACCGAGAAGACCTACGCGATCGTGGACGAGCTGCACATTATCGCAAAGGCGCACCAGAGCACGGTCGCGCGGGTCGCGCTGGCCTGGGTTCAGGCGCAGCCCGGGGTGACTTCGACGATTATCGGCGCGCGACGGCTCGAGCAGCTCGAGGACAACCTGAAGGCCCTCGAGGTCATACTCTCGGCCGAGGAGCTTGGCCGACTCGACGCGCTGACGAAGCCGACGTTCAGCTTCCCCCAAAGCATGCAGCCCTGGTTTCCGGCCATCCACAACGGCGGCACTTCAGTGAACGGCGTCTCCGCGCCGCCATCGCCTTTCGGGGTGAAAGAGGGCGACAAGATCTACTGACCCTCAGCGCGATCGTGATTGCGGGATTCGCCGACCGACTCAACGCCGCTCACAGAGCCGCCCGTGGCGTAATGCCCCTTTCTTCGCCGGGCTGCCGGCTGTCCCGCATTGCGGACTCACTTTGGTGTTGCAGAAGAATCCGGAAGATGAGTCCGTGCGTGATTAGCAGTAGCGGTACAACGAGAGTCGGAATGAAGTAGGTGGCGCCCAACTGCCCCGCCACGAGCCCGGCATCATTGGCCTGGTAGAACGCGTTTAAGAGATCGGCTGAGCCCCAGAAGTTAAAGATCCATGCGATGACAATGCCTGCCCTGCGTGGCAGCGATACCAACGAGAGCAACGCGAGTGTCGCCGCAACGATGTCCCCGTAGGCGGCGGAATGCGCGAAGGCAGACGGCAGATCGGGCGACACGACGCCCGGGATCAGGAATGCCAATCCGATGAAGCGGAAGCTGTGCAGGATGAGAAGAGGCCGCAACGCTTCGGCCCGTCGCAGGAGGCGGAGTTTTGGCCAGATGTATCGCTTCGCGACGATCCCCCACGCGATGAAGGCGAATGCGATGCTCACAAAGAAGCAGAATTGGGGCAGCATGACGCTCTCCTTTGGTTTGAATTCCAGCGATGGACCGTGAAAACCTAAGCGCGCAGCATGCGTAGCTCTGCGATCACGGAGCCTTGCTCTGCGTGAGCCATCGCATGCTCGCGCCGCCAGATCTTGGACTCAGGCGCGAACTGCGGTTCTGACGGGACCGGGCGGCGCAGCTCGCGGTCGTAGCGGTCGAGATTGAAGCCGGGGCTGAGCGGGGCGATCACGAACTGCCCGAACTGGCGAAGCCAACTGCCGGGTGTCCGCCGGTTGCTCGGCAGCGCTGCGTAGCGACGCGCGATCGTCTCGAAGTCCTCAGCGGGCTGACCGGTCACATCAAGCACGTCGGTGGTGGGTGCGCCCAGCTCAAAAGCCCCGCGTTTGTGATCGTCGATGTAGTAGCGAACGCCGCCGATCAGATCGATCGGGAGGCCGCCCATCCGGGCGGTCTTCATGAATAGCCAGGTCGGCGTCGGCACGACCCTGACCGATCGCCCGACGGCCCAACCAATCGCCTTGGCCATGTCCTTCGCGCCAAGGAGCTCTGGCCCAGTGGGGCGGTAGCTCTTCCCGGCGTGCCGCGCGGGATCCATCAGGGCCGCGACGGCGACTCGTGCTACATCCTCGTTGGAAGGTGGCGCGTTACGGCTATCGCCATAGATCCAGGGAAATACACCGAGGTGCGCGGCAATCCCAGTCAGCACGAGGTAGGCGTCCGCGAAGAAGCCCGGCCTCACGATCGTATGCGCGACTCCGGGCGTCATCGAGAACAGCCGATCGACGAGCCAGAGCTGGCGGGTCATGAGGGACGGATGCGAGGGGCTCGACAGCCATTGGGTCAGGCCAACAATGTGTTCGAGCCGGGACTCCTTGGCTGCGACGGCGAACGCGACCGCGCCCTGAATCATGTAGGGATCGAAAGGCGGACAATAGTAGGCGCGCTGAACGTCCGCCAGCGCCTCGGCGACGCGCTCGACGTCACTCATGTCGGCGACCGCGATCTCAGCCCCCTGCGCCTGCAGCCGCGCGCTGCGGCCATCTTCTCGATGCACCATTGCGCGCACGGGATAGCCTGCCTTCAGCAGTTCAGCAACGACGACACTGCCGGTCTTCCCGGTCGCGCCGGTCACGAGGATCCTTGGCTTGAACATGATCGTCTCCCGGCAGCGTGGTACCCATTGGTACCAGTGGTTTGCGCTAGTGTGGTACTATGCGGTACCGATTGTCAAGCGAGACGATGATGACTACGGGATCGCTGTCAAAGGAGTGCCGGGAAGGCCGCGACGAAACTGAGGTGCGCGCGCGCATCCTCGATGCAGCCTTCGCAGCTTTCACGAAGAGTGGCTACGCGGCGACCAGCACGCTTGAGATCGCCACGCGCGCGCGCGTTTCGAAACGAGAACTGTACGCGCTGGTGGGCAACAAGCAGGAAATGCTAATCGCATGCATCAGCGCGCGCGCCACGCGACTGCAGGTACCCGCCGACTTGCCCGTGCCGCACGACCGCGAGACCCTCGCGCGCGTACTGGCTTCCTTCGGGACGCAGCTCGTCCGCGAGATAACCGATCCAACGGTCATCGCGGTATTCCGACTGGCGATCGCGGAGGCGGTCCACGCGCCCGAGGTGGCGCAAGCGCTTGACTCCATAGGGCGCGAGACGAGTCGTGCCGCCTTGCGTCAAATCATGGCCCAGGCTCAGGCGTCCGGACTTCTCAATGGCCGCCCTGCCGAACTTGCCGAGCAGTTCGGCGGGATGCTGTGGGGTAATTTGATGGTCAGCCTGCTGCTCGGAGTCGCCGAGCGGCCGAACTCACGCGAAGTCGCGGCACGTGCCCGCGACGCCACAGCTGCGTTTCTTCAACTTCATCCGCTCCCGGTTAACGCTACGATGCCCCGCGAGCACATCAGCGCACTCGAACGCTAGCCACTTGGATGGGTGACGGAGCGCCCACATTGTGACAGTTCCAGAAGTTCTCAAAATGCTACCTCGTGTCTTCACCTCAAAATAAATTTGGTCTACCGTCGATAGTCAAAGACTGGCTGTCACAGAAGGTAGTGGCCATGCGAACCAGGCGCGTTTTGCTGTGCGCGATTTTTATCGCATGCGGACTGATTGAGTGGCGTCTGCTCATGGCGCAGGCGGCGGTTGCGCTGGTCACCGGTAAGCAGAGTATTCCAAGAAACTTCAATACGTATTCGCTGTTTCTTGTCTGCAATCCCCAGTGGCTCGATGCTGGAAGAAACAGTGGCTTATATGATCTCTATCGACAGTTTCAGGCCTTCGGCCGGGCCATTGGCGATGAAAATGCCGCGATTTGGTTCTGGAATTCGAACGGATACGAGCGTTCGGATGCCGTGCTTGCGCAGATCGTTGACGTCGAACGCAGCGTGCGTTTCTGCAAATCCTGGAAACTTCGGCCGAGTGAAGGACCGCATCTTGTTATTACCTCGATTTACCCGGATGAAAGTCATCTAGCCGCGAGTCTCTCCAAGGATCACGCGATCTATAAGCTCGGAGACATGAGTCCTCCGGATATATCCCGACTCCTTGCTAATTTAACCGACGAGCTCGTCGTCAACGGCAAGGTGGATTCCTCAGCTAACGTCGCTCCCGCAAATGCGGACGCTGCCAAAGGGCCGCCCACCACTCTCTGGGTGCAGTTGCTCACTGCAACCCAGCAGACCCTGAATACTTTCGGCTGCGCCTGGAGTTTCAAGGTTTCTGCTGGTCCCGTCTCTGCAGATCTGAAATCCTGCAAAGCCACCTGAAGCCTTGATGCGTATATCCCATTGGCACCCGGGCAAGCTCATCCTGCTTTGGACGTGGGGCGGCATCATTGCGGGCCTCGCGCTCACTAGCTTCCTCTCAACGCCGGTTGCGCTGTCTCCGCTTACTCATTTGCTGACTTTGCTTACGGCCCTCCTCATCTTAGTCGGCCTATCGGTGATCACCTGGATATGGTTGGGCGACCGAAAATCTGAATGACCCCGCCTCGCTGAGGCAATCTAAATTCGCGATACGGTCGTTACGAGCACCGCGCCAGCCACAGGCGGCTGCCACGGCCGCTGCATTCATCGATTTCGATGCAATTCGGTCAGTTTCAAGTGATGACGGCGTGCTTCCTTGCGCGGACCCTACGCAGTCCGGGTGGTCGTGACCGGACCGCTCCGGGTCCGCCAACACGAGGAACCTCGCAATGACATTCTTCACCAAAACCCAACACGAACAGCTTCTCGCCAACTGCCAAGCGCAGATCGTCCGCATGGACAACGGCCAACCGGACATCGACTTCAAACCCGTAGTCAAGCTCTTCACGCCCGACGCTCAATGCACCTGGCTTCTCACCGAGCTTGGACTCGATGACATCGCCTTCGGACTTTGTGACCTCGGCTTGGGTTGCCCCGAACTTGGCTACGTCAGCATGACCGAACTGCGCGCGTTACGCGGCCCGTTGGGGTTACCCATCGAACGTGATGAACACTTTGACGCAGACAAACCTCTTTCGGCCTACGCTGACGAGGCGCGGCAGCACGGGCGCACCGTCACCTGACGGTGCCTCGGGCGGCGCTTCTCAGGCGAGGCGCCCGATTTAGCGGATCATTTTTCCACTAGCCTTCTCCTAAATATCGCCGGTACTGCTCCACCGCCCCGGCCGTAAATTGCCGCGCCTCGCGCTCATAGGGGTTGTCCCAGTACCCGCACCGCATCGACTCCTTCAGATAGCGCCAGCGAGTCAGACGACCGGGTCCCCACTGTCGAATGACATGAAAGTACTCGTGCAGCAGCAAATCCGGATTGCTCACGAATTCCTCACCGTAGATCGCGAGCAAGACCCGATTCGGCCGAGTCGTCGCGCACATGCCCCAATGAGCGCGCGCATATCGCGAGCGCTCGATGACGATAATTCCGCCGACTGGCTCGCCAAATACTCGCCCGAGCGCCGCGGCCACCGGCTGCGGCAATACAAAGCGACGCCCGAGGAGCGAACGCCATGGCCCGCGTGTTACGGCATCGCGACTCAATAGCCCACCACAGTCATCATCGACATCGTGATCGAGAGACTGATGGTGGCCGCCACGACGACACCGATGACATAACAGCGACCGAGGACCCGATGCACCCGGGCATGGCGTTGCCGCAACCCGAAATGCGATGCAGATACGCTTTGATCTGATGGATTGGGGGTCATGGAAGTCTCCCTTGGTGCTATTTATTGGAACAGTTTATCTCGTTTTACACGCATCCACTCCGAGGCGAAGGCTAATCCTGGTAACCAAGTACTTGCCCGATGTCGGACCGGAATAAGGTCAATCGCCCCTTATTCAGAAACCGTAGAGACTAGACTGCGTATGCCCCAAGACGTCGGTGGGGTACGATGGATGGTTACCACTGGCTGTGGAGCTGCAGGTAAATTCTCAAGTCGCGGCGCGGGAACGAAAAATTAGACAGGGAGAGTCAAAGTGAAGATCTACTTGATCGTGGTGTTGCCAACGCTATTGTTTGCAGGCTGTGCATCGATCGTAAACGGCCAAACGCAGGTACTGTCCGTCAAAACCCTGGTCGACGGAGTGGAATTGAATCAAGCGGCTTGTACACTCGTCAACAATAAGGGGACGTGGTACCTGACCTCGCCCGGAACCGTGTCAGTGCATCGGAGTTATCAAGATCTAAGCGTGACCTGCAAAAAGGAGGGAGTGGACCCCGGCATCGTTGCAGTAAAATCGTCGACCAAGGCCATGGCATTCGGCAATATTCTGTTTGGTGGGATTATTGGGGCGGGAGTCGACACAGGTACGGGCGCGGCCTATGACTATCCGCCGCTGATCCCAGTACAAATGGGGCAAACTTCAGCCTTTCCGATCACGCCCACTAAGCATACCTCTAAAATAGAAAAGGCGGCACCGAGCGGCGTCGGTGAATAGTTCTCGCTAGAGTGTCCCCGGCGGGCATTACGAACTTCGGTCCTGCGACATCGCTCGGCAGCCACTCTTCGATCCGGTTGGCAGGTTAGTCCTGCATCGGCTAAGGTAGGCGACATTCACAGACACGGAGCTTCGTTCCATGGACATCGTCATTCCAAACGCGACGTCGATCGGAGTTTTTTCCGTGGCGGCGATCCTGCTACTGCTGACACCGGGTCCAGCCGTTCTTTACATCGTCGCCCGCAGCGTCGAGCAAGGCCGCATCGCCGGGTTGGCCTCGGTTTGCGGTATAACAACGGGAACGCTTGTACACGTGCTGGCGGCGTCGCTGGGGCTGTCAGCGCTGCTGGCCTCGTCAGCGCTTGCCTTCGCAGTCGTCAAATATGCGGGCGCCGGCTATCTCATCTATATCGGGGCTCGGCGGATTCTCACGCGGACTGATACGCCGGCCGCGCAGATAGAGCTGCCGCGCCGTAGCCTGGGGCGGCTCTATCGCGACGGTTTCGTCGTCAATCTGCTGAATCCGAAAACGGCGCTGTTTTTCTTGGCGTTCTTGCCACAATTCGTCGATCCCTCGCGCGGCGCGGTGGCGTTTCAGATCGCCTTCCTCGGTCTGCTGTTCACATTGATGGGCCTGACGAGTGATGGTCTCTATGCGTTGGTCGCCGGCACGGCTGGGCGATGGGTCAAGCGCAATGGCCACTACTTGCGCTGGGAACGTTACGTCACCGGCGGCGTGTTCATTGGCCTCGGTGCGACGGCCGCCTTTGCCGGGAAGGGGCGCGAGTAGCCGTTTGGTGTCCGATACACCCATGCCGCCGTGCGTGCTCCGCCACAGCGGAGCGATCATACCGTTCACTATAAGGCGGCTAAGAGCTTCCGCAACATGTTCTTCGCTCGTTGCAGGAAATCGACGGGCGGTGACGCCTTATTGTGAGTGCCGCCAGAGATGCGAATCCGGCTGGGCTCTGCGGCCGTCAACAAGGGCGCCAGAACGGTCTGCAGATACCGAATTCACCCCTTGCGCGCACGCACGGCACCCTTGCGAGTCACGAGGATGTTCTCGCCAAAGTGATGCTCCCGCGACACGTAGTTATGGTGGCAATTGATCGCCTTCACGTGCGTCTCGAACGGCTTCGGGATCTCCTCGCGGACCGCCCGCACGACGTTTCGCATCATCACCTCGCGATTCTGCTGGGCGAAGTTCTGTGCCCACTCTACGGCCTCGACCGCAACTCGCGCAAGCCTCTGAAACCACGAGGCTGATTTGTTCCAGCCGCTACTTCTAGACTCCCCGAAATCGAGTGGAAGCGAACATCAGCGACTTTCCCGATTCAGTAACGAATCCGTCGTCGAACAAACGCTGCACGAGCAATCCCCGATCCTCTGTCGACAATTGGGGAAACCAAGATTTCACTTTCCCCTCCAACCCTTTGCGCTTGTGCGGAAACGCCTTTTCTTTTTTGAGGAGTCTGGTCAACCGCTCAAAGGGCTCGCTAGGCGAGGGTACATGATCATCCGGAAACGCATCCTTCTGCGCGCTGACGCGACGCACCTGAAAGCCGCGCTCCTCCTTCAAATGCCGCACCAGCGGATCAAATCCCTTCTTGTCCTTGGAAAGAATGCTGCACTCAGCCGTCGGATTGGCCGTCAAATACTCGCCGAGATAGAAAGCGATCACGAAATCGCAGGCATTACGCTCGACGCTTAAAATGCGCACATAGGCAAATCGCTCTCCCATTGCGTGCGCCTGCACGGCAAGCTCACTCGGGAGCTTCCCCTGTTTGCCGCCTAGAATAAATCGCACCGTCACGTCATCCGCAAGCTGCTGCAAGTCCACGGCCTGAATGTTTTCGTAATCGACCAACAAGATTCGTTCCGCCACGATGCTGTGCCCCCTTTGTCCCGACTTAGTATGCCATCGGTATTGATCCCACGTTTGTCTGCCACCCACCCGCCTATTTCGGCGGCGGGCTGTAACCCCGGCGGCCCGCGGTGGGCAGGCCCTTAAACTACACTGCTTCTTCCCGCACTTCGAACACCGCATGAGTTTTTCTACATCGGCGCGCATCCCCGCCGCATAGCCGGCCTAAGGTATGCTTTCCGCCGTTCGTTCATGACCACAGGCCCCGCAGGTTCTGGTCAACGAGTAGAGTCCCAACTCATCGCTAGACAGCCGCTATCAGTCACAAAATCTCCACATCGAGGCAACCGTCGCGCAAAGATGATGGTGCAATCTTATCGTCGCCCGCCAAGAGCGTGGGAAGTGACGGCAGTAGTGTGGCTGCCCGAATCGACGTAGTTGGGGCGAGTGGGTTCGACACCACAAGGACGTCGCGGTGGCCCGCTCGCCCCGGCGCGTTTTACGAACGGACATCGGTCGGCAACACATAGCGGCGGCGGCAGTGACTCACCGGCCGCCGGCCCGGTCACCTCCGCTAATCTCGAAAGCAGGCGCGGCACGTCTTGTATCGACCGGACACTCCGCGTCGTTCGATCCACCCGCCGTCCCTCTCCGTGCATGGCGCGACGATGTCACAGGGGCTCTTCAATTCGCATTTGCGGCGCCCTCCCTGCGTCGCGCGTCGAGCATTCATTGCAGAGAGCACCCATACAACAGAGGCACCGAAGGCGTTCATCGGAACTCCCGTTCATTGCATATGAGCGATTCCATCGTCTTTCACGGATTTTCACAAACGATTTGTGTCCTGGTCTCGGATAACCTAGAGTTATGGGAAGAAGCATTGGCCAAATTGGGCAACGCCGTTTTATCGAGCTTTCGATATACACCAGCCAGACGCATTCGCTCGAAGAAAGCCCCTGTTGGGAGTACAACATCATAGTTTGTATGACCGGTCAGTAACTTTGTCTCGAGCACCTCATTGTTGTCGTACGTGTCGTAGTGAACTTTGATCCCGGTTTCCTTCTCGAAACGGGCGACAGTATCCGGCGCGATATAGTCGAGCCAATTGTAGACATCAAGAATCTTCTCATTATCCTGCCGGGTCGAGGCCGCCGATTTCGCCTCGCCGGCAGGTTTATTCGAATGATCGGTAGGACGACTGCACGCAGCAAGAGCGAGCAGGACGACAAAAAACCTTGCCGAGCGCGACATTCCACCTGGCTGAAAGGGTGCGAACGCGAATCCCGGCGGGACGTTAAGCAAAACTTAACGAGGGTATAGCTATTCGAGACCTACGCAAATCTACTGCTGGCACACTGCGGCAACACGGATTCTGGATAGACAACCGAAGGAGAAGTGCCATGTTGCCGTTTCATAAATCCAACTTGCGTGTGCTTGCGCTGCTTGTAATACCGGCATTGTTAATTGCGCAGTCAAGCGTGGCCGCTGCACGCGTCGACGATACCCGGTCAGTAACCGTGCGGTATCACGACCTAAATCTGAATAGTCCGGAGGGTGTTGCCAATTTGTATGAGCGAATTTACGCCGCCGCAGTCGTTGTTTGCAAGTCAACGGAAGGACCTCAGTTCGTGAACCGAGTGTTCTGGAGCGAATGGAATGCATGCATTAACCACGCGGTGGCAAAGGCCGTGGACACCGTGCATAACGAGAGGCTGAGCGCCTATCATTGGGAACGGAGTCGTGGTTGGAAGCTCCGTTCAGTGGCGACACTGATGAGTGCCGCGAGGCATTGATCGTTATGCCCGTGCTTCATCAGATGCAGGTTTCCAGGCAACCGCACCAGCGTACTCGACTGCGGATCGTTTTTATTTCCCCAACGCCGAATACCCGAAGATGCGTTCGAGCTACTCACGCAGTACCCCGACACCCACATGGTCGCGACGCCGATGAGCAAACGAGTCCATACGCCGAAGAACAACGATGTCGAGTTCATAATGCCAGCCGCAGTGGCCTGAATGAGCCGTGCCCGGCAGGAGCCGTCGAGGTTGCACGTTCATTTTTTGGTTACTCTCCTCCGCGCGGCTCCCAACAGCACCCGTGAATACAGCACATGAAAGCCCATGAGCCAACGGAAGCCCCGGCCCACCGACAGCGCTCCAGTCTCGCGATTTCGGCTCGACGCCACCGCCGACCCGAACCGGAGCAGCGTCCCACCGCCCTCCATCGGCGCCACCTGAAACCAAGACCGAGTCTTCTCGAAGCGGTCGCACATCAGTAGCTGCGTCGTGGTCCGTTGCCCCACCCGCCAAATGGCGAACGACGACCCTGATCCGTCAGCGACTCCGCGTGCCTCCGCATCCGTCGACGGTGCACCCGCGAGAATGCGCAAAATGGCCCGCTCGATCCGGAACACGGGCGACGTATAGAACGCAAAGACGAAGTCGCCTAAAGAGACCGGCTGCGCGACCGCCATCGCGAAGCAATCCCCCTGGCCCACCCAGGGCTCCGGGCGGGAGCCACCCCGGTAGGTTTTGAGAAGGGAGTCCTCCGGTACCGGCTGCTGCGTGATAGGCACCCAGTCATACTAACCTAGTATGCGGCAGTTCAGGCCCGGCTACCCCGAGGGTTATTTTGTCGGCAACGCCGAGGAGTAGCATTCCTTGCGGCGTCCCTGCCTTCTCAACAAGTGCGTGCAATCGCTGATTCGCCGATATACAGTCACTCCAGTTCCGTCTCCACAAGAACGCATCAAGGATCGATCATGCGTCAAGCCAGACCACTCATCGGGCTACTCGCCATCGCGGCCTTCCTGGTGAGCGGGTGCCATAAGGCCGACCCGGGGGCAGCTAACGCGCCATCGAATAAGAAAACCCAAGACCCAGGGGTTCTCAACCTCTTCTGGTGGTCCGACTTCATGGCGCCCGACACCATACCCAACTTTGAAAAGCAAATGGGCATCAAAGTGAGCATCTCATACTACGACTCCGAGGAAATTCTCGAAACGCGGATGCTGACGGGGAACAGCGGATTTGACGTCGTCGTGCCTGCCGCTCCCTATTTCTTCCAGCGTCAAACACGTAGCGGCGCCTATCTCGCACTCGATAAGAACAAGCTACCCAATCTCGCCAATTTGGATCCGGCCATCATGGCACGGGTAGCCTCGGTTGACCCTGCGAATGCCCACGGAATTGTCTACATGTGGGGCACCGTTGGCATCGGGTATAACAAGGAGAAGGTGGCACGCGCGTTACCAAACGTCCCGTTGACTTCCTGGCGCGTGGTCTTTGATCCCGCCACCGCATCGAAGTTGGCGAAATGCGGCATACACATACTCGACTCACCGGCCGAGGTCGTGCTGCTAGTGCTCCGCTACTTAGGCAAAGATGCCAACTCACGTAGTCAGCAGGACCTTGCGGACGTGGAACGTGTCTTGATGGCAATCCGACCCTACATCCGCAACGTCGACTCCACCGGATACATTGAAGCCATCGCGAACGGCGACATCTGTGTGGCGGTCGGCTATAACGGCGACTTCGTTCAAGCACGACGCCGCGCTAACGAGGCCAAAAATGGCGTTCAAGTGGCCTACGCATTGCCGGAAGAGGGCTCTGTCGTGTACTTCAATATGCTGGCCATCCCTCGGGATGCACCCCATGCGGACAACGCTTATCGATTTCTCAACTATTTGATGAAGCCCGAGGTCATTGCGGAGATCACCAACTTTGTGGGGTACGCCAATGCCAATTGGGCTGCTACGCCCCTGCTCGACCCATCCATCGCCAATGACACCGCGAGCTATCCGACCCCCGCCCAACGAGACCGTCTGTTTGTCCAAACGGAAAGCACACCAGAGCAAGCCCGCGCCATCACCCGACTCTGGCAGAAGTTCAAGACGGGGCAGTAGGACTGCAAATTAGGGAAAGCACTGTCGACTAGCCGCCACGCGCCGTCCATACGTCATATCACCAAATCGGCGGCACTGATTCGATTCGTATATCCGGTGGCGAGCCGGATCGGCCGCCACTGGTATTAGAGAAGTGCAACCGGTCGAGGTACGGCTGAGCGCGCGGATCGACTGATACGATGAAGGTCCCAGCAGCACCATCGCTACCGGATCGTCCATCGGACCCGTCACGACCGGCCAAACCAGACATGCCCGGCGGCCAACCGCTTCCCCCGGACCCTCCTCGACCGCCCTTGCCTCCGGAACCTCCACGGCCGCCGGCGCCCCCATCCGCTTTGATCGTCAATGAACCCGCACTGGAATCAACGATGAAAAACTGATCGCCGCTCCTCCCACTGGCCTTTACCTGCAGCAGCGAGCGCTCCGGCATCAGGGTGACCCAAAGTCGAACGGCATCTCCGGGTTGCCCAGGTTTCCCGTCATCTCCATCAGTACCATTACTTCCATCTGAGCCATTGCCGCCAGCCGACAGTTTATTGGGATCGAGCGATCCATCCGATCCGCTGCTGCCGTCAAGTCCGTTCTGGCCGTCGAAGCCGGGGAATCCAGGCTGACCAGAAAACTGAGCCACAAATGCTGCGTCGTATCTGACCGGAATATCGAACCTAGCGCTGACATCCGGATGACCAATGACGGTAATCCTCACATGCGGCATTTCTGCGTCGCTGAGGCGTGGATCCGCCGGCAAGGACACTACTCCATTCCCTTTCACAGTCACGACATCGGTGACGAACGTGAAGCTGTCGAAGAGCACCGTACCGTGACCAACTCCTTCGGTAGTCAACTGCTTGCCGTCCGCGGTCGTAACGGTGATGACGAATTTGGCTGATGTCCCCGGGACCATGCTCGGCGCTGGCAAAAGTCGTGCTGATAACGCTGTAACCGGTAGCTTGTCGAGGCGAGTCCTCATTCCGAGAGCGACTTCTACAGAACCGCAACCCCCGAGCGTCCCAGCTAGAAGCAAAATGCTGACACTCGAGATTAAAATGGCAAAGCGGTTCGAATCCAAGTTATTCATCAACGTACCTTCCACTGGCGCGCGTATCTAACATGGAATGTGAGTGTAGCGCGCTCTGGCGGTTGCATCACTCTACTGGATGAAAAGCTAGTTGGAGAAGGGTTAAGCTTCGTCGAGCTTCTCGTTGCGGCGGCGGGCGCAAGAATTCTCCTCCGCGACCAGCCCGCGTCGGTCGGATGATCGCGGCTATTTCTTTAGCGGGTACGGGGTGCCATCGCGGTGGCGGTAGCGCGTCACGCCCGGCTCGGCGATCATATCAATGTCCGAATAGACGCAGCGATCCGCAGGATCGCTGTTGCCGATCTCGAGTACCTTAGCAGGGCGGCTGGACTTATTGACGAGGTGGTGGCCATCAGGGTCGCCGTGTCGGAACGCGGCGCAATCTCCGGCCCGCAGCACTTCGTCGCCACCGTCGGTGACCAGCGTCAGCTCGCCCTCGAGCACCCACACCAGTTCGTCCTCATGGCTGTGCCAGTGACGCTGGCTTGACCAGGCGCCGGGTTCGATGACGGTCAGATTCACGCCGAACTGAGTCAGACCCGCATGGCGCGCGAGCCGCTGCGTGGACTGGTCGAGGCACGGCCGGTCGAAGGGCGACGGATAGTTGCACTCGGACTCAACGGGTACCGCGGTGAGGGGGATCTTTTTGTCATAAACCACAATCATTAACCGTGCGCTCTTGGCCGCGTAGCCGCAAGACGAGCAATCGTCGATACGGCCAAGACCAATTACCGTTGCCCCGCCCCTTGGGTAAACAGTCTCGCGGCGCTCTGAGCATCGAATTATGCACAGGTATCAGCGTCCGTAGCGCCTACCTACCAAACATGTCGATCACCTTGGCGACCGGGCCACCGGCGATTAGAGGCCCCAAGATAGCAAGTACGCGACCAAAAGTTTGAAATGGCGAGATTCGCAGGCCTGCTTTCGATAGCCACTCATCATGGTCCCCCGCGGCATCGATCGTCGATTCATCGGCCAGCGCGGTCGCGTGTGTTCTCAATACTAAAGCGGTCGGCAGAAATAAGCTCGCCAAAACCCCCGTATAGAAGAAACCGTAGGCTGTGCTCACCGCTAGCGCAATTCGATCTACAGAATTCGCCGACGATCCGCTTAGCCACGCCCCGGGCCACCTGTAAAGGAAGAACATTTCCAACACTCTGAGCGCCAACGCGGTTGCGCCCACATAGAGCAGCGACTGCACGTGCTCTATACGCCGACGAAGGAGCTGAACCTGTGACGCAGCCGTCGCGGGCAAAAGCAATGTGGCGGCGGCGGCAGAGGTGAGCAGAAAAAATGTAGCGTACGCCAGTCTGTCGAACCATTTGTCCACCGACACCGCATCAGTCATGAGGGTCCTGTGCAAAGTCGCTGCCCGCAGTTCGTTCGTCACTTTCGGTTCGCTCAGCACATCGGGGCCGAACACATCCGTGCCGAGCAGCACAGTTCCTATGACAAGCACCACACCGCCGACAATCAACAGTCCCCCAAAGATTCGCTCCCGACCGGAGAGTTCACCGAAGCATGCCCACAGGACATTCAAAGCCACTACGAGAGCGGCCGCTGCTGCGATTGGAAAACCGATACTGGCCAGCCCCCAATTTATGCGCGCCAAGAGATGCTGCGTTACGGACTGGAGGTCGGCAGTCATCGCCGCTACCACGTTTTCCGGGAACAAACGTGCCACGTCATATGAAAGGCAGTCGGGATCAGGTGAGAGGCAGCCAAGATTGATGATCGAGTTTATCCATGCAGCGATTGTGATCAAGAGCGCTAAGGCAAGCCATGGCAAAGCGCCACCTGCCTTGGTCCACAGAAATCGTGAGGTTCTCATACCGTGATCTCCCAGTTT
>Ga0137359_10001196_pt1 | contig 20577 bp, 24 predicted proteins | sample Mad1_40_16metaG_FD_108281 | JGI IMG/M metagenome (GOLD analysis project Ga0137359, IMG submission 108281) | Vadose zone soil microbial communities from Angelo Coast Range Reserve, California, USA - Mad1_40_16 metaG | ecosystem: Environmental > Terrestrial > Soil > Vadose zone | place: USA... | reverse complement strand
CTCATTGACTCCACCTTCGCGGTATTCCTGAATTTCCGCTTCGGCCTGCAGGCCCGAAACCTCGCTGAATCCGCCAGCCACCAGGCCATCGATCTCCACCACGAAGTTGAAACTCAGGAATGGATCTTTGCGATCACCGACTGCCATTGCGTCAAGACCCCGCTTTCGCTGATTCGTTCAGTTGCTTGTTGATCCTGGAGATTTCGGCTACCCACGTTTGCCGCTCGCGATGATCGAGCGCCATGATCCGTTCTCGGGGCCAGTGCAGGTAGTAAGCGATGAACGCCACTTCCTGGTACAGGGCCTCGGCGGGGTAGCCGTTCATTCCCCCGGGTGGCTGGTCTCCACTTCAAACTTAGCTTCGCACTGCGGACACATCACCCCGACCCGGCTGTGGCCGTTCTCATTGATGCGGCGATAGAAATCCTGTAGAAATGCCAGGTCCGCCGAGAACAAGCTCTCGATCACTTTCGGATTGATGTGCGTCAGTTCTCCCAACTTGGTAATGACCCGCGAAAACAAAATAATCGCCAGATAGCCCGGGTTTGTTTGGACCCGCGGATCCTTCATGGGAGCAATTTCATCGAACGCTGTCGAGAGTCGCATCGTCCCATCGCGATGCGTATTCCCCTCCCCATCGACGTAGCCCCTAGGAAGCGTGAATGGAAACTCGGTCTGCATGGTTAAGCCTTCGCCAGACCTTCATGCACGATCTCAAGAGTCTCGATGGCGATTTCATTCGAGGTGGCGTTGAAGCTGGGTCCTGTCCACTTGGTCGCCCAACCGTTGACAAAGTTCCAGCGAACCTTTTCTTCGCCGGCTTCGTCCATGAGCACGACCGAGCCGTTTTTGCGCTGGGTCTTGCCGTCGATCACGGTCTTGCGCCAGTCCCACAGCGAGTGATCGTCGGTGGTACCCCACTTGAGAACGAGATTCGCGTGCTTGTTCAGGCCGGTCAGTTTGCGGGCGATGTTGCCCTTTTCCGTGCCTTCGCGGTAATCGACGGAGTCCGTACTGGCATCCAGACCCGAGCATTCTCGGAAACCGTTGCGGCTGATTCCATCGATCTCCAGTTTGAAGTTATATCCACGAAACGGATCTTTGCGGTCACCAGTTGCCATGGTTCTGTTTCCTCCTCATAAGTTTTGTGCAGGTTTGCTCGGCTCAGAGATGCGAACACCTCTCGGGCCGCGAATCAGGCGAACGATCACGAATTCATAGGGATTGGCTGGCGCCAGTCCGATCTCGGCTACCACTTCTCCCAGGTCACGCATCTCTGGCGTGTTTGTCTCTTCATTGCATTTGACATAGAACGCCTCTTGCGGCGTATCTCCTTTCAGCGCTCCGCTGCGATACAGGTCGTAAAAGTAGGTGTTCAGTTCTCGCTCGATGCGTTTCCACAACGCCCGGTCATTCGGTTCGAAGACGACATCTTGCATGTGCCAATCGATCCAGCGAACCGCCGTCAGGAACAATCTCCGCACGTTGACGTAGGTCCACGCATCTTGCCCACTCAGCGTTCGGGCTCCCCATACCCGGATACCCCGTCGCGGGAACGACCGGAGACAGTTCACCCGATTTTTGTTGAGGGATACCTGGCTAGTGCCGTTCAGGTGGACATCCAAATCGAGCACTCCCTCCAGGACTTCGTTGGCCGGAGCTTTGTGGACGCCGCGGTTGTAATCCGTTCTGGCATACACTCCCGCAATGTGGCCGCACGGTGGAACTGTTACTATCCCGCCGTGAAAGCCGCGGACCTTTATCCATGGGTGATAGATTGCGCCGTTGTAGCCGTCAATCTCACTCCACTGCCTGACTACGTTGTCCGAATCGTCGCCTCGCCGGGTGTCAAGAATGGCGAAACGGTCTCCGGCAGTCTGGCAGTGATCCACGACCAGTTGCTGCAGGTTTAGAGTCAGGTCGTGATTACCTACCACATCTGGAGCGCACACCAAGTCAACTGTGTTCAGGTCCGCAACGGAATCCAGTCCAGCTTGCAGGCTCCGAGCTGTACCACTGAGCAGAGATACAACGTAGCAGCGCTGCCCGCCGTTCTCGAAAAATCCGCGTACCGCATACGATAGGTGGTTATCTTGCGTGGGTTCGCCAACGTACCGTCTGAAGTGCGCCCAGAGGGTGAGCATCACCGGCCCGCTGGTCCTCCCGTGCAAAGGCGCAAGTCCCAGAAACGCCGGTACGCCGGTCATAAACATAGTCCGGCGTGGAAGGCCGAACTCTGCGTGCAGGTACACGCCGGGAGCGCGTTCCACGAAATAGTCCGTCACGTCGTGCACGAGTTTTTCGGTCATGATTGAATCCACCCACCGCTCCCGATTACTTCTGCGGTCCGCTCCACTGCGAAATGCGGAAGATGACGAATTCAGCCGGACGCACAATGGCCACGCCGATTTCCGTGGTTACGCGGCCGAGATCGCGATCTTCCGGAGGATTGGTTTCATCGTCGCATTTGACGTAGAAGGCTTCCGCCGGCGTGCTGCCGAACAGGGCGCCGTCCCGCCAGACGACCGTGAGAAAGGCAGTTACATTGCGAACGATCTTGGCCCACAGCGACCGGTCATTCGGTTCAAACACGACCCACTGCGTACCACGGTCGATGGATTCGCGCAGGAATATCAGAGTGCGCCGCACGTTGATGTACTTCAAGTCGGTATTTGCATCGCCACCGATGGTGCGCGCACCCCAAACTCGAATGGCGTCGTTGATATTGCGGATGCAGTTGACTCCGGTGGGGTTCAGTCCATCTTGTAGGTTCTTCGTGATTTGAAAATCAACATCCAACGCGCCCCGCACAACTTCATTGGCCGGCGCTTTGTGCACACCGCGCTCGTGGTCAACGCGAGAGTAGATTCCGGCCACGTGTCCGCTCGCGCCGATACTGATCTCGCCGTCCGTGTCCGGGTTCGTTAGCTTCTGTCCATAGTCGAAGATCTTGATCCACGGAAAGTAAATGGATCCATAGTCGCTCTCCCGGACGTTTGCCCGGATAGTTGCGTCGGTCAGTTCCGCAGGCTTTTCCGGCCCATCAAGTATCGCAAACCGGCTCGACAGCCTTTCACAATGGTCAAGAAGATTGTGCTGCACTACGGGGTCGGTGATGCCTGGCGCAGCGATCAACGAAATCTCGTCGATTGCATCGAGAGGCGCCAGGTTTTCTGGATTCTTCAGCGCGTCGAGCGTGCCAAACCGCATGACATAGCACCGCGATCCACCATTGTCAAAGAACCCGTAGACGGCATGGGCCAACTGGTTCTGCATGCTGTCAGTTGAGAATTCGCCAAAGTTGCGCCGGAAGTCTCCAAAACTGGTGCAAAGCACCGGAACTTTTTCCGTCTCCATGGTGCCAGCGGCCTGGTGCCCCAGTGCTCGACTCAGAGCCTCTTGCGCTTCTCGCAATTTCTGCATTAGATCGAGGGTCTTCTTCGCGTCTTTCTTGTCATCGGCGTCGAACGCAGTCTTGGCTGCTTTCACTGCGTCAGCTCTTCCCTGGACATCTTCTTTGAAGTCCGTACCAAAGTCCCAAAGCACAAAACGCTGCTTGGCATTCGGATCAGCACTTTTTCCCGTCGGATCGTAGTTGGGGTTTTCTTCGGGGATGTGAATCGGATCGGGCACGACACCCAAGAAACAAGCGGTACTCGTGCTGACTCCGGCAATTGGTTTTACCGCAGATGGGATCTCCTCGACATATACTCCCGGTGAAAGATACTCTGGCATTGTCCACTCCTTCTTAGTTGAATTTCGAGTCCGCCCATTCCCGCCGACATCTGTCTTCAGGTTCGTTGCTCAACCCTGACGCGCAATCCGTGGGCACCAGTAGAACTTGAAACTGTCGCCTAATTCCTATCGCTTCCTTCGTCGCCGAAAGCGCAACAATGCAGCATGGCCCGTAACCTTCGGTTCAGACGATGCACCTGCTTCGTGTTTGTCCTTGGCTTGCGCCGGCCGCTTCTCTAGAACCGGAACTGCCTTCGATTCACGAGCGGCTACATGCGTAGCTGCCACTGGCTCAGAAGTCTTCTCTGCCAAGCCAGCTTCCGATTCCTCGCTCGCTTCGTCCGGGGAAATGGTTTGTGGCTCCCCATTTTCCTGCTGACGGCGCTGCTTCCGCGGCCGTTGGTCTTGAAGCCGTGGCTCTAAAGGTTTTTCTTCTTCAGCCATCCTGCTAGCCCTCCCGTTGTTTTGCTCGTGCCAAAACGCTACGCACCCGCGCGAACACAGGTGGCCCCCGTCAACTCGTTTCCCGAACCAGAATGACTTCCTCTTCACGCGACATCCCCGGCTTGTCGAGCAAAACTGGAAGTATTTTCGTCTTGTATCCCTGCGCGATAACCAGGACAGTGCGCTTGCCGGCTTCGATCCGCATTAATGCATATTGGCCTTGACTGTCGGTATAGGCGTATTCGCCGCTGCCTTTAACGCGCACCTCCGCCATCGCAACTCCCGCCTTATGACTTGCGCCGGTTACCTTTCCGCGCAACACGGTCGGCGGCAAGGCGAAGTTCACCGCAACCATCCGCACATTTCCTTTCGCATCCTGCGCGACTGTAACTTGTTGCTGCACCTTCCCGTAGCGAGACCCTAACCGGGGAGCTTCCGCGGTGAGCGAATACTTGCCTGGCGGCAGATCGACAAACAAAAACAGCCCGTCGCTGTGCGCCTGAGCCCTGTCCGGACGCTCGCTCAGGCTCTCCCAACTACTGCTGTGCGCCTTCTCCAACAAGTCGAGCTTCTGGCGAAATGCTGGGGGCATTCCGGTGATAGACACGCACACGCGTGCCATCGGCTTGTGCGTCTCCGCATCCGTCACTCGTCCCGCGATGGCCACTTGGTGGCGCGCAATCTGCCAATCGTTCATGGCTGGCTCTTAAGGCCGGTCGACCTGCATTTACCTTCCGTCGTACCCCGGTTCGTTACAATCGAGGCCGGCGACTTGCCCTTCGCACTAACATGATCCGGTGTGGATAAATATCCATTCATTAGCAGGAATCACGATGTCGCCGGGTGACATCGTCTTGTATACGCCGCTAAACTTGTTCCGGTAGCAAGCTGGCCCTGATGCCAGCTCTTCGGATTCATCACTCATTCGAGCTGCTCCCTTCTCTGCACGTCCTGCTTGGCGATGTTGCACCGCGACCGAATAACGCGAGCCTACGGTTCTTCCTCGAGTCCCGGACGAAGTTTCAACATCTTGTCGATTACTGGCATTTCCGTATCCAGCAAGCGATCCTGCGAAATTCCTATGGTGACCGTATAGTTCAATGCTGCCTTGGGCTTGCCTCCCAAGGCTTGCCAGAACTCCGCCACGCTCTGCAGACGGCCGGGTTGCAAAGTCGTGGCCGGCAGTGGAGGTTCCTGCCCTTTTAATGCGCCCTGCAGCAACACGTCGGGAAGCATGGGATGACGAAGTAACACCTTCATCACCTCACTCAACAGACGATGCTCTTCCAACGACCGCGAGCTCGAACTCTCACTCGCCCACGCTGTAATCAAATACGAACAATCGACTCGAACAGGCGGCCTCTTCTTAGAGGCTGTGCCATCTCCGTTGCGCTCGATGATCCATTGCGTGTTGCGCAGTTCGTTATTCTCGCGCACATCGTACAAAAACAAATCCACTGCCGGAAGCTTCACCGATGAAGGTGGAAAATCGCTGTCCGGCGCAGCGAAACTGATGGCTACCTGGCCCACGAGTCCCGGCGATAGCTCCCGTTTCAGCAAGTCTTCCACCGTCCTGTCCAGGTCATCGATCATCACTTTCGCTTCTGTCCAGAGCCTTCGTCGTCCAACCTGTTGCACCGCTCCGAACGACCACTGCCGACTAGGCAGCAGCGGTATCGGATTGCACGAACCCAGCGTCGGCCAGTGGCCCTTGCAGGGCTTCCTGATCGGAGCTGTCCATCTGCGCCAACACTCCTCCCAGACTTCCCGATGCCGCGTTGACTGCGCAGCCCACGACAGCGCCGACAATAACGCCAACGGTGAATGCGGCTACTGCAGCAGCGACGTCCGCCGCCAGCTCCGCTCCAACCCCAATGGCGATTAGCGCTTCCTCCACGCTGGCGCCTTTGATGAGCTTGCTGGCAAACGCCATAGCCGTTTGTGGGTCGGGAATAAGTCTGGCTAGCTCTGGTGGTAAAGTCTTTCCCGTAATGCAAGCCGTAAAGTCATCGGTAAAACTCATACACTCCTCCTTGTGATAACGTTGCATTTCCCGATTCCTGCAAAGCCTAGCAGACGCTTTGGAAACCTTGTTACTCTGCCTCTTCCTCTGACTCAGCGATGAAACCGAAAGTACATTCGTACCGCTCGATCGACTCGCCCAGCAGTGTGAGCAGATCCTTGGCATGACGTGGGCTGGTCACGATCCTGGTATGGAAGTATTCCCTGTCTGAAAAGAACTGGCCGAAGTCGAGCAAAAATTCGAAGGCATTGTGGCCAACTTGAAAATGGTTCGCATACTTGCCCTCCCTCGATCCCCTTTCTTCGTGGGATTCATCAGGCATCAACACTCCTGAAACAATGCGTCTAGTCCCAACGCCACCCAAGGCGCCTCCAGCGATCTCCGCGGAACTTGCGGCAATTGCACTGCCATCAATCGAAAAGAAGCAGGCACTTCGTATGTACATGTTGAAGAACGATTTCTGTCAAAACGAGGGCCGTCAGAATGCGGGCGTGTATCAGATAATTGATCGTCATTTCGATGACGCAGAGCGATCGACCTACGTGGAAGAGATGTCTTCGCGGCCGCAAGACGCTCGATTGATTGGACGATTCGGAAAAATACTGGGAGCCCTGAGTAGTGTCACAACGGTTGTAACAAGTGATGCTCAAATGTGACATCAAAGATGCAAGCTATCGGGATCTGCGACGTGAGCGCATTTCTGCTGTGGGCAATAGCACGAATGGGAGGCGCATCTTTGGGAGTGTCGCTAAAAGGTTCTAATTCGCTTCACTTACGAGGCGCCCATTGCGTCGGTCTTGCGACGAACGGAGGGAATTTTGTATCTCAACATCTTTCGATAGAGCGTCATTCGCGACCAGCTCAATTTACTAGCCGCCTTGCTCTTATTCCAGTTGGTGATCGAGAGCGCCCACAACAGCCGATCGCGCTCATCGCCGCCGGTAGCCCGCAATTCTTCGCAGCGCCGGCGAAACAGCGCGGGAAGATGAGGGTAGCGCTCTCCCTCGGGAGGAAGCTCCACGAAAATCCCTTCCAGAAGATTCTTAAGTTCACGCACGTTCCCGGGCCAGTCATATGCCAACAGCGCGTCCATCGCTTCATTCGAAAGTCGCTCCACGTCGCGATCAAATCTATGGTTGAAATAGCGGACGTAATGATCGATCAGCAACGGCATGTCTTCTTTGCGATCCCGCAAAGGAGGTACATGAATGCGGGCGACGTTGAGCCGAAAAAAAAGGTCCTTTCTGAACCTGCCCTCGCTGACCATTTGCTCGAGATCTTGATTGGTGGCGGCAATCACTCGAATATCGACCGCAATCCCGCCGTTCCGACCGAGTCGCTGAATTTCTTTCCCCTCAATCATCCGCAACAATTTTGCCTGTCCATAGGGACTCATTTCCCCGATCTCGTCGAGAAAGACCGATCCGCCCTCGGCCGCCTTCAGCTTTCCCTCCTGACGGCCGTTCGCGCCGGTGAAAGCGCCGCGTTCGTAACCAAAAAGCTCGCTTTCCAATAGGCCATCGGGAATGGCGGCACAATTCAAAGTAATAAAAGGACCTTGCCGCCGCGGACTGTGTTTATGCACCAGTTCCGCCACCAGTTCCTTGCCTGTGCCGGTTTCGCCAGTGATCAGGATATTGCTACTGGCCGCGGCCATCTTTCCCATTCGTGACCGGACTTCCCGGATGGCGACGCTATCGCCGACGATTACGCAATTTCCGTCGACCAATGGAATGCCATTATCCGGACCACTCCGCCTGCATGGTTTTGTCAGACAGCGGCTGACTGCTTCGAAAAATTCTCCCGAGGAATATGGATACTTGATGTATTCGTTAATCCCGGCGCGCAGCGCGGCAATTGCCAGATCTTCCGAACTTCCCGACGTCAGTACCAGGAGTGCAATCCCGGGAGCCGATTGCCGGATCGACTGTGCCAGGTTTCCAATGCTTTCAGCTCGTACGATCGACGGCCCCAAAATCACCAGGTCTTGCCCCTTCAATTGCGACAGAAACGGGGCTTGGGTCGTGCCGACGACCTGCATTCCGTGCCGCAAGAGCGGTTCGCGAATAGCATCCGTGACCGCCGCGACATTCTCGAAAACAACTACGGATGGCTGGCCCATAGGTGATCCGCAAATGCAGTTGAAATCTGGCCTGTTCGGTTCCCGAATATTCCGATAATGATCCATCGGAATCTTCCCATCCCCACTAACGCTCTTTAACCGTCATCACGAATTCCGAACCTGGAGCAAACGTAATTCGTGTTGCGCTTTCACCGTGAAATTCAATGAACACCAGCGCCGCTGCCGCACCTACTCCGGCGCCGATCGCCGCACCTTTGCCTCCGCCGGCAGCAGCACCAATCAGCGCGCCCAACCCTGTGGCTAGTGCGACCTTCCCCAGGTTGTTGGTTTTCTTGATCACGTCACCTTCTTCGTCCACATCGGATTTCCCTTGCGAGTTCACCATGTACTTGATCGATGCCTGGACATGTGTCTTTGCCGAACGGTCCGGAGTTTCCAACGTATCAAAGTAAAACGCTAACGACGACTTACCTTTTCCGCTCTTCGACTGACGAACCTGTCCTTCCATGAAATAGTCATTGAATTCCTGTGGACTGATCACTTGGGCTGTGAGTTTGTCTCCCTTGATGCTTGTTTCTGTACTGATCTGACTGAGCAGCCTGACCCGGAATTCCGTTTCCTCAGGGACGCGAGGATTCTGGGCGACAAGCGCTAGCGCCCCGATGGCTAGCCACAAGCCAAGCATGATCAAATGCCGACTCATTGGGTTCCTCCCTCAAAGACTACTGTCCACGTGATCCGCACCGAGTTTCCTTTGCCTCTCCTGCTCGTGAAAGTCAGACGCTTCCAGCCATTCGAGGGGCCGGGGGGTTGAGAGATACCATAATCTTTGTTGTTATCCAACCGGATAGACACGGGCAGGCCCGGCAACTTATTTCCGACGACCGAGCCCTGACTTGCGCCCGCATCGTCAATCGTGACAGCGCCATTTTTCGGCAGCGAGCCGGTCCAAGTTATCGTTCCGGACATCGGACCGGTGTAACGCCGCAACGTCAGAGTGGCGCTCGCGGATCGCGTCGGATCGGCAATGCTCGTGGCGGTCACCCTCGCACTCTGGTCCGACATAATCATTGAAGGTGCTGTGTAAACACCGTCCTGGTTGATGCTCCCTCGCCCGGATAACGTCCAACGCACGCCCGCGTTGTTGCTACCCAGGACCAGCACAGAGAATCTCCTCGCTTGTGACGCCCACACTTCAGCGCTGGCCGGCGCGACAGTTACAGTCACCGGCCTTAGGGTGATTGACGCGCTCGCATGCTTGTTGGGATCCACTTCGCTGGTCGCGGTTACCCGCGCACTTTCTTCCGTGCCGACATAAGCAGGAGCGATATATAGACCTTCCGGCGAGATGCTGCCTGGCCCCGTCAGTGTCCATCGCACGGCCGGGTTCGTGGTTCCAGTGATCGTCGCCGAAAATTGTTCCCGGTTACCTGCTGTCAACATCCCGGTTTGGGGACTCACACTCACTGCCACCACCGGCTTCACCCTCACCACAGCGCTGGCAGATTTCGCTGGATCCGCACTGCTGGTGGCAGTTACCGTCGCGGTCGTGTCTCCGGAGAGAACTGCGGGAGCGAAGTAGACGCCGTTTTTCGAAACATAGCCTGGACCGGAAACCGTCCAACGGATCCCGTGATTGGGCGTTCCACCCAATGTGACTTCGAAGCGCGCGCTCGTCGACGCCAGTATGTTCACGCTCCTGGGGGTCAAAACTATCGTCACCGGCTTGAGAGTGACGTTGGCGCTCCCGGACATATCTCCATCCGTCACGCTGGTGGCTGTCACATTGACCGTCATATCCTGGGGCACCGGGGCTGGCGCCGTGTACTGACCGTCAGGCCCGATGCTACCGACTTTCGGCTTGAGAGACCACCGCACTCCCTGGTTGCCGGTTCCGCTGAGGTTCGCAGTGAACTTCGCGCTCTCTCCTGCTGTCAGCGCGGCGGTTTCCGGACTCACTTCTACAACTGCGCGTCCGGGCTCGAGCGTGATCTGGGTGGTGCCCGATTTCTTCGGATTGGCCACGCTGGTTGCCGTGACCGTTATCGTGGTCTGCGTCGCGACCGAACGTGGCGCCGTGTATCCTCCATCGGAGTCGATGGTTCCTAAAGGCGGATCTATCGACCATCTCACCGATCCTGCCGACCCTCCTACCTTTGCCGTGAACTGTTGATGTTCAGAAATCTTGAGATCCGCGGTTGCCGGGCTGATCGCGACTCGGCCAGAGAGGGAGCGGTATAGAAGGGTGCCGCCGCCTGCGATCACCACAATCGTGGCCACAATGATTGCGATTGTCAGGATTGGAATTGGCCGTGGCGGGAGCACGCCGTCTCCGGGCTTCTTTGTGCTCTGGGGACGTACCGGGATTATTCTGAGATACAGTTCATGACCATTGCGGACGCCATTCTCGGCCAGGCTCTTCGACAGTTCGAGGTCGTTGCCCGTGTCCTTGTCATACAGAATCCAATCGTGCTCTTTCGCGACCGAACCGACAAGTTCCGCGATCAGATCCTGAGTACTGAAGCTACTCGGAACTTCAACTTCTTGAATCCTCTTATCCTCGCCGTGAACGCGAATTCGCAGATCACGTAATACTTGCTGGCGACCCAGAGCTTTTCCGCACTTAAGGCAAAAGGCATCCGTAGGCTCGTTGGCAAAACCACAATGTTTGCAGTACGTAGGAACGGAAGCGGGCTTTGCCTCCGCGGCGTGCAGAATTAACTCCTGTCCACCATGCACGCCGTTTTCGTGCATCGTTTGTTCCGGCTCCAGGACGCGGCCTGTGATCTTGTCCGTCAGTTTCCAATCGAGTTGATTGCCGTTGCCGTTGGCGGTGCGCAGGTTCAGGCCTTCCAGCAACTCCTTCAGAAAGTCGGAAGCTTTCATTTCGGAGGGCACAGTTACTCGCTCTCGTTGTCCCTCGTCGAGCAGGATGTGAATCGCGATATCACTCATATGACTTCAACAACACTCATGGAATTGGAGTCGAAGCAGCTTGCGCTCGCGGTTTGAGCACGATATTTTTCCTGCCGCGCTTCGCATCATCCTTACTCTTCGCAACTACCGCGACCTGGGTTTCCGACTGGATCTGCGCCGGGGCCGTGTACTGACCGTCGGCGGAAATGCTTCCCGCTCCGTCTTCTGGGGACAGACTCCATGTGACATCGGTCTCTGGAACTCCATCCAAGGCCGCAGTGAAATGGGCTGACTCACCCTCGGAAAACGACGCCTTTTCGCCTTTCACTTCAAGAAGTCGAACGACTGTTGCCGGCAAGATTACTGCCAGTGCAGCCACCGGGGTTGGCGGGACTGCCGACGGAGACGGTGTGACTGAAGGAGGAGTTGCCGTGACGGGAAGCGGAGTCGTCGTAACGACGGTCTTGCTATCGCGATCCGCCTCACCTCCGGATCCACTCGGCTTATCCGTCTTGTCATTGCCCGCTGCTGCTGGACTCTTCTGCAATGTGACGGTTGCCTGCGCGGACTTGCCTGGATCCGCAACGCTGGTCGCCGAAACAGTAACAGTAGCGTCCGCCGAAACTGTGCTCGGCGCGATGTACTTACCGTTCTTGTCAATCTTCCCCAAACCCCGCGGGGCGATCGTCCACTTCACACCCGCCTTTTGTTCCTTCGCCGTCCCGCTAACCATCGCATTGAAGACCTGGCTCCTAGCCGGTGCGAGCTGCACTTTGACCGGATTCACGTCGACCGACAGATCTGGCTTAGGAGGCGGCTGCAAGTGAATTTGTGCCAGGCCAAATTTTGTAGGATCGGCACCGCTGGACGCTCGTACCAATACCGTTGTCGGCGCCGAAATCTTTGCCGGAGCTTTGTATACGCCAGTTGTCGAAATAGTGCCGGCATTCTTGGGATCGATCGTCCAGATGAGGTCATGATCCGAGATGCCCTGGATTTCGGGTCTGAACTGGACCTGCTCCGAGGGTGCGACGTTTTTCTCGCCCGGTTGAATGGTGATCTCTACATCGGGCGGCTGGGGTTCCCGTTGTGTGATCTTTTCTTGGAGGGCAGCGATCTGCCCTTGCTGTCTCCGCTGCATGTCATACAAATACACGATCGCAGCTGCCATCAGCCCGACAACCAGTCCCCACACAATCTGCCGGACCCATGCCGCACGACGCTGTTTGGCGGTCACGTGGAAGATCTTCATGGGTTTTGCATCTTGTCTTTCGTTATGGGCGGGCGCTCCCTCCGGCTCTGGCTTCGATGTCACGATCGCCTTCGTCCCCGACATGTTGTTCCAGGTAACGATCGATTCCTTGCTCAAGTCATGGGCCTCATAGAAACCCTGCGGTGCGTAGGGGTCATAGCCCTTTGCGCCTCCGATGAAGAAACCGCCTGCGTCTTTTATGGGGTCCACCACCAAGGCGACCGGATATTGGCGGCGTTCATAGGTCCGGCAGACATCAAGATCCCAACGCGACAAGAAAATCCTGATGTTCGGATGAGAGTGGTACCAACCTACTCTTTGGGGCGCCTTGTCCCCGTCTCCATAGCGTCTGGAAATCTCCTCGTCCAGTTCGCGCCAGGCGTCGGTTGTGAATGTGAGCTGGGATGGAGTTCCGTGCGTGAACTTGGCAGCCACTGCATCGACAATTACGACTGCGGGTTTCCCGTCGCCGATTGCGCATTCGAAGCCGAGGAGAAATCCGCCATGTTCCCGCGTGGTGTCCTGTGCAAGATGGTCCACAACTTTCCTGTACACGCTTTGCAGCAGAACGACTTCGCACACCAGAGGCCGCGGCGCGTCCTTATGGTGATGAAGAGTGAGGTCGCCCAGTTCCCCTAAGGGGCGAGAGCCACTTGCGACCAACACATCGGCGAGCGACATCAGGTCCCGTTTGACGGTTTTTTCACCGGGGACAATCTTGACGCGCTTCTTAGGCTGTATTGCAAGTGGCTCACTCATGGTTTCACTTCCTGCGTCGAACTAAGGAAAAGCAGAGTGGGCCGGCAACCGACATGGAGGTGCGCCATGCCCAATGGAACAAACCAGCCTCCATGCCGCGTGGATCCACGACCAGCGCCAACTCGTACGGTTCCCCGAAAATGCGGTGCGCCGTCCGGTCCTTGCCGGAAAAGAAAATTCCCTGGTCGGGATGGGTGTGGTACCAGCCGAGCCGAACCTTGCCTTGGGGAGCGTACTTCTTGCGAAGCTCCTCTTCCGCTCGGGCCCACGCTTCTTCCGTGACGCTCAAGTGGTCGCGCGAATTATTGAATGAGCAGATCGGAATCGCGTCGGTAAGCACCAGTTCGTACTCCGGGCCAGTGACTGCAGCACCGGCGATTTCCCGTTGACCGCAATGTCCTACCAACATTCCTCCTACTTCCCGGCCGTGAAAGTTGCTCTCTTTGCAGTGTTCCACCAACATGCGGCACACGCGTCCCGTTATGGTCGCCGTCACCGAACCCAGTCCTGGCAACTCATACGACAATTCCGGCACGGCTTCCGCATGGTGCGAATGAGGTCGCGCCGTGGAAGATGCGGCCTCACAAAATCGAGGGACTGACTCCTTCGTTTGACCAATAAATGTGATTCTCCGGCGCTGGGCCTCTCCTTCCCCGCCTGCCTCCGAAAGGTCGTTTCCACGAGTCCTGAACTTCACACGAGCACCTCTCTCGGCCACGGGGGGTGGCGCGGCTAGGGAGTTGCTGAGAGCGTTACCCAAGAATGGCATGCGAACCTCAAGCGCCAAACCTCGCGCGGCGAGACACCGGTCCAACTTCTGTTCCGCAGCGTCCACAGAACCTTGAACCAGCCCGCAGGCTGGTACCACAACCCGGACAGGGAATCGAATCGGCGCCAGCTTCCATGACAACGCGACTCTCCGGCTCGCGGCTCGGTTCCTTACTTCCATGAATTTTGATTTTTAGTGAGCCTGAAGCAGGCAATGTTCCCTTGATGATGTGAATCCGCTTCACGGATTCGCCCGAGCCCGGTCGATAAAATGGCAAGTTGTCGACAAACTTGCCGCGCTTCTTATCGACGATCCCGTTTCGCTCGGCATAGTCTCGTACCCATGTGGCAGCCGCGCTATCCAGCGGATAGGGCGGGCTTAATTCCGCGTGGTAGTTCTTGTACTGCACCATCTCAAACATCTGCTGGCACAAGTCCGCCAGCGCCATCCCGCCGAGCCACTCTGCCTTGTTCACACATACGCGCTTGTCACCAGAGTGCTCGATGTTGGGGTGCCATATCGGCGTCTGCCATTGCAGCCAAGGGACGTCCGTCGGAAAATCGGCGTGGCAATAGATCTGAACTTCGTGTTGCGCGCCGTAGATAGGCTTATTCGATGCCTCGATACCAGTAATTCCGCGACACCGGAAGGCCACCTTGTATTTCTCAGGCTGGCGGTTGGGAAGAACGTCGATCGCCTGAACCCTCACATAATCGCTGTCCCGGTTGATTGCCTGTAGCCGTTCCCACTCTTGCGCCAAGCGAACCTGGCGTTTATTGTTGTTCCCGGACATAACTCCTCCGCTTCTGATCCTGCGAGTGCGGTGTTCGGTGACGCAACCAGCATTCTCGTGCTTGCGCGCCTGCCCTGCCGACCCAGCAGTTCCTGGTTCAACCGCGATTCGAGCCAGCAATCACTTGCCGGCGCATATGCAGATGGTGTCCCGAAATTACTCCGCCCTGCGCCAACGTGCTCTGCGGGTCCAGGGTCTTCCCCGTGTCTTTGTCATCGATGGTCCAATTCACGGGTCGGCCCTCGGCGTCGATCTTGGGCAGGTCTAGCCCCTCGACGACTTCCTTCACGAACTCCTCTGTTCGAATGTCCGGTGGCGCATCGATGGGATGGGAGTCTCCGGCTTGTGTGATCACGTGTACGCGAATATCAGGCATTGATTTCGTCCTCCGTATGTTTCCCTGGCGAGTTAGAGTTCTCCTCACCCCGGGCATCCATTTAAGCTAATTTTCCTCTGCACGTTGGGCATATACCTTTCATCAACTGACGGCACTCCTCATGAATCTCATGCGAGGGGTTCACTTCACACCGCGCACGTCGACTACCATCCTCCAGCAAGGTGCGGCACGCTGGACAATTCCTTGGCCTCCGTCCTCCCGCATCAATCATGATTCGTTCCCTGGAGTGGATCGTGATGCGTAGTTTTCGCTGCGCGGGTTTTCGCTGGTAGAGCACAAGCGCCAACACAACAGCCGCGGCCATAATCGATACCACTACCCATATCGTGAAATCCGAAACGACAATGGCTGCGGAATTCCAAGGAACTATCGCGCCTCCTGTTGCCAATTGATCCTCTCCACTCTTTTTCCCTCTGTCTGACAGTCATCCCCGTAGGTCATGCTGACTTGTCTGCCATAGAAAAGGCCGGTGCTACGGCTGGAATCTCGATGCCCAACTCCGCGCTATCGCCGCTCAGTTCGAACCACAATGCCGACTGCGATCCTCGTACTTCCAAGACGTCCAGTCTTGGGATTCCCAGGCGGATCAGCGGCCAGTCGGCCCAGCCATCATCGAATTTCACCGTGTGAGTTGTGGTTAATGTTCGAGCGGTGCCGCATTCTGGACAACGCTGTCGGCTCTCATCCACCCGGCGTATCGGTTCGCCAGCCACCTCCACACGTTCGCATTCCGGACAACGAAACTCGATCACAACTTCGCGGCCCAACTCGACGAATCCATCCTCGCCCGTATCTTCTTTGAAACGCGCCAGGAGGTCCCGTGCGGAGGTGCTCGCCGATCTAAATTCGGGAATTTCGCGAATTTCGCCAAACTGTTCATGACCCTCGCAGTCCTCCTTTTGCTCCGACGCTGTCACGTAGAAATCATTGATGTTGCAGTTGACCACTAGACGCTTGCTCACAAGAGACTTCTTCAGGTCACCGTGCAGCACTTTGACTCCCTCTTGTACCTGGAGCGCCGAGATAATCGAACCCATGGTCGGCGTTGTGGGAACTTTACCGAGCGATAAATTTCGTAACGCGATCCCGCGACAGGACGCCGCTTCCGCAATCCTCGTTTTTTCTGCCTGGGTCAGGCTGCACTCGTAGCAAGGTCCCTGCCCCGGGATATAAACAGCAACTTCGCCCAGCAGATCTTCCATTGCGCCGTCTACCCAGGCTTTGCCGACTTTCCCACACATCCGATTCACCGAACGCCGCGCTAAGCGGCTATCCAGACAAGAAAAGACGAGGTCCATATGGCGGATCAGGCCCAGACCGAGTTCTGCCTCCAAATCACCGGTGAGTGTCACAATTTCTACATCGGGATTTAGTTCCCGCAACCGCTCGCTGATCGCCTCGGTCTTCATTCGCCCATGGTCTTTTTCCCGGAAGAACACCGACCGGCTGAGGTTTGCCGCTTCTACTGTGTCGCGGTCTAGTATCACCAACTGCTTTACGCCCATCATCGCCAGGTTCTTACACACTTCGTTGCCCAGTGCGCCCGCTCCGACAACTAGAACGCGCGCCTGTCTAATTCTTGCGAGCTCCCACACCGAACTGATCGCTAGCGAGTGATAGCGGTCTCGCGCGTGGTCTACGATCCGTAGATCCGCCATAGCGGCTACCCTGGGGGAAGTGGATTTGGGGAAGAAACGGGTGAAATTATCCAACCTCATTACTACAGTTGGACTGCGGTGACCGAAAATTTCCTAATTGTCCGTGGTGAGTTGCTGCCAAGCAATCTAAAAGTACTCCACCGCCAAAAGAAAAGGCTAATACCCCAGCAGGAACACAGCAGCCCCCTCTTGCTGGTGAACCTAATGTGATGTTTCGGTCGTTGAAATCGACTCGGTCTCAGAGATTGGATTGTTCTCTACTTACAATCGTAGTCGACGTTGCACAGTGTAATCACATTTCTCTTGGCATGTCAACTTTATTTATCCCGAAAGGTTGCGGCGTCTTTCTGTCTTGCGCCAACAGTTTCGGGGAGACGAGCGCGGAGGGACCATCCGCTGACTAATGTCGATTTATGGAAAGTTGTGCCGATCCGAAAATTGCTTTCTATTCTCCTTACACCTGTGCTAGCATTCGCGAGTAATTGCTCGCGCTCCAAGCTGGAGAACCTGGAGCGCACAGGGATCTGTGAATGTTATTGAACCTCGGCCCCTGCGTTTGTAAGCGTTTCATCCCTTAGCAGGTCCTCTCTTCCCCGTGTGGTCGTTTGCGCTCGCGTTCTCTTGAAAGGCATACACACATGGGAAACATGAATCGCGCCCCTATGAAGGTGGGCGGCCCGCCTGAGCAACGTGTTCTGAAGATCGGTCGCAACGTCTCTGAACCAGGCGCCCATGGACAATGGGAAAAAACGGAAGCCACTCGCTATCTGTGCGCCAGCGCTTACCTAAGCCGAACTTTTCGCAACAGCGCAATCCGGAGCTTGCTCGAGGATAAACATCACGCCCTGGCGATGTCTTATGGCATCGAGCCCGTGACTGTTCTTAAGCATTGCTTGATTGCCCGGCACCTTAGCAGGACACGCGACTTGCTGCTGCTGATTCCGGCGTTCCTGGTGTTACTGGGACTATGGTCTTCAGCAGCCGCTGGGCCTGGGGGCCTGGATTTGTTCCCGGTCCTGGCACTTCTGGCAGTAGTTGTCGCCTTTGCCGTCATCAGCTGGGAACAGTGGAAGATCGAGTTTCAGATTGTCCGCAATAACTTCACCAAGAAGCGCTTCGAGCCAGGCGCGTTTTCGCGCGGGTTCAGTATGGAAGAAGAACAGGCTTTCCGTGAGGTCGATGCGGCACAAAAAGCAAACGTAATGATCTATGGCGCCTTTTCACCCTTTGTAGGCTGCGGCAATAACATTGGCTCATGGTCTGTTGCTGTTGATCTAGCCAAGGGCAAGGATGACGTGGGGGGTTATCTTCAGCCTAAGTCGTTTCAGGTCAAAGAGCTATACGACGAGATCAACCGCACCTTGCGAGGCTTGGAATTTCCTAACTGCTCGGTAGAGGACAAAGTCTGCGTCAGCGGGCTTGATATTCGTGGCGATGACAAATTCCTGCCGGACCTTATGGGTCGTCCCCAGACCCACGTGGAGCCTTCCGCGATTGAAGCGTACGTCACGCATCCGTCCTTCCAGGCGCGGCACTACCAGACGTTTCGTCTAGTCGATTGGAGCGGCGAACTCGTCCTTACTGCCTTTCTGCGCGCTGCCAAAACGGGACATAACCTCTTCATCGAAGCCAGTTATTGCCTGCTGGTTCCGGTCGATGAAAATCATCGCCGGGTCGATTCCATGAATCCCGTCCCGGGTTGGCGCGACTGGCTTCGCTTGCTCTCCGCGTCGGCAATGAAGACCGCGTTTATCTGGCTGGTTTGGCCTTTTTACATGCTGGACCTGATGTTGCATCCGTTACACCATTGGCAGCACGAACGCGAGGTCCGCCGCATGATTCGCGAGAACCCGGCCTTCAACCATGGCGCGAGTACCTCCTTGAGGGAATCGGCCTGTATATCCAATTTCTATCGCCGCTACTTCCAGAAACTCGACAAAGAGATGTACATGAAGACTCTGGAGAGTCAGATCCTGAACTGCGCGGTTGAATTTCTCGACGCGCATAACGTTGACACTTCGGACCTGAAGGAAGCGCAAACGAGGATCATCAACAGCGGCATCATTGTGACTGGGGGAAGTTCGGTTGATGCCAATACCCTGGCGGTCGGGCATGGTTCCACGGCGGTTGGTGAACAGTCGCCTGACAAGGGCGCCATCAAGTTGATACGAGGTCTGACGCGCAGGGTAGCGGCGGGAAAACACTAGCCTAAACGTTCACAGGAATATGGCAAAACTCAATCACAACGATGGCATTATCGTGAATGGTGGAATCATTAATGCTGGCAATCTGGCAGTGGGACCGAAGGCCAAGGCAATTTCTATTGGCGCACGCGAACCGCTCCACTCACCGCCTCCCGAGCCAGTTACGGTCCCCGTGGAACGAACCGATTTGTCCCAGCGCCGCGCCTTGGAGGATCGCGAGTGGGACGCCTTCATCTCCCATGCCAGTGAAGACAAGGGCTTTGTCGCTCCGCTGGCGCAAGGATTGCAGAGCCGCGGACTCAAGATTTGGTATGACGATCTCGCTTTGTCGGTCGGGGATAGCTTGCGGGAGTCCATTGACTCGGGACTCCTTCGGTCACGCTATGGCATCGTCGTTTTCAGTCGTCACTATTTCGCAAAAAATTGGACCCGCCAGGAAGTAAACGGCCTACTCAGTCGAGAAGTGGGAGGGGTGCGGGTCGTTCTTCCAATCTGGTATGGAGTGAGCCGAACGGACGTGGTGCGCTTTTCGCCGATCCTCGCTGATCGCATCGCCGCCCACTCCTCGGATGGCCTGGAAGCCATTGTGGAAAAGCTGGCATGGGCTCTGCGGACCACGCCGGAGCCAGAAAGCCATGCTTGACTCACCAGCTTCCATCCGCAAGCTTCCGTTTCTTCCTATCACCGATGCGCAGAGAATACGATCCATCAGAAACTTTTCCCCAGTACGTGCAATAGCGATGCTTTGCATCACCATCGGCCTAACCACTGGGTCAATCGCTCAGAATGCGGTTCCTGCGAACAAGTCAGAGGAGGAATGTGAGCACGCAGCCACAACCAGCGCGATGCGTGCCTGCGAAAATTTCCATTACAACACCGCACAGCGTGAACTCAACGATGAATATCAGAGTCTGATGCGGCATCTCGACATCTCGCAGAGACGGAAGTTGCAGGCTGCTCAGCGTGCATGGCTTCGGTTCCGCGACACTAACACAGAATTTCAAGCAAGCCTGGCGCAGGGCGGAACATTAGCTCCGCTGATAAAAATCGTGAGTTTGACAGAGATGACCCAAGCAAGAGCCTCCGAACTGAAGAAATCCTCCTTGCCCTAAAGCGTTGGGGCGCTGTTAGGCGAAAGTTGTGGTCTATTTCGGACCCTGATCGGGTTCATTCTTCTGGTTCGTAGTTAAGGAGACGAGTGTGGCGAATTTCGATGTGTTCCTTCCGATGTTGCTGCGCTTTGAGGGCGGCTACGTTGACGATCCCACTGACCCGGGTGGCGAAACCAACAAGGGCGTCACCATGGCAACGTTTCGCCAGTGTTCTCACCAACTGCTAGGTATCGATCCGACTTCGGAGAACTTGCGCGCTCTGACGGACGCCCAGGCCGGCATCATCTATCGCGATCGCTATTGGGACAAGATCAACGGCGACGACTTTCAAATGCAGGAACTGGCCAACATCGTCTGTGACTTTTACGTCAACGCCGGAACTCATGCCACAGTCCTGCTCCAGCGCATTTTGAATGGTTTGGGAGCCCAAGT
>Ga0137359_10001190_pt1 | contig 20618 bp, 21 predicted proteins | sample Mad1_40_16metaG_FD_108281 | JGI IMG/M metagenome (GOLD analysis project Ga0137359, IMG submission 108281) | Vadose zone soil microbial communities from Angelo Coast Range Reserve, California, USA - Mad1_40_16 metaG | ecosystem: Environmental > Terrestrial > Soil > Vadose zone | place: USA... | reverse complement strand
GATTGTAGCGCTCCCGCAGCGCTTCGGTGCCGAGCCCCAGCCGTTCCAGCGCGGCCGGCCTTACATTCGCGATGAAAACATCGGCGGTCGCGAGCAGCCGATGCAGCGCTGCGCGCCCACCCTCCTGCTTGAGGTCGAGCACGAGCGACCGCTTGTTGCGGTGGAAATGCATGAACTTGCCGGAAAGCTCGCCGCTCTTTGATTGGCCGCCAAGGGTGCGCAGCAGGTCGCCGCCGGGTGCTTCCACCTTGATGACATCGGCGCCGCAATCCGCAAGGTAGAGCGTTGCGGTAGGCCCGACCACCACTGAGGTAAGGTCGACGACACGGATGCCGGCGAGCGCCCCCACCCTACTCTCCTCCCCCTGCGGGCGAGCGTAGGGTGGCGCCGGCGAGCGTGACATCGACCCGATAGGCGAGCCCGCCGTCAGGCCCTGACGCCCATAGCGCCGCGGCATCGCCCGCGAGCCGTCCATTGAAGGCGACCCGCTGGCCGACAAACAGCGGGCTGATGGCTCTGGCCGCATAGGCGGCGATCGGGCGCGGCAGGTGGGGACGGGCGGTCTCGATGAGCAGCAGGGCCGTGAGACCGCCGTTCATCACCAGCGCCGGATAACCCTCGACGTCGCGCGCATAGGGCAGGTCGTAGTGGATGCGATGCGCGTTGAAGGTGAGTGCCGAATAGCGAAACACCAGCACCGGGTCGAGTTCGATCGGCGTTGACCACGCCGGCTTGTCGGTCGCGAGCGCGGCCGCCTTCTGCGCCGCAACCGTTCCGGCTTCGACCGCGGCGCGGTAGACGATGTCCTGCTCCTCGGTGAGGGCGAGGCCGGATGGCCCGCTGATTTCGTGCATGACGGTCACGAGCGTGAACGGCCCGGTGCGTCCGCTCTTGGGTTCTGCACGCGTCACCGTCGAGACGCGCGACACCATCTCGCCGATCTTCAGGGGCTTGATGAATTTGGTTCGTCTCCCGGCGAACATCCGCCGCGTGCCGTGCAGCGGCGGCAGGAAATCTCCGGTCTCAAGATGGCCGTCGGGCCCTAGGGCGCTTTCCGGCGCGATAGACCCGAAGAGGATCGCGTACCAGCTTTCCGGCATTTCACTGCCGCGGCGGAAGGTCGTCGGGTCCTGATCGAGGGTCGCGGCAAGCCGCTGCACGGCGCTGAGCGTGATTTCGTCCTCGTCGCGGCGGGTGCGGCCGAGCCAGTCCTTGATTGAGACTGCGTCGTTCAAGAAACATCTCCTTCCGCCATCTCAGACCGGCTGTGAAGCTGAGCCGGATTATAGTTCTCGCCAATCGACATCGCGCAGATGCGCGACAGGTGGGTCAAGGGCAACCCGGTCTCCTCGACCCACGCGTTGAACTGTTCCTGTATTTTTCGCAGGTCCCTCTTCGAACTCGGGCTCTCGGAAATATCAAGGCCGGCATCGCGCAGGCAAGCGACTACATCCATCGACAGGACAAAGCAGTCCTTACCAATAAAGCGCAGAAAGAACTGGCCGGTGTGTCCGCCGAGCCGAGCGCCCTGCTTGGCAAGAACGTCAAGCAAGCTGACCTGATCGGCAGGAGGCCAGGCGGCGACGAATTTGCCAAAACTCCCATGTCGTTTCGCAACGTCGGAAATGAATTGGGCGTTGGCGCGCACCGCCAGGATTTTCTGGGCATTGCGGACGATACGAGAGTCGCTTGCGAGATGCTCCCAGAACTCGTCGGGCTGCGCGAGCAGGCGTTTTGGCTCGAAGCCGAGGAACGCAGCCTCAAAGCCTGGCCACTTTTTCTCGATGACGCTCCATGCGAAGCCGGCCGAAAAAATCCGCTTTGTCATGTCCGACAGCACCCGGTCGTCCTTCATTCGGGCCAGCGCTGCGGCGCTTTTGACCTTCGGCAGGAGGGCGTTGAGTTCGGCGTCGCCGCCCTTTCGCTTGGCGGCGCGTGCGCGGATGGTGGCGAAATGCTTCATTGGGAATCCCAGTATGGGCCTTCATATCACATGCCTTGAAGTCGTCGATCATAAGGCACGGCTGGCCCTACCATGGGGCGGCTTCAGGCCATATCGTGTACTAATTTGATCCAATCTTAAGGAGTTGCCCTTGCGCATCCGATCGCTGCTCTACGTTCCGGTGAGTTCCGAGCGGTTTCTCGCCAAGGCCCACGAGCGCGGCGCCGACGCCCTCATTCTCGACCTCGAAGATGCGGTCGCGCCGGCCCGCAAGGACGCGGCGCGGGAACGGCTTGGCGGTGCGGTCGCGATGACGCGGCGGCGCGGGGCCCTCGTCTTCGTGCGGATCAATTCGGAACCTCACCGCGTCCGGCTCGATGCCGAGGCGGCCTGCCGGGCGGGCGCGGACGGTTTGCTGGTGCCGAAGGCGCGCGACCCGGGCGCGATTGCGGCATTGGCGGATTTCCTGGACGGGATCGAACAGTCCGTCGGCCGTACCCCGATAGCGCTGGTGCCGATGATCGAGGACCCGGGCGCGGTGCTTGATGCCCGGACCATTGCGACCGCGAGCCATCGGGTGTTTGCGCTGATGACCGGTGGCGAAGACCTTGCGACTGCGCTCGGCGCCGAGCCGACACCGGAGGTCCTACGCTTCCCCAAACTGCTGGTGCATCTCGCCGCGAAGGCCGCCGGCGTCCGTTCGTTCGGCCTCTTGCGCACAGTTGCGGATTACAACGATCTTGAAGGGATCGAGAAATCCGCCCATGAGGCGCGGCGCTTCGGCTTCGACGGCGCGAGCTGCGTGCATCCGGCCGTGGTGCCGATCCTCAATCGCGCGTTCTCGCCGACTGAGGCTGAACTCGACCACGCGCGGGCGCTGGTTGCGGCGTTCGATAGGGCGCAGGACGCCGGCGTCGGGGCATTCGAATTCGAGGGCCGCATGGTGGACGAACCGGTGGTGCGGCGCGCCCGTGCGCTGATCGAGAAGGCATGACCTGCGATTAGTGAAAAAACGGCGGTCGGAACCAGGTGAGCATCCGGCCGCAAATGAGCACCCCCACCCACATCGCGAGCGAGACGCCGGCGATGACCTTGACGGGCGTCGGAGCATCCGCGCCGGGCGTGAGCTTCTTCATTTCCGGGAAAGCCGTGGTGCCGTAAAAGAGGAGGATGTTGATCCCGGCGATCACCATGAACAGCGCCTTCAGGCGGCCTGCGTCGTTGTAGAAATACTGGTCTGGATGACCGGAAAAGAACAGGATGCCGGTGAGCACATTCAAAATATAGCCGCCAACTCCCCACGGGACGAGCCGGTGAATGGCATACGGCGGGATGCCCTTGGCGAGGCCGAGCACCCGCAAATCGAACAGGCCCACGGTGCCGAGGAGCAGGGACAGCCCCAAATAATGCAGGATCTCGCAGGTCGGCCACAGCCAAGGTTCATTGACGTACACGAAGTGGTGCAGGGCGGTGCTGCGGACAAACTGTTCCCACGGGGCGATTTCATCCATGACGCAATTCCCCGGTTTAGGTCAGGGCCGGGATTCCGATGAACTCCCATCGGTGCGTATATTCAAGGAGCCGGCCCGCAATGATGAGGCTCACCCAGCCGGCGAGCGAGGCCGCGGCCAGCCACTTGGCGCGCGCCGTTATGGCTTTGTGGCCGGATTCTGCCGGACGCAAAACCTCCTGACCGACGCGATAGACGAGCCAGACGCCGAGCGCGACCAGGGATAGCTTGATGTAGAACACGGGGTTCGTGAGTTGCTTGGTCGGATAGCCGATCACCATCAGCACGCCGGTCACGGCATTGACGGCGAACGCCAGCCACATGAGCGGATAGAATGGTCGCAACGAAGCGAGCGGAATGCCCGGCGCCGCACCCAGGATGCGCAGGTCGATCGCGGAGCTCGCACCGGCGAGGAAGCCCATGCAGATCGTATGCAGGGTGATGATCGTCGGAAAGGCGAGCATGGACTCGCCGCGAATCCAGGCGCTGAGATCGCTGCCTTCGACAAACGCCAGGAACGCATCCATAGGTTATCCTTAAAATGACCAAACATGCCCGGGGCTCGTAGCCCGGATGGAGCGAAGCGTAATCCGGGGCCAGCTTGGCCGTGGGGATAATTCGGCGACGATCGAAAGTGCGGCGCGGTCGTCCCCGGATTACGCTTCGCTCCATCCGGGCTACAAGCCTCACGCCGTCGCGGGTGCCCGGTACAACGCTTCCTCCATCTGCGAGGCGACGCCTTCCTGTCGCAAGGTCTCCTCGTATTCCTTGCGCAGAAACGAATCCTCCAGCCAATACGGAATGGCGGTGCCGCCTTCGGTCACGTCGATTGCGCCTTCGTCGGTGTCCTTCTCGCCCGGAACGCCGGCCTTGTCCTTGCGATGATTGTTGGGGCCGTACCAGCCGATCAGGCGCAGCGGATCGCGGCCGATGCCGAAGTGAGCATGGAACCAGTCCCCTCCGTACGGCGCCGCGGTGACGAGGCCGACGGGCTCATAGTCCTGGCGGAAAACTTCCTTTTCCTTGCCGTCGCGCCACGGTGTCATGCCGATCGATCGCGGCCAAGTGTAGGTGTAGCCCTTGCCTTTGATGCAAACCAGAACCGCTGCCGAAGCGTGGGCGTGGGCCTTGGAGTAGCGGCCGGTTACATGTTCGCCGACGAAGCCGTAGAACACGTTGCCGGCGAGGTCTGGCTCCACCCGCTTGTAGCCGGGCGAACGGCGGTTATCGAGATAGAGCTCGGCATTGAAGATATCCGGAATGAGGTTGGTTCGCCGTGACGCCAGCCCGCGCAGCCGGTCCGGAACGATGTCATCCTTGGGCTTGAAGAAGTCCGCGCTGCCGTCGAACCGCGACGGGAACGTGACGGGACAATTGAAGATCCAGTCGCGATCGCGAAAGATGTTCATCACGTTCGGCGCCGTGGACGCCACCAGGATGAGCGCCGGGCTCGACGCCGCGTTGATGATCCGGTGCCAGCAGTTGAGCGGGATCGAGAACATGGAGCCGCGTCCCCACTCGAAGGTATGCGGCTTCTTCTGGTCATCGGTCCACACCTCGGTGGTGCCGCGGCCCTCCACCACCACCATGATCTCCTCATACATGTGGCGCTCGGGATTGAGCGCGCCGGCGCCCGGCACCTCGACGACGTAGCAGCCCCATTTGCCCTCGGTGCCGTAGAGCTGAATGAAGGCGCCGTTGCCGCCCAAGCGGTTCCAGCGCTTGAGCGCCATGTCCTGCACGCGCCGCACGCCGATGCCGCGGAAAATCGGAATGCCCTGCGCCTCCATGTAGTCGTCGTAGGGCGTGTTGGGCCGCTTCCAGGCGCCATAGCCGGCGTTCTTGGTGCCTTCCGGTTCGTGCCAATGATCGCTGGTGACGTCGTGCATCGGGCTTCCCCTCGGCAATTTTTTTGCGTTCGGGACATTGTCGGCGCATCGCTCGTTCTGCGCAAGCGCCCTAATCAGGTATCAGTAATCAGGTATCAGTAATCAAGGGTCAGGCCGCCAACCTTCTCACGTCTGATACCTGATTACCGATCCCTGATCGCCCAGCGCACGGCGTTGTGCAGCAGCGTCTGGAACCGCGCATCCCGCCACACCCCCTCCTCATGGCCAAGGGCGGTGTAGAACACGCGTCCGTTGCCGTCGGCGCGGGTCCAGGCCAGCGGCCAGCCATAAGGATGCCGGTGGACGAGGTCGCGGGTGAGATCGACCGAGGCCGGGTCGAGACGCAGCAATACGTGCGAGCCGCCGACATCGAAATCGCGAATTTGATAGATCTCGTCAGAGAGCGCGATCGACGGGCCGATGAATGCGACCAGCGGATCGGACCGGTCCGCAACGTCGATGCGCACGGCCTGGTGCCACGGATGCTGATCGAAATAGCCTCCGATGAGCTTGCCGTATTCCGGCCACTGATAGAAAGTGTCGGTCGCCGAATGAACGCCCAAAAAGCCGCCGCCGCCGCGGACGAAATCGAGCAGAGCTTGTCTCTGGGAGTCGTTCATCGGCAATTCGCCGGTGGTGAAGAACATCACTGCGCCGTAGCGGCGCAAGTTTTCTGCCGTGAAAACTGAAACATCCTCGGACGTCGTCACCTCGAACCGGGGCGACATTTCGCCGATTTGTCTCAATATCTCCCGGGATGCCGGGATGACCTCATGCCGGTAACCGGCCGAGTGCGTGAAGTAGAGAATGCGGGCGGGGCGGTCCTGGGCGCGGGTCGGAGCATAAGCCAGGGGAAGCAAAGCCGCGAACGCTGCGATCAGCGCGACCAGTCGCGTGAACTTCCCAAACAACAAGGCCCGCATGGCCGAACCTCACGCTTGAAACATTTTCCCAGGCTGATCCTACCAGCAAGAGGGGTGACCCCTGCCGGAGGAATGGCGCACCGCGACGATGCGCCATCCCGATTTGCGCATTTTCAGTCCTGGGGCTGTGCGCTCACTGCGCCGCAAAGCAATAGAACAGGCCGTTGCCGCCGGTGGCGATCAGGTCGGGCTGGCTGCAGCTGCGCGACATGTGGGCTGCGTTCCAGGACTCCAGGTTTGCCGGAGTTTTGGGCGTGCGGTCGATGTGGCCCAGCATGGTCGAACCGAACGTGCTGCTCGACCAGTTGTTGCAGGTGAGGTTCAGGTTCGCCGGGAACGCGCGGCCGTCGGCTTGGGAACCCGTCATGGCGTCGTGCCAGTTCGGCTGCATGCCGACGCCCGCGATCATGTTGCCGCGTTCCGTGAGCGCGGTCTGCTGGTTGAGATTGTTGCTGGCGCTGTGCAGGTCGTCGACATCCTTGGCGATGACGGTGCCCTTGGAGTTCTGCCAAGGTCCCTTGCCGATGCGGTCGCGGGCATTGACGGGACCGCCCTGGGCCAACGCGGTGCTGCTCAAATAGGCGTGCCAGGTCTTGCCGCCGGCGCCGATCGTGGTGGCCAGTGTCTGGCAGTGTGCATCCGCGCCGGCGAGGCCGCCGAGATCGCCGCCCTTGCCGGGGCCGGCGCTGGTGACGAAAAACGTCGTGTTGGGCGCTTGCGGTATCTGCTGGGCGCTGGCGGTCGCCCCGAGCGCCACAAACGCGGTGGCGGCCAGAATGGATACATACAACTTGGTTCTCATGGGGTCTCCTCCCGTTTTGATGCAGGCCGTTTTGACGATGCAGGTTTCGATCAATTCCTTCCCCTACCGTCCCGAACACAATACCGCGTCGCGGACAAGTTTGGCTATAGGTTCACTGGCAAAGCAGCTTTCAGAGCGTGGGGCCCATTGCTCGCGCAAGCTTACATCCGTCGCTCAATCTGAGGCGCCCGGCTCTGCTAGCCGCCCGCGCCGTCTTGAAGACGAGCGAAGCCGGACACGTCGGAACATCAAGCCCATGTCGTATTCATAGCGAGCGCACGGATTCATCGGGTCGTTCCCGGCGAATGAAGACACTCTTGAGATTTCCCGACAGGACACCGAGGCCTGAATTGGAGGGCGAGGTTTGCCGCGCCAGCGAGCGAAGAACGTTGACACCGTACCCGGATTTCGGCAAGGCAACCCCCAGCCCTTGCGGGCACTCCAAGCGGGCGAGGCATCAGGGGACTAAGGCCTCACCGCCACTACGCTATCGCTCGGCTCAGTCAGCACTGCAGCGAAGATGAGGCGATCTCTGCCGAGCATACGTCCGGGCGAATGGAAGCAGACGGGGCCATTGCGTCGCGTCCGCTGATGTTTGGAGGCAGAAATGGCGACAATCGTGACGATCGCTAAGTGGATCTCGTTGGGGGCTTTGATCTTGGTTGCCTCATTTGCCGTCGGGGGACTCTATCAAAGCGTGGCCGTTTCCAATGGCAATTCGGCCGGCGACATTTATTTGTTCAATCGTTTCACGGGTGCGTTTTACGTGTGCCGCAACAGAAATTGCCAGCCGGGTAAGTTTTCACCGTGAGCGGCCTTACAAAAGCAACGTGTAACTGTAACAGAGGCAAAACGCGTGGCGGTCCCCACACGGTCATGGCCGGGCAGCAGCCGTCGAAGACGGGCGTAAACGCCCTTATGTCCCGGTCATCCCGATAGTCTGGCATTGTGCCATCCCCCACCCTACCCTCCCCCGCAAGCGGGGGAGGGTAGGGTGGGGGCCGGGACAAGCCCGGCGATGACGCCATGAGTTTTGCTCCTGTTACGGCAACAGGCGGGTCGATGCGATTGCGGCTCGAATGACATTTTGTAAAAAAGGATGCGACCACGGGCCTTGCTTGTGCCGCTTGCTCTAAGGTCTGCCCAGACACCATATAATGTGCGAGCACCAGGATCTCGAAATAAGGAGCCGGGGATGACGACCGCCGAGCCAAAGACCGCAAAGGCTGCTGTCCGGGAGGCGCGCGCCTCGTTTCGCTGGGACGACCCCTTGCGATTCGATGATCAACTGACCGAGGACGAGCGGCTGATCCGCGACACCGCGCGCGCATATGCGCAGGACAAATTGCTGCCGCGGGTTATTGAAGCCTACATGGAGGAGAAGACCGACCGCGCGATCTTCGTCGAGATGGGCGCGTTGGGGCTTTTGGGCGTCACCCTCCCGCAAGCCTATGGGGGCGCGGAGGCCGGCTACGTTTCCTACGGGCTGGTGGCGCGCGAGATCGAGCGGGTGGATTCCGGTTTCCGCTCCATGATGAGCGTGCAGTCTTCGCTCACGATGTATCCGATCTATGCGTACGGGGATGAGACCCAGCGCAAGAGATATCTGCCCAAGCTCGCAACCGGCGAATGGGTCGGCTGTTTCGGATTGACTGAGCCCGATGCGGGTTCTGATCCGGCGGGCATGAAGACGCGCGCCGAAAAAGTTCCCGACGGCTACCGGCTGACCGGCACGAAGACGTGGATTTCCAATGCGCCGCTCGCCGACGTTTTTGTGATCTGGGCGAAATCGGCCGCGCACGGCGGCGAGATCCGGGGCTTCGTTCTGGAAAAGGGCATGAACGGCCTGTCAGCCCCGAAGATCGGCGGCAAGCTGTCGCTGCGCGCCTCGACCACCGGCGAAATCGTGATGGACGGCGTGGTCGTCCCGGAGTCGAGCCTTTTGCCCAATGTATCGGGCCTGAAGGGCCCGTTCGGGTGCCTCACGCGGGCGCGGTACGGCATCGCCATGGGGGTCATGGGCGCAGCGGAAGACTGCTGGCACCGGGCGCGGCAGTACACACTCGATCGCAAGCAGTTCGGCCGGCCACTCGCCGCAACGCAGCTCGTGCAGAAGAAGCTTGCCGACATGCAGACCGAAATCGCCCTCGGCCTGCAGGCAGCGCTCCAGGTCGGCCGCCTGTTCGATCACGGCGCGGCGACGCCCGAGATGGTGTCGCTCGTCAAGCGCAACAATTCCGGCAAGGCGCTCGATATCGCCCGCATGGCGCGTGACATGCACGGCGGCAACGGCATCCAGATCGAGTATCACGTGATGCGGCACCTGACGAACCTGGAGACCGTAAATACCTACGAGGGGACGCACGATATTCACGCGCTGATCCTGGGCCGCGCGCAGACGGGGCTGCAGGCGTTTGCGTGAAGGCAATATCCTACTTCGATGAAACCCGCCGACCGCTGCGTGCGGTACGTCGGCTTATTTCAGGGCTTCGTTAATCAGGTTCGCGAGACGGGCTCCGGCTAGCGCGGCCTGGTGGCGAGCGACGTTCCTCGCGTTTGTCTCGTATTGACGATCTAGCATGTAGGGCTGCGTGCCGGACCTCACCGGCTCCGCATAGGCGAACTCTTCGGCGAGTTTCTCGCTCTCCCTGAACCAGTCGTCGGGATCGGTCTCCATGGCTAGCGCAGGGTCGGGGTCGGGAAGCTTGGTGTCCTTGCCGATCAGGGCGTCCTGAATTGCGCCTTCCGGCGTCGCATAGCTTCCCAGAAGGCGATCCCAATAGGCGTGGAGCTTGATCGTTTCACCGGTCGCAGGAATGACCTGCTCCTCGTTTCCACCCCGGTCGCCGTGCGGAAGATTGCGCGAAAATCGGGCGGTCGCGTGCAAGGGCTGGTGCGCATCGCCGACAAGGTGAAGCAGCCAAACCAGATCGTAGGACCGGACGTTGTCGGGGAGCCCTGATGAGGGCGCGAGCCCGGACGTCAGCACCTTAATTTGCGTCAACGCATTGACGGGACCCGCATCCTCAGTAGGCGTTCCGTCGGTCGAAAAGCCGATATCCTTAAAGTGCCAGTACTGGTGCATGAAGTTGTCGTAGTAGCCGATATTCCGCCCCGCATCCGGCCCGGTCGGCTTGTCGTCGGTATATTCCAGGCCCGGATTCTTAATGTCATCGGCCCAAACAGCGGAGCGCGCGAAGGCATATTGGGCGGCTTTTCTCGGCGGATGGCCGGCAACCCAGCTCGCATATTCCGGGTTAAGCTTGATCAAAAAATCGACCCTTTCGCGAACCGCCGGCGTCAGCCGGTCATAGGCCACTGCGGCTATCTGCATGTGGCCTTCGTCCCACCAAGCCGACGCCCCAGCCGGCAAGAGACTTGCGCAACAAAGAATCCCGAACAAGAGCCCCTTTCGCATCGTCGTCTCCCCTCTTTGTGTGATCATTGGTCGGTTTTCGGCTGCGAGCGTGAATGTAATGTGAAGGTTGTGCATTGTCGCGCCAACACCTGTGGCCGTTATTACGTTATGCAGCCAACTGCCGGCTTTGCGGTAACCTTATGAGATTTTGACTAGTTCCGTATGAGTCGCAGCATGGACGCTTGCCCGGCTGAATACACTCGCCTTGGACCCGCTTCGGAAGCTAAGATTGCGCACCACGGGAGGAACACCATGAAAAAACGCATCGGCTTCATCCGCAGCACTCTGCTCGCCGCCACCATGCTGGCATCGCCGGCATTCGCCGCCGACGTGACGCCGGATCGGCTTCTCAATCCCGACAAGGAGCCACAGAACTGGCTGATGAATCACCGCACCTATGATGGCCAGCGCTTTTCGCCGCTCGCCCGCATCAACCGTGACAATGTCAAGAACCTCAAATTCGCTTATGCAGTGCCGCTTGCGGGCACGAACGGGAAGGAATTCATCGAGGCAACGCCGCTTGCCGAGGACGGCTTCCTCTACATCACGGATTCCTGGGGCGTGCTCTATAAGATCGACGCTACCGCAGGAGATGTCGGGCGCATCGTGTGGCGCATGGACCCCAAGCAGGACCGGCAGGTCGCCAATCGCGGCGCGGCGTTGTGGGGCAATCTCGTCATTTCGCCTGCGAGTGGCCCGGCACGCATCATTGCCACCGACAAGAGCACCGGCAAGGTCGCATGGGAAACGAACGTCTCCGATGCCGAGCGGATCACCATCACGGGGGCGCCGCTTCCCATCAAGGACAAGATCGTGTTCGGCGCCTCCGGCGGCGACGGCGGCGCTCGCGATTGGGTGGCGGCGCTGGATGCGGCCACCGGGAAGCTCCTGTGGCGCAAATACACCATTCCGGCACCGGGCGAACCCGGCAGCGAGACGTGGAAGGATAAGAACAACGCCTGGCAGACTGGCGGCGGCGCCGTGTGGGTGACCGGCAGCTACGATCCCGACACCAACCAGACGCTTTGGGGCGTCGGCAACCCGGTGCCGATGATGGATGCGAGGTTGCGCCCAGGCGATAATTTGTTCACCAACAGCGTGGTTTCCTGGGACCCCGACAGCGGCAAGATGAACTGGTATTTCCAGTATACGCCGGGCGACATGTGGGATTTCGACGAAGTCGGCACCCACATCCTGATCGATCGTACCGTCAACGGGCAGCCACGCAAGCTCGTCACTCATTCGGCACGCAACGGCTTCGTGTACACGATGGAGCGCAACAACGGCGCGATGGTCGGCGCCAAGCCCTACATCGACGTCAACTGGACCAAAGGCATCGATCAGAAGACCGGTAAGCCGCTCGATTACGATCCCAACAAGGACGTACAGAGCTATTCGGGCCTAGCCAATCCGACCTCGGATATGCCGATCAAGAAGGTGTGCCCTACGCGCATCGGCGGCAACAATTACTTCCCGTCATCCTACAGCCCGAAGACCCAGCTTCTCTACATTCCGGCGGTGACGGCTTGCGAACTCGTGACCAACGACAAGACCATCGGGGCAAAACGGGAGGAGGGTTGGTTCGTGCGCAGCGGCGGCGGCTATAAGGTGGACGGCCGCTATGAGAGCAACCTGACGGCGGTCGATCCCGTCACCCTCGAGATCAAGAAGAACGTGCACCTGCCGTACCCGAACTACTCGGGCGCGCTCGCCACCGCTGGCGGGCTGGTGTTCCTTGCCCTTATGGACGGCACCGTCGCGGCCTTCGACGACACCTCCCTCAACCAGCTGTGGAGGATCAATGTCGGCGCCGGGTTCGGAGCGCCGCCGATGACATTCGAGGTCAACGGCAAGCAATATATCGCGATCGCGTCCGGGCCGAGCGCCACCTCCCGCACGAAGCTCCTGGCCACGCCGGAGCTCAATGACCAGCGTAGCGCTACCGTGCTGTACGTGTTCGGCTTGTGAGCGGAGTGTGCGGTCTTTCTGCTCCCTCTCCCCGCTTGCGGGGAGAGGTAAAGCTGCCCGGCTCCCGCTTAACTTAGCGCTTATATGAGGGGGCCCCCTCAGCGCGGCAAGCTTCGCGATTGCACGGCGCCGTGAAGCGCGCTGTTGGGCGGTAGGGGTCATTGCAAGCTTTTCCCCACAATCCCGTGTACAACCAAGGCAAGTTAAGGTTTTTGGCGCCATAGTTCTGCCGTATTGCACTCTCTACCGTAGTAATTGTAGTACATTTGATTCGTTTAATGCGCGCTGGGTACGCTGATCGGCTGGGATTATTGAATCACGATCGCGGGATGCGCTTGTGTAGGACTGCCCTCAATCGCGATGCTGTGCGATATTAGCCGCAGTCAAAACGACGGAGTGGAAAGAAATGAGTAACGTCGATTGGCAGAATGGAGCGACCGATCGTGGCCGGACGTCGTTGCCGGATTCCTACAAACCCAAGGCCTTGCGCCTCGCCCCCACCGACGACGCAGCGTCTGCGGAGATCGATCCGCCGATCGTCGATTTGCGCAAGCTTGAGGAAGAGCTCGGCCGCCGTCGCCTCGACGAAATCGCAGACGTGGTGCGCGCCCTCACCTATGGGGAAATGATGGAGCTCGCTGCCTCCATGTGGAACGTCAGGCCGGATGGCGGGAACCTCACGGAACACAACTTACCGGCCGTGCTCTATCGCTGGTCGACGTCACGCCAATCCTGAGAAACCGAGATTCGGTCCGCAGCGGTTGCCGACCGGCGGAGGCCGGAGCGACGGGGCGGTTCGGGCGGCAGCCGATCAGAGGTGGCCCAGGACGCCGGTGCGGTTGGACGATCTGGCGACGCGATCAGTTCAGCGCCTTGGAACAGCGCCGTAACGAGCGCACAAGAACGTTATCGATCGCGCCCGGAAAATGGCGGGCAATGCTATCGATAAATCCATACTCCAGGCCGCCGGCGCGCCGGTCGTTTTCTCGCAATTTGATTGCGATGAATACCAGGACGCACTCAATAAAAACTTGCTGGCCGGTGGCCCGCACATGCCAGAGGGCCTCGTCGGCATAGCGCTGACCTTGCAAATAGTCCGCCTCGCAGCTGCCGCAGGGCTCGACGGCCCAGAAATCGATCCAGGTAACGACAGATGGATTATCGTCCTGACAAGCGAAGGCACAAAAGGTCGGAAGCTCGTGAAGGCGATCGATGATGAGCATGTCGGCCGTTTCAGTGGCCATGGCTGATGACCTCTGTGGGCGAGGTTCATCCCGCCACGCATCGCTACAAAAATGAGGGGGACGATGGCCCGCCGGTCGCATCGGGCCAAGGACAAGATTAGCGCCGGACCATACGCCACACGTCCGAAGCAACATCCTACGATGCGATCGTTACGAATTCGTTGCGGGCCCCTGCTGGCAAGCGGGGAGAGGTCAAGCGGGAGAGGTAAAGAAGGGGGGGTGAAGGCTACGTGATCACTCCTGGCGAACTTGCCGCCTTCGGGAATCCAGGCTAGGAGGATAACCTATGATCGCCGTCATCTTCGAGGCTTGGCCGACCGACGGCCGCAAAGCCGACTACTTGGATCACGCCGCGCGCCTGCGCGTTGAGTTGGAGCATGTGGACGGATTTATCTCGGTTGAACGGTTCCAGAGTCTTGTTGACCCCGATAAGCTGCTTTCAGTGTCCTTCTGGCGCGACGAGGCTGCCGCCGCGCAGTGGCGCCGCCACGCCGCCCATCGCGCAACGCAGTCGGCAGGCCGCAGTGGAATCTTCCGCGACTATCGCCTGCGTGTTGCCGCTGTCGTCCGCGACTATGGAATGACACGGGGCCGCGAGCAGGCGCCCGAGGATAGCCAGATCACGCATGATGCGGTAATGTGAAGTGCGGTATTGGGGCGGGCGGCGGAATCTCAGTGGCTACGTGGATACCTTCGGCGGGCTGGATTCGGCCGCCACCCGTTGGAGCCGAGACACGCCACGCCGGCGACGGAGTCCGACAGGGCCGGTTGATAACAAAGTCGAAAGTGAGAGAGTCAATCGTAACAGCGACAGGTGTGACTAAATTGCAACCTTTATCCTTTTTTTGAGTGCTACATTATGGTTCGCCTGCGGAGGATACCGATGAGAAGGCTGGGGATTGCATTAATTGCGATCGCTTCGCTGACCAACCCGGTCGCCGCGGCGGACCTTCCCGTGAAGGCGCCCCCGACGGTGGTCTTGCCGTTCACCTGGACCGGGCCCTATGCGGGCGCGTTCGGAGGCTATGGCTGGTCGACATCGGGAGGTCTTGACGCCAAGGGCGGCTTTGGCGGCGGCCAGATCGGGTACAATATCCAGACCGGCACCCTTGTCCTCGGCATTGAAGGCGACATCGCCGGCGGCGACATCTCGCAGACTGTCAATGCTGTCAATGTGTTCGGGATGCCGTTTACGACGGCGTTTACGAATGACGCGCTGGCCTCGCTGCGCGGCCGTGCCGGCCTCGCCTACAATACCTGGCTGTTCTATGGTACGGCCGGCGGCGGATGGGGGCACAACAAGATTTCCGGGAACCTCGGCGGCATTCCGTTCTCAAGCGAGGGCTGGCTATCCGGATGGAGCGCCGGCGCCGGCGTCGAGTGGTCCTTCGCGCCGAATTGGAGCACAAAATTCGAGTATCTGCATTATGGGCTTGGCGCCCCGAACTCCTTCGGCACCGTGCCGTCGGGCAAAGTCGATATTGACACCCTCAAAATCGGCATCAATTATCTGTTTCGCTAATCGCTCCCTTCTCCCCGCGCGTCGGAAGGTGGGGTCACCGAAAAAGGGCGCCCTTGGGTCGCCCTTTTGCTTTGCGACCTCTGAGCCCGCGTGGCGAGGTTTTATTGAGATGGCGGTTTTCCCGTCCGCACGATATTCTCGTATAAGAGGGTTGGTCTAACCCTAGGGTAGGCGCGATCCTTGATGCACGGGGTCGCTCCCCAATGTGCGATCAAGTAGCCCGCCCATTGTTAGACCGAGGGGCCGGGGGTCGCTCCCCCGGCTTCCTTCAAGTTGCCGAAAAAGCACCGTTCAAAACTATTCAACGAGCTGGAAGGAGGACGGCAATGGCACTCTCGCCACGGCGCGAATTCTTCGCCAAACTCGCTCTCCTCGGCGGATTTGCTGCGCTCAGCTCCGCCACCCGCCCCAAAGCCCAGATCGCGAGCACTGTCACCTTCGAGGACATCACTTGCGAAAACGGAATGCCGGCGGTCCTGGCATATCCGGCGGGCGGTGGAAGCTTCCCGACCGTGATCCTGATGCACGAGCGCTATGGTCTCGTGCAGCACACGCGTGACCAGGCGATGCGCTGCGCGCGCGACGGATATGCCGTGCTGGCGCCTAATTTCTTTTTCCGGCATCCCGATCAACCTGCTCTCAATGCCGGCAAATCGCGATACGACCTGACCGACCCTGAGTCTGTAGAATTGATCAAGGTCGCTCTCGCGACCCTGACGAAGCACGCGGCTGCGGACCTGAGCAAAATCGTTGTTGCCGGATACTGCCAGACCGGGCGGCACCCGCTCGTATTCGCTTCAGAGGTGCCGATCAGCGCTGCGGTGGTGTGGTACGGCGCCGCCTCCAAGCGCGAATGGGAGGTGAACAAGCTGCAGCCAAGGCCGCTCGAAGCGGTGATTGCAGCGCTTCCCTGCCCAGTCTTTGCGGCCTTCGGCGAGGCCGACCACATCATCTCGCTCGAGGACGTGCAACGTTTTCGCAACCGCCTCGAAGCCAACCATAAAAGCTACGACATTCATGTCTACGAGGGCGCCCCCCACGGTTGGCTGAACGACACCATGCCGGGCCGTTACCGCAAGCCGCAGGCCGATGCCGGCTGGGCCGCGCAGCAGCGCTTCCTGGCTAAGGTCTTTACCGGCGGCTATGACCCCAAGCGCGTAAGCTGGCGCTTCGAGAGCGAAAGCGGGATCGACTACGATTTCACCAAGAACGTGCGAATGGAATAATGGGGACCGCTCACATCAACTTGGCGTCTAGTGTGATTTCGGCGTTGAGGAGCTTGGAGACCGGGCAGTTCTTCTCGGCTTCCCCCGCCATTCGGGCGAACGTGGCTTCGTCCAGGTTCGGCACGGTGGCGCGCAGCGTCAAAGCCGAGCGGGTGATGCGAAAGCCCTGGCCTTCCGGGTCCAGAGTGACGGCGGCCTCGGTGCGAAGCTCCGTCGGCGTATAGCCGCCTCCCTGCAGCTGAAAGGCGAGCGCCATGGTGAAGCATCCGGCGTGTGCGGCGGCGATAAGCTCCTCGGGGTTCGTGCCCTTCTCGTTCTCGAAGCGAGTCTTGAAGGAATAGGGAGTCTCCGCGAGCACACCGGAATCGGTCGAGAGGTGGCCGTTTCCGGCGCGGCCCGTGCCGCGCCACACAGCTTTCGCTTTGCGGATCATGAAAAGCCTCCTCTTGTAAAACGCGCTGGCAGCTCGCCGGCCGCTCCCTCGGGGCTCAGAATAGCATGCGCCATGCGCCGGCGAAGCGCGCGGGTCCGCGATGCTGCATGTCCTCCTGCCAGAAGTCAGCCAACCGGGCCGTCCAACCCGCAACGACGTGATGCCTCACACGGTTCCCATGCCGGTGCCACGCGCGAGGTGACGCCACACGCCCCCACCCTACCCTCCCCCGCTTGCGGGGGAGGGTAGGGTGGGGGGGTGGAACGCGCCTGCAAACGAACAGGTTGTCCCCAGACACGACGGCTCTCGGGCGAGGCAAAGAGGGCCACCGCCACGACGAAATATCGCGAAGCGATAACGAGCCAGGTGGAAGGCAAGACCGATAACGATGCGCGAGGAGGCGCAGATGCCACAAACGGTAGCAAGCATCCTGGTTGGCGTGCTTGAACAGGTCGGGGTCAAGCACAGCTTCGCGGTGGCAAAGATCAGGGAAGCCCTGCTCGCAGTGACAGGGCCGTGACTGCGCCGCCGCGACTCGCCGCCCAGGAGCGCCTCGTCGCATCGGCGGGCTTACGCCGCGCGAGCCTGCCGACAACTGACGCAACGGATGCTTTGCTTGCGTCATGGGGCGCCAACAAGCAGCCCATCGGAATCGTCTTTGAGTTGCACACCTGACAGGCGTCGGGCGCGCATGATGCGCAGCATATAGGCAAGCTTAAAGGCGGCATCGCCGTAGCCGAAGCCTTCAGGCCGGATGTTGGAGACGCAGTTGCGGTCCGCATCGGTGGTGCGCAAGCTGGGCTGCCACGTCAGGTATGCGCCCATGCTGTCGGGCGCCGTCAGGCCGGGACGCTCGCCGATAAGAACCACCACGCAGTCTGCACGGAGCGCGGTCGCAATTTCGTCGCCGATCGCGACCCGTCCGTGGCGGACGATCACTAACGGCGCGGTCCGCCAGCCTTCGCCTCGCAGCCGCCGCAACACCTCGGCCAGGACGGGCTTTGCATGTATTTGCACGGCGCGTGCCGACAGCCCGTCCGCGACGACGAACACAACGTCAAAGCCGCTCCCATGCGGCGCCAGCGTGGCCTGCGCACCAGGCGCGAGGCGGCGGCCCAGGTCAGGACGCATCAGATAGCGCTGCCTGTCTTCGGCCGCACTGGCAACCGTAAGCACCGGGAGTCCCAGCGCTGCTATGTCGGCGATCAGTCGCGCCTCGTCGAGCGGCTCGCGAACCGCATCGCGCGCGCGGGCGTGCGCGAGCTTGAAATCGAGTAACGGTCTCGTCGCAAGGGACGCGCCGGTCCGCTTGAGGCCGATGCGCGCCCCGGTTAGGCTGCGCAGATAGGCCCACAATGTATCGTCTTCTGCCCTGTCCCTGTCCTCACCCGCTTGCGGGCGAGAGTTGGGAGGGGGTGAGCGATCGGTCGGAACAGCGGCGTGGCGATCATCCGTCATGAGGCTAAGCCGGGAGCAACGCGCGAAACCGGTTCGGCACGCCGTCTGGGCGGATACGGCCGGCAGCATCTATCAAGCCCTGCCTCCTGAGCCACGCATCGAATTCCGGCGCCGGACGGCGGCCGAACAAGTCGCGCATAGCCAGCGCATCATGGAACGAAGTGCTCTGATAGCCCAGCATAACATCGTCGGCGCCGGGTACTCCCATCACGAAATTGACGCCGGCCGCCACCAGCAACGTCAGCAGTGCGTCCGCGTCATCCTGATCGGCCTCGGCGTGGTTGGTGTAGCAGACATCGACGCCCATCGGCACGCCCATGAGCTTGCCGCAGAAATGATCCTCCAATCCGGCGCGCGTGATCTCTTTGCCGTCGAACAGATATTCCGGCCCGATAAAGCCGACGACCGTGTTGACCAGCAGCGGCTTGAAGTGGCGCGCAACCGCGTAGGCCCGTGCTTCGATGGTCTGCTGGTCGACGCCGTGATGGGCATTGGCGGAGAGCGCGCTACCTTGTCCGGTCTCGAAATACATCACGTTGTCGCCGATCGTACCGCGGCGAAGCGACAGAGCGGATTCGCGGGCTTCGGCTAAAAGCGCGAGATCGATCCCGAAGCTCCTGTTGGCGGCCTCGGTCCCGGCGATCGATTGGAAGACGAGATCGACAGGTGCACCCGCTCGGATCAGTTCAAGCGTGGTGGTGACGTGCACCAGCACGCAGCCTTGCGTCGGAATATCGAGCCTGGTTCTGATCTCGTCGAGCATTGCTAGCAGCTTGTGCGCCCGGTCGACGCTGTCGGTCGCCGGGTTGATGCCGATCACGGCGTCGCCAGAGCCCAGCAGCAGGCCATCAAGAATGCTCGCCGCGATCCCGCGGACGTCGTCGGTTGGATGATTGGGCTGCAATCTTACCGACAGGTGGCCGGGCAGACCCACCGTATTGCGGAACCGCGTCACCACCGCGCATTTTGCCGCCATTACCATCAGGTCCTGCAAGCGGCTGATCTTGCTGACCGCAGCCGCCATCTCCGGTGTGACACCCGGCGCCAATGCGCAGAGCGCGGCCGGCGTTGCTTCATCCGACAACAGCCAATCGCGAAATCCGCCGACGGTCAGATGAGCGATTGGGGCGAAAGCCTTGCGGTCATGGGTGTCGATGATGAGGCGAGTGACCTCGTCGGTCTCGTAAGGAACGACAGGCTCGTGAAGGAACGCGGCGAGGGGCAGCTCCGCGAGAGCATATTGCGCCGCGACCTGTTCTTCGCCGGTCTCAGCCGCAACGCCGGCCAATTGGTCGCCACTGCGCGTCGGCGAGGCCTTGGCCAGGAGTGTCTTGAGATCGCTGAACGCATAACGGCGATTTCCGATCGTCGCGCTGTGCATGATTGCCCCTGGAAGGGTGGATGCGCCGCATCCGGGCGCGAGATCCGCCCGGACGCGACTTGTGATGCTTCAAGACAGCGAGCAGACCAGTGCGGGTCGCGAAGGTACCGACCGCATCCGTGCGCATCGGCAACCAGCATTTGCCGGTTCGGCATCGTCGCACTCGCTGGTGGCTCGCTCCTGACGACGCTTCGATGTGTTGCTCGGATACCACGGAATTGTGGACGATCGCGCAGACCACGATCAAAATCCTTTCATTTCAACTTTTGATGTATTATACTACGTAACTGCTCGCATTGAGAGAGCGGGCCGTCGGCAGTGCAGCGAACACTATCGCGACCCCCAACCACCACTGAAATCACAGGCAAAATATCGATGCTGCCTCGGCCCTCTGTATCGGCCGACAGTATCGCCACTCATTGAAGGACATGCAAATGACATTCTCGGAAGCCGATAGGCTGATGCCGACGACACCCAACGCCCGCCCCTCCCTCAAATCGCTCGGCATTAGGCGCAAGACGGGCAAAGGCATCTACCAGACTAACCCACGGCCCAATCAATCCGTAGCGATCAAGCGATGCTGGGCTGATCCTGCCTTCCGGGCCAAGCGTGCCGAGGGACAGCGTCAACACTTCATCGACCGTGCCGCCAACCCCGCCAAGTATTCTCGCGTGGGGATACCCAACGGTATGCGTAAGGCTGAGGCCATGGCCATGTGGGAGAGTGCCGCTGCCCTGGCCGACGAAGCGATGAAGCGAATGCAGGAACAAGGCGTCCTGCCGACGACCCCAGACGGCGCTATCACGGATGAAGCCCTCGCTAACGCAGCGATACGCGAGGCGTTGAAGATGGCGCTTGGCCCTTCAACCCTCAGCGACAAGCTTGATGCTGCGCGGTTGGTG
>Ga0137359_10001185_pt1 | contig 20643 bp, 16 predicted proteins | sample Mad1_40_16metaG_FD_108281 | JGI IMG/M metagenome (GOLD analysis project Ga0137359, IMG submission 108281) | Vadose zone soil microbial communities from Angelo Coast Range Reserve, California, USA - Mad1_40_16 metaG | ecosystem: Environmental > Terrestrial > Soil > Vadose zone | place: USA... | reverse complement strand
TGGCGCCAGAGGTCCGGTGAACTCAAGCGTTCGGGTAAAGTCGAGTTGCGGGCGTCCGGCGAACGGAAAGGATTTTCGGTGCGCCCGGAGATATTCAATCTGCCAACCACCTGGTTCGTAGCTGGCAGTCCGGTCAAAGTTGGAATTTAGGCGATTGTATGTAGTTTATTTTTAACAACCTAGCTCGTGGAATGTCCGTTGCAAATCGACCCCGGAGCACGACGAAGCACAACTGACTCCCACAAAACCCCCGCAGCCTCATGGTCTTTTTGGCGAGTCGTGCAGAGCTCAAGTCGGCCGAATCGAGATGAGCCTGGCAGTGTCTTCCTGGAGGCTTTCAAGCATCGTGTGGATCGATCTATGAATCCTCGCTTGTCCGAGAGCGACATGGGCCGTCGTGCCACTACCATTTCTTAGTGTCGTCAGCATTCTTACTATCGGCGGTCGCCATGGCCGGAGGGTTATCTTGTGCGGCGACCGCTTTAGGTACGCTTGCCGACGGCGAAGCTGGTGCGCTTTGCGGCGCAGTTGTAGCAGCCGCTGCGCTGCCTAAGGTTTTCGCCTTTATCCCCTCTTGAACCTGCAGCGCAACCGGGTCGATGGAACCCAAATCGATCTTGACGTTTTCCAGATGTCCATACGCGAGCTTGCTGGAAACTCGATCGATGACGACGTCGCAGCAAGGTGTCTCCGTGCGGCCCAGTGACTCGCCTGTTTGTGGGTCCTTCAGCTCTTTGCCCAGGGAAACCACGGTGTAGCTGGAACCGACCTTAACAGCTTGTCCGCCCTGGCTCAGGATGACATTGGTGCCGTCTTTCGAGATCACCACTAGCGGGAAGGTTCTTAACAGGATGGCCGAGACCGTCCGATTCACAACCTCAGACTCCATTTTCGCCGCGAGCGCGGCGCCATCTACGCCGCGGTCTATCGTTGTCGGCTCGGTCGGCGCAAGTTCATCCTGCAAGGTGTCAGACAGCATGATCTGCCGAGTCGAAACATTCAAAATACGCTGTGACACCGACCAGCCACCTGAATAGCTGACAAGGTCTCGTCCTGCCATCTCAAGATGCCGGGCATTTCGATGGTAGCCGAATTCATTGAGGGTGCCCACCCAGACGATGTCTGCGCTCAACGTCTGGCTCAACTTTGCCATATCATCACTCGGGGTCTGCCCGGATGCGACGAGATCAAGCTCTAACTGGACTTCTGGGCCAACGTCCCGATCCAGCACGCTGAACCGACCGGTGGCGGTCAACGCATCGATCAGGCGCTGCCGGACCTCTCCCGCGATCTTTGAGGCCGGAACGGCAGTACCACCTACGTCAAACTCGTTGGTCGAGAATCGGATCTGTGACAGCGCGATCTTTAGCTTCTTCGAATCGGCAGGGGCCGTGAACTTCGCGATGGACGCTTCGATGATGGCTTTATACGGCTGGCCCGCGGAGGTCGGCTCAACGAGGTTCACCAGCTTGAAGTTGCTGATGGTCCCCTTGGAGTGGGTCGCAACCGCCTCGGCAAAAGCGGAGCCTCGCAACGACTCCTCTGTCTGACCCGAGGCAACGTCCAAGCCAAACTTCACGGCGACGGACCCCGCGTCGATGGATTCTCCATTGACCTCCATCACCGCGAGGCGCAGAGCCTCCTGCACGGCAGCGGCAGGCGTTGCACCGATGCCCTGGGTTGAGACCGACACGTGCTCAATTCTCCCGGCATCCGGCAAGGGTGCGACAGGCGAGGGTTGCGAGACGCTCGTAGCGGAACCGACCACCTTGGTGTCATCCTTCTTGGCACACGCGGTCCAGATCAGGGCACCGGCAAGGAGTATGGGGGCCGCTTTCGTACGCATGTCAGGGGTGCTCCGTTTAACCTTGTGTCAACGCCGCGGTGGCGTCCGGGGGAACTTCGATCCCATGACTCTTCGCGAAGCTCACGGCACTGTTCAATGTCGAGGTGGTATTCGAGATGGAGTTCGGCAACGTCTTGATGTTGAAGGCACCGGACTGAAGCTTTGTTCCCGCTTGCATAGCACCCGGACCCGTGAGGCCCTTCGAGAAGCCGGCGACATCCTGTCGCATGCCTGTGTAGTTGATGAGGCCCGCGGCCAAGAGCGCAAGGCCTTGTGTGTAGGTCTGCTTGGACTGCGCATCGAGAGTGGAATTCTGATTCTTTAGAGCATCGGCTAACGCGGTCGAGTTCGCCGATTGGACCTTGTCGGCATCCTGCAGGTTCTGCGTCGTCGCACCCTCCCTCAAAGAATTGGCAGTTGCCTGCGCGGTGGCCGCCTGGTCTTTAAGTCCCAGGGCCTCAAGGAGCTTCGACTGGGAGAGAAGAACATTCTTGCCGCCAGCGACGTAGGATCTCACGAGGCTGGTCTGCTGGCCGGACAGATCCCCTCCGGCGTTGGCGCCGGGGAGTTTCGGACCAAGACCCCCGAACGAAGGGATCTGGCTCAAGCAGAGGGTCGGAGCGCCGGCGAGAAAGGTCGCGAGTGTGAGTATTGTGAGGTTCTTCTTCATGATATTTCTTTCCTTGATTTTTCTTTGAGGTTAGTGAATACCAGCACTATTAAGCTGGCTGATAAGTTCTTTGGCTGCACTCTGAGCGGCAAGCTTCAAGGCGTTGATCTGAGCCTCTCTTTCGGTAGGCCCGAGCCCTGCGTACTGCACAGGACCCACGGTAGCCACGGTGTCCGGGATCATGTCGCTTAAGTCAAGCACTTTGGCATTCACCGTCACCGGCACCCGAAGGAGGCCCGTGGCAGGGTCGGGGTTTGCAAATCCGATATCAAGTGTCCCTAGGGTCAGGTACGGGATCTTGGCGTTACGAAGTCCGGCTTCCATGTCCTGAAGCGTCTGCGACTTTAAGTCCTTGCCGCTCTGGTAGTCTTCCTGAACCACCACCACGTGAAGTTTCCCGCCGCTGTAGGGCTCAACATCGGTGGCCTCGATGACCCGAAACCCGGCTTGGTGAAAAGCTCCTATGAGCACCTGATCCAGGTTAGCGCTCGGGAAGATTCGCCATGAGGTCTCCGACGCCTTACGCATCGTGCTGCCGTCGCGCTCAACGGCCAGTGACGTATTAGCCTCTGCAGTAGCCGCCACCGACTTAGAGCCGTTGGTGCTCACCTGGCTCTTCGAGACAGACTCGCCTTCCGTGGTCTTTTCCGAGACGGAAGTAGCGCCGTTCGCCTTGGAGCTCACGTCCACGCGCTGATAGGTATGGGCATCGAAATCGGTCTGAGTGCTCGCCTGCCGCGCCACCACCAGAAAGGTCATCCGGGACTTGGCGGCGAGAGGAACGCCCGCATGACCGGACGCCGATTTGAGGGCATTGTCGAGCTCGGAAACGTTGAGTTTTGCGCGCAGGCTGACCGTGTACTCATGCACGTCCTTTCGATCCTGCTCCTCGATGATGGTCTCATCGAGCACATACTGGTCGAGGTTTGAAGTCACCTTGTCCTTGATGCTGTCGAAGTTGGCGGACTCCGACCCGCCGGCCTTCGCGTAGTAGGTCCGAATAGCTTTGAGCTCCGCAGCCTGAATAGCCTGCATCCGCGCGGCGGGTGGGACACTCTTGCCGGTATAGTCGATGGAGGCTTGGCCCTGTTCGTACTGAACGTCCGCCAGAGCGGCGCCGCCTGCGAGCAGCGCGCACGCTGCGACGACGTGCTTGATTATTTGCATTTTTGTAACAATCCTCGAGCAGCGGTTAGTTGTGCCTTGATGTCGGGAGATGCAGTGGCAGACTTGAGCCAGGGGGTATCTTTGCCCCCGAGCTCATCGGAAAGCTTGTTGAATAGCCCACGGATGGCGTCGTTATAGGCCGGTAAGTCATCCACATACGCTTGAGTTGCGGGGACTTCCTTCACCTCACCGTTCTTGAACGAGGCATCCAAGGTCGAGCGGGGACTGCCCTGCGTGGCGATCTTCAGGATCGCAAAGGCGCCGTAGATGTAGCTTGTGCCGACGTTGTTCTGCGCGTACTTAACGCGCTTGACGCCCGTCAACTCCACGGAGATGGTCACGTTCGGCTCCGGGAATTTGATGCTGAAGTTGCTGTCCGCGAGCTGAAGCTGCATGACGTTGCCGACCGCATAGCCGGCGGAGTATGGAATGACCGGAACGCCCGCGTAGGTGTTCAGGGCTTCGTCCAGATGATCGGCAAGCCAGGTATCCGCAGCAGCGGCTTTGGCGCTGGGATCCTGGGACAGGGCTTCCGGGATGGCAGGCGCTGCATCCGGACCAATTTTCACCTCGGTGATCTGAAGAAAGAGGCCGTCATTACGGGGGAGCGTTGCGTGCGCAAGCGCTTGAACATACCGGGCAATGATACCGTCTTTCCCCTGCGCTCCCTCGTACGCGTAGACGACGCGCTCATCGATATCAGCCTCTGACGGTGCGTGGTTTAGTACATCCAAATAACCAAAAGATAAAGGATACGCGCGCAGCAGCATCTTGCTCTGGAAGTCAAAGATCATCGCCTGCGCCCGGATCTGAACAAGGAGCTTATGAACAGGCCCGAATGTCTCATCCGATATCGTTTCGCCCATCACGGTGAGCGTCGTGACGAGTGTTGAGTCCCCCTTGATCTCGGTGTTCCCTGTTGTGTTGAGCTCAAATAAGGGATATCGCCCGCCCTTAACAACCTCACGTAGGTTCGCATCGATATCCGCGCCCCGACTCTTGAGCCGTGCCTCGTAACGCTTCGAATACTTGAAGCGGCTCGCGATATTTATGGAGTTGCCCGCGTAGGCAAGGCCGGCGTAGGTGAGCGGGGTGGCGGCGACGCTTACGCGAGGGTTGAGTAACCCGAGCGGGCAAACGAGGAGTGCCCATACGAATCGCCGGATCACGGACGCGATGGCAATCCTTCGCTCGTGTCTGACTCGACTCCCTTCGCGTCTTCTTCTCATCAGAAACCTTGAACTCCCTGTGCCTTCAGCTCATTCCGTTCGATTTGACGCTACATTACCTGCAGGGCGGCCCAGTTCGACTTGGTCCTACGTCACAGTTATTTGAACCGGTTGCTAATATCGTGACACACCAACCTATCGCCTCGGCTTTGGCGCGAGGTGTGATACTCGGCCGGACCAAGCCTACGTACCCCTGACGCACTTCATCCCTTGCGGAGTCCTTATGAGAATTCGGGGCGACTATAAATGTCCTCGTCATTGGTTTACCTAACATAGTTCGTCAATCAACAGCGCCTGGAGTTGCTTGGGAGCCAGAGCAGCGCTGCCTCAAATCTAGTTTCTACACTTTTCGTAGGGACGCCTGTCAGGCTTGACTCATGGACAACCCATATAGCTTCACTCGTTTTTGCGCTTGTGTAGGCACCATTATTTCTAGGGAAGCTCTGCACAGGCAGGTGCGCGAGCTAGGATTGAGATGAATGAAGCGATGAAAGTCATAGCAAAATTCGCGGCAGAGGATAAATCAGCGCAGTTATGCGGTGTTTCTCGCTGCTTTTGCGCTGCATCGCGATCATCAGGCACACGTCCACTGCGGTGGCAGCAAGCGGCGTCTCAGCAGATAGAGATTCGCCAGCGCGAAGGCGATATACAGCCGCACGGTATTCTTCGCCAATCCACGGTAGCGAACTTTGCTAAAGCCCCACAGGCGCTTGACCACATTGAATACATGTTCGACACGGGCCCGAGCAGCGGAGCGTCGACGGTTGATGTACCTCTGATATTTGCTCAACCGCCTTCGGGGAGAGCGCCGATTGATCCGGTAGCGAATGCCGGCAGCCAAGGCGGTCTGGCGATGCGATTCATTCCAGTAGGCCTGGTCGCCGAACACCTCGCGCTCGTCTCCGTGCAGCAGCTTCGACATCTGCGTGCTGTCGTGCACGTTCGCCGCGGTGGTGCACAAGCTGTGCACGATCCCATGCCGGTCGGTGCCGATGTGCGCCTTCATTCCAAAATGCCAGTCTTTGCCCTTCTTGGTCTGGCGCATCTCTGGATCGCGCGTGCCCTGCTCATTCTTGGTCGAGGGCGGCGCGGCAATGATGGTCGCATCCACGATCGTGCCGCTCTTGAGCAGCAGCCGTTTCTCTTCCAGCAGGGAGCGGATCTCGGTAAAGATCTGTTCGGTCAATTGGCGCTGCTCAAGCAGGTGGCGAAAGCGCAGAATCGTCGACTCGTCGGGAATCTCATGACCGAGAAGCTCGATGCCAGCGAAGCGGCGCATAGACTCAATGTCGTACAAAGAGCCCTCGGCTTGCGGGTCCGACAGATTGAACCAGTTTTGCATGAAATAAATGCGCAGCATCTGCTCCATCGGCTTTGGCTGCGTCCCGTTGCCCGCCTTCGGGTAATGTGGCTCGATCAGCGCCAGAAGTCTCGCCCAGGGAATCACCGTATCCATCTCGGCCAGAAAACGCTCGCGACGCGTGATCTTGCCCTTCTTCTCCCAAGCAACCGAGGCAAACGTCGTTTGTTGCATCGTTCTATCAGCTCCACCGCTGCCGCTAACTGCACGCAGTATCGGTCATTCCGTGACACCTGTGCAGAGCTTCCCTAGGAGCTCCTTTGCGGATGACGTCGGATCACGACACGGAATAAGTTTCCCTCTTTGTCGTCGATGAAATCGATAGTCGGGTATTCTCGTAGAGCTCGAAGAATGCCCGTGCCCAAACCCCGATAGGGAAGTAACCTCGTCCCAAACGAACTCAGGATTGGATTTCGCATGTTTGAATTGCCGGCGCGAATATTGGCGACCGTCAAATTGTTGGGCAGATGACCTGGACTAATAATTTCCACTCGATCACCAAATATGAAAACGCGAATGGGAGCGGAGATGAAATAGTCGCGATGGATCAAGGCGTTTGCAAGAAGCTCTTCGAGAACAATGCGCGGAATCTCCAATTCACCCGCGGTGTTTATTCCTTGCTCGGCTTGATCTCGGTGAAGGTTGCGCACAATGAAGCCGAGCGCGTCATCAAATTGCGCCTGAAGTTTTCCTACTATATCGACGCTATCAAGATAGGTCGTAGCATGGATGTCGTTGCCGGGATAGCATACCGCCTTCACCTGGAAAGCCGGCAGGAAGTTCTGCGGCTCTCGTGCAAAAAGCAAAACGCCAGTGACCGTCAAAACGCCGCCGTTCACAAGCCGCATGTTCGTTAGAACTTGCCCCAGCGATAGCTCCTGCTGATCTAACTCCCGCTCGTAGCGGGCGCTATAGAACCTTCGGAAATAATCAAGGTCTACATCGGCTATGGATGATCCCGGCACGGGGATTTCGTCGGCATGCACGAGCTGGGCGGCTTGGAACATGCGCTGCATCTCCTCGCGCGCCGTGACCCGGCGCTTGTCGCTGCCACTCTTAACCCAGATTGCTCCTGCGTTGTCCATGTACGGCTTGGCGATGCCGTCAGGGATCGTTACGACGATGATGACACCCGCGCCCACCGGTACATTCTCAGTGACCGGATTGATCGCTGGGCGCATGTTTGTGGTTGCAGCATTTCCAATCAGCTGGTTTATGCGATGAACACCAGCGCCATCAAGCGCCTGAATGGTCCCATCATCTTTCACGCCAATAAAGATCATTCCCCCGCCTGAATTGGCGAAGGCGACCATCTCACTGGCGAGAGAGACCGGGTTCGTCACATCAGCCTTAAACTGATGGCGGGTGTCTTCTCCGCGCCCGACGATTTCAAGAAGCTCTATTGTTTCCAAATCTCGTAAATCTCCTTTCGGCGCTGGAAGGCTTCGCTGCCACCCTCCATGATTCTGACGATAGCTTCCTGCAGCGTTGGGGAATCAATGCTTCCAGCGGTCGGCTGAATCGAATCCTCGGAATAGCTACAGGCAACTATCTGTTCCGCATCGCCTAGTACCGGGATATTCGGGTTATGGGTTGCAAAAATGAACTGCGTTTTCGGCTTCAATTTCCGAACCAGCTTAATTACATCTTCGTAGATAGTTTGGTTATCGAGATCATCTTCCGGTTGGTCGATGATGATTACATCATTTTCTCGTTGGCTGAGAACGAAGAGGATGAGCGCCGATGCGCGCTGTCCTAGCGAGTGATTCTTCAAGTGTTTGCCGTGATACTTAATTGCATAGGAATTAGGTACTTGCCATGTTAAAAGGGCGCTCAGGTTATTGAACAAGTATTCCTCGAAGGCCGCCGCCGAAGCACCCACGGAAGCTTTGGCTTTCTCCAGGTCCCGGTACACAGCGGCCCCATCGGCAAACGAATTCGCCAATTCCGTGAGTGTCGTCTCACGCAGCTTGCTGCCCCGAAAGATGTCCTTCAAATACCGCACAAACGCTGCCTTATCGCCCTTATAGTCAATTTCAATCTGCAGGGCAGTTTCCTGGGCATTGATCTTGTCCAACTCTTGCTTGATCAGCCTGAACTCGTCGTGCCATTGCTCATTCAACAGAGTCAAAGCCGCAGAAAGTTGTGTCTGAAGGAATGTTTGTTGTTCCTTTTCCTTAGTCAGCGCTTTGAGAATCTGCGCAGCATTCTCGACGGCCTTTCTCAATTTCAAGAATTCATCCGGCTTGATGGCCGTAGCCCCGCTGGATTTTAATTCGTCGGAAAGTTTTCTCGCGATCTCCGCGAATTCTTCCTTCAACGTGCTCTTTATGACTTCAAACTGCTTAACCTTAGCCTTCAATTCTGTGGATGCCGCCTTGGTCTGACTCACGATTTTCTTAAGTTCGCCAAAACCCTTGGCCACGCGCTCAAATATTGCGAAGACCTCTATAAAGAAGGCCTGGCTCTGCTTAGAGGTATATTTTTGGCGATTGACAAACTCGTCGGAATATCTCGCCGTCACGTCTTCCAGTTCTTGTATATAGCCCGCGACGAATTCGCTCAGGTCCTTAACCGTCCGATCATCCTTCTCGAAATCTACCTGCTTCTGAAGTTTCTCCTCGACGCCGTGCTGCTTGAAGATTTTCAGGCGGTATTCGGCGTCCTGCTTCTTGCCCTCATACTCCTTTTGCTTCTCGCCCACGTCTGAAAGCTTTTGCAAACGGTTCGTAATTTCAACGACCACTTGGCGCTGCACCGCAATACTCTGCCGAATGTCTGCGAGCTTGTCGCCAACTAACTTTTCAACAAGATCAGTCTCAAACCCGGCGCCCGTATTGGAGAGGTCCTTTTGACCGAAATAGATTGGCTTGTGGAGCACCGTTTCGCGGATGTTGATGCCGGGTTGCAGCTTCCCGTTCACATAGACATCCGGCTGTTCGCCGATGATGCGCCTCACTTCGTATTCCTGGTTGTGCCGGTCGATGGCGCGCAGGGTAATCTTGCCGCCGCTACCTAACGCATATTTCGCCGACTGTTCCTTATATTCGCGATCTGCGGCATTCTTGCCAAACGGAATATCCAGGGCATACCTAAGGGCTTCAACGATCGTGGATTTCCCGCTTCCTCGAATACCGATGAACGTGTTGAGCTCGGGGGAAAAATCGATGGATTTGCCGTCCAGCTTGTCGCCCTGAAATTCCACACTCTTAATGAAGGAGTTTTCTTGCTTCGGCGGTTCCGCCGAGACCCGGTTAGCACAATCCAAAAGCGCAAATTTCACGGCCTCGAAGGTAAATGCTCCGATTTTGATATATATACGTTTGCCTTTGCCAATGTCACCAATCGATTTGCAATCGCAGCCCTCGACTTCGGCCGGATACCAGTCACCCAGCCACTGCTTCACCCTGGTTCGTTTGTCGTGCGTTGTCACTTTCTGGAAAGCACAGCAGCGCTGGCGGAAAAGCTCAGACTTGCCTATTTCGGCGATGCGGCCCCCGGAGAGGCCGCCCCAAAGGCCGTTGGGTGCTTCGACGTGAGCGCAGATGAAAAAATAGTCTTTGTTAAATTTCTCAAGTTCGCGGATCGTTTCCGTGAGATCGTGATTGGATCTGCCGTTTTCGTGCTCGAAATTGGCTTGCCCCGCGAACGTGACGTTCAGGAAGCTCTGGATATAGTTGACGTTCTCTTTATTAGAAATCCACTCATTGCTGAAAATGACGAGAATATGGATTCCATTTGATCCGTCCTTGACGGATAGTTCGAGACCGGGAAGCAGGCAAATCTCCTCTTTCCTAGCGTGCTTCGACAGTGCTTTGAAGTCTTCGCGGTCGAACTTGTTGTGATTCGTGATGGTCGCCACGCGAATGTTGGCCTTCTTCAGCGCCGCAACATACTCCGAGACGAAGTAGTTTGGGTCGCCGGTAAACGAGAACTCCTTGTCGGCGACAGTGTGCATGTGAAAGTCCGCGCCTACCCAAGTGGAGCCATGGGAAAAGATGGCTGGGGTGTCCACGGGGCTACTCATGATTTGCCCCTTCCACTCTGCCTTCCCACCACGGCGAGCTGACCAGCCACATACATTTCGGCAGCTTCGCGCACGATCCAAGCCACGGATACCTTCTTTTCCTTGGCAATCCGTTCGACGGTGGCATAAAGCTCGCGCGGAAAGGTCACGGACGCCCGCGACGTTTTGCGCTCATCTCTCTGCTGCGCTGGCTCTTTACTTTTTGCCACCATCTGTTCCGCCCGACTTGAGATGCACCACCTTACACCACGGCGGTGCATCGCGAAATGGAAATTTGGCGGATGCCAGTGTTGCTTCGCCGGCCTGCCTCTGACTGCTTCCAGCTCATGCACATTCTTGCGCGGCAAACTTGAGGCAAACACCTTGGTGATTGTCGCCGTAATGGGCCCATAGAGCCGCATCGGTCGGCTCACCGCTCATAAAACAGGCAGTCGCCCAATTGAAGTACACGAGCTGACCCAAGGCATCGAGGTATTCATCCGGGTAGACGTGAAATAGCGAGTGCAAAGCACGCGCGGTTTCGTCACTGCCCACATACTGGCCCAAGGCGTGATGTTTCCGCAGGTCGCTTGACGCCTGAAACAAGCGGCTTAGCGCCTCTTGATTGATCGAATCCCCGTTATTCTTTAGTTGTGCGAGCACTCGGACCAAGGACTCGACCGGGTTGATTGCCGCGCTGTCATCAGTGCTGTTTGGCGGCTGGGGCGGTAACCGGCCATTTTTCCGATGCACGCCGAGGATGGTGGATATGGCAATTCCGTGTACGGCGGACAAAATGAACTCCACCCCTTCCCGCCGAAAAGGAGTTCCGCATCCTGCGAGTAATGAGGGAAGCTCCCTGATGTGCTCACGCGAAAAGAACTCTCCGCAAACTTCCTCGTAGGTCTTTTGCAGCGCCTCCGAAGGAAGCGACGAAGCGGAGCTAAAAACAAAGCCTCGCGACAGCGACGGCTGGCAATCTTGGCCTAAGAATGCGGCCGCCGAAAACGTTTGGACCAAGCAGAGTAGATAGTGCCGAAGCCAGTTTCGCCAGGCGATTTCGTCTCCATTCCAGATAAGATCCTTGTAGCCTTCCATCGGGTCATTAAGTTCCTCGGGCGCGGCAAAGTAGATCTCCTGGCTTTCCAACTCCTGGCGTTGGCCGAGCAATGCATTGAGCGACCGAAAGCGATAAAAACTTGTCATAGGAACCACCGGATCCGATAGTCGGCGTTGGCCCGCAGAATACCTCGGGCCGACGCTCTCACCACTAGAGGGTTGGCGCGAGAATCTTGGCGGCCTCGTCGATAGGGACTTCAAAGAGCCTGCCCCATACGTTGGCTGGTGCGCCTCCCGCGCGTCCGCCGTTTCCCAGCGGCCGAATTGTTGGAGGCCCTGCCCCGAAAGTCAGGACGCGATAGACGCGCGTTTAGAACAACGCTGTCGGTCAAGTCGAGGCCAGAACCCTCTCGGCCGCCTGACCGAAGAAGGGATCGCCGCGTCGAAGGTTCGTCGAGAAGATCACCCGCGGGCGCTTCAGTTCCTTGCGCTCCGCCTCGGTCGTCTCGCCCAATATCCCGCGCATGATCTCCGCCGGAATTCCGTCGGCTGGCTCGATGACCGGCGGCGGCGAGAGAGCCTCAGGGGTCGCGGCGCTCACAAACTGACGCCGCTGGCGGAGGCGGCGCGCGACCAAGTCCGGATGAAAACCCGCTTGAGATTGTAGGGTCATCCATCCCGCCTGTCCCACGATGAACTCCGCCGCCTCGGGTGCGGGCGGCACGGGCGGTCCCGTCAGAACCGTAGGCCAACACAAGATGTCCGAGAGCGGCATGAAGTGCTTGCGCCAGTAGGCGACTCTCTTCTCCTTGGAGCCGCAGCCACCCTTGACTACGGGTGCAACCTTGTCAGCAAAGACGACATTGACCCCTTCAATCGCAGGTTCCCCGTTGAAGGGATCGAGCGCAGAGGTAGGATGATAGAGGATGTAGAGCGGCAAGGTGGCCTTGCCGCCGGATGAACTCTTTGCGTGGACGACGAGCGTCTGCGCCTGCTGGCCTTTCGGATTCCCATGATCCAGGTGCTGGTAGAGCCAATAGCCGCCGCTCTTGAGTTTTACATACCGCGGACGCTTCGCCTGCAGGATGAGTCGCAAGTACCGCCCGCCGTTAATCTCGAGAGGTGCCGCAAAGACCCACTCCATGTCGCCGCCCGTCTTCGTCTCGTCGGGGAAATCGATAGTGATCCCATAACCCTTCAATCCCACCAGACTCGCCATGAGGAGGTCCGTGATGCTCTCCTCTCGAAAGTTCCTCCGCAGACTCCGATCGCGTTCCAGCAATTTTGCAACCCACGGCGGGAAGGTATGGGCGAGGTTACAGAGCATGGGTGTACTCCAGTGTCGAGGAGTCATCCTTGATCGGACATGTGACGGCACATCGCGGTTGATTTGAAGGACGCAGAGGATGCGTATTTCAAACAATGAGTATTCTCTCACACTTCAGTAGGGGGTCGGGCCCGGAACGTCCGGCATATAAGCCGGGGCTCGTCATACTCGACATCAAAGGATTCGTGGCTAATGACGCCTTCTCGAAGCGCGTACTAATACTTCCCACCTGGGCTGGAGGCGGTTCCCACAGCAATCGGCACCAGCGGTACACGCGCAACAAGCTTGGCGCGAAAATCTTTGACAAATTGCTCGCTACTTTCCAGATAGTCACTCAGCTCACGATGACACTTGCCTGGGTCAATCACATCCTGCGGCTTTCCCCAACCCGTAGCCGCGAGTTCCTTCCCAACGAGTTCAGAGTGCTTAATCGCATTATTTAGACACCTTAGTTGATTGACCCTCTTGTAAGTGCTCAGCCTTTCAATCTCGATGCCGACCGTCCCCAATGCCTTGCAGAGCCGGTCCCATCGAAATAGCACTTTCTGATTTGCATTGGGCAATGCAATCGCAAGCATATTTTTGATGCAGATCTCAACCTGCCCGAAAAGGCCAACGATGGCGAGTTTTTGAGCCAACTCTTCCATCGATGCCGTGAGCGCCACCTGATCTTCAAAATACTGCCCGATGATCGCATCGGATATCTCCGAGGCCGACCGCTTGGCCTCTCTCGCGTGTTGTTTTTGAAGCTTCTCCAGCCTGCTCCTGGAAGTCTTAGCAATCGCGTCGCTAAAGTCGCGGATAACCTCAGTATCGATTCGACAGAACTGCAGCTTTAGTCTTAGATTTCTCCGCGTTAGAGCGCTCGTCATTTTTTGCGCGTTGCTTGTGCCCATGCCCCGGAAAGTAGCATGGCCTGCTCGCGCGCACACACTTGATGATGTCGACATTTGCGCGGCTACTGGAAGGATTTGCGAACCGTGAACCACACCGTTCTGCCAGCAGGGTCGAGATAGCCCGGCGCGAAGGCCAGAGGGGTGATACCCGCCGAATCTTGAACCGTTTGGCGGCGGTCGAGGAGATTGAGCACTTGGAAGGCGACGCGCATGCCGTGCGCCCATTCGTGATCGTGCGTGGCCGGGAGGCGGCCTAAGTCGGCGAACATTCGCAAGTTGACGGTGCCCAACGCAGAGAAGGAAAGATTATCCGGCGCCAGTGCATCGCCATCGCCGACGGCGGTGGCACTTTTCCAAGTGCCATTGAGCGCGGCGCCGAGACCGTCCTTGTAGAGGAGCGCGCTCCAATCCATTTGATGCCGCGGTTGTCTGCCCGCCAGACTTAAGGGCGCGCCGTTCAAAAGATTAAGCTCCGCGATACCATCGCGAATCAGAATCTCGTCCTTCTGAACCCAAGTATCGAAGACGGAAAACTCACCCGCACGCAATCACTGTACATAACTACAGTGCCAATCTACAATGCGGCCGTCGTTTATGGAGTTGGCAAACAACTTGTGGTTAACAACAGGATGTTTGCGGTATATGATGCCAATATGCTGATGCTCACACCGCAACAAGTCGCGAATATCGCCCAATTGTCGGACCAGACCCTTCGCCACTGGCGCTCTGTACTCCCGCCGCTTGCCGGCCTGAATGGATACAAACCGTGTTTTGCCCCGGGCGACGCGCTTGCCCTACTTGTTGTGAGGCATCTGGTCAAAATTATGGGCATCAGCGTGGCCACTCTGGCGGCAGCATCGCCGGAGCTTTTCAAACTCTGCCGCAGCACCAGCTGGCCCCATCTGGCGGACCGTCAGCTTCTTGTTCAAGTCGAGAACGGTTCGGTGAGCCTTGTATCGAAGACTCCGGACTTGAAGGAACCGACAATTGTGGTGCCAATGCGCCCGTTCGCTGAGCAATTGCAAGCGGCCTGGGCTAATAGCTATCCGCCGCCGGATCAGTTGCCGCTGCAGCTACCGGCGTCATTCGCGCCGAGACCCAGTCGCTACGCCGACGCATGACCATGCTGGATACCGGGCAGGAAGCCAAAGGGGCGACGAGCGTACTCTCTCCCCAATTGCTGGATGGCGCTGGCGCGGCGACGGCTGATCTTGGTCCGATTTGGATCATCGAAGAGGTCGTGGGACACCTTCGATCGCGGGGAAAACAAGGCCCCGCTTCACGGATGCGGCTGTATCGATTTGGCGGGGACATCCTGAGCGTCCAGGATGAATTGGATCTACGCACAGACGCCAAGCGCGCCGATGCGGCTGTTGCTCTTTTGCTCTTGGCGAAGGCGCAGCGAGGAGTTCTGGTTTGCAGCTACCGCACAGTCCCTGCTGCCCAATTGATTGAGCGCCTCGAGGCGACCAGCAGCAAGCTTCACTTCGTGTTAGAGGTCGATGCGAATCAGCGCATTGAGTTCTCGCGCGCACGCGGGGGAATTCGCTCCGCCCCCGCAAGAGAGCGCGTCGAGTCGGCCAGCTGGCAGCCAGTGAACCTCAGTAGACCTGCCGGCGCCAGCGAATGCTTTGCCGCGAATCTTGGCAAAGCCGCTTTGGGAGGAATCGAGAGCCTCACTTGCTTTGCCCTCTCGATTGGAGGAATAGCAGAATACCAGCGTGGTGTCCTTGTCGGACTGACCTCGTTGGAGCTTGACGGCAAGCTGAAGCGGCTTGCGCAACTGCTCGCCTGGACCCGCTGGATCCGGCTGGCCGTGCGGAGGGCAAAGAGAATTCCCTCCGCAGCCGACAAGCCGGAGTCTTTCAGAAAATCCGAAGGCAATGCGCCGCTCAATATATTTGGCCGAGCCAATCGGAGAATCGCAGCCGGCCACGACGTGCGGACCGCAGAGCAGCGCACGAAGCTTTCCGAACAACCCGCGCAGCTGAAACGAACGCTCGCTGCTGGCACCGCAACCCTGAATGTTGTCGAACTGTTTGCGGGCGCGGGCGGAATGGGTCTGGGATTCCTCAGCGCCCGTACATCGGGAGGCCGCGGCTACCGCATCGCCGGGTCTGCCGAAATTCACCCGATTTATACCCAGACGTTGCGGCAAAATCACGCTTACATGGAGCGGAAGGGCCTAATCCCCGCCGACACAACGCCGCCTGAATATGCGCCAGCGGATCTCTGCTCCGCCAAGACGCGAAAGCGGCTGACTGATTCGGCCCGCAGCTACGGAGATATTGATCTGCTCATTGGCGGTCCGCCGTGCCAGGGTTTTTCAAACGCAAATCGAAACAGCTGGTCAAGCTCCAATCCCAACAATCGATTGGTTGACGCATTTCTCGATTGCGTTGCTCAAATGGGTCCCAAGGTTCTGCTCATGGAAAATGTGCAGGGCATACTGTGGACGCCGCGCGAGGAATCCGTGTCCAGCCTAAGCGTTGCTGCGCACGTGCTGCAGCGTCTTGCTGCCCTGGGCTATCTGGTGTTCCCAAAGCTTCTCGATGCAGTCTGGTATGGAGCGCCCCAAAACCGAAATCGATTCTTTCTTCTCGGTATCCATAAGGACTTGGGATATTCAGCGGATGCTTTTGGGCAATGGGGACCGTATCCCAAGCCTAATCACGGACCGGGCACTCAAAAAGCCTTTGTCACTGTACGCGAGGCGATTTGCGATCTTCCGAAGCTTCAAAACGGCGACGGCGTCGACGAGCACCCGTACGAAACAAATTCATCGCTCATCAAGCATAGCCCATACCTGCAAGCAATGCGGGCCGGCGCACCCTCCAATGTCATATGGGACCACGTCACATCCAAACATGCTGACTACGTGATAGAACGCTACAAGGGCATACCGCAGGGTGAAAACTGGCAGGCAGTGCGCGATCTAATGACCAATTACGCCGATGTGGAACGGACTCATAGCAACATTTATAGGCGCCTTGCATGGAACGAGCCGGCAATTACAATCGGCCACTACCGAAAAAGCATGATTATTCACCCTTCGCAACATCGAGGGCTGTCGCTTCGAGAGGCTGCGCGGCTGCAAACATTTCCGGATTGGTTTCGCTTTGCTGGTACAGCATCCGGCGTGCCTGGCGGCCTGATGCACAAGCAGCAGCAGCTGGCGAATGCAGTTTGCCCGACTGTCACAAAGGCTGTTGCCGAATTCATTCTCGATCTTTGAATCAACCCAACGCAAAGGATGGCGCATGGCGCTTAGCAACGGAACAAACGACCAAATTGGCCAAGTCGCAGAACAAATCCTCGATTCCGTTCGCGCAGGCAGAACACCGGAAGAAGCAGCTTCTCGATTGTCCACACTATTAGCCCCGGGGCTTGTTGAAGAGGCCCTTCAGCGCTACAGGGAGACGGCTAAGCGAGTCTGGACGATGAAAGAGCCAGGCAGCATTTATAAAAAGCATTTTGACCCCTGGTATCTTGGCCCCGACCCAGCCGATAAGCTTTGGCACTCGTACGCAAAGCATCTGAAGGAAAAGGGCTGGGATCAGGCTGCTGTCGATGACATCGATGCATCATCGACTCGAATAGTTTCTCTCTTAGACCCGCCCCAGAAAGCACAGATACGAACCCGCGGGCTGGTCCTTGGCCACGTGCAAAGCGGAAAGACCGCAAGCTTCACCGCTGTAGTCGCAAAGGCCGCGGACGTGGGCTACCGCTTCATTATCGTATTGTCCGGCATGAACAATGCTTTGCGGTATCAAACGCAGCTGCGCATTGACGAAGATCTGATTGCCGCCAACCTCGAAAACTGGATTACGGTTACGGATATCCAGGACGACTTTGCTGCCAAGACCAATGTAAATTCATTCCTCACCGAGAAGCACTCGACAAAGGTGCTCGGTGTGCTGAAGAAGAACAGCGGCCGACTAAAGCGGCTTCACAAGTGGCTCACGGGAGCGCGGCCCGAGGTTCTCCGCGCATGTCCCGTTCTGATCATCGACGACGAAGCCGACCAAGCAAGCCCCAATTCGCATCCCAAGCCGGACGAACGGACTAAGATCAATGAATTGATAGTCAAGTTGCTTACCGATTTGCCAAAGGCGGCGTACGTGGGCTACACCGCAACTCCGTTTGCGAACCTGTTTATCGACCCATCTCTGCCGGAGGATCTTTATCCGAGGGATTTCATAGTCGACCTTCCAAGGGGCAGCGGGTACTTCGGTGCGGAACAACTTTTCGGGCGTGCGCCCTTGGATGAGTCGGAAGAACCAATTGACGGGCTAGACATGATTCGTCTGGTCTCGGATGACGAAGTCGCCGCTCTCAAGCCGCCCAGCAGAGACGCGCGCTTCACATTCTTGCCGCAAGTCACGGCCTCACTGCGCGAAGCAGTGTTGTATTTTTGGATGGCAACAGCTGCCCGACATGCACGCGGCCAGCGTGCGAAGCACGCCTCGATGCTTATCCATACGACGCAATACGCGGCAGTCCACCGAACCTTTAAGGGAGTGATTGATAAATTTCAAACCGACGTTTTGAGCTTTCTTCGGGCCAGCGACCCTGCCCTGAAAATTGAACTCGAAGCCCTTTGGTCGCGGGAACAGCAGGCCGTTTCGCCCAGTGAACTCGGACAATTGCCGGTCCGGTTCAAGGATGTAATGGACCATCTGATAGACGTCATTCGGCGAACCGAGTCTAAGGTTGAAAATGGTACGAGCCCAACGCTCGATCGCATTGACTATCAGGCAGATGATGAAGGAAATGGACGCATCTACATCGTACTCGGCGGCAACGTACTATCCCGCGGCCTCACTTTGGAAGGCCTCACAGTCAGCTTCTTTCTCCGGTCTGCTTCTGCCTACGACACGCTGCTGCAGATGGGTCGGTGGTTCGGCTATAGGCCTGGCTACCCCGATCTCCCCCGCGTTTGGATGACCGAGGAGCTTCGCGACTATTTTTTCGACTTGGCCACAGTCGAACGAGAAATTCGACGAGACATATCAAGGTATAAGAATGGGAATGTGACGCCAATGGATTTCGCGGTTCGAATCCGACAGCATCCCGCACTGTCCATTACGTCAAAGCTGAAGATGCAGCACGCTGTGACGGCCAAAATGGCGTTCAATGCTCGCGAAGTCCAAACAATTGTATTTCGCCACGCAGATCAAGCATGGCTCAACAACAATTTGAAAGCCGCACGGGATTTGATCGGACGCCTGCACAAGGATGGGTTGCAGGCCACCTCCGTCTCCGATAAGCCTCACAGGTTTTTCCTCGACGTACCGTCGCTCCGAGTCCTCGAATTTCTTGAGAGCTACTCCATCGATCCGAGCAACAGCGAGATGCAGGCGGTCTTGATCCGAAGCTACATTCGCGAGCAGAACCAGCGCAATCACATCAAGAAGTGGACAGTTGCTGTAATTACACGAAACCAATCTCTCGGCGCGCTGGGTACCATTGATCTTGGGTTCGCGACGGAGGTGGCTCTGGTGAATCGTGCGCGGTTCTTGAGAGAGCGCAGCCCAGAGGTGGTAGACATCAAGGCCTTGATGTCGGAAACCGACGTAGCGGTCGACGTGCCGCTACCGGCAGCCGAACTACGTGGCAGGAATCGGGATGAACTTCGCGATATGCGCGAAGCAACGTCGCCTGATAAGGGCTTGCTGCTGATTTATCCCATAAGCAAGAACTCGCAGCCCCGGACTGGAAGCAAAGAGCGAGCACCGCTCGGCGCAGTTCAACATGTAATCGGCCTCGCACTGGCATTCCCTGATGTGCCGCAGAGCGACCTTACGCCGCAGAACTATATGACAGTCGAGCTTCCGGATTCAGGCAGCGAGCAGATCGATATCGATGACCTGGACGATATGGAAGAGACAGAGGAATGACGGGCAGCAGCAAGCACTATTCACGGGAGAGCTGGCACGAGTTGCAGTCATCCGCGGTAGCGCCACTCAATCGCGAATTTCGGGTGCTAGATACGAAACTGCGAAATCGGCAGGGCGCCGTGCTTCTGGCACTCGATGCGCTGGGCCTTCGACACATTCTGGTCCCTGTCGCAAATGATTTTTCGCCAATTCACGATCGGCGCAGTGGCGGCGTTCATCTCACGACGCGATCGCTGGTTGACGATACGGGCCAGCGTCACTTCCTAGACCTTGCTTGCCAAAAATCCCACCTTAACGACGTATTTGGATACCTCGCCGACGAGGCGCTCGAGGCAATCGAGCAACACCCAGACAATGCGGTTCAGGCCTGCCGCCAAACGCTTCAGCGCTGGCGGGAACTCCTCGATCGGGACCCGTCGGCGCTATTGTCGACGGAAGCGCTTTGCGGCTTGTTTGGCGAACTCTGGCATATGAGTGAAATTGCAAAGCTAAATCCGCTCGGAATTTCTGCATGGCAGGGTCCGCATCGAGCAAGGCATGATTTCACCGCGGCGGGCTTGGCCCTAGAAATAAAGACCACTCTTGCGCGGGACGAATGGAAGTTTCGGATTCACGGCCTGAAGCAACTTGATAGTTCTATCGGCTCAGTTCTGTACTTGTGCGCTATGCGGCTCGAGTTAAACGGAGCGGCGGGCAGTACAGTGCCTGACGTCATTCAAAGCGTCCTTCAGAGCGGCGTTGATCGTCGCGAGCTTCTTAGCCGTCTTTCCTGCTGTGGCTACGAACTTCGAGATGAGCCGCACTATCGTCAATTCCGTATCGATGTGCTCGATTTCCGAACCTATGAAGTGGCGGCGCCCTTTCCTTGCCTGATTGATTCAACTTTCGGTCCGCCGGGCGTGCCAGCCGGCATATCCGACGTTCACTACACGATCGATCTCGCAGCTTCTCCTGTCTCGCCGTGCGCGCAGGACGTACTAGGTCGCACGCATGCTGTACTTGCCGGAGTTCATAATGTCGGCGCCCCTGGATCTACAATCTGAGCTGTTTTCTGCCACCGGCGGCGCAGCTGCCGAAAGCGTTTCCAACCAATTGGGTCGACCGCGCGCGGACCGATTCACACTGCTTGTGCGTGAGGGTGTACAGAACAGCTGGGATGCCAGGGCGCAAGACGCCGGGGGCG
>Ga0137359_10001176_pt1 | contig 20719 bp, 16 predicted proteins | sample Mad1_40_16metaG_FD_108281 | JGI IMG/M metagenome (GOLD analysis project Ga0137359, IMG submission 108281) | Vadose zone soil microbial communities from Angelo Coast Range Reserve, California, USA - Mad1_40_16 metaG | ecosystem: Environmental > Terrestrial > Soil > Vadose zone | place: USA... | reverse complement strand
GTGGTTTTCAGTTCCCGAAGGAAACACTCCAGGGCTCTGGAAGGCGAAAGAGTAAATCACAAGAACAACACGAGGAGTAGTCTGAGCAATTGTATTTGCAGACAACTCTTCGAGCAAAAAAATATTTGGTCAATTGCGACCGTCGAGCCACGCTTCGGTTCTTAAATTTTCCAGTCATTCGTAACAATTTAGAGACCTGAAATTCCGCTAAATAGACTGTCCTAATTCAGTCAAGTATGTGTACTGAAATTGGACTCTATCCAGTTGGATTTGCCAGCTAATGTATTTTTACTTACTAAGGGTAGTTTGGTACACATGTTGCTTTAGCGTTGAAGGATGGGCCAGGACGAATAAAAAAGTTACGTGCGGAGAGACGATAATATTACTCGTCTCTCCAAATTGTTTTGCGCGTCCAATTAATAGCCCCAGGAGAATTTCATAGTTTAACGAACAGTCAGGGAAGGAATTTATGAAGAAGTTTGCAGGTAAGTTGGTCATTATTGTTGCTGTGTTCTCGCTCTTGAGTATTACAGCGTTTGCTAAGAATTCAAGGAAAGATGTTACATTCGCCAGCGATGTAACAGTGAATGGGACAGCCGTGAAAGCAGGAACCTATACGGCAGTTTTCGATGATGCAACGGGACAACTGTCGATTATCAAGGGTGACAAAACCGTGGCAACATCCACGGCGACGCTTGAAAAATTGCAGAAGGAAGGAAATGACACAGTTGCTTATACAACCAACAGTGGCGCTTTAGTCACTATTGGAATGAATAAAGGGTACCAGGCAGTCCTGACAAACACGGCTGGAACAGCCGGAAACTCAGGAATGTAATCGAATCGGATTCTGCACAATTCGGCAGAGGTGGCATCGGGTCGTCAGGCAAGTAAGATTGCCGGGCGGCCCGATTCTCATAATGTCTTCAATAAATCAAAACCTTACATCACTGGTTTACGTAATATTTACATCTACAACCTCTTTTGAACCAATGACAACATTTAGTGTCCATTAGTGAATGGCAGCGACATTTTGAAAACGGAAAAAGTGCGGATTATGAACAAGTTCCCTGTTTCGAAGCTTGTGTTTTTTTGTGCGGTCATGATCGTAGGTCTGCAGGCATTTGCCCAGCAGGCGGATACGACCACTGCCGTTCAGCTGACAACTGCCGATTATGCGAGAGCAGAAAATTTTATGAATTATCGAACCTCACCGTTGGTTTTTGGAACGGTTCGACCAAACTGGATTACCGATGAACGATTCTGGTACCGAAACACCACTCCCCGGGGAAGCGAGTTCCTGGTGTTTGAGGTTGTTCAGGGCACACGGCGCCCGGCGTTTGATCATACGAAGCTCGCAGCTGCGCTGTCATCGGCCGCCAGTTCAAAGTTCGACGCGCTACATTTACCGTTCAGTGAATTTGAATTTTCTCCGGACGGCCAGGGGATTACATTCAATGTGCGGGCACAACGTTGGAAATGTGATCTAACAGAGTACAAGTGTGCTGCCGTTCAAAGTATGGATTCGTCACAGTCCGGGCGACGCAACGCATCAACGCAGAATGTACAGACTGTACAACCCGAGGTGCGCTCGCCCGACGGCAAAAAGGCTGCGTTCATCAGAGAGTTTAACCTCTGGATCAGGGACACCGCTAAGGGCACAGAGACGCAACTGACAAAAGATGGTGTCAAAGATTTTGGTTATGCGACGGACAACGCCGGCTGGGTGCGCAGTGACCGGCCGGTTGTTGCCTGGTCTCCCGATTCAAGGAAAATAGCAACCTTCCAGCAGGACCAGCGTGGCGTTGGTGAAATGTATCTGGTAGACACGAAAGTGGGCCACCCCACTCTTCAGGCATGGAAGTATCCGTTGCCGGGCGATAGCGTGATAACGACAATCCAAAGAGTTGTAATCGACGTGGACCAGGCAAAGGTCATAAGGCTTCAGATGGCGCCGGATCAGCACCGTGGGACGTTGTGCGATAACCTGGTGTGTCGCGGCACTGAATGGAGTGATGTCCAGTGGAGTCAGGATGCTGCCCGACTGGCATTTGTCTCGACATCGCGCGATCACAAGCAGGCGCAGCTTCGCGTGGCGGACGCCACGACGGGCGCGATTCGCGAAGTCTTCGAGGAGAAGGTTGCATCGCAATACGAGTCTGGTATGGGCAGGGTGAACTGGCGTTATCTTCCGGTGTCGAATGAAATTCTGTGGTACTCGGAGCGCGACAACTGGGGCCACCTCTATCTATACGACCTGACGACCGGAAAGTTGAAGAATCAAATCACGACCGGCGAATGGGCAGTGACCCAACTGTTGAGAGTTGACGAAAAGAATCGAATCTTATACCTGCTTGGCGTCGGCAAAGAGAAAGGACGCGATCCTTACTTTGCGCACTTCTACCGAATCGGATTCGACGGAAGGAACGAAACACTCTTAACTCCTGAAGACGGAACGCACGACATCACATTGTCGCCAACAGGGCGATACTTCTTGGATAGTTATTCCAAACCGGACGTTCCGCCTGTTACGGTGCTTCGAGATGCAGACGGTAAACTTCTGTCCACGATTGAGAAAGCTGATGTCACTCGCCTGGTTGCGGCCGGCTGGAAACCGCCGGTTCCGTTTACCGTCAAGGCGCGCGATGGCGTAACGGATTTGTACGGGCTGATGTATAAGCCCACTAATATTGATGAAAAGAAGAAGTACCCGATAATAAACCATATCTATCCGGGGCCGCAGGGTGGGAGCGTCGGCAGCAGGGCCTTCTCTGCTTCACGCGGCGACGCACAGGCGCTTGCGGAACTCGGGTTTATCGTGATTGAACTGGATGGGATGGGAAATCCTTTGCGGTCCAAGAAATTTCAGGACACATACTATGGCAATTTGGGAGACAACACCCTGCCAGATCAGGTAGCTGGCATGAAACAACTTGCCCTGCGATATCCCTGGATCGATCTTGACCGTGCGGGAATATATGGACACTCCGGCGGAGGATTCGCTGCCGCAGTGGCGATGTTCAGGTATCCGGATTTCTTTAAGGTAGGCATTTCCGAAGCAGGCAACCACGATAACCGCGAATATGAAGACGATTGGGGCGAGAGGTACCATGGTCTGCTTGAGCGAAAAGAGGATGGGACCTCGAATTACGACGACCAGGCAAACCAGAATCTCGCAAAGAATTTAAAGGGACACTTACTGTTGGCGCATGGGACAATGGACAATAATGTGCCGCCATACAACACCCTCCTTGTGGTGAATGAACTGATAAAAGCGAACAAGGATTTTGATTTGATCATGCTGCCAAATCGGAACCACGGTTTCGGCAACGAACCGTACATGGTCAGGCGGCGATGGGATTATTTCGTCCGGTATCTGTTGAGGGCCGAGCCTCCAAAAGAGTACGAGTTGCATACGGTTGCACTGCCATAAGGCGGCTGTTTAACCTGCGTGGAACGGTTTTGGCGAGCAGGACAGCATAGATCATGGAGACCCGCGTTGATACAATGCGCCAGGGACGAGTGTAAAGTTCTGAAGAAATGAGGCTGGAAAATGGCAGCGAGTGAGAAAGAGCATTCGTATACACTAAAGGTAGAGTGGACCGGAAACGTGGGTAAAGGAACGTCCGATTACCGCTCGTATAAGAGAGACCACGCGATTTCGAGTGCTGGGAAACCTATAATCCCTGCGTCTTCGGATCCTGCGTTTCGTGGAGACAGGACGCGCTACAACCCGGAAGAGTTGTTAGTTGCTTCGGTCTCCTCGTGTCATATGCTTTGGTATCTTCACCTATGCGCTGATTCAGGAATTGTTGTACGAGAGTACGTCGATTCACCTATGGGGAAGATGGTTGAAACGGATGAGGGTGGACGTTTTAAGGAAGTAGTGCTGTATCCGGTAGTGAAGGTAAGCGACAGCGCCGATACTCAGATTGCTTTGCAGCTTCATGAAAAGGCGCATCATCTTTGTTATGTTGCAAATTCCGTTAACTTTCCCGTGCTGTGCCAACCGTCGATTGAGGTCTGGTAATCAGCCGGAATTCCTCAAAAAATTAGTCGCGGATTAACAACAGACAAGACGCTGAATCAATGGATGATACAAACTCAGCGAGGCCACTTTCGATCAATCCACCAGGCTCGAGTCTTGGGGATGAGAATGCTGTGCTAATGGGCACCGCGAGACAGTATCACGTTCCTGAATTTGAAGGGTGCCTGTCGATAAAGACGGTTGTGGATGGAGCGGGATCATGCGGGAAGGTCATCGGGGGTTGTGTTTAGCGAGGTGCAAATTGACAGTACACAGCCAGATACTACGAGGAGAAAAGCAGCACGTAAGTGAATGGCTGTGTCGGTCACCTCAATTATTCTGCCCCAGGGGATAGGCTAAAATGCGGTTGTCATGGGAAGAGTAAAGCAACTGTGACGCTTCATCTGTGACGAAGCGCTCGTCTGGCTCGTTTATTCGAACAGTGCGTCCAACGCTACCCGTGTTGATATCAACTCCTGCCAGACCATGACCGCCTCCGACATCGGTGTAGTAGTACATATATTGGCCGTGCAAACTTGCGAGTCTTCGCCGGTGCAACAGGAACCTTGATAACCGGTCGAGTTGATGGGCCGGATCCAACCGGTCCAACAGCCTGTCTTCCACATCCACATTTACCTTGACGTCTACTGTAGGACGAGCAAAAGTCCCACGATTTACCCGTGCAAGGGTGCCGAGAGTCAAAAAGCGTTCGCGTCCATAATCAAGAGTGTAATTGGAAGCAAGCGTAGTAAGGCTGGGCAGCGAGACACTGTTGGCAAGCCCGGAAAGTCGTAGCGCGTTGACCGCATTTACCAACTGGACCCCTCGGAAAGCAAACGATGCAGCCGCCCCGTAACGAAAGTAAAGGGCGGTCGCACGAGCCGCGATAGCGGCGACCGTGCGCAAAATCCCACGCCCGGGTGGGCTGTGATGCGCGCGCCAAAGCTGTTGGCCGGTTGAAGGATCAAAGGATGCGAGATCTTCGGGACCTCCTACCACGGCCTGTCCGGTTTCATTTAAAAGAATAAAAGCCGCTTTATCGACCTTATGCTGCACCTTCAGTCGGCGTTTGCCGGTGGAACTGTCAATAGCTATCAGTTCGTCATGGTCGGCCAGAAGTATCGTCGACGAATTGACGAGAGCGATATTTGTAATACCTTTATCTGCTCCCTTGTAACGCCACAGGATCTTTCCGCTTGAAGGTTCGATCGCGCTGATACCAAACGGCCCTTTACCAACAGTTTCACCATCCTTCAAGCGCGTGAACTGGCCACCTGTCCGAGCATACAGGACATCGCGGGTAAGAATTAATTCAGGAACATTCCCAAGATCCTTTGTTTCCCATAGCACGTCGCCATTATCTCGCGAGATTGCCCGGATTCGTCCGCGGCCGGTTGTGTATAAGGCTTTCTCGTCAGCTACAGGATCAGAATCGGTCAGGGCAAGCCCCTCCTCATTGATTCGAAACTTTTCCCGGCGACGTTCCTTACCGGTATTGACGTCCAGTGAAGCAGCGCCTTCATAGAATAAATATAGCCGTCCGTCCAAAAATAGAGGTGGCCGATAGTTGTTCAGGGTGAATGGCACCTTTTCGCCTTCGTCCTCAGGCCATCGCGAAGGCATCATCTCTATGTCGCTCTCGATTTCGTATTTCCACAGCTCCCGCCCAGATGTAATATCGAACATATGGACCACCGGTTTACGTTTGAATCCGTCGCGCGCACGCCCTTTTGCATCGCGGACAAGCACGACCGCCAGCAAATTCGAATTCTGCTCGAGCGCGGCCTGCATCACCGCCCCTTTAACCTTATCGCTGCGCCAAAGCACGCTCCCGGTTGTTATGTCAGTTGCCTCAAGCCGGGTCTTGCTTCCATCCTCGACCGTTAACAACAAAACGTCAGAACCCGGTATGGGCGCGACGTCAGTCTCGTCAAGGGTGATGTGTTTGCGCCGCCAGACGACTTCTCCCGAGGCTCCATCGATTGCGTAAAGGGATTTTTCGGTTCCGACCAGGAGTAGCCCAAGTTCGGTGGATTGATAAAATCGGACTCGGCCGTCCAGTTTTGACGACCACGACTCTGACGCATTTGTTAGGAGTGTTGTCGCAAAAACGAGAATCAAAAGTAATGTAAGACTGAAAATTGAGTTGTGTTGCAGGCGCCACTTATCTGACTGGACTCTCTTATAAAGTGTCAATTGTTTCCACCTGTCCTTTCCTGCAGTCAATCGCTTGTCGCTGCCGATCGCAGCAGAATAGTTGCCAAGATAGAATCGATTAGTCACGGCGGATATTCAGCCGCCGTGACTTTACATTGTTCGAGTTCGGCCAAAAGGTCAACCTTTACAGACTACGCTGGGCGAAGTCGATGGCGTTACAAGATGGGGCAAATCGTGCCTTGAAAGCTGCGCATCTATTTCGCTCAAGTCCTTGGCGATCAACGCCGACCAGAGGTCTTGTGTGGCTGAAAGATCACGACAATAGTCGAGCTCAGCACCCTTCATGCTGACAGTTGGCGTTGTGTCTGCTCCTCCCACTATGGTAAGCGAGTCGGCCAGTTCGCCATTTAGAAGGAAAAAAGTTGGTTTTGGTTTGCCCTGAGCAGGGCCTCCTCCACGTCCTTGTTCGCCTTGCAACATCGACAATTTTTGATCGAAAGCCTGGAGCGCGGCGAGCAAAGTTTTCGTATCTTCCTCGTTTGCTCGATCACCGCCCGATAGAATTTTTTCATCCACCGCCACGGCAGTACGCAGGTTTGCTGCCTTGTGATAAAGATCAAAGCTTATGGCCAGCTCGTTTACCAGTTTGCGCTCCAGAACGAGCTGTTCCGTCAGGTCTGTCGGTGAAACTTTGATGCGCGGGTCCATGTCCACGTGGAGCGGCTTTGAATATGTCCGATCGTTTACAGTCAGACGCACTTCGTAGTCGCCTGGCAACACCAGCGGTCCCTGCGGTTCAAAAGGAGTGTCCTGATAGATGGCATAAATCGGGAGGTTATGTCTTAGCGCCGGCGGCGATGGATATCGCAGATCCCATACGAAACGATTTACACCTGGTCTGGTGGTCAAAGGTTTAGGCCGCGCCAGCCAATAGTCTGGAACGTTGGGTGGAGGCTCCGATGATTTCATCTCCGGTTTACTGGAAAATCGCCGGATCAGTTCTCCCTTCCTGTCGTAGATACCAAGAGTAATTTCTGCACTGACGCCGGCCTTAAGGTAATAGTCCACTACTGCCCCGGTCGGCGGATTTTCGGCTGAAGACATATCCGGCGGGAACGGCGTGTCACCATTCATATTTGAACGCATGCGTACTGCCGAATCAGGTTGGAACAGATATCCATTAGAGGCCGCGACTGTGTCGTTGAGCTGCCGAAACGGCGACACGTCATCGAGTATCCAGAACGCGCGGCCGTAAGTTCCGGCTACCAGATCACTACCGTGAACTTCCAGATCACGCACGGATACCGTTGGCATGTTCAGCTGTAGCGAGTTCCAATGGTCACCTTCATCGAGGGAAAAGTATGCGCCGTTTTCCGTGCCGGCGTATAACAATCCTTTACGTTCAGGATCCTCTCTAACCACACGCGCGAAACTGCCATCAGGAATTCCCGTATCGGTTTCCTTCCACGTTTTGCCAAAGTCGTGGGTTCGATAAAAATGCGGTCGAAAATCGTTACGCTCGTGGCTGTCAACAGCGAGGTATGCAGTACCCGCATCAAACCGCGATGCTTCGACAATGCTGATCAGCGTCCAGCGGGAAAGTCCTGGAGGTGAGACATTCTGCCATGTGGCGCCGTTGTCCAGAGTAAGTTGGACGAGACCGTTAGTGGTCCCGACCCAAATTTGTCCTTCCTTGAGTCGCGATAGAGAAAAGGTATTAATCGCACTACGGTTAGGTGGTTCGGCGGCTGGCTGGCCGTCTTTTGTTTCCGGCTTTACCTCCGTCTTCACGCCTGGCTTTGGGGCTGTAGGGTTGACTCCTGCAGTGTCAACGGGCCGCTTCGTCAAATCAGGACTGATGGTTTTCCAGTTCTGGCCGCCATCAAGAGTCTCCAACAGATATTGTGTGCCTTCATAAAGACAGTGCGGATTTTGCGGTGAAAATTCCAACGGTGGATTTACCGCTGTTCGATAATCGCCGTCTCGACTGATGTTCGGCGAGATCGTCGCAATTTGGCGATTCGAACGGTCAATACGAACCACGCCGCGTCCGGGCCCACCGGAATAGATCAAGGCTGGATTCAAGGGGTCCGAAATTATGTAGCCAAATTCGTAGCCACCGACCGGGTCCCAGTCAAGGAAGGTAATTGCGCCATAATCACCTCGAGTTAACGTGCCGATTGCGCCGCTGTCCTGTTGCGTGCCATAGACCCAGTATGGAAAACGATTGTCAGTTGAAAGATGATATATCTGTCCGGTGGGCTGGTTATACCAGGAACTCCACGACTGTCCACCATCCATGCTGACCACTCCACCCTGGTCACTGCCCATTACCATCCAGTTTGAATTCGTGGGATCAATCCACAACACATGGTTGTCGTCACCACCGGGCGCGCCTTTGAACGAATCAAAGGTCCCGCCCCCATCCGTCGAGCGGTACAGCGAAGTCTGTCCAACATAAATAATGTTTGGATTTTGTGGATCCAGAAAGACCCTGCTGAAGTACCCGCTGCCCTGAATGCGTGGGTCCGGGGTCGTTTTTCTCCATGAGGCGCCACCATCGTCTGAGCGATACAACCCACCCTGTCTTTGTCCTGCGACGATTGCGAATATTCGCCGGCCGCCCGGAGCGACAGCTACGCCAATTCGACCCAGCTTATCAGTTGGCCATCCGGACCCATTGATCGGTGTCCAGGTCTCACCGCCATCCTCTGTCTTATAGATCGCGCCTCCCCCGGTTGCATCAATCAGAGCGCGCGCGTTTCCGGGCTGGACGTAATGCCCCCATAGCGCAGCGATTCCGATCCGGGGATTGTCAGGCGCAAATGCTACATCTATGGCACCGGTCACATCATCTTTGTAGAGTACCTTGCGCCATGTTCTCCCACCGTCTGTGGTTTTATAAATCCCACGCTCTGCATTAGGCGCAAACGTTTGTCCTAGCGCAGCCACAACTACAATGTCGGGGTTCTTGCTGTCTACCCAAAGTGTTCCGATCTTTTCTGTATGCTCCAGCCCAATGTGGTGCCAGGTTTGTCCGCTGTCAGTTGATTTGTAGACGCCGTCCCCGACATTTGCCGACCCGCCCACGTTGCTAACATCGCCGGTACCAACGTAGATAATCCGGGGATCGGACGGCGCAACAGCCATCGCACCGATCGAAGCCACAGGCACTGCGTCTGAAATGGGTTTCCAGATCATGCCGCCGTCAATCGTTTTCCATACGCCTCCGCCGGGTGTCCCCATATAAAAAATCGATGGATTTCCAGGAACCCCTGCGACTGTCGAGACCCGACCCGCCCGAAAGGGCCCAATCTGTCGCCAATGAAGTCCGCCGAAAGGTGCATTGTCGGAATTTTGCGCTGTCGAACTCTGCACCGCACCGGCGACGAAAAGTATTAGACAGAGCGGTATCGAAAAACCGTTCTTTTGCTTAAGCATATTTGTTGTTTCGAGTTCAGCGTATGTGCTTTTCGGATTTGAATTGTCCCGAGATCGATCGGGGTCTAAGTACAGATGAAGAGTTTACACTAAACCTAACCTGACATGAGAATGGTCTTAGCCACCCGATCGTCGAACCTAAGCCAAACGCACTACTTCGGTTCAAATTACCCTCGTCGGTGTTCTGCCTCAGGGTATTGGCGATCTATTGGAAGATGGAGAGATTCATGCTGTCATGCTGCACGAAATGGCCCACGTTTTGCGCTGGGACAATCTAATCAGCAACCTTCAGATGGTTCTTTGCTGTGTGTTTTGGTTTCATCCTCTTGTATGGTTTATCGATCGACGTATGCTGGAGGAACGGGAACTTGCGTGCGACGAAATGGTACTGAACAATGGAGGCAGGTCAACCTCTTATGCGACCACGTTACTGAAGATCTATCGATTTTGCCTTGGCTCGGAGGTCAGAGGACTATCCGCGGTTGCAAGCTCAAATATTGCCAAGCGCCTGGAAATAATTCAGGCGTCGACCGTACGCATTCGGATAACAACATTTCAGCGGCTGATAGTTGTGATCGTATTACTGTCTTGTGTTGTGTTTATCCTGGGCGCAGGAGTGCTCGGAGCTTCAAACGATCTTGATACTTCAAATAGTGTGTTGAGGGAAATATCAGCAAATGGTTTCACTGTTGAGAGCGCCGCGAATATTCAAACAGAAATCCAGCGTGCTTCAAGTATCGATTCGCATGCTTTTAAGATTAACTTGACTTTTAATACAGACGCGCGGGGCAACGTGTTCAGTTTTACCCTCGAGGGTTGGCACGATACGTTAACGGTCCAGAAGATCGTTTTACCGCCGCCAAGTTTGACTGGCACAGCAGTCTTCCATGTACCGGGCTCAGCCGGAGCGAAGATAGTAGCCGTGGCCGGAAGTTTCAACGGTTGGAATCAGTCACAATTCCTCTTTGCCAGAATCGATGGCGAATGGGTCTGCCGAATAAATCTGCCTCCCGGAAGATACCTCTATAAATTTATCGTTGACGGCAATTGGATAGTTGATCCGGCAAACAAGGTTACCGAAAGGGACGGCCGCGGAAATGTAAATTCTGTCTTAACAGTTGAATAGAAGGTCATGCAACTGTGTTGTGTTTCACTCTTTAAGCGCACAATCCTGTCCGAGAGGTGAATTTGCAAGAAATTGGTTGAACTCCAATCATACAAAATACTCAATCAGTTGACCTTGCCTTCAATACCTTCCTCACGCTTAAGATCGTAAGCTTTCAGACAACTCAACTTCACTTGAACTTCAATCAATTCTGATGCAGGGACCGAAAGGCAAACCCGTTTTCAGAAAATTGCGTAGGCGCCAGGATAGAGATCCAACAAACAAAATAGCTTCGAGGGTTGACATCAACTAATTGTGTGTCGGGGGCGCGATAGACCTTACATGTAGCGCAGCACGAACGGCGAACGATTTATTCATCAAAAATTCAGACCAAAATTATCGTGTAAAACTGATGTCCATACTTACGCCTTGAACGATTGAAAAAAGTTTCTGAGTTCATGCGTTCGTTGATGCTGGACGTATCTCCTTGTAAAGATGGAATTTAGAAATGAATTGAATCATGGAAGCGTGAACCTGTTATTAATCTCGGTGGATTGTTCAAAACGTGCCGAGCCGTATTGCAAAAATATTAACGGTGACTATAATCCATTCCCCGTTACGACTAAGAGGCGAAGTATTTGAATGAAGGCGAAGAGCGAGAAGTTCCGAATGACATTATTCAAACGTCAGGCCGGTTCGATCGCATCTACGACGATATACAAGATGTGCTTCCGCGGTAAAACAAAAAATTTGCAGGTCGTTTTCGTTGGGTCGCCAGACGGTGGTGTAGATTTCTGTAATCCCGATACGGCTCATGTAAAAGCTCCAGTACAGGAAACCAGGTCAGCGCGACAGGCTTTGACCGTTTATTGACTGGAGAGACCCATCGTCTGAAAGAATTGGTGAGCATTGGCTGGATGTCGAGTCGAGTGTCAATGCATCCGTTGAGTTGGGACAATGTTTAGTCCGTTGCTGGAACTGGTCAGGAGGAGAACAAAATGACTGAAGATAGCACCCCCTTTAGCGCTGGCCTTAAAGGCTGCCCGCGATGTAACGTCAATTTGCCTCTTGATCACTTCGGAATCAGCCGTGCCAGGAAAGACGGCCGCAATATTTACTGTAAGCGTTGTAATAGGGATCGTACGAATGCCAGCCGCCAGTCCGCGCGCGAAAGGCAAGAGAAGCAGAAGGGGGCGCGGATTAGCCATGTGGCGACGGGGCGTACAAATGTTAATGGTGCCAGGGCTGAATCGTTCGGCCGATTTGAGTTGTCTTGCCAATCGCTGCCGCGTTCGACCGCGTGCCTTTCTCCGGTTGAAAGAGTCCGCGAAGCAATTCGAAGCGGACCCAAGACCCAAAAACAGATACTGGAAGAAACCAAGCTGTCGAAGGACGAGATTGGAGATGCGTTAGCAGACCTTCTACTCTGGCTGCATGAGGTTGGAACGCATTCCGTGGGAGATACGCGACTCTATTTTCTAAAAGCTGAACGCGATGGAGAAATTGAAAGCGAAACACAGAATGGCACACGCTCGGAATTTGACAGTGATGTATCATCCTTCAGTTCTCTGCCTTTCTTTGTGCGTGGAAAGGCCGCCAGCGCTGGATGAACAAATGATTAATTCATGGATGACGAATTAATCGTTGCCGTTAAACTTGATTGGAAGGAAAGACCATAGAATGGATGGCCGGCCCGGTAACAAAAACGAAATGATCGATACTTTTGAGGTTAGCGATTTAAGTGAACTTGTGAAAATGAAGTATTCCAATGGGATATCATCTTTTCAGGTGATCGCCGTGGACAACGCCAATCCGAAAACACATGTGGTGGCTGAGCATCTAAAGTTGAAATACAGTTTTTCGATATCTGCGAGCATCGTCTCAAAATACGTATCGGCAGCGAAATCAGATCCGGGGAATGAAACTTCCAGTCCGGTGTTTGAAAATGTTGGTGGCGTTGAAGTGGAGACTTTCGGCAAAGATCCCTTGTCGTACTCACCGGGTCGAATTTAAACCCGCCACCTGACATCTATTAAGTCCCATCACCGTTTGCCTGCCAATTACGAAAAGCCTCAATTCGATCGGAATAAACCGAGGCGGGCTGGGTTTTCAGTGTGAAGAAAGCACTCCTGCTATTGACATCTACCCTGCATTACTAAGACGATACTTACCAGGTCCAGCCTTGAAGTCAGGTTTGACTTTAGCCGTACAAAACAATTTAAGCCGGCTGAAAAAGAAATTTGAGGTTTCGACTTGAAAGGACTGTCCCCTTATATGAGCAATTTCGAGGACATCGCTAATCCATCCCCTCTAATTTTGAATGACGCTGAAAATCATGGCGGAGCCCGAATCAAGGTAATCGGGGTGGGGGGCGGAGGCACAAACGCGGTCAACCGGATGATCGAAACCGGTGTCGGTGGCATCGAGTACATCGTCGCGAATACAGATACGCAGGCACTGCGTAATTCCCTCGCGCCCACTCGAATTCAGTTGGGACGAGTTGTAACACGAGGGCTCGGCGCAGGTGCAAATCCTGATATAGGGCGTGATGCAGCGCTGGAAGAGACTGAGGCGCTTATCGAGTGCCTTGAAGGTGCAGACATGGTTTTTGTCACCGCCGGGCTTGGCGGCGGGACTGGAACCGGGGCGGCGCCGGTTATTGCATCACTGGCGTCGGAGCTCGGAGCTCTGACAGTTGCTGTCGTGACAAGACCCTTTGCGTTCGAAGGCCGGAGGAGAATGAATCAGGCGGAGCGTGGATGGCTTGAGTTGAAAGAGACCGCGGACACCGTAATTACGATTCCGAACGAAAAGCTACTGCAAATCGTGAACAGGCGGGTGCCTTTGACTGAGGCTTTTCGAGAGGCGGATGATGTCTTAAGACAGGCAATTCAGGGCATCAGCGATCTGGTCAACGTTCCCGGGCTGATCAATCTGGATTTTGCCGATGTGAAGACAATCATGCAGGGAATGGGCATGGCCCTAATGGCGACAGGGGAAGCCGATGGGGACGGCAGAGCATTAAACGCTACTATGCAGGCGATACATTCGCCCCTCCTTGACGACGCAGCATTAAAAGGCGCTTTGGGAGTACTTATAAATGTTACTGGCGGTCACGATTTGACGCTACATGAGGTAAGCGAAGCTTCCAGCATCATCTGCGGAGAAGCCGATCCGGATGCAAACATAATATTCGGCGCAGTTATAGATCCAGGGATGATAGGCCGTGTGAGAATTACCTTGATTGCGACCGGATTTAATCGAAGCGCAATACAAAAAGGCAAAGATAGAATCGGAAATCTTTCTCAGCATGCAGAACAACAAAGCCTGCTGCCCGCGGAAGCCGAACTTCCTGATCGTGTCGATCTGGATGATCCAAATGTGCCTGCGTATCTAAGGGCTGCAGCTTCCGCCGATGCCACGGAAAAGATCTGAAAATCCGGATCATCGTGCTTGGAAAAGACAATCAAGCCGAGAAAGCATTCAACACTTCGTCGGCATGTTCATCGACCTTAACCTTGGCGAAAATCTTTTTAATCTTGCCGTCTTCGTCGATTAAGAACGTAGTTCTGTTGATACCCATGAACTTTCGTCCCATGAACTGTTTCTGACTGTAAACGCCATAAGCTTCAGAAACTGAACGATCCGTATCGGCGAGTAAGGTGAAAGGCAAGTCATATTTTGCGATAAACTTTTTGTGTGCGCTCTCGGAATCAAGCGAAACGCCGAGGACTTTGATCCGCTGTTTTTCGAACTCTGAAAAAGAATCGCGAAATGAACAAGCCTCTTTTGTGCATCCGGGCGTGTTATCTTTTGGGTAAAAATACAGGACGACCTTTTGACCGCGAAAATCAGAAAGCTTAACCGGGTTTCCATCCGCGTCGGTCGTCGAAAAATCCGGGGCATTGTCGCCTTCCTCTGGCATTTTGGGGAATTCACTCCATTCGTTTTGATATTTATTCATTTAATCAGAGCCCCATTCTAGTCTGGGGACTCTCCGAAACAAAGTGCATCTGACGTTTTTAAATTTTGTGTGAGGATACGATTCGAGCATGAGCAAAAATTACTGGTTGGTCAAACAGGAACCGGAAACCTTTTCCTGGGATGATTTTGCGGCCGAGGGACAGACGGATTGGACAGGCGTTAGAAATTTCCAGGCAAGGAATAACCTTCGAGCTATGAAATCCGGCGATCGAGCGATCTATTATCATTCTGGCAAAGAGAAGGCTGCCGTCGGGGTTGCAGAGGTCGTGAAAGCTGCATATCCGGATCCAACAGCAAAGGATGGAGATTGGGTGGCGGTTGATATTAAGCCTGTCAGCAGGTTTGCGAGACCTGTGCCGCTTGCAGAGATGCGGGCTGATAACGAACTTAGTGGATTAACATTGCTTCGCCAAACTCAATTGTCGGTGATGCCGGTATCGAAACAGGAGTTTGAGAGGTTGGTCAAACTTGGAGGTAAACCGGCGAAGTAAGAGGTCTGAGCTCGATGCACGAAGACTTCTATCTCAAGCTGTCCGAAGACAGGGCCGTTGCAATGCGTTGGTGAAAACCGGCGCTATGACCTGTCTGTTGACCGAAGGGGATCGAGCCTCCTCAGCGGGTCGTTCTCATCCCACGGGAAGCCAACCGCATGCGTAAGACATTTCATAAACTGCGCAGCCCTCGTTATCCCCTCCTGCAATTGCTCAGAGAAGGAGGCATCGCAGACTTGTTCATCGGAGAACTTCCTCACTGCGACGAAGTCCTTTCGTGCGAGATCGTTTGCAAATTCATGCGACGGATCAAATCCCCGGGGCATCCGTTTCATCGATTCACCGGACATGGTCCAATACGAGCGAAATTGTTTAGTTCCGGTTGCAGCGCGCCAATCTTCCGGACGGGCTGCGATTGCCCCGGCAACCCTGTTCCTCGTCTCGGGATCGGGGCGCCATAAACCAGCTCCAAAAAAGCTCTCACCGGGTCCAATGTGCAGGTAAAAGCCTGGGGCCTGCTCGTTCTTTCCCGCCGAATGAAAGAATTGCGCTGCGATATTCGTTTTGAATGGCGACTTGTCTTTTGAGAAACGAATGTCACGATAAATTCGAAGAATCGATCCGCCATTTGGCTTCGCGCTGGCCGTGAGATAAGGACTGGTCTTACGGAAGTGGGGACCAAGGATTGTTATCAACCCCAGCATCGGATCGCGCACTTCGTCTTCATATCGTCGTTTATTGTGAAGAAACCATTCGCGATCGTTGTTTTCGGATAATTCACGCAGGAATCTGAACGATTCTGAAGTAAACTGTGTGCCTTGAATCATGGCAGCAAGTATCGTTCAATCGCACTGTCTGAATCAAACTATGCGAATCAGTTGAAACCTGGCAACGATTGAAGGGTCTGTTCCAAACGTCTCTTGAGTTGTCCGGAGAGGCACGCCGGGCATACCTTCTTGATGCCTTCATAAACTGTCTCAGGCGATCGGGAATGCCGGACGTATGGCTCCAGGTGGCGGATCGTTGTTATAAAGAACCTGCTCCAGGAAGAGGCCAGAGGGTGGCGCTGTTAAAGCAGCAGCTTCGTTACTCGAGGTCTGCAACATCCGAAGAAAATTCGCCGAGGTCATGCGGCCACGCCCAATCTCGACAATTGTTCCGACGATCCGTCGTACCATTTTCCAAAGAAAGTGACTGGCGCCGATTCGTATTAGAATCAGACCGCCCACAGTTCCAATTTCAGCCGTGTGTACGTGCACAATTGTTGATGTGTTGTTGTCCTGAGTCTCGGAAAAAGAACTAAAGTCATGCCTTCCGGTAATTAGCTTTAATCCAAGCGCCATTTCTGACACGTCTAACCGATCTCTTACCCACCAAACAAATGGTTTACCAAACGCCGTGCGGCGCGTTGCAATCTGATAAAGATAATACCTTGATACTGCGTCGTGACGTGGGTGAAACGCAGGCGATACAGGTATGATTTTTAGTACGTTGATATCATGCGGAAGTTCGCCGTTTAGTCCAGTATGCAGTTGTTTTATCGAAGGAGCTTTGGGACCCAGCTTGACTCGCAAACTGGCGACCTGGCGCAACGCGTGCACGCCCGCATCAGTTCTGCCCGAACCATTAATGTGTACTTCAGTACCCAGGAAGTTTTGAGCTGCGTTGATAATTTCTCCCTGAATGGAACGGCTGTGCGGTTGTTTTTGCCACCCGCTATAGCGCGTTCCCTCGTATTCGATATCCATTCGCCATGTATGAATCTTCATAATTATGAAACGGTCAGTGCTTACTCTCAATTTCTTTACTCAGTGTATCGCACTAAAATAACGCCCGGGCAAACGGCGAGAGCCCAGTGACAGTCAGAAGAATCGGGTAAATATGGATGCACTGCAAACGGAAAATGGAGCGATCGTTTTTCTGAATTGCGGTTCATCAATTTAACTGGCTTTGCAGATTAGTATCCTTCAGATTTTGATTCTTTAGAGAAGACACGACTATTTGAGGCGTGTATAATCGTCTGCACTCGATCCATCTGGTACCCAAACAAATCTAAATTGCAGGAGCTCACATGGTTGCGACAAAGAATATTTCAGTGGCCGAAAACGACACGCTCGTTTTAGTTGGCACTATGAAGGGCGCATTCATTTTACGTTCTGATTCTGAACGGAAGAACTGGGAGTTAGGAGGCCCCTATCTGCCAGGGCATTCCGTTTTTGCAATGGCTTATGATGGCAGAAGGGATAGGAGCAGAATCTGGGCAGCGCAAAGCAGTATGCACTGGGGTGCGGTCCTAAGTTCTTCGGACGATTTCGGCTTGAACTGGACCGACCCGGAAACCGCCCCGATTCGATTTCCGGAATCCACAGGCGCTTCCCTCAAGCAGATTTGGCAAATCCAGTTGGGTAGCAAAGACGAGCCTGATTCGATCTATTGTGGTGTCGAACCGGCTGCTTTGTTTAAATCGACTGATGCCGGGCAGGAATGGCAACTGGTTGAGGGGCTCTATAATCACCCGCACCGCGAGAAATGGGAACCTGGCGGCGGCGGATTATGTCTTCACACAATTGTCGTTGATAAGAACGATTCGAATCGAATTACAATCGCGATATCCACCGGCGGCGTTTACAGGTCCGACGACGGTGGAAAGACCTGGGCTTCAAAAAACAACGGAGTGCGCGCAGAGTTCCTTCCGGACAAACATCCTGAATTCGGACAATGTGTTCACAAAATTGTCCAGGATCGGTCGAACACAAACCGCCTGTTTTTGCAGAATCATTGGGGACTCTACCGTAGTGATGATGGCGGGGATAATTGGACTGATATTGCTAACGGAGTACCTTCGGACTTTGGTTTTGCCATGGCAGCGGATCCAAATCATGGCGATACTGTGTATATCGTCCCAATTGAATCAGACGGGTTTCGATGCACTCCGGAAGGAAAGCTCAGAATTTACAAAACTCAGGACGCAGGCGCTTCATGGCGCCCGCTATCGAACGGCTTGCCGCAGGAAAATGCCTTTGAAACCATCCTTCGGGATGGTATGGCAACGGACCTCAGAGACCCCACGGGCATCTATGTTGGTACGCGGAATGGAAAGTTATTTGGGTCAAATGATGCCGGGGAGTCGTGGGAGATGCTGGCCGATGGTTTACCTGCAATCGTTTGTGTTAAGACCGCAATTGTCCGGGCGGATTAATTGAATAAACTCTGACTCGATCCTCCGGTCAATTAATCGTGGCTGTCACATTTTACATCGCTGGTTATTTATCGGCTCTGGCCTCTGGCGAGGGAACCATAGTCATTTCAGAGACTCCTGAAACCGTTGACGCTGCCCTTTGCAGGTTGTGGGAGCAGCATCTCGCTTTGAGAGACCGAGTTTTGGACGAACAGGGCAATGTTCGCCAGCATGTAAATATTTTTGTCGATGGCCATAGTGTCAAGAGAGGCGAGGGGTTGTTGACGCCAATCACAGACAACGCAGAGATATATATATTGCCAGCCGTGAGCGGTGGGTAACCCGTGGTCCGAGGCAGGAGCGAGTTTCCAACGGATTCATTTCTGCTTAACAGTCAGCTTGACATTTGAATTCGGAAAACTGATGTCTGTCGAATATTTCATACTGTTAAATATTATCTATTACCAGCCTTTTTCGCCGGTGCGACATTTTTGTCGCCAGCTACTACCTCAATTACAAAATTGTTGCTGGCGATGATCGGCCAGAATTAGAGAACAATTCATTTCAAGATACAAACCTTTTCAATCACCTATCGTCGCGTAAATTGAGCCGGTGATCCCTAACCCTCTTAAAAAGTAGACCACCCCATGTGTGTCTGGTCAGGTCGGAGCGACAACTAGCGACAAGCCTCACCGTGAAATGGCCACTTGTTTACCAGAACTTCAGTTCAGAGGCAAGACTAGCAAGGTCAGGAAATCCCGCTTGAAACCGGTGACGGAGGATGTCGAGAGAACCGGAATCGAATGGCTACAATTTTGTAGTTTCCCTAAAAATTCCGCGACGCAAATGTGTTGAAACGACTATTGATCGTTCGATTGAAAATCTCTTCGCGTTAAAGAACCGCTTTAATTTCAAAGGTTTAGGGCCATCCCATTGCGCGAAGCACGGTTGGCATACCAGTTGTAAGTGATCAATGGCGACCAGACTTAAGTTTGCGCTATCATGCTCCTTCTTCTGGCTCTCCAGAAAAGGCAGCCGCAAACTTTGTTTTTAAGGATGGCGACGTGACCTTTTTCGGTGCGCCACGTCCAAATCGGGCCTTGAGATTGACGTGCTGGTATCATCCGAACGTTATTGCATCGGGTCGCTAGACGCAGTGAGGACTCAACGAGAATTCGTAAGGTCTTTGAACGCAAACACTTACTTGAAAAGGACAAAGTTATAATGAGCGCAGCAGATGTGCTGAAGTTCGCCGCCGACGAAAAGGTGGCTTTTGTTAACGTCCGTTTTACGGACCTGATTGGCGCGTGGCATCACCTGACCTTCCCGATCGGAGAGTTGTCAGAAAAGTCATTTGAGGAGGGTTTCGGTTTTGATGCCTCCAGCCTGCGTGGCTGGGCATCGATACACGAGTCTGACATGTTGCTTGTTCCGGATTCAACCCGCTATTGGATTGACCCGTTCTTCGCCGAAAAGACCCTGGTTCTGATTGCGAACGCGGTAGATCCAATTGAAAAACAGGGTTATTGGTTGGACCCCAGAGGCCTTGCCAGCCGAGCCGAAAGCTACTTGAAATTCACGGGTATTGCCGACACGATCAACTTTGGGCCTGAAGCTGAGTTTTTCGTATTTAGTGACGTGCGCTTCCACAATGAGGGCAATTCAGCCGGTTTCTCAGTGGACAGTCCGGAGGGAATTTGGAATTCAAATGGGCCGGGCAGCCTGTCGAATCTTGGTTACCATATTCGAACAAAGGAGGGATATGTTCCTCTTCCTCCTCTCGACACCCTTCAGGATTTTCGGAGTGAGGTGGCTGTTGAACTTCAGAAGGCCGGCATACAGGTTGAATGCCATCACCATGAAGTGGCAACGGCAGGGCAATGCGAAATTGACTTTCGCTACTCAACTTTGCTCGGAACCGCTGACAATCTGCAGCTTTTCAAGTATACGGTTAAAAATGTAGCGAAAAAGCACGGCAAATCTGCCACCTTCATGCCGAAGCCACTATACGGCGATAACGGCTCAGGCATGCATTGTCACCAATCGCTATGGAAAGAAGGCAAGCCATTGTTTGCCGGAAACGGCTATGCAGGATTGTCCGATATGGCGCGTTTTTATATCGGAGGTCTCCTAAAACATGCCGCGGCAATTGTTGCCTTTGCAGCGCCAACGACCAATAGCTATAAGCGATTGGTTCCAGGGTTCGAGGCGCCTGTGAACCTGGCTTACTCTGCGCGGAATCGTTCGGCTGCAATTAGAATCCCGATGTTTTCGACGAATCCCAAGCTGAAGCGCCTTGAATTCCGGCCGCCCGACCCGAGTTGCAACCCATACCTGGC
>Ga0137359_10001172_pt1 | contig 20731 bp, 19 predicted proteins | sample Mad1_40_16metaG_FD_108281 | JGI IMG/M metagenome (GOLD analysis project Ga0137359, IMG submission 108281) | Vadose zone soil microbial communities from Angelo Coast Range Reserve, California, USA - Mad1_40_16 metaG | ecosystem: Environmental > Terrestrial > Soil > Vadose zone | place: USA... | reverse complement strand
GCTGTCTTCGAGCAGGTCAAACCTATCTTGCTGGACATCGGTCCAAAGGTAAACTATGTCGGCTCCAATGGCCAGGCTGTCTTGATGAAGATCGCTATCAACCTCAACTTACAAGTGCAGATGCTGGCCTTCAGCGAAGGGCTGCTCCTTGCCGAGAAAGGTGGTATCCCGCGCGAAACTGCCCTCGAAGTCATGCTGAACAGCGTCATAGCCTCGCCCTCGCTGAAGTATCGCACCCCTTTCATCTTAAAAAAGCCGGATGAAGCGTGGTTCGATGTGAATATGATGCAGAAAGATATGCTACTGGCACTGGAGATGGGTAGGGAACTCGATGTGCCGCTGCCAACGGTTGCCGCCAGCAACGAGTATCTGACCGCAGCCCGCGCCATGGGCCTGGCAAAGGAAGACTTCGCAATTGTCTACAAGGTACTGGCAAAAATGTCTGGCCTGGATTCGTAGGTCGTTCTCTACGGCCGACGAGGGCGGGGCAAACCCGCGCCCTCGTTGGCCAATGAAACCGCGTAGGGACGCGGGCTTGCTCGACAACTTTTAGTGACCCGTATTGAGCCTCCGCGTGGGTCATCCATTCCACCTGATTTACACTTGTTAGGCAAGGTCCCAATGAACTTGACAGTTCCTGCTCTAGAGCAAGGTCCAGCCCTGTCATGCTGAGCGCAGCGAAGCATCTGGCGGCCGATCACGACAGACCCTTCGCTGCGCTCAGGGTGACAGGGTGTGACTCGTCACACGGTCAAGGAGTATTCTTCATCATTGAACCTTGCCTTAGAGCAAGAAACCTACCAGGTACCATTGCATGTCCTGAGCGCGACCTGTAGCGATACCAGGCTGCGCATCCGCCGCGTAGGTATACAACGCATGGCCATCGTAGAACACTTGAGCTCCGTTGGCAGTCTGATGCACTGACAACTGCTTGGGCAGGGGTAGTGAGCTGGAAATCGTCATCATCCCTTGCGGAGCCAGCACAGGTGGCCAGTTTTGAGCACACTGACCAGTGCAGGTGGCTGTAAACATGCTATCAGCCTTGTAGTAGTACACGGCAAAGCCTTTCTTCGTCACGAGTACATTCACCTGCTTCCCATTAATAGCGGCCTTGCCCGTGTGAATGAACGCGGCCATATTTCCCCCCATGGTAGGCGTAATGGTAATACCTCCCATCATGGTGCCGTTGTTCTTATTCGTGTTGCTGTTGTTCATGTTGGCCGTGGGTGTTGCGTACATCATCCCACCATCATTTTGGGTATTCGTGGTGTTCCCGTTGGACTTGCCCTGACTCGCAGGGTTCGCCGGAGTTCCCTGTGTGGTGGTATCACCACAAGCTGCCAGCAAGATGGCCAGCAGCAATGTGATCGCGATCAGTCCCGAACAGCGCAGAGCTTTCATGGATCCTCTCCTCCTACAGTGTCATCGTAACCTACTACATTCGTGGTGACTTTCATTTAGGGAAAAGGCGAGCATCATGTACGATGCCTCTCACCCCATCCCCCACTTCATCGATGATGTTCCATCGTGTATGAGCGGTACCCATTGTGTATCGCCACTAACGATCATCACGACCACTTTTTACAGGATTTGCTGAACAGGACTTTTTTCCTTAGTGGAGATACGAGGAAAGGAATTTGCTATATTCTCTGCCGGATGCAGCATATAACCGGCCGGGCAGCGCAAAAAATATTTACCGCGCAAAATGAGCGCTAATTGAGCCATATTTTTGAGCCATGAATCGGGTACCTGCATAGTTAACAGGGCCTCTCAAAAGTCGCTCTGCTTGGCAGCAAGCCCCCCACCCCAGATTAATTAAGAGCGTGTTGCCGCTTTGGCGCGGTAGCGCCAAAGCGGCAACACGCTCTTTTACTCTTTTTTGGGGCGGGGAGGGGAAGAGGAAAAAGACTGTTGAGAGGCCCTGGCATAGTTAAGTCGACAGGTTGTCAATCGCAAGGGGACATGCGATAATAGGAGAACCGGAAGCCAATGAAGTTCTCCTCATATGCTAGGAAATCTTTCTCGAGAGGCTAAAGAACCTGACCCCACTGCGCCGCCATTGTTTCATTGATGGCTGCAGAAGTGTGAAGGGAGCGTTTTCGTGCATACAATCTCTACATCTGACTGGCCTTTTCACAAAGTACTGATTGCCAATCGCGGTGAAATCGCGGTACGCATTATTCGTGCCTGTCGTGAACTTGGGTTAAGTAGCGTTGCGGTGTACAGCGACGTTGATCGAAATGCCTTACATGTGCGCATGGCCGATGAAGCCTACTATATCGGTCCTTCCCAGGCAGCGAAGAGTTACCTGCACATTCCTACGATTATAGGAGTTGCTAAACGTTCAGGGGCGCAAGCGATACATCCTGGCTATGGCTTCCTATCGGAGAATGCTGGGTTTGTAGATGCCTGCGCTGACGCAGGGTTGATCTTTGTGGGACCAGCGGCAGGAGTGCAGCGCGCTGTGGGTGAGAAGACCGCTGCCCGCAATACTGCGCAGGCTGCCGGGGTGCCTATTGTGCCAGGGGCATTGATCGACAACGCTAGCGAGGCGGAGATTGAGGAGATTGCAGCAAAGATCGGCTATCCCTTGCTATTGAAGGCCGCGGCAGGTGGCGGCGGCAAGGGTATCCGCTTCGTTCGTGATCCCAAAGACCTGCACTCTTCTTTACGGACGGCACGCAGCGAGGCCAGAAGCGCCTTTGGTGATGATCGCGTGTACTTTGAGAAAGCAGTCTCTCCTGCCCGCCATATCGAGGTGCAGTTCATCGCAGATACGCACGGCAACGTTGTACACCTTGGCGAGCGCGAGTGCAGCATCCAGCGCCGTCACCAGAAGCTCATCGAAGAGTCTCCTTCACCGGTCATAGATGAAGAGCTGCGCAAGCACATGACGACGGCGACGATTGACCTGATCCGCGCAATCTCATATGTCAATGCCGGTACCGCTGAGTTCTTGCTTGGACCGGATCGCAATTTCTATTTCCTGGAAGTTAACGCGCGCATTCAAGTGGAGCATCCGGTGACGGAGTGGTGCACGGGCATCGACCTGGTACAGGAACAGTTCCGCGTTGCCGCCGGTCTGCCGCTTTCCTTCAGCCAGGAGCAGGTACAGTTCCGTGGCGCAGCTATCGAGTGCCGTATCTCGGCTGAAGACCCAGAGAACCGTTTTCTGCCCGCGACGGGTACGGTGCAGGCGTTGCAAGAGCCGTCCGGTCCCGGCGTGCGAGTTGATAGCGGCATGTACGCCGGGCTTCAGGTGCCGCTATTCTACGATCCCTTGCTCTCAAAGCTGATTGTTTGGGACAAAGACAGGCCTCATGCTATCGCGCGTATGCGCCGCGCTTTACAAGAGTACCAGGTGCTAGGTGTGCGCACGACGCTGCCCTTTGCCCGCTGGCTGATGGAGCATCCTCGCTATATTGCCGGTGATATGTCCACCGATTTCATTGCGGAAGAGTGGGATACACGCAATGTAGGGATGCAATTCATTGCATCCGCCAGCACGAGTGAGAGCGATGATACGGGAAAAGAGGAGCTTGCTCCATCTCAAATTGCCGCAATTGTGGGTAGCCTGTTGATGAATGAGCAGGTGGAGGCAGAGAAGTTGCGGCGTCGACCGGCGGGTGAGGATGGGGTTGAGAGCAGTCGCTGGAAGGATGCGGGACGGAGAGAAGTGTTGCGGCGATTGTGAAGCCACCAGCCTGCCGAGGACAAGCCTCGCCACTACATTCAGAAGGAATCGGTATTGCCAGCGTAATGTAGTGGCGAGGCTTGCCCTTGCCAGGCCCTTTCGCTCCAGATGGCCCCCTCATTTTTCTTGTACAGGTGGGGGTAATTGGAATGGAGGGAGTATTTTGCCGTAGCGTTTGGCCGCCTCGGCTTTTAGCCGTTCGACTGACTCATAGGGGACATAGTGACCGCCCAGGGGTGTGGGGTGAATCCCGGGACCGTGGAAATCAGAGCCACCGGTCGGTATGAGGTTATATTCATTGGCCAGGGCACGCAATTCATGCTCATCCTCGCCTGCGTATTGCCCATAGTAGGTTTCCAGTCCCGCCATACCGGCTTCGCGCAGGCCAGGCAGCCAGTTACGCAGTTCAGTGAGGCCGGGAAGGTCGAGGGGATGAGCTATGACAGGTAAGCCGTTAACGCTGGCGACGAGGCGCACAGCATCTGCTGGAGTGAGCTTGTAACGCGGCACATATGCAAAGCGCCCGTTGCCGATATATTTATCAAAAGCCTCACCGATGCTTTGCACGTAGCCAGCCTCCAGGAGCGCCTCGGCCACGTGTGGACGACCCACCGAACCCTGCGCAATTTCGCGCACACGTTCCCAGGAAATATATATGCCGCGTTCGTTCAATAGTTCTACTATGCGCTGTCCACGTCGCTCACGTGCATCGCGCAGCACTTTGAGGACGCCCTGAAACTCTGGACGCTGGTATTCGAGGAAGTAGCCGAGTATATGTACCTCCCCACCGCTTACGTCGGTGTTGATTTCAATGCCGGGGATAAGATCTATATCTAAGGACCGTGCTGCCTGGGCAGCCTCTTCGAGTCCTCCGGTGGTGTCATGGTCGGTTAGAGACAGCACTCGCAGACCAGCTTCTTTGGCTTTGTGGAGCAGTTCGGATGGCGAGTAGATGCCGTCAGACTCGGTCGAATGAGTATGAAGGTCGATATAGTTAGTCATATCTCTTGCACCGCCTCCGGCAGCGGGGTGAGGGAGAAGGGCGGTCCCTGGAAGCCCCCCAGGCTTCCTTGCCCCGCACCCCGCCAAGGGGCCTGCAAGGCCCCTTGGAACCCCCTGCTGACTAGTTACACTTAAATTAAGCTTATAGACACATGTGGCTACCGGGCGTAGTCGATTGAGCGGGTCTCGCGCACTACGGTCACCTTGATCTGGCCGGGGTAGTCGAGGCTCTCTTCGATTTTGTGAGCGATGTCGCTGGCAAGGCGATTGGCCGCGTACTCGTCAATTTCTTCGGGTTTGACGATGATACGCACTTCTCGACCGGCCTGTATGGCGAAAGATTTTTCTACGCCAGTAAACGAGTTAGCAATATTTTCAAGCGCCTCCAGGCGTTTGATGTAAAGATCGATGGTTTCGCGGCGCGCGCCGGGGCGAGCGGCTGAAATAGCATCCGCCGCCTGTACGATGGCTGCTTCCAGGCTCTGGGGTTCGGATTCGGTTGCGTGGTGAGCCACCATGGCATGGATGATCTTGGGCGATTTGCCGAAACGACGAGCTATCTCGCCGCTGATAATGGCGTGAGGCCCCTCGACCTCCTGGTCTATGGCTTTGCCCAGGTCATGCAGCAGCGCAGCGGTTTTGCATACGTTCACATCGGCACCAAGCTCGTAAGCAATCGTGCCTGCAAGAATGGAGACCTCCACAGAATGTGCCAGTACGTTCTGCCCGTAACTGGTACGGAAATGCAGCCGTCCCAGGATTTTGAGCAATTCCGGCTGCAAGCCGTGCACACCAGCTTCCATTGCAGCGCGCTCACCCTCTTCGCGAACAATAGCATCCACTTCCTGTCGTGCCTTGGCAACAACCTCCTCGATGCGGGCCGGGTGAATGCGTCCATCGAGGATCAATTTGGTCAATGCAAGGCGTGCCACTTCGCGACGTACTGGATCGAAGCCAGAGAGAATCACCGCTTCTGGTGTATCATCAATAATGAGGTCAATACCTGTCGCGGCTTCCAGCGCGCGAATATTGCGTCCTTCACGCCCGATGATACGTCCTTTCATTTCGTCGTTTGGCAATGGCACGACGGAGACAACTGCCTCCGCTACCTGGTCCGAGGCACAGCGCTGAATCGCCAGGGTGATGATCTCGCGCGCACGGGCATCGGCCTCTTCGCGCGCTTCTTCCTCGATGGCGCGAATACGGCGTGCGGCTTCCTCATGCACCTGATTTTCGATGCGCGTAAGCAAGATTTCTTTGGCCTGCTCACCAGTGAGTTGAGCGATGCGTTCAAGCTCTCTGAGTTGTTCTTGTTTGACAACTACTAATTCTTCCTGCGCCTGCTCGAGGGAACGCTCACGACCAGCTAGTTTACGCTCACGCTGCTCCAACGCGTCAATCTTGCGTTCAAGCGTTTCTTCTTTTTGTTGCAAGCGGCGCTCCTGCCGCTGTAGCTCGGAGCGCCGCTCTGCATTATCTCGTTCCAAAGCTGCGCGGAAGCGCGCGGTCTCATCACGCGCTTCACGCAGTGCCTCACGCTGCTGAGCCTGGAGTTCGAGCAGTTTTTGCTCGCTGGCCTCCTTTTCATTCTGCAAGCGTTCAGCGAAGTGTTGTTTATTTCGTGTCGTCCCGATCAGATACCCGGCATAGAGCGCAATCCCGGCTCCAAAAACCAGAATAATCAGGGCGATTACGATTCCAAGAGTTTGCACGTCGGCCTACCTCCAATAGTAAAGGCATACAGGCCTTTAAGGCTGTAAAAAGGGTATAATTTTAATTACGACACATGGTATGTCAAATAGCTTAGCATACGCCAAGCATACTATATAGGAGTGGTTACTATACTGTCAAGCATACTGCTATAGCCTGATTATCGCAGGCTATTGAGGAGGAATACGATGAGTCGAAACCAATCTGCGGAAAATCCGCAGCAGCCATTGCGCGAGACACATGTTGTCACAGGTTTTCTTTTGCGGACTGATATGGGCCAGCCGCGTATATTGATTGTGCGGCGCAGTCAGCGTGTCGGTAGTTATAATGCTCGCTGGGGAGGCATTAGTGGCTTTGTAGAAGAGGGTGTGACGCCAGATGAGCAGGCCTTTACCGAGATTCGTGAGGAGACGGGGTTGCAGCGCGAGCAAATACGTATGCTCAGACGCGGTGCGGTTGTGGAAGTTGAAGATCCTGCTATTGGACGGCACTGGTATGTGCACCCGTTCCTTTTCGAGGTGCTGACTCCCGATGCTATTAACCTGGATTGGGAGGCCACCGAAAAGCGCTGGATTGAGCCGGCGGAACTTCGGAATTATGAGACGGTGCCAAAGCTGCAGGAGGCGTATGTGTCGGCGACGCATGGGGAGGAGGTGCAGGGAAGTTGAATGAGCGGATACCATAGAATTGAACTGGCCGTCTATGGCTGCGCCATGGACGGCCAGTTCAACATAAATTCTACGATTAAATCCGCTCGATTATCGTCGCAATGCCCTGCCCTACACCGATACACATGGTTGCCAGGCCGTAGCGACCACCGCGCCGCTCCAGTTCGTGTAGTAGAGTCACAACGAGTCGTGCGCCGCTGCAGCCTAGCGGGTGTCCTAGCGCGATGGCCCCACCATTGACATTGAGCTTCTCCTCGTCGATCTCCAGTTCGCGCATACACTGCAAAACCTGGACGGCAAAGGCTTCGTTCAATTCGACCAGGTCCACATCCTTGATGCTGAGCCTGGCGCGTTGCAAAACCTTGCGTGTTGCGGGAATGGGACCGAGGCCCATGTAAGCGGGGTCAACGCCCGCCACAGCCGACGCCACAATACGTGCCCGTGGGCGTAAACCCAACTGCTGAGCGCGACTGCGGGCCATCAGTACCAGGGCTGCTGCGCCATCGTTGATGCCCGATGAGTTGCCGGCAGTCACGCTGCCATCTTTACGGAAAGCGGGTTTCAGCGCCGCGAGTTTTTCGAGCGTTGTATCCGGGCGTGGCTGCTCATCAAGAGCGACTGTGATTGCTTCGCCCTTCTTTTGTGGAATGGTCACGGGCACTATTTGCGCCGCGAAACGACCAGCTTGTTGCGCGGCAACGGCAAGCTGGTGACTGCGCAGCGCGTAGGCATCCTGTTCCTCCCGGCCAATCTTCGTGCGCTCTGCCACATTTTCTGCCGTTTCACCCATACTGTATGGGTAATGCATGGCAGACAGGCGAGGATTGACGAATCGCCAGCCGAGCGTTGTGTCTTGCAAGGTCATGTTGCGGCTAAAGGCGCTGTCGGCCTTAGCGAGCACAAAGGGTGCACGTGTCATGCTCTCCACGCCTCCTGCAACGAAGGTATCGCCTGCCGCGGTTTGAATGGCCTGCGTCGCGCTATTGATAGCTTGCAAACCTGAGCCGCAGAGACGATTGACGGTCTGCCCGGCAACCTCTATGGGCAGACCGGCCAGCAGCAAGGCCATACGCGCCACGTTTCGATTATCCTCGCCAGCCTGGTTTGCGCAACCGAGAATGACATCTTCAATACTGCCTGCATCAACATCTGCTCGCCGTATGGCTTCGGCAATCACCAGCGCGGCAAGATCATCCGGACGTACATCCTTGAGGCTGCCAGCATAGCGCCCGATGGGCGTACGTACAGCAGAGAGGATAACCGCTTCTTCCATTTTCTTGCTTACCTACCTTCCCTGGAAATCTGCCTTGCGCTTCTCTATAAAGGCGCGCATTCCTTCACGCATATCTTCAGTGGCAAAGAGCAAGAAGAAGTTCTTGCGCTCGATGTCCAGGCCCTCTTCTAGCGAAGTCTCGAGAGCCGCGTTGACAGCGTCCTTCGCAAGGCGCACTGCAACGGGGGCCTGTGCTGCTACTGCTTTTGCAAGTTTTAGAGCTTCGGTGAGATGTTCACCCTGGGGCACTACACGATTCACCAGGCCGAAAGCATGCATTTCCTGAGCAGTGACCGGTGCTCCCGTCAGCACAATCTCCATAGCGCGGTACTTGCCAAGGGTGCGCGCCAGGCGCTGTGTTCCGCCTGCCCCGGGAATGATGCCAAGATTAATCTCAGGCTGCCCAAAACGCGCATTTTCGGAGGCCACGATCATGTCACAATGCATTGCCAGTTCGCATCCTCCCCCCAGGGCATAGCCGCCAACGGCAGCAATCATGGGTTTATGAATGCGTTTAATACGTGTCCAGGCTTCAAATCCGCCAAGCAACATGTCTATGGGAGACTTATCGGACATCTCCTTGATGTCAGCTCCGGCGGCAAAGGCTCTATCACCGGAGCCGGTGATGACCATGCAGCGGATCTGTTCATCGCGATCAAACTCTCCTAAGGCATCGGCAAGCTCGCCAACAAGATGAGTGTTGAGGGCGTTCAGTTCCTTTGGGCGATTCAAGGTAACAATGCCGACGCGTTCGTCGCGTTCGACTAAAATATATTGATAGTTTTTCTCAAGCATAACTCTCCTCACAAGTAGCTGTTCCAACTAAACATCGCTTGTAGCTACAGAGATAAATCAGAGCCACTGCTACAACTATCTTAAGTATATCACTACACATCTTCACTATTAACGGGATGGAAGAAATGATCCACGCTCATCCAGAGACTTTTGGTTGGACGATAGAAAAGGACTGGGAGAAGAAAGGGTAAGGTGACACCTAACGCTATCAGGGTTGTCACCGAGACGCTTTGACTGGCGGCCAGCGGAACGGCAATCGCGGCAATCAGCAATTCACTGACGACCAGGTTTACGGCCATGGCACCGCTATAATAGCCTGGCTCACGCTCGAAGGCGAAGTTGCAGACTGAACAGCGTTCGTATGTTTTGATCCAGCCCGAGAATATTTTCCCCCTACCGCAAACGGGGCAGCGCTGGCGTAACCCCCGCTTCAATAGCATGAATGCATATTCAGTGTTGGTCATCTATGATATACCTCGCATGTTCTGATGATACTATAGCAGAAAATTGTCGAAGATTGTTATGATCTCCAGGATGTAAGATAATAATCAGTAATGGAGAAATGGATATTGAACAGACAGATCGACTTGCAAACCGTCTTAGTGCAGCGCCCTCTCGGTCTTGTATTCGACATTGATGGCACACTCAGTCCCCTCGCGCCCACACCTGACCAGGCCAGGCTCTATCCGGGTGTAGTGCCTTTATTGGAGCGAGTCAGTAAATATGCTTACGTAGCCATCATGACAGGTAGAGCTATAGACGATGGTGCCGCGATGGTAAATGTAGACGGGCTCACCTATATCGGCACCCATGGATTGGAATGGAGCGACGGCTTACCCTGGCTGCATCCTGTGCACGTGGTGCCGCAAGCCCTGGACTACTACGAGCCGGGTAAATATTTGCTCGACCTGGTAGAGAAACAACTTTCCGACTTGCCAGGTGTAATCGTACAGCGCAAACGTATAGGAGGATCGATTCACTACCGTCTCTCACCCAATCCAGTAGAGACGCGGCAGAAGCTCTTGTCGCTATTGGAACAGCCAGCTCGCCAGGTCAACATGAGTCTAAGCGAGGGGAAACAGGTCGTAGAGGTCCGTGTGCCACTGCCAATAAACAAAGGGCAGGCGCTACGCCAGTTCGCGCAGCGTTTTAGCCTGCAAGCGGCTGCTTTCGCTGGAGATGATCGCACCGATCTTGATGCTGTAAGAGAGATAGAGAGGATGCGGGAAAAGGGTATAGCTGCTCTTTCTATCGTAGTGCAGCAGCCTGATATGCTGCAGGAGCTGTTGCAAGAGGCGGATATAGTGGTGCAAGAAGTACCCGGAATGGTGGACCTATTACGCGCAATGGTGGAAATGTTAGAAACGGCGCCAGGGTCTCCCCCCCGCTCCACACCACCCCTACTATGATTAGGAGTGGCGCCTGGCTGTCTCTAGATTACTCAGCCTGCGCTCGCTGCAGGCATCCCGAATCCAGATTCTAAATCAACAGTTCTGACAGGTAAGCGATCGAGTAAGTAATTGATGTCGTCAATTTGACGACTAAGCCAGGCATTGAGATCCTGGCGTTGCACTATCTGCCGTGCAAGTGTCGCTTTACTGCGTCTTTCGTCAGTCGGCAATGTTAAAGCCTCGTAGAGCGCTTGCGCGGTCTCAGTCACATCTATGGGTGAGATGGGAACGGACGCCTTACCCAATTGTTGAAAAGCCCCAGCCGTGCGGGAGAGTACAAGCACTCCATTACGCTGATTGACAACAGGTCCCTCTTTTGCAACCAGGTTCATGCCGTCAATGATGGGATTGACCAGCAGCACGTCGTAATACTGCATTGCTGCAAGCGCTTGCACACGGTCGTTACCAAGAAAAACCTCAATCGGAGTCCACTCATCCGTACGGTAACGCTGGTTGATCTCTTCAATGGTCTTCAATACTTCGGCCTGGTAGCGCTTATACTCGAGTAAGCTTTGACGCGAAGGAACCAGGAATGCTAAGAATTTGACCCTTCCGAGAAGCTCTGGATGTTGATTAAGCATGTGCGCATAAGCCTGGAAGCCGCGCACGATGTTTTTTGTCGGTTCAATGCGGTCTACACGCACGATAGTCTTTTCACCTAGCGAAGGCAGTATCTTCTGAGCCGCACGTTTGCCCGCACGGCTTTGCACAATGCGGCGTTCCTCCTTGACTGAAATGGAGATTGGGTAAGCACGTGCCTGGGTGCGATGACCCTGCCACCACACGGCTCCTTCCTCAAAATCAACCACGGCCCCTTCAAGCAGTGTACGTGCACCTTCAAGGAAGTTACGGGCATCGCGCTCTGTCTGAAAGCCGATAATATCATTCCCTACCAGGCCGCTGTAGATGGCATGTGTGATATTGCTAGGCAAAAACTGCCAGCAGCGAATATCGGGCCAGGGGATATGAATAAACTGCTGCATAACGATGGTTGAGTGATGCTGGCGGATCATAGCCGGAGCCAGGTAAAGGTGATAATCGTGCAACATGACGATAGGCATCGTGTCTTCGCACTCGATTTCGGCATTCACAGCGTCGGCAATAGCCTGGTTTGCTACGACATAGCCGTTTTCCCAGGCATCTTGAATCTTGTGGGCGGAAGTTGAGCCGTCAGTAGGATCGTAGAGGTAGTGCTGCAAAAACCAGAGCACGGTGTTACTGACCTGCTCATAGTGTTTGCGATAAGCCTGCTTGGGGATAGCCACATAGCGGAGGTGCATCTTCTGGCCACGCATTGGCGCCTTGAGCAATCCAGCATCGGTCTGCTGTGCCTCTCTCAAAGCAATGCGGTCTCCTTCCGTCATTGCCATGGCAACCCAGGTGACTTCCATGCTATTTGCCGCACCAATCAAGGCAGTAACCATACCACCGGCTCCTCTACGGTTTTTTAACGTTTTATCCTGGGTCAGAAAATACTCGACTGGACCACGATTGGTAGCAATAATCAGGCGGTTGGCATGTATAAATTGTGGCGGTAGCGTTTCGCGTACCGTTATCGGCGTGGGCACGGGTCAATTCCTTTCTACTCTAAAGGTGCTTACTATCTTCCTTTTCGAGGCCCTATAAGACCTACCCGAAAATCTTCTTATCCTTTCAGGCCCACAAAGGATTGCGATAGTATCCTCTGACACAAGTATATACGATTTTGTGCATCTTTCAGCACATTGACCCCCTAAATATAGTACCATATTTCTTATAAAATATGGGTTAAGTTTCCTAGCTTATTATTGCTAATAAGTTACGAATCTTGCGCTATCCCTAGTACTTGTAATGTATCTAACATGGAAAGGGTTTCGTTTATGACACGAATTGATGGCCGGATGCAGACTCAATTACGCCCGGTACATATGACTGTTGATTACCTGGACAACGCTGAGGGATCAGTATTGATCGAGGCCGGAAAGACGCGGGTATTGTGTGCTGCCAGCATAGAAGAAAGAGTGCCGCTATTTCTGGAAGGTAAAGACCAGGGCTGGGTAACTGCCGAATATAGCATGTTACCTCGCGCAACCCACACGCGTAGTTCTCGCGAGCGTGATGGCAGGGTTAGTGGGCGCACACAGGAGATTCAACGCTTAATCGGGCGTTCGCTGCGTGCCGCGGTGGATATGAACAAATTGGGGTCACGTACGATTACGCTGGACTGCGATGTGTTACAGGCTGATGGCGGTACCCGTACCGCGTCGATTACCGGCGCATATGTAGCGCTGTACCGCGCCTGCTCGCAGTTAGTAAAACGGGGAATACTTGCTGTGCACCCGGTACGGATAGCTGTGGCTGCAGTGAGTGTTGGCGTAGTTGGCGGTGAGATACTGCTCGACCTGTGTTATGAAGAAGATTCGCGTGCAGAAGTCGATTTTAACGTGGTAATGACTGCTGAACATGAGTTTATCGAAGTGCAGGGAACGGGCGAAGGCGGTGTTTTTAGCCGCACCACGATGGATGCTCTGACCGCACTTGCGGAGCAGGGTATTGGCGAGCTATTGGAGATACAGAGGAAGTATATCTAACAGCGCGATCATGGAAATCTACAAAATCACCGGTAATACCCCATAGGCGCACAATTTATTGGCGCATCGCCGATTTATCGGCCTGGGGAGCGCATCGACGGGTCATTGGCCGATCAATCGGCGGTGCGGGCATGAATGCGCCGCCTACGCAATGGCCGGTTTTGGTCGTTAAAGTTCATCATTGCGTCCCCACAGACTTTTTTCGTTTACTTACTAATAAAGACATGAGGTACTTTGGTACCGCCGCTATTCTAGACCCGGCATCTTCTTCGTTTAAAATAGTTGAAAGATAGGCAGACAAGCCAAATCCTGTAGGGATGGGGATTGCCCTTGCCAGGGTATGTCATAGAACCTACCTGAATGACCTACGAAACTTGCTGATTATGAGGGGTTCGTGTTAGAATCCTCTACAGATATTTCAAAAGAAGACGACCTGCCGGACCAGCGGCAGAGTCGAGAGGAGCGCGAATTGAAAGCGAAAGCAGACCGAAATTGGTTCTGGCGCATTGTAGATTTCATCAATCCGTTACGTGATCCTAGCCTGACTGTAGCTGTTGTTCTGACATTTATCGAAGAGGCAGGCCAACATGACACATGGTATTGGATTGTGGTTGTCGCCCTCATCAACTGGCTGGCTGTACGAGGCGTAGTCTGGTTGGTAGTGAATTTTTCTTTTGCCAGTGTATTTATTTGGCGCCGTGCCTGGTGGGCGATCCAGCATCCTCGCCTGGCCTGGCGTATCCTGGATGCTGTTGGTCACGAAGAAATCGTGATTGGTGGACTGCCCTCTCTTTCTGAAGGCATATTGCTGCCGGATGGAACTACCGTTTTGAGTATGAGCCCGACGCTGGGAGCGAGTGGAATCCAGGTCATCGGTGAGCTACCCGCTGGAACTGAAATACCTATGTTGACTATGCCCAACGGGCAAATAGTGCCCAATCTTACAGCACTGGCAGGCGGTGCTGGCCTTTCAGGCGCAAATACTGGAGCATTTCCTGGTATGACTGGTCAACCTACCAGGGGATTTTCCCAAATGGGGGCTAATGGATTTGCCGGTCAACAGACCACCGATGGCTTCCCTCAAAGCTTCCCACAACGTTCCTCTGAGGAGGAAGAGCGTCTGCGACAACAGTTAGTAGCCTTTACACGCTTGTTGGATGACTGGACTCAATTCACGGAGGAGAAGTGGCGTACTGTCAGTGATAGCCAGCTTGGCTGGAAGCCCTTGCGCGGCAGGTGGGGGAGTTGGGAGGATATTTTCCAGGATGCCTTTGCTGCCAAAACGTCGGACCCCATGGCCCAGGCTGCGCAAGTTGCCGGTGAGGCAACTGCCAGGCGTTTTGATTTCTCCAAGGAGAAAGGTTCCGCGGCCTCCGCGGTCGCTTGCTTCCTGCGCGATATGATGACTCTGCGCCAGGGCATAGAAATGACGCAATCGATGCTTAGCAACGCTCATGAGACACCTATTGTACAGCCAGCTGTACAACCCCGCCAGGCGCAGTCTTCTGGCAATACGATTTCCCTGCGCGGTGGCTTTGGCAGTTCCTCTGCTCGTAACTCGCTGATACGCCGCCCATCACCGACTTACGTAGATGCCGACTCTGATAACTAAATCAACGAGGAATTGCTATGAATACGTATCCTCCACGTATTACCCATGTGCGCCCCGAGTTGGAATGCATGGCTGAATATCATCCTGGCGAATCCCTGGAAAGCTTTAGTACACGTACCGGTATACCGATCGACCGTCTCATCAAGTTGAACAGTAATGAGAGTCCTTTCGGCCCGGTACCTTCGGTTTTGAACGCATTAGGCGATTATAGAAACTATAACGGCTACCCCGATACTAATGCGACCGCCCTACGTACAGCTCTTTCGGCTTATACCGAACTCGACAGTCGATATATCGTTTTGAGCCATGGCAGTAGTGAATTGATCAATCTGCTGTGGCATATTTTTCTCTCAGTGGGCGATACTATCATCTCTTGTACTCCCACCTTCTCCCTCTACACATCAGTCACTACGTTCTGCGGTGCCTCGGTGATCGAAGTACCTCGTACAGTCGATTACGAGGTTGATGTAGAGAGCGTATTCGCTGCTCTTACCCCGTCAACGAAGTTGATTGTGCTCTGTTCGCCAAATAACCCCACTGGCAATCCCATTGCTAAGGACGATCTGCTGGCGTTGCTGGAATCGGGCCGCATCGTCGTGGTGGACGAAGCATATGTTGAATTTTCCTCGCGTCCAAAAGGGTTTGTGCACCTGGTACCACAATATCGTAACCTCGTCGTTTTACGTTCTTTCAGCAAATGGGCGGGGCTGGCAGGGCTGCGCATTGGCTATGGCGTGTTCCCCGAGTGGATGACCCATTACATGCTGCGCGCACAATGCCCTTTCGAGGTCAATGTCGCCGGTCATATCGCTGCAATTGAAACACTTGCTCACCTGGAGTCTGTGCTTGCCAATGTGCAGCACATCGTACAGGAGCGAGAACGACTCTTTGAGGTTTTGAACAGGCAACCCTACCTCGAACCATTTCCTTCAGAGGGTAACTTTATCCTGGCGCGTATCTGCGATGCAGATATGAAGATTGAACAGGTACGTGCAGTGGTCGAGGCACACGGCATACTGCTTCGCTACTTCCAGCAACCCTCTATGAGCGATTTCCTGCGAGTGACCGTTGGTTTATCCGAACATACAGATAGATTAGCCGAGGCATTAGCAAGCGTCAAATCGTAGGATTATGCTTGCCCCTCCTGCTCTTTGCGGGGTACAATACGCCCGGGAGATATTAGTTAAGAGAGGGCGCGATAAACGACAAAGAGCGTCCTTAGAGGGAGGATATTTGATGCCGGTCAATACAAACGAGATTACCATAATTGAGGATGTGGCAGCACGCGAGATACTTGATTCGCGGGGCAATCCGACTATTGAAGTCGAGGTATTGCTGATGAGCGGAGAAAGCGGTGTGGCAGCAGTTCCTTCTGGCGCATCGACAGGTGCACATGAAGCCGTAGAGTTGCGCGATGGCGACAAAAGCCGCTACGGCGGCAAGGGTGTCCTGACTGCTGTAAACAATGTGAATGAGGCTATCCGCGAGGCCATTGTCGGGCTTGACGCCACTGACCAGGTTACGCTGGACGAATTGATGATCGAACTGGATGGAACGCCAAATAAGGGTGCATTGGGCGCTAATGCAATTCTCGGGGTCTCGCTTGCCGTGGCGAAGGCGGCGGCTAATACACAGCAGCAGCCACTGTATCGCTATCTTGGCGGGGTTTCAGCACGCACACTACCGGTACCGATGATGAATATTTTGAATGGGGGCAAGCACGCCGACAACTCAACCGATATGCAGGAGTATATGATTTTGCCGGTAGGCGCTCCGAGTTTTCGCGAAGCGCTGCGTATGGGGGCCGAAGTTTACCAGAGCTTGAAGAAGGTGCTGCACGGCAAAAAACTCAACACCAATGTTGGCGATGAAGGAGGCTTTGCTCCAACGCTCAGTTCAAACCGCGAGGCGCTGGAAGTGGTTGTCGCGGCCATTGAGGAGGCAGGCTATAAACCCGGCGTTGATATTTTCCTGGGAATGGACCCTGCTTCCAGCGAGTTCTACGAAAACGGCAAGTACGTACTGGCACGTGAGGGCCGCACGCTCACTTCAAATGAGATGGTTGATCTGTATGAGCAGTGGATAAACGAGTACCCCATCATCAGTCTCGAAGATGGCCTGGCCGAAGATGACTGGGAGGGTTGGGCGCATTTGCGTCAACGCCTGGGCAACCGTGTGCAGCTTGTAGGGGATGACCTGTTCGTGACCAATACAGCTCGTCTCAAGCGCGGTATCCAGGAAAAGTCTGCCAATTCGATCTTAATCAAGCTAAATCAAATCGGTACGCTGACGGAGACGTTGGAAGCCATTGAGATGGCAAAACGCGCTTCTTTCACGGCCGTCGTTTCGCACCGTTCGGGTGAGACCGAGGATACAACCATTGCCGACCTGGTAGTTGCTACAAACGCCGGGCAGATTAAGACTGGTGCTCCAGCACGTAGCGAGCGCGTCGCCAAATACAACCGCCTGCTCACGATCGAGGATGAACTGGGCGAAAAGACAGCATGTTACGCCGGATTCAGCGCGTTTTATAACGTACCAGCGCTTTACGCGAAAGCGTAGATTTTGTTACATTATAGACCAGAGAGGCAGTATGTTGAAGCAAAGTTCAGAAAATACCACGAGCACACAGGAGCGGCGCTCGACACGTGTGATCTTCTACAACCTTAGCTACATTGTTCAGGGCGCTGAACATGGAACCGATGGGGCGATCGTACTGCTCCATGATATTATTGGCGGAGCAACTGCCTGGAGAGACGTTCTCCCCCAGCTTGCAGCTACAAACAGGGCCGTCTATGCCATAGATATGCTTGGCTATGGTCTTTCTGATCGTCCCTGGCCGGCCGATACCTCGATCTGGGGACATGCCGACGCCCTGGCATTCTTTTTCAACCAGATCAATCTCACCGATACTGTGCTGGTGGGGTGCGGCATCGGTGGAGGCGTTGCGCAAGTGTTGGCCACGCGCCTGGACCGTGAGCGTGTAGCGTCGCTAGTGCTGGTTGATAGCACCTGCTATGAATACTCAGTTGCGCCAGACTGGCCATTACCGGATATGAAGAAGAGCCAGGACCCCGACGCGGCTAAACAGGCTAAGGTCGAGGACATGATGCGCGAACTGCGCGAAACGGTGCCCACTGCCTCGCAAAATCCGGATCGTTTTAAAGAGATAATGGAAGAGTGGATTGAACCCTTGGATAGCGAATTGGGTAAAGAATTGCTTTACCAGCAAATCCGCTTGCTGCTTCCCAGCTATTCTAATTCGGTAGCCTCTGATCTAAAGGTCATGAGGAAACCCACGTTGATCATCTGGGGCGAAAATGATAGGCAGATTCCATTAAAATTGGCCCAGCGCCTGCATCACGACATACCCGAATCGCGCCTGGTGATTATCCCCGGTGCGGGTCACCTGATCCTATTTGACGCACCCGGCCAGGTAGCAAGCGCCCTCGCAGATTTTGTAGGAAGACTATAAAGAGGTGTGAAAGAGTGGTGTCGTGATGAATTGTGACAACATCACGACGCCACTCTTTCACACCTGGGGGCGGACTTCCAGCTGCCCTGCTGCTCCTGCTGGTACACCTCAGAGTACCGGTTATACTCTTCTGCCAGGAGAATATAGGTGTCATACATCTGCTCAAGCACTTCTAAGGATTGCCCTTGCTGCTCCGCCATGACCAGTTCGTGCCATTGGTGCTTCATAGATTTTTCAGCATGTTCAAGCTCTGCTAAGGTCATTGTATGTATCCCCAGATTCTGACTGCATACTTCCGCTTAAGAGGCTTTACGGCGCTGCTTTTGCTCATTGTACTCATGGCTGAGTTGCATAATCAGTTCTCTCGCACTCTGAGAGCTGATCGTCTCTAGATTTTCGGGTTCAGGCCTGCCCAGATGCTGGCAGAGCTTACGCAGGCTGGTTAATTGCTGTTCAGTGGCGGGTGTATCGGCAGCGCTCTCTTCTGTAGCTGCACCATTGGCCTTGCCATTACTGCTCACCGGGGTTGAACGGAAAGAAGCTAAAGGTTTACGCCCGTTGCCGTTGCTGTCGGATGATGCAGTACTTCTATCTACTGGAGCATCCACGATGCGGTGTTCCTCGTTCAACTCGTCGCCTGTGAACTGAGTACCATAACCCAGCATTGCTAACGCTCGCCCAACAGCGCCGGTTTCGGCTTTTTCGATGTAATCTGGGAAACTTGCGGCCTTCTCCGACTTTGTAGCTGTTGCGCTGCCACCTTTGCCATCTTTGATGGCAGCTCGGAAAACAACAAAGCCGTTTGCACGCTTGGTAGTTTTCTCACTACGCCGCGTCTCACCGTTCCAGGCATAGATCTCTTCCTCGGTTTCGCGGTTGAGATCAAGATGGACCATCTCGGTTTCGATTGTACCGTCCGGGCACAAGGTGCGAAACCAAACTAGCCTCCATTGAACTGGTAAGTAGTCGGCTGCGCCATTTTTGGATTTGAGTTGGATCAGGTGTTCATTTGGATTGAATAGCCGGGTACGCTGCTCTTCACGAACATTTTCGTTGTTGTAGTTACTCATGCGATACTCCTATTCTCGCTGATTTTAGAAACTTTGTTCTAGCATATTATACAAGTGACAGTATTTTCTGTCAAGTTGGGTCATGTATTTATTCTTTTTTGGAGGGGGAAAGGAGGTAATTGTGAGAAACGACATTGGAAGTTCGTAGCACAGTGAATTTGTCAGCGGAATATCTGCCTTCCCTGATAATGTTGTATTATATGTTATATGCTTACTACTCAATGATTGAGCATAGATAACCAGAACATACAGACAGGTGAGATGCAATGAGCTCCACGATTATTTACAATGAAATACAGGCAAGCATAAAGCGAGGCGAACGAGTTGCGGTAGCTACCGTGGTTAAAACTATCGGCGCCGCGCCCTGCGGGGTTGGAACCAAGATGTTGGTTCATGCCGATGGCACTACAAGCGGAAGTTTTTCTGGAGCAAAGGTAGATGCCCAGGTAGCAGAAAAATCGATGCAGGCACTGCATGAGGGCAACTCCCAACTCATCCACGCGCACCTTGACCCTGACCAGGCTGTGGGTAGCTGTGGTGCTACGCTGGAGTTGTTCATTGAAGTACTTTATCCAGAGCCGCGCCTGATTATTGCCGGTGCGGGCAACGTGGCACAGGCGCTGGCGCGATTAGCAACACAGCTTGACTTTCGCATTGCGGTGGTGGATGATAGGCGCGACCTGGCAGATCCACAGGTCTTTGGAGATAAGGTGCAGTTGACATTCGGAGATATTCCTCAGACCATTCGCGAACTGGAGCCTGACGAGGCGAGCTGGATAGTGATCGTTACTCGCGGTCATAATCTTGATAAGGATGCGCTAAGGGCAGCCCTTGAAACTAATGCCAGGTATGTAGGGATGATCGGCAGCCCTGGCAAGATCAAGAATATCTTTCGTGACCTGCTCAAAGAGGGCATGCCGCGCGAACGGGTGGCTCAAGTGCATTCTCCGATTGGTTTAGACCTGGGAGCGGAGACACCCGAAGAAATCGCTTTGAGTATTGCCGCTGAAATAGTGATGGTACGCAAGAATGGCAGCGGCGCGCCCCTCATGACTATGCATCATTTCATGGACGAGATTATCCCTGAAGCGGCCGAAAGCCGGTGATTCTCTTGCGGAAATGTAGATGGGCAGGTCCGCGTCCAGCATGCAATGCTTTCCATAATGCCTGATTCCCCTACTATTCCTGCGACTGGTAACGTGCCCAAACGTTAATATAGGAGAACCTGGAATCTTTTTAAGACTTTAAGGCCTAAAATCTCCTGTAAGGGATTATCGAGGGGGATATCACATGTTCACCAAATATACCCGTATTGTATACACTTCTATTTTTTTATGCCTCGTTTTACTCACTTCCTGTACTAATTCACCTTCTTCAATTACCCAAACACCTACGCCTACCAGAAAAGTTG
>Ga0137359_10001171_pt1 | contig 20736 bp, 28 predicted proteins | sample Mad1_40_16metaG_FD_108281 | JGI IMG/M metagenome (GOLD analysis project Ga0137359, IMG submission 108281) | Vadose zone soil microbial communities from Angelo Coast Range Reserve, California, USA - Mad1_40_16 metaG | ecosystem: Environmental > Terrestrial > Soil > Vadose zone | place: USA... | reverse complement strand
GCACGATGAGGAAAGTTCAAACGGACGGACGTTGAGTCCTTGACCAGTTACCAGTACCGATTTGTGAATTTGCAACTTCTTTATGTACACTCTTCTGTTGTCGGTCTCTAATGCAAGTATTGCTTCTTGTCCACCACTGATGGAACTGTGGTCATTAAGTGGGAGGGTGTTACAGTAAGCCTGCCATGAGCAGTTTTCCGAGAGTCTGTGTCCGATGCGATGGAGAGGATGGATGAAGACGATTCATCGGCCCGGTATCCGCGTCGCGTATGGTAGCCAAGCATTTTGCACTCTCGACTTGTTGCTCACAATGTGCCCTGCGGTTCCTCCTCACAGATTGCCGCCCTCTTTTACAAGTCTCTACCGTCTCTTTTTGCGTACATCCTCCGCGGCTGTCCTTCACCATAAGGCAGCGACACGCTATATCAGATCCCTTTGGATTCCCACTTTCCGCGACACTGCTACGATTATTCTCAGACTTCAGAATCCAACGCTGGCAATTGCGGAGAAGACAAAGCTCGAAAGGTGGTTGTGGCTATGGGAATTGAACAGTGTGTACACAAGAAGTTCGCGCATCGAGTTGATCATCAGACCGGATTAGTGGACAGGACGCTGTCGTTGCTTTCCACATCTGCTCAGTCTCGGGGTCTGGCACACAACCTTACACGGAATCTCGCATTTCTAAATTTTGGGTTTCGTCAATATCAAGAAAGCATCCGTTATGGTCTCACTCGGTCCTGGGACCCACAGCAACAAGAATACAAACCCTCTCGCGATGCCCGTCCATCTCAGATCAATGCCGAAAAATTCGATGACCAGTGCTGGGGCGCGTTGGAAGAAACCGCAAGGATGGCCGAAGGAAAAAGTAGACTCTCGCTTGGAAGAATGTCGTTCTATCGTCGAAGGGCCTAGTGCTTGTGGTTTGTGGTCAATCGTTACAAACGCTTTGCAAACATGATATCTTTGTCGGAGAGTAGACGCATTTCTCCCACGTCCTTCTCTACCACGACCGCTTGCAAGCTCTCCACAAATTCTGGGTCTTATACGATGTGACGTGTTGGTCAATTGTGGTTAGGTTAGGAGCTCTTATATACCTTTCGTTGCAGGTTACCTCCTTTGAATTTTCGAAAACAATCAGGCACTCTATCCTCTCGGTACATCCTTCTATGTCTCTCACTGTTCCGGACTCCTTCTTTGTTTCACCTGCCGTTAACGCCCGTCGCCGCCTTCATCGCCGTTCCAGCTGTTCGTCAATACCGCGCTCAGTTAGCGCTTGCAGCTCTGTCTGGGACTTTGACAGGAGCAGTGAAGATTTACGTATTCCTGCGACACGCGGGGAGGTGGAAACGTACATGGCCCCCCTGCTCCGCGGACTCCAGGGATTCCGAGAGGCCCCTGACGAAGCCGCAGAGCAGGTATCTGCGAGTCATCCAAATGGTTTTGATTCGAGAACAAAGTCACCTGCCTGTGACGACAGTCTTTCCGAGAATCTTTCAAACTACCACTTTGACATCTCTGGCGACGACCATAATAGCCCAGAACGACCCAACCCTTCCAACAACAACGTCACCCGGGAACACTCACCACCATCCTCTCACTTTGATCCACCAGTCATACGGAAGTCACAAGTGGATCGTCCAGTCCGACGGCACGTTCTTCCCTCACAGACCCCACCTCGACCTGGACTTCGACCCCTTTTGCTTGTAGAAACGATCAGACAAAACCCTCCGAGTACTGGCACTCTACCGCTCCAGGTCGACCGTTCTAAAAAGCGTCAAGAATCAGGGAGCAGCCCCCAACGAACACCCCCAGCCGATCCACCTTCCGTACGCTCACCCGCGCGGCCCATCCACAGGGCCGTTACACAAGTCAACTTGCGCGAAGCCTATAAGCGAGCTAGCCCGCACTTAGATAAGACGGGGCAAACTAGGATTAATCCAATCGCTCGCGCTCTTCCCCTGTGTCCGCTTCCCGAGATTACTCAAAAGGAGGTATTAGCACAGACATCTACTGCTCTATATCGCGTACTGAATTCCTTGGGTACTACAGGTAGTCCCTATTACCACACTATTTCCGACTAACCTCATTCCCTTGGAACACGCGCAAGATAAATTCAAGCATGCTCACTGCCTGGATCAACTGCCGCCTCCGACGCGGAATCAGTCAAATATCGCAGACGCCCTGATATCTTCTGGCAATCCCAGCCCGCGTACGCTTGGCTGGTCATTCGGTCGTGCATTTAGGAAGCAGAAAGCGTGAGACAGACATCCAATACGCTAGCGCACGATTTCATCAAAACATATTGACTTTCTATCTACACGTAGCTTCATTGTATGTATTCTCAGACTTTTCATGTGTATTACCATGTGGGATACTGTACAGCGTTTACCAAAAAAATATGATGATGATGACAAAAACTGGCAGCAGCGCCGATCGATATACCAGTCCTCTCATCCGCTTGTCATCCCCTCTCTTCTCTTTCTCTTTACTCTGGGATCTGGGCCTCTATCTTCGTATTCTAGCAGTTTTTGAACTGAAAATAGAGACAGAAGAATCTCCACACCGGCCTGTTTTGTGCGTGTGTGGTGCCGTCACGTGGTGCCGGAAGCCAGAATTCGAGCGCACACAAACGACCACCGACCACCTCTTACATAAATGCCACACATACTCCTCGGGTTGTTTCCGGAACTTTGAAGGTTCCGAGTGGGAGTTCGTACGGCGATTGATTATCAACGCTTCTCCGAACAGTCCCCTCAACGCAGATGTCGCCCGTTGATTGAAAGAGGCATGGACACAGCAGAACGACACCAACGTTGCTGCGTAGAGCGCCCAACTCGAACAAGACCGGGCTGATCGGGACAAATGGGACAAGCAATCCCGCAAACAGGAAGAGTCCCGACGCGTACAACTCGAAAAGGAGGCAGAAGAACAGCGAAGAGGGGCGACGAGACAAACCGGCCCAATCCATTCGATCCTACCCGTCGCGTCAGTAAACCACGGCCGGCCCTTGTATCCTGGACAAGGTAAATAATCTTGAGCCCGTCGAGCTTGACTACACAGCTCCGAGATCATTCGAGAATATCCGAAACGATGGAGACTTGGGAAGAAAAAGCTAGAGGCCAAGAACGATGCTTTATTTCATGGCGCGATCTGGAGTTTGGCCGATTGCACGCGCGGAGTCTTTGGCGGCTTTCTCTCGAGCTCTCGAGCCGCACCCAGGAGGTTACTGGCGAACGGAAAAGGATCTTATTGCTTTATCAAAGTCTCATCAGACGTAAATGGTTCGACGCCCTCGAGTGTGGCAAGGGCTTCAACATCGCGCTCATTGAGGACGACCTCGTTTGGGCCATAGCCGACGAGGTCAACGACAGGATCTGGAAAAGAGAAATAGACGAGGTGCGCACCCAGGCCTAGGTTGAAAGCTCGCACTAACTCTCCCCTTTCCTGATTCCATTTCCCCTACTACTCTGCAAGGCTGCCTCACCTTATTACGCCAATCGTCCTCCCCATGCTACTCATTTTCTGACTATGCTATCGTCTCGTCCTGGCGCCCGACCTGCTGTTAACGTGCCCCTTCGCTGCTCGTCGCCATCACATGACCGACTCTTGGTTATTTCCACTTTATACGCGCACGTCTATCCCTCAATCCGCTAGATTTGCAGCATAGTTCATGCAGCCTTCGAGAATACTCGAGCCCGTTCAGAATGCCATGGTGAGTGACCTACGAACCTCTTAGCCGCACCCGCTTGCCCTCCCTATCTCGGGAGCCCTCGTACTCCAAAGCACGTGACAGGCAAGACCTAGCGCGCGTCCCATGTTAATTAGAGTCTACGTTCGCATTCTGCTTACTCGCGCATATATTTGCTTCAATCAGGATCAGAAGGATTGCAAAAGGTTTGTGGGTGTAATGGTTGCGTCCGATCCTTGGCCCGATCCCGGATCCGTCGCAATAATTGGAGGCCAGTTGAATCAAATTCGGTTCCTCCCTGATTACTGCTGCTCTTGCTCTATGTGAGACTGATACCTCTAAATCAGCACGACTTTGACTTTGACGGCGCCGCGAGCAGATTGTGTTGTTTTACTCTAGCGAATATAGGTCCTGTCTCTCACCACATCTCTTCAACGACAGTATTGGTGGCACTGTCCCCTTCACTCCCTAGCTTGTCCGCGCGCCTTGAGTCAGCCTTAACATGGAGGCTCCTACGCTACTAATACAAGAACTTGTATGTGTACTGTACACAAGTGATGTTAAGTGACGCGGAAATGTTGTGCAAGAGCATGGTGCTGCCTCAGAGAACCTTGCCCAGATATGATACATATATGATAACATGGTCCTGTCCTGCGTGGTTGTCATCACGTGACATGTCTTGCGATATCGTCCAGAATGGTGACATGTGACAAGTGGCGTCACGTCATTTGCGCAATGCTTGCCGAGATTGACAAAAAAATGAGATTGGCCTTTGTCCTCTTCCACTTATCTCTTTACAGTTGCCCCTGGCATGGCAGAGAAATATCGAGATATACTCGCCACTCTTGGCCGTTCTTCCTTCTCAGAGAGCAACGATAGGGTAGTAACTCCTTATATATACCCGTCTGGCTATAGAATCCTGATCCGTCGTCGTCGAAGGCGCTACTGGAGCCTTTCACATATATTACTTCAACTCCTGGGAAGGATTTCAGGGGAGGCATGATGCAAGCCTTTAACACTTGGCTTCGAGTGCCCGAAGCCAAATTGCGAATCATAGGCAATGTGATCTCAATGTTGCACAACGCTAGTCTTCTGCACGTCTGTACTTTCCTTGACCCCGCCTTTTTTTGACCTTCAAATTGCAGAATTGATGATATAGAGGACAACTCGCAACTCCGTCGCGGTCGGCCAGGTACGTCAAAGTACGATGGAGCGTAAAGTGGAGCATTCTGCGATTCGATATTGACGTTGCGAAACTTTTTTTTGGAACAGTTGCTCACAAGATTTATGGCGTTCCTCAGACCATCAACACCGCCAATTACGTGTACTTCCTAGCATTTCAAGAAATCCTCGCTCTGAAAGCGCAAGGAGGGCACGAGACCAATGACCCTCAAGGTAGGCTATTCTCTGAGCGTGACGTAGATCGGATCGTTACTGGTTAGTATAAGTGTTTGGATCGTTGCGCAAGGTTTTAACCACGGGGAATTCACATTCTTAGCCGAACTGCTCAATCTCCACCGCGGACAAGGTCTAGATCTACTCTGGCGTGACTCATTACAATGTCCGACGGAGGAAGAGTACATCGCGATGGTCAATGATAGTTGAGTATAGAAGGAACGTGTTTCGCGTTCGCAAGTTCTCACAAAAAAATATTTTTTTGACAGAGACGGGTGGTTTGCTTCGCGTGGCTGTCAAGCTTATGATGGCTTGTGCGAGCCAGAATACAAATGTGTTCGTTGTCTCACTTCCTATTACGTGACAGGGTGCTAATCGATTTCAGGGACTATGTTCCTCTGGTCAATTTAATTGCGATCTACTTTCAGATCAGGGATGACTACATGAACCTTCAGAATAACGAGGTTCGTTACATTTCGGCAGCTTGCTACTGGCCTTACTTAACTTAGCCTCAGTATACAACGAACAAAGGTTTCGCGGAAGATCTATCGGAGGGGAAGTTTTCTTTTCCCGTAGTCCACGGTATCCACGCGGACACCACGAATAGGCGATTACTTAGTGCGGTGTCTTTCTTTACTTGATGCTCTCGTATGGCTGACGTGAGATGTAGATGTTCTCCAAAAGAGACCGGGGACGCCGACGTTGAAGCACCACGCTATATCTTATCTGCGCGATCATTCGAAGTCGTTTGAGTACACTCGCGAGGTCTTACAAATCTTGGAAAAATGCATTCTGGATGAGATAGAACGGCTCGGTGGAAATCCTATGCTACTAAATGTTTTACAAACACTCCGGATCTAACTCACATTTTACTCGGTGGCCCCAATCAAACGGGTTTCTCACAACTGTGAACAGCGCTAGAAGATATCCTATACGTATGAACTGAATAAATTTTCGTCCAATTTTCGCAGAAGTTCCTTCGCCTCGCGCGCCGGGCGGGCAATGTTGGGCTTTTCGGTCCTGATACTTTCTTGGATCTTCTGGGCGATGCTGGCAAGGATGGTACTGAAGGGTTTCGGGACGATAACTGGCTGAGAGCCATCTTCGGTGCTCAGGAAGGCTAGAATAGAATACGAAGAAAGCACGCTCGGAGGAGTCCCGGCCATAAGGTGTGTCCTTGTATGCACCATCAGCTGGCGGCCGAAGTATCAAGATGGAAACTATACGTGCCTGACAAGGGGATCGACGAGATTTTCGTATATGGAAAGAGCTACAAACACGGCAGCAGTGGATTGTAAGTAGTTCTCTAAAAATATGGCATCAGCTAGACGACTTTCGTGCGACGCGAAACTCAGAGTGACCGTCATGGGATTCTTTGAACGCGTCTGACACGAGCTCCAATGAAGCCTCCTGCGCCTTCTCCCCGACATTCGCTGACGTGTTCTTAATCACATAAGACAGCGCGAGGACAAAGCTACCAGCGATAAAGTCGTCGTTCGACCTCGCACCAGCTATGAGTTCCGTCACAACAGGATCGACCCGAGGTTGGTGTTTCATGAGCTCTCCGAGCGCTTGCGCCGCCTTGGTACGAACTACCACGCTAACCGGGTCGCTCGTGCTCTTGACGAATGTGCGCTGGAGCTGCGGGAAGAATGGTTTCACGAAGGCAGGAATGCGCACGAGCATCGTCTGCATTGCATTGAGAAGGGCCGTCTTGACTGGAGGAGGGAATGTTCCGGCCTGCGTCGCAACTCGGATGAGCGGTCCGGTGAACGGTACAACAAAAGGCTTGATCGCGGCTTCTGCTGTGCGATCAACAAGGTCGCTGATCGCGTACGCCGCATTCTCGCGCTGCTCGTTGCTGCCTGTCGTAAGGCCAGAGATGACGATGGGCACGAATGCCGAGATCCCCCTTGGCATGCCAAACCCTGGTACAGGGATTCCTGGCATCCCGGTACTCTCAACCGTTCGGCGTAGTGGAACGACCAGGGCGTCAAGGTCATCCTTTGGGATTGACTTGACGAAAGTATCGAAGGCTTCCGATGCCGCTGAATGAACACCCTCAACGGGATCATCTAAGGAAGAAACTAGCTGCCGTGTCCAGTCGATGCGGTATATCGACGCGTCGAGTTCTGAAACCTCACAGAAAGTTTTGAATATGCTGCAACCGCTGACACGTCGGCTGGGAGTCTCGTGCTTGACCCTGCCAATGTTCGTGATTAGAGAATAGATTTCGAGTGCTGATTAGAGATTACCATCCGAGAAGCAATAGCATGAGCGAGTTCAAACCCTCGGCATCAGTAATTGAACTTAGCAGGGCCACTATCGCATCGTCCACAGCCATCCGAAGCTCGTCCACAGAATCGTTCGTTGACGTTGACGACTCAGTAGCCTTGACGAGTGCGGTGAGAACTACGGTTAATCGCTTGCTCAAGGCGTTGCCAGCCACGGTTACCAAAGATGCCAAAGCCCTTGCGTTGAAAACCGTCATCGGAGCAACGACGAGCGTCGGTATCAAAACGGGGAAAACAGTGTTCGCTCGAACCTGTATGGCTTAGATATGTGTCACATTTGCAGAGGGCTAACTCACGTTCATCACTTCCTTCAAAGCTTGCAGAGCTGTACCTGAACTCTCACCGGGCTGTCGTAGAGCTTCCAACAAGGTCGGAATAACTTGATCGATCGCCTTAGCACCCAAGCGCTCTTGCAAGACGTCAAACGCCTGTGCGGCAGCGGCGCGGACGTTCGCTTCGTCATCTACGAGCGAGCCTCTGATTACAGCGATAATACCGTCTTCATGGCCTTCTCGTTGGGTGTCGGTGGAATTCGTCCTAACATTTGGCGCAGTCAATTAATGAAAAAATTGGAACCTTGTGGATGAATTTACATCAGTTCACTCAAAAGCAGGCAGACACCTTCTCGGGTTTGTGAATCTGGAGACGATGACTTCGTTCGAAGGATATTGGCAATCTCTCCCAGAAGACGCTCGCCAAACTTCTTGCACAGTTCTCCCGTGGTGCGGACAGCGGTCTAAGAGTATCATTAGTGGCGGCAAACAGTAATAAAGTGTATGGAAAAACCTCTTTCTGCTCAGGTTCATCCGCGGACAGCAAAGCCATGAGCTGGGTGATAAGTTCCGGCAAAATCTCCCTAACTGTGTATCATCAGCTACTGTAGGAACCGGACCGAATTTAAAAGAGCCACGTGCCCGTCTTTGGCGTGTTGTGTACTAACGCTTTCCATATCTGAATCGAGGACTGCCGGACAGTATGTACGGGGTCCTGTCGAGCAAGATAAAGGGCTGATAGTATACGATCCCGACGATCAGCGCCAAGGACCTGGGTGAAAGCCTTCCGCGAGTACTCTGCGACAACAGCCCCGGCACCCTCAGCATTATCGTCCACTTCCGGCTTGTTTGTGATGCCAGAAACTTTGAAAAGGAGTTCCCCGACAAGGGTAATGGAGGATTGCTGATGGAATGTGAGACAAGAGAGGGTAAAAGAAACTACTATACGCACCCTAATGCGCCATGCAGGATCGAACATACCACGTTCGAGCTCGGGGAGGAGGAGATCGATGGCCTTGCTCGAGTAGTTCGTGATGACCATCCTTCCGGCACGCATTGCTGCCTCGCGAACATAGTCTTCCGTATCGGAAAGTCCTTTGAGAATCGGTACGACAATCTTGGACAGGTGAGGCTGGAAACGGGTTCCAAATGTGGCGGGTAAGAACACCAATAAGGACATAAAGCCTTCCCTGACGGTGCTTCGAGGAGATTGTGCATTTGAGATGATGTCGGGAAGTAAGCCCTCGAGACGCTCCATCCCAAGGCCAGAAAGCACTTCGCTAAGGCCCTGCGCTGCTCCTTGGCGGTCAACTCCCGATGTGTCTGTCTTCAGAGTCCTAATGAGACTGGGCACAAGATCTGGGAAGTTGACTTCGCCCAAACGCTCCACCAATGTGCCAAGCGTTTTGGCCGCTGTGGCACGGGCTTCTGGAACTGGATCAACCAGGACAACATGAACCATTGGCAGGAGCATCGGAAGATACGGAACGAAATCCTTGGAATCTGTCAATGACGCAAGATTACCCACGATCTGCGCAGCCTTCTTCTTCGTGTCAGCACTGCGTTCCCTCAGGCCTCGTTCTAAAATGGGAATAACCTAAAGAGTACAATAAGCAGATGCCGAATATCAAGTTCAACACACACCAAGGCAAGGGATGAGTGATCGATATAATGGACAAACGACGTCTTGAGGAGGGCGGATAGTGCATTTGGAGTTTTGGCAGGATCGACCATAGCTTTCAAGAAAATGGGCACAAGCGCCTGGACCTCGGGGTTGTTGATTACCTCTCCGAACTGCTTCAGACTCTTGTTTGCGCTTGCTCGTACTTGGGCATGTGAGTCCGTCAGGACGCCAGTCAAACGGGGGATGATGACAGGGAGGGATTGAGATAGCTGACGAGGGGCACAGTAGGCCATCATCCCCATCAGTTCTATGGAGCCCTTTTTTGTGCGCCATTGCCTTTCGTCTAGGCCTGACAGGAGGGATGGTAGAATGAGCTTTACTCCATAACCTGACATATTTCTCATAATGACACGGGCAGCATCCGTGGCGGCTTCTCGAACGTCAGGAGTAGAATCACCGAAGGCGGATAGGAGCAACGGGAGTGCGTGAATAGCATAAGGCTCGAACAGCCGCCCTAGGGAACTTGAGAGTGTTTCTAAAGCGAACATTGCTCCCTGCCTGGACTCATATTGCCTTTTGTCCTCGGTGGCGCTTTTGAGTCGGCCAAAGACATCGAATTGCTTCATCGCGGAGATGCCGATGCCTTTGACGATTCCAGTCAGGCCATAGGCTGCTCCTCGCCGAGCAGCATACTTTGGAGCGGTGAAGAGGTCGTCTAGAAGCTGATTCGCCAGTTGTGAGGCAAAAGACCGTGGTGTCGCCTTGACAAGAGGCGCTAGGCAATCTGCTACGGCATACTGCACCTGCTCCGATGGCGTTTTTAGGGCTTCTACTAGTCGCGCGAGGATTGTGGGTAAACGAGGATCAGATAAATCGAGATGACGGGCGACGCGACCAAACAAGACCACCACCGCTTCCTGTATAAAGTCAGCAGCCTCTGACGTTGGTGGTGGGCCTGCTAAATGATGTTCGAACATCGTGATAAGTTCCGCTAGGTGCCTTGATCCATGGGACTCGATGACAGAGGAACCTGCGTCAAGCGTGCCGCGTCTCACTTCGGTGCTGCGATCACTGAGACTCCCCTCCTTGACGAGAAAGTCGAAGAACGGTATCGTCGCCTCCTCGCTGAAAGCAGGTGCCAGATGTTGCAGCGTCTGCGCCACTGCGACCCGAGCTTGCCAAGGGTCTGTGCGGCCCAAGGAGCGCTCGTCGATAATACCCTAAGTCGCAAGTTCACAGTTAGGACATGAAGAAGGTCAACTGAAAGCGTACAAATTGGTCAAATTCTGGGGCAAGAATCTTAGCCTGTACTACGATCAGTATTTATTATGCAGGGGGATAGCGCACGTTACCCTCTCGCGATAAAGTTGTAAAAGGGCATTGATTGTTTCGGTGGTCGATGCAGGCCAACGCTCGACGGCTTCTACAAACGAAGCAGCAGCGCTGGAACGGACGTAGTCATTATCGTGCTCTGTCAAATGTCCTGTCGAATCAGAGAGCGCAGAAGGTGTTCCGAGCAGACTTGCCAAGGAAGCCCAGTAAAGAGGAAGCATACGCATCTGGGACGTCGAGACCATTATCTTCCCAGATATGTCGTGCAAGACGAGTATTCTGCGCGTCACCATCGTGACAAGCAATAAGGAGCTCAGGTGCCCAGTCGAATTCCGTTAGATCGAGAGGCTATTCGAAACGAATTAGAATGATAGATAATCACGTCGACGGAGGGATGACCTGAAGTGCTTGCAAGCTAGCGTTTCGGGCATACGCCTCTTGCACAAGGGTGCTATCAAGTAAGAGTGCAATTTCTTCGCTGGTGGCATTACGAGAAATAGCCTGGCCGAGGTCTATAAGAGCTGAAGAACATTCCTTGCTTAGTTTTGGTTGCGTGCGTATAGCATGCAGCAATCCACGTAAGATTTGAGGTCGAGGGAAAGTCGTAGCCGCATCTTAAAGCAACGTTGAGGAAATAAATGACGACGAGCCAGAGCAGCTATATAGACGTACATTCCCCAGAGTGGAACTTGATGATATCCAGAGACAGGGCGACTTGTTCTAATGGATCATCTTCCTCGCCTGGTCGAATTCCACCTTTCAAGATCACTTGTTGAACCAATGGGAATGCATAGGAAAACGTAGCGGGATCTAGAGGCGTCTGTTCCGATAAGGAGCGCAGACGATACAGTACGCGGAGTACAAGTTCTTGAGAGAATTTTAGACACATTGATCAACAAACATGAAGAACTGCTTACGGTTCACTGGCTCTACTTGCAATTCCTCAGGTATGGCGCCTAGCTCCAAGCTACGGAGCGTAGCAACGCCAATCCATGTTCCAAAAGCCTCAAGCCGACTAGAACAACACCTTGACAAGCCCTGAGTGTGAATTAATATGGGAATTTGGAACATTGGTAAACTCATACTATATACGTATCGAATGCCAATGATCCGACCAGTAGTGCACCTTTATCGAGAGCGCCGCTGTTCAGAAGGAGAGTAGCTACTTGTGATACGTACGTTTGGAAGTCTTCAATATTTCCGCAGACAAGGCAGGAAATTATTCGCAAACAGCGATCCAAGTTTGACTTAATCCTGTTAACATGACTTCGTATCTTGGCCTCCTTCTCGATCTGAGCCTGAACCAAGCTCTGCTCTTGCTTAGATAACCTAGGGGTGGCAGCACTTTTCTTCTTTGCAAGCGACTGGCGCACTTCCGCATCCCATTTGGCAAGATCTGCGTCCCTTCCCTTGACACGTGCCTGACTGTTTTGGTTCGAGAGAACTTGTCCCACACGGTAAGCGAATTGGCTCGCAGAAACCACTCAGAAACTCACCATCGACAAGTGTTTGACCCTCTGGTGTATTCCAAACACCGACGTCGAAGTCGGTGAGTGAGCTGATGTCAGTGGCAAGATCGGCGCGAAGCTGTTCCATGATGCGTGGAAGGACTGCATTCGGAGCGACAAATGCAAGCGTTGTTATAGCGGAATAGCAAGCGTCAGCGTAGTCAGTAGAGTCTATCTGGATAAGAAATAAGTTTCGCGTAGATGCAATAACATTCGCCAATCACCCCAGTTTCTTGTGATAAATTAATGACAGTATCCCATAGGATGTCAAGCTGATTCTCTATGACAGTATGTGGGTCTAAATGTGCCTTCTGGCACAATTCGATCCAGACTTGCCGCGAGTTTCCGCCTAGAAGTTTCACCATGAACCCGATCGTTTAGGGTCTGAAACCTTGGTGACACTTACAAATTTCGGGATGGTGGGCGAGTATAATAGATTCCGACAAAAATTGCTCTCGAAGAGTGTGATCCATATCCCTCCCGAATGCTGCGGATGTTGAGAAAAACGCGAGAACTCGCGGTTGCTTCTCGATGGCGGGCTTCTCGTTCTCTGTGGGCATATTTTGGTTCTTTGGTATCGACGTTTGTCGGCGTGTTAAGTATGTTGTGAGGCCCGATCGTACAAGCTCGTTAGCGGTCTTCGGCGCGACAGCAGCGAGATGCTCCACTGATGCGATGACAAGTTTACGGAATTCCGGCACTTGGCTCTCGATCGCCAGGTACAAGTAAGTCGAACCTAGCTGCGTTCTGAAACATGCCCCGATTAACACCACGCACACAGAATAGACGCAAACACGAACCGTAGGTGTTCAGAATTCTCGACTTCCGAACTGAAAAATACGGCTATGCTCTCAACTACTCGGAGTAGCCAAGCTTCCTCTTCAACATCCGTCAACTTTTGGTATACCTTGTCCCACACAAGAAATGAAGGTCGCGGAGACGAAACGATAGCCTGAACAGTAGTATTCCTTGCGACGGCATCGCCTAGGACAGCACCCAATTGATGAAATCAGAATAAGGAGAAAGGAACGGACATATGTGAGATACCAAATACCCCCGATCGGGAAAAGGGACCAAGTAGAACTGCAGCGGCAATATATCCTTCCAGTGGACCACCAGCGGCATTCAGTGGGTTCGCTGCCACGGACTTTAGGCTCGATTCGAAAGCAGGAAATACGGCGCGAGCAAGCGCGATCGAATTGGTTGTTCTGAGGTTCCCAAGACTCCAAAACGTATCACCCGTAACCATGATAAAAGCACGCCGGATTGACGGCTTATTGTTATGTGTCTCTGCCATGAAAAGCTTCAAAACCTCATCTGGAAGCAGAAAATCTTCTCGGAGGTAAAAGGCGAGATGTTTCGTCAGGGAGGAGGCAAGAATTGGTAGGGCAGCCTCGTTGGTTTCCTTGGCGAGCAACGCTGGAATGGATTTTACCATGACAGAGGAAACTTGTGCCGATGTACCGAGAAAACTAAACATAGTGTATAAGACTTTGCGATCTGGGCCGATAGCCTTGCCTGCTTGAGCGATTTTCAACAGTTCCTCGACAGCGGCTTCTTGACATTCTTCAGTAGCCTTTTCGGTGATAATCTTGAAAAAAGAGAGAGACTTTGTGCGTATCTCTGGGTTCGAGGACTTGGCACAGCTAAAGACCAGCGCCAAAATACGACGGAAGGCACCGATATCGAGCAGACGGGGATACGCAAGGAAGAATTTACTCGCAACTTGTGCTCGTTAAGGAAGTTGAACAGAAACACGGGATCAAATACTTACCTGGCAAGGCGTACTCGGGAGAGCGAAGTAAAGCCTTTTCTATTGCGGGTAAAATTGTGTCTTGGAAATCAGTGTCAGTAAAAATTTTGACGAATCCTGTGAAGGAGGTCTAGATAAGAGTTAATAATATACGTTGGATATTCCACTGGGCCGTTGGTACCATAATGTGTGAGGGTACTGGCGTTCGAGCCATGAGCACTGAGCTCGTATACAGAGCTATGGTCGCTGTCTAGAAGGACCGTTAAACGAAACTTGGTGGATCCAACGACAGTTACCTTGATTTCTTCGGAAACGATCATTAGGTCCACATTTCCATCACCCTTCAGACGCGCAGCAACGTCTGCTGCTGTGCCAAGCAGAGGAATAGCAGCGAGAGGAGACGAGAAAGCCTTACACTGAGCCAAAAGGGTACTCATGAGGGAGGCGAGATGAGAAGGGGACTGCAAGAGGATTTAATGTTCTGTCCCAAAATTGCATTTCTCGTATTTACCGACCGCAAAGCACGACGCGTGCGAACAATTGCGCTCTTCTGTACCGATGACTTTGCGCGTGTCGAAGATTGCAGGGTATCCAAAAGTGACGCCATAAGTATGATAAGAGATTCCCACGAGGCAGAGGAAGGGGGGTCGGGTGAGTGATGGACCACAACGGCGTACAGGCCACAGCACCAACACAGTAAGGAAAACCCTTCTGACGGCGCGTGCGAGCTGAAAAGGTGGTAAATACTAATCCCTGCGCTGTAAACAGAACTAAAGATCACTTTGGGCGCCCCACGATACGACCGACTTCATTCCCTATTCGAACCAAAATTTGTTCTGTTACTCCTCGCTTCTCCTCCCTCGTCTCGTCGCGTCGCACGAGTTCCTTCACGAGTTCCTCAACTGCTGCACGCGAAGCGAGATCAACGTATCTAGGATGTGTCTCAATTAAGACTCCAAACAAATCGAGCACTTGAGAGAGACTCAGATCTGGGCAGCGTAAGTATATTTATATAAAGAGTACCCTCTCTACATCGTCGGCTACGCACCCTCATTTTTCACGAGAGGAAACAGTTCTTCACGCAAGAAAGGTATCCGAACGCTGGTATGGCTCGTAAGGAGCCGCATGGACGCATACTGAAGAGCTTCTGTCCACTCTGCTGGCGCACGCTCTCTACGCCAGGTAAATTCGGTTTCATTTTTCTCAGGCATATCGTCAAGCACTTCAGCAGTAGACCGGATCCAAGACGCTATATCTGGCTGTCCAGGAGATACTCCGAGACGAAACTCTTTCTCCTTAAGCTTTGCAAGAGTCTTGATTGAAGGCACTTTGGATGAAGGGGGTGAAAGAGAGGTATTGCTCGACCACTTGACTCAAGGAGGTGGTACAAAGATCAACTTGAATCAACCTTTTATCAATTTGCGTGACGTGATGATGTGATGTCACATGTCACATGTCATATGGTCTCTTCATTCCGGGCCGGGAACCATATTGGGAACCATATTTTCAACTTAATCACTCCTCAAACACTCCCTAAGGTCGCGCCTTAATGGAAGGAGAATTCAAGCGCGAGAAGCGCTTTAAAGTGCGTGCGTGTGTGGCCCCTTCAGAATACCCGTTCAACAATTGCGCATAGCATCGGTCATATCAAGCGACGCTGAAGGACGTTCATATCCCATCTGCACTCAGTTCTTTGTCAAATTTCGAGAACGATATCGCGGTGAAAATACAGTTGATTTCTCCAAAATGCTTCTGACCGGTAATCTCTTTAGGATGACGGGTCTCATTTCGCTGAAGCCATTGAATGTTGGAGACAACTGAACCTCTCTCCAACATTTGTTCGGTTTGCAGCACGTGCTGCTGATATATCTGCCTCTATGCCACTGCTCGTTCACCACTGGAAGGACGTCGTTCAACTATGGATCGATGCGTTAGACAACGCAGACGATGAGGCATTGGTCGCTCTCTTGGAGTAAGCCTGCGAATACACACCTCCTTTATACTTAATCTCTCGCAGCCTCATGCAGAAATTTGTTCATGACCTTCGCTCCGTCATCCTTCCTTCGTACAACGATTTGCTCAACCACCTTCTCCGACTTCTTTCCCGTTCCATCTCAGCAGCAGCGCTCACCACACTCCTGGCCACCTTCATGACACTTTTTAAATACCTGCTAATCCCAGCCACCGAATCAGACACTCTTGAATGGACGTGGAAATCTCTGCGTGCGATATTGCCTGAATGCGCGTCGGATATGCAACGTGCGATGGCAGAAGTCTGGGGATTACTACTCCGCCGATTGAGGGTTCCACAGAGAGAAGCAGCGGTTGAACTAATGGCCGAGAATTTAACTGGAATAGAAGATGCTTGTGCTTGGGCATATATCTACTCATGCAAGGTAATCGGGACTGCATGTGGATCAATGTGCTGCTAACAAGATATCGAATTAGTCCGTGTCACAGACACTTCACACGAGTGCACCGTCCATAATTGCACCACTTCTCGAGATTCATCTTAGGATCCAACACAGTGCACTAACGCATAGCTGTATTCGTCGTCTCCTCACTTCGCTTATTCACCATTGCAAGAGCGCCGAACAATTTCTCCCAGTTTCAGAGCTACTGACCACAAAATTTACCCGAGTTGCACAGCCTATCGAGTTTGCAGAAGGCGCCAACGGCCTCGATCGCGTCATTGAGATCGTTGCAGTGGTAACATCTGTACGCCAAGGATCTCGCATGACTGGTTCGCACCTATCTACTTATATGCGAATTGCTCTAATATATGCTCAAGCTGACCAGCTGTCTGCAATAACCGGGACCCTTTCGTCCCTCATGGGGTCTTCCTCGCTAGGAAGCTCCTTACTTCATGCTAGCGCCTCAGTTCTCATAGCAGGCGACGTATCACACTGGATGGGTATGGGACGCGTCCTCGTAAAGCAGTCTTGGACGAGAATCACCTTTGGTGCGGACCTCTGCGGCGTCCTTTCGGACCTTTCTTGGGGAGGTTGGCAGCAGTTGGAGTTCGCACACGTTATCAAGCATATGCATAGCCTTCTTGAATTAGATGCTCTTCGCGGACTGGCACTATTGGCGAACTTGAATAACACCCAGAGACTCAACGATGCATCAATAGCTTGGCGAAAGCAGGTTGAAAAGTGGATTTTGAGGCGATTTGAAGATTGGGCGATAACACATGAGAAAGTGCGACTCAGTCGCGACAATCAGCATTTCTCTCACTAACATCTCGTAGGTTGAAGAGCTTAGTCATGTTCTAGAGATGACCAGCCTTCTCCCTGGAATTCTGACTCTCCTGTGCAAGATAATCGAGGACGGACTTGATGCGCCTTACCCGGAGACCGGTTATCAAGGCGACGCTGCTAATGCATCATGGGTCCTTGGGAGTTGCCTGAAAACACTGGGAACGCATCCATATGCTGAATGGAGACACCATGCAAATCTGATTTCCTGGTTGGAGAAGGTAATTCAAAGATGGTCGTGGTCCGATTTTGTTCTACATGGGCTTGCCGAAGCAATTCAAAAAAGGTAAATTGATCATCTCTATTCCATCACGGTATCTAATGAAGGCAGTCCGTCACAAACTCAGACCGTGTCTTTCGAACAGGTTGTCCCCTATCTGGCTTCTCCAATGCTTTCACATTCCCGTCGCTTTCGCCTTAGCGCGCTGCACCTCCTCTCCAGTTCGCTGGTGCGCAAGACCTCCTCTCTAGAGCACGTTCTTTCGAAGTTACTACAAGCTGAGGAAGTTCCCATTGATGCACTAAATTCGCGTGAACGCGTGTTACGTCTGACACAGATTGAGCACACCCTCACTCCTGACGACTCACTCGTATCGGAATTAGCGGTGCGTTGGGTAGTTGCACAACTCAAGGTTGGCTTGCGCCCTGCATGGCTCCCCGCCGCACGGGTTCTTGAGAAGCTTTCCGAGAGAAGTGGAGAAGCCGTGTGGCGAATTATGTTCGAGGAACTAAAGATGGTAGTTGGCTCTGCAAGTGCTGATGTTGAACCTACATGGATGAAAGATACCAAAGACGAGGACTGCTTAGATAAGGTGCGCGAGAGTGAGCGGTCGTGGAGAGACCCCAGTGCGCATAAGGTTCGTAGTGCGTTGGCGAAGTGGGGTACGGGCGATACGTTCAGGGTACGGCTCATACGGGTATGTCTCGCGTGCTTTCGTTGGCATCATCTTCGTGACAATTGGCGCAGGATCAGCAACCTCAGGACCGGTTTGACCGTGTAACCTTTGAAACACAACTTCTTGTCGCCTTCAAGTACTGTGCCCCATTGGTGGAGAAACACAACCGTGATATAATTCCGTTATTCCTCAATCTAGCTGGTCCACCTGGTCCTGCTAAGCTTCCACGAACTAAACTGACGTCTTGGCTCACCCTCTTTTCGAATTTCACCAACCCTCGTGTCCTACATTCGACAGAAGTGTTACATGATCTTTATACTTCCCTTCTTTCTCACCCCGACCGCTCGCTACAAGGGATTGCACTATCTTGTTTACTCGCATATAAACCGCCCCACCTTCTTCCGCACATGGAGCGGCTCCGAGGACTGTTGGATGATAGCCGATGGCGTGATGAACTCGCTCAGGTTGACATCGCTAGCTTTACTGGTGAGGAGCGCCCGGTACTCGTCGATGTCGTGATACGATTACTTTTCGGCTTTGTCCGCGAGCGAAATACTCGGGACCGGCGTGCGACCGTTTTGGCCACCCTAAGCGGATGCACGAACTCAGAGCTTGATCTGTTGGTCACCCTCATGCTCCAGGCTGTCCTTCCCTCTGCCCTAGAGAATGCCACCCGGAGTGCGGTGATAGCTCTCCCAAATGGCGTGCCTCTGAAACCGCAAGTTGGGTTCTTGCATTTGCTGGGTGACGTCCTGAAGCACTTGGGTCCACGGTTGATTGCCCGTTGGGATGTTCTTATAGTTGCCACAATCAGCCTCGCAGCTCATGCCCAGACCTCTTTAGAAGCTTTCAGACAGGAGGACCGAGATCCAGATGACGAAACAGAACTGCCAAACGAGGCAGCAGAGGAGGATGGTGACCCTCAAACCAGTTCACCAAAACTGCTTCGAGTGATTCGGCAACTGGGCATCCGACGCCTTACGGACTTCTTTCGTAACCCAAATTCCTTTGACTTCACACCGTACATGAATGAAATCTTTCGTCCCCTCATTTCGCCGCGTCTGGCATCCTTTCCCAATGAAAATACACAGTCGCCATCTTCCCTCCTAGACTTGCTCTACGTCTGGTCCTCTGATGAACGATACGCTACTTTTTTGGTGGATTACGACGAGCGTGTACTACCACAGGTATACGCTTGTTTGACGGCACCTAGCGTCAAGCCTACGGTCGTCGCTCGCGTCCTCGATCTCATTGACTGTCTGTTGGAGTCGTCTGCAGGACGCGAAAATATCTCGCAACGTATTGTTCTGCCGCACGTCCCCTTACTTCTTTCGATTCTTGCTACCCTTTTACAAGGGATGAAAGGCGACGCAGTGGCGAGCAACCAGCTAGTTCAACGCCAGATCAGCATCCTATCGGGCCTTGCTCACTACATCTCAGATGGAACACAAGCATCTACGTTACTCGGAGTTTTCTGCCCATTCTTGCGCAAGTCAACAAAGCAAGTTGGGGAACGTACCAAAGCCGACATCCTCAATATCGTGGCCAACCTTCTTCCACTCACACCGGATCTTACTGAATCAAGTGGCTATAGGGTAACATATGAACTTATCTCCTCGCTATTCCAATCTGTCCGATCAAGGCAATGCAGAGTGGCACTCATTGCCGTCTTTCGGGCGTTGTCAGTCATGGACGTTTCCCTGCAAGAGTTGGTGGAGCTACTGGAACAGCTGAACGCATATTCCTCAAAGCGTATTGAGGAACCCGACATCGATCGACGATTGAAGGCCTTCACGAAACTGAATGAGGTCTTGTACCCTTCTCTGACGCCCCACCAGTGGTTGGCAGTCCTATACAATTTGTTGTATTGCATACAGGATCCCGACGAGTTAGCGATTCGTAGTAACTCGTGCCAGGGCTTCAAGCACTTCATTGACGCCGTTGCCACGGGGTCTGATACGGGATATCAGACCATCTTTCTCCGCAAGCTATATCCTGGTTTGAAAAACGGCCTTCGATCGAAGAACGAGATGGTGCGCGCTGACATACTTAGTGTCATTGCCTATGCAGTGGCACGATGCGACAACATCACCGTGTTGCAAGACATGAGAGTGCTTCTCGAAGGTGGAGACGACGAAGCAAATTTCTTCAACAATATTCATCACGTTCAGCTCCATCGTCGGATTCGTGCTCTGAACCGACTAACAGAGCGCTGCGATGAATGCCAACTACGCAGCTCTACCCTGACGGATATTTTTATACCTCTTGTGGGAAACTTCATCGCGTCTCCATCAGGTTCAGACCATCATCTAGCAACTTCTGCAATCAAGGCGACCGGTCGTATGGCAAGACAGCTTTCGTGGAGCCCTTACTATACTCTGGTCCAACGTTACCTTCAACTGGCGAAAGCTAAGGACGCACCCGAGCGTCTATACATTAGGACCATAGTAGCCATTCTGGATGGCTTCCACTTTCCTATGGACTTTATTGCAACACCTGAGCCGACCGGGCTAGTGGAGGCAGATGCGTTCGAGCCTGAAGGAGTCAAGGAAGACGAGACTACTGAAATCACGCAAGGTAGCCACCGTATTTCAGATGCAGTCAACAACAAACTCCTTCCCACGCTACTGAAATACCTTGAAAACCGTGGTGAGACAGAAGACACCCTTCGTATTCCAATATCCATTGGTATCGCAAAGATTGCTCTTCACCTCCCT
>Ga0137359_10001165_pt1 | contig 20791 bp, 9 predicted proteins | sample Mad1_40_16metaG_FD_108281 | JGI IMG/M metagenome (GOLD analysis project Ga0137359, IMG submission 108281) | Vadose zone soil microbial communities from Angelo Coast Range Reserve, California, USA - Mad1_40_16 metaG | ecosystem: Environmental > Terrestrial > Soil > Vadose zone | place: USA... | reverse complement strand
GAATGGTCACGGGAATGATTATAGGGCTCGGTGGAGACGCCGTGGGAGGGGGCATTCTCGGAGTTGGAGGATTTTCGAAGACGCTGATAGGCTATCTGGTGGGGGCTGCGAGCGTGAGGCTTTCGCTCGAGAATCCATTGGCGCGGTTGTCAGTGGTTGCCGTCGCTTCGGCCGGAAACACGGTGCTGTTTGTCGGACTGCATCAGATGCTTGAACAGACTCTTCCCTTTGTATCCACCTGGGGCGAGTTTGGCGCGACGATCGGCTGGAAGGTGTTGGGCGATACCGTGGCGTCGATCGTATTGTTTGTCGCGCTCGACCGGCTCTTCTCCGAACAAGCAACCGCGCGGCGAATGGCCATAAAAAAGAGGTTCTATGAGTAGCACGAACCCAAAAGACGAAGGTTTTAATTTAGAGCTGCGGATGTACCTGATCCAGTACCTGGTGCTGGCGGTGTTTATCGCCCTCGGCATTCGCTTCTACGTCCTTCAAGTCGCGCGGCACGAAGACTATCAAGCCCGCGCCGAGAACAATCGAATCCGCGATATACCGATTCCTGCTCCGCGGGGCGCGATACTCGACCGCTATGAGAACGTGCTTGTCGATAACTCGTCCGCCTTTAACGTCGTCGTCATTCCTGAGGATATTTCCAACAAGGATGAGACGATCAACGCGCTCGTCGGGAATGTGAATGTTGATCGAGGCGAGCTGCTTGCGGCGTTGAATGATCCGCTGAGACCGAAATCGCAGCCGATACTCATTAAGCAAAACGCCTCGGCCGCTGACCGGCAATGGATCGCGGCTCACGAACTCGAGCATCCTGAGATATCGATCGAGGAACAGCCGCAGCGGATCTACAAGTATGGCAAGCTGGCCTCGCACCTCCTCGGTTACATCGGCCAGGTCAACCCGAAGCAACTCGAGCTCCCGGCGTTCAAAGACGCCGGATACAAGTCCGGCGATATTATCGGGCAGGGTGGGATCGAAGCGGTGTATGACCGCGTTCTTCGCGGCAAGGACGGAATGCGCCGTGTGATCGTCGATAGCCGAGGCATCCCAAAGGCCGAGCTTGAAAGGATCGATCCGATCAAGGGCCAGGACTTGATCATTACCCTGGATCTCGACATACAGAAGATTGCCGAGCAACAGTTTTACTCCAAGAACGAGACCGGGGCGTGCGTCGCGCTCAACCCGCAGAACGGCGAGATACTCGCGATGGTTTCGGTGCCGAGCTTCGATCCAAATGTGTTTGCGCGCAACGTCGTTTCCACCGAGAACCGCAAGGAAGTAGCCGCGATCGTGAATGACCCGTCGCATCCGATGTACAACAAGGCGATTCAAGGCACCTACCCCACGGGCTCGACGTGGAAGATCATGATGGCGACCGCGGCGCTCGAAGAAGGCGTAATCACGCTCAAGAACTCCCGAATCGTTTGCGGCGGCGGGATTCAGGTAGGCAATCGCTTCGTTCACTGCGGCAAGAACCACGGCCAGCCCGATATCCACCTGGCCATCGTTCACTCTTGCGACGGCTACTTCTATCGGCTCGGACTCAAGATGGGCGTAGACATGATTCACGATTGGGTGATGCGTTTCGGAATGGGCCAGCGTACCGGCGTCGATCTACCCGGCGAATTGAAGGGAACAATACCAAGCCGCGAGTGGAAGAAACGAGTCAATCCTCGCGATCCGGTCTGGAAGGATTTTGATACAGTGCTGGCGTCGATCGGTCAGGGTTCGGTCGCGGTCCCCCCAATTCAGTTGCTTCGCGCCGAATCGGGGATTGTGATGGGCGGTCAGTTCCACATCCCGCATCTGTTCAAAGAGGCGAAGGCGACGCAAATGAAGGAGGTTGAATACTACGATGACAGAGCGACCGAGCTCAAGCTGACACAGCTTACGATCGATACAATCGACTACGGCATGTGGGGAGTAGTCAACGAAGGCGGCACGGCAGGCGGAGTAGGCTTCCCCCGCGAGATCAACGCCGGCGGCAAGACAGGAACGGCGCAGGTGATCGCCAAGGAAAAGGCTCGAGGTAAGGAACACAAGGACCATTCGTGGTTCATCAGCTTCGCGCCGATGCACACCGATCAGAAGCCGGAGATCGGCGTTGTTTGCATAACTGAAAACGGAGGCTGGGGCGCTTCAGCATCCGCGCCAAAGGTGAAAATGATCGAAGCCGCCTACTTTTCGAAGAAGCTCGGCCGCCCGATTCTTCCAGAGTTGGTCGCGCTGAATTCGCCGCCCAGCCCCGCCGTAACTGGTTCCGCCAATGGCCCGCATCCGGTGGCCGTTGCGGATCGCAAGCGCAAGCCCGTTACGCAGTGAGTGTTTCGTCTCGAGTGGTGATGCAAGTGATTCGAATAACGCGGCGCGAGCCTTCATTCCGATGCTCGGCACGGTAAGCTTGAATGGTAGATATCAATCAAAGAAAACTGAAAGACGTAGACTGGTTGCTGTTGGCGGCGCCTATCGCTCTAACCGCGTTCGGCTGCGTCGCGATTAGCAGCAGCGCCCCCGATGGCAGCTTTGTCAAGAAGCAAATCATCTCGCTCGGTATTGGCCTGGCGATCGCAATCGCCATCATGTTCACCGACTACCGCAAGATCGTCTTCAATATCGCGCCTTTCTTCTACGCTGCGGTGTTGGTGTTGCTGGTTGTGGTGCTGGTCGCCGGAACTCAGATCAATGGAAACAAAGCCTGGCTGCGCGTGGCAGGCTTCAGCTTGCAGCCGAGTGAATTCGCCAAGGCCGCGACGATACTAATGCTCGCGCGTCACCTCGCTCATGTGCGTCAGACCTCACTTTCGATAAAGGACATAATCATCATGGGCGCGATAGTGCTCGCGCCAGTCATCCTGGTTTACGCGGAGCACGACACCGGCACGACGCTCACCTTCGGCGCGATATTGGCAACGTTTTACTTCCTCGGCGGCATGCGCAAGATATTCCTGGCGGCCGGCGCGGTCGCCGTAGTCGTCGGGCTGGTTGCCGCCTACCCGCACCTGAAGCACTACCAGCAGGAACGGATCAATGTCATCATCCATCCTGAGGAAGCGGATCCGAAGGGGTATGGCTATCAGACGATTCAATCGGTGATCGCTGTCGGTTCAGGCGGGGTGTTGGGGAAGGGAATCGGGCACGGCACGCAGGGCAAACTGGGATTCCTGCCGTTCGCATGGACTGACTTTATCGGCGCGGTGATCGCCGAAGAGACCGGCCTTGCCGGAGTGCTGCTGATGATGGTGCTGTACCTGCTACTGATCTGGCGGCTGATCGCGGTGGCTAAAGCGTCACGCGAACGCGCGGGTTCGCTATTGGTGATGGGCTTCGTCGGATTGATAGCTTTTCACATTCTGTGCAATCTTGGCATGGTCGTGGCGATGATGCCGATCATGGGAATTCCGCTGCCGCTTATGAGCTACGGAGGAACAGCGGTGATGGCTATGTTTATAGGCGTGGGTCTGGCGTTGAGCGTGAGGATGAGAAGGTTTGTGAATTAGTATTAGACTTGAAGGACATCTGGTGATCAACCCAAACAATAATTACCGAGCGGAACTGGATTCGATTCTCCCACTTGTTGAGAAACCGGCTCGCTATGTTGGCGGTGAATGGAACGCCGTCCTCAAATCGGCCGCCGAGGCTGAGACTCGCATCGCGCTGTGCTTCCCGGACACCTACGAGATTGGCATGAGCCACCTTGGCCTCAAGATACTCTACAGCCTTCTCAACAAGCACGAAGGATGGGCGGCGGAGCGAGTCTACGCGCCGTGGCCCGATATGGAAGCCAGGCTTCGCGAGCGAGGCATTCCGTTGCTGTCGCTTGAGAGCTATACGCCGCTTCGCGATTTCGACGTCGTCGGCTTCTCGCTCCAATACGAGATGACCTACACGAACGTGCTGACGATGCTCGACGTCGGCGGGATCCCGCTGCACACGCGCGAGCGCACGCTCCGCGATCCGTTGGTGATTGCAGGAGGCCCGACCGTCTACTCGTGCGAGCCCGTAGCTGACTTCATCGATGTTTTCGTGATCGGCGACGGCGAAGAGGCTTTCCCTGAGTTGGTCTCGCGCTACATCGAGCTGCGAGACTCCGACATGGACCTGACGCGCGAGCAGGTGCTGAAAGAGATCGCTCGCATTGAAGGAATGTACGTGCCGTCGCTCTACCCGACTTCCGTCAGTCCGCATCACGGCCTGCTGATTGTCGATAAGCCCGACGATGCGGATTTGCCGTTTCCGATTCGCCGCCGCGTAGTCAAAGATATCAATCAGTATCCGTTCCCTTCGGACTCGCCCGTGCCCGCGATCGAAGCCGTACACGACCGCGTGGCGATCGAAATCGCTCGAGGCTGCGTCGACGGTTGCCGGTTCTGCCAGGCGGGCACGATCTATCGCCCGGTTCGTGAGCGCGACCCCAAGCAGATCGTCGACACGATCATCGACGGCATCGAAAAGGGGGGCTACGACGAAACGAGCCTGACTTCGCTTTCGACTGCCGACTACACGTGCCTCGAGCCGCTGGTCAAGATGCTCGGGACCGAGCTCGAGCGCCGCAACGTCAGCTTCTCGGTCTCATCACTGCGCGCATCGGGTGTCACCGAGTCGCTCGCCCGCGAGATCGCTCGAGTGCGCAAGACAGGCTTCACGATCGCGCCAGAGGCGGGCACTCAGCGAATGCGCGACGTAATCAACAAGAACATTACCGAGCAGGACGTGATGAACTCCTGCTCCGTTGCGTTCGAGGAAGGCTGGTCGGCGATGAAGATGTATTTCATGATCGGGCTGCCGACCGAGACGGATGACGACGTGACCGGCATCGCCGAGCTTGGCAAAAAGGTGCGCGAGCTTGGCAAGAACAAATTCCACAAGAACGTTAAGGCGACCTGTTCGGCTTCCTACTTCGTGCCCAAGCCGCACACGCCGTTCCAATGGTGCAAGCAAGAGGGCATCGATTCTATCAAGCGCAAGCAGCGAATGCTGAAAGATCTTGGCCGTCGCTACCGCATCGACGTGAAGGTGCATCATGCGGAGACGTCGGTGCTCGAAGGAATCGTCTCGCGCGGAGATCGCGCGCTCTGCAAGGTGATCGAGCGAGCGTGGCGAATGGGTTGCCGGTTCGATGGCTGGACCGATCATTTCGACTTTCAGAAGTGGATGGCGGCGTTCGGACTCGAGGGTGTAGACATCCAGCCTTACCTGCAGGAGTTCCCGGTTCGCGAGTTTGACAAGCCCGGCGCGCCGCTCGTTCAGCTTCCCTGGGATCACATCGACACCCTTGTGAAGCGCGAATTCAATGCGAAAGAGTACACGAAGGGCATCAAGGCGAAAATCTCCCCGCCGTGCGAACTGCCGGTGAAGATCATCGACGGACGGCCCACGGCAATCGCCCCATCGCACGAGGAATTCGAGCGCGTAGCGTCCCAACCGTTGCTGTGTTACGCGTGCGGGCTCGAGTGCGATCTGACTCGGTCTCGTGACCACCTCGCCAAGGCATATGCGCTGCACGAGGAGGTTCGAACCTACGAAGAGCGCATAGCAACAGTGAGGGCGGAGATTGAGCAGCCTCTTATTCAGTTGCAGGGCACGCGGGGAGAAGACGCAGAGGAGCAGAGGAGCGGAGGAGCGGAGGAGATCACCTCGGCGCCTCTGCACCTCGGCGCCTCTGCACAGCTTCCCCCACTCTTTCGATATCGCGCGACCTTCGAAAAAGGCGAGGAAGTAAAGTATCTTTCCCACCTGGACCTGACTCGAGCGTTGCCTCGAGCGTTCAGACGTGCGAAGATCAGGCTTGGCTACAGCCAGGGGTACCACCCGATGCCGTTGATTCAGTATGGACCGGCGCTCGGCGTTGGTACGGTGGGCCATAACGAGTTGATCGACTTCGATTCTACCGATGGGCTTGAAGAGCGCGAGTTCCTTGATCGGATCAATGCAGTCTTACCGCCGGGTTTGGGATTCAAGTCGCTGCGGAGTTTGCCGGCCGGCTCGCCGTCGTTGATTAAAGAGGTCAACCGCGCGGAGTATTCGGTAATGCTAGACGCGCCGGAGATCGAAGCGGCGATTCAGAGAGTCCGAGCCGAACGCGCCGATCTGGCGGCAATGGACGCCTGCGGGATTCATGACAGGTTGTTTGAGGCTTTCACTGCGCGGGAGTCGTGCGTTATCGAGCGCGTGCGCAAGGACAAGCGTCAGCAAGTGGATGTGCGCCGCTACACGAAAGGTTTGAGCCTGGTTGAGGATCGGAGCAGTCTTAGCATCGTGACTGAAGTGTCGCCTAACGGTGGCGTAAAGCCAATTGAGGTCATGGCGGCTGTTTACGGCTTGACCGAGACTGAGACGACTGCGCTCAGTTCCCGTGTGCGGCGACTGCGGTTGTATTCGGAAAATCAAACAAGCGACCCTGCGAGCTGGATTCAAGGGGTCGGCGCCGCTCAGATGAGCGAGCAAGGAGAAAAGTTGCGAGTGACCAGCAGTCACTCATAGATCTTTAATAGGTTTGTGCCGTTAAGCAGCACGGGTGAGTTTTTGACATTCGCCTACTCGCGTGCGGCTCGACAATCGTCGATCTGGATGAGTGAGGCGGCTGCGACCGTTTGAGAGCGGATCAGCAAGAATTCTGGCGCAGAGTAATAGAATTGTGACGCGAGCGCTAATGCTTGTCAGCGACATTCGCTAAACGACTTTGAGCCCGAAGCCGCAAGGCTTTGCAGCAGGCTCAAGGACTTGAAACTCAGTTCATCTGCTCGAAGCTATTCTGCGATCTGAGGACCGGAAGCCCGGTCGTCATCCCCCGGCGGCGTTGTAACTTACCACCCTTGCGGCACACCCAACTTCAGGAGAATTCATGACAAAAGAGCTGATCATTAGTGCAAACGTGCACGAGAAGAAAGTTGCAATGCTGGAAGATGGGGTGGTCACAGAGTTCTACGTAGAACGCAGAGATGAGAATCAGGGTGTTGTCGGCAACCTCTACAAAGGCCGCGTGATGAAGGTGCTACCGGGAATGCAGTCGGCCTTCGTGGATATCGGGCTTGAACGCGACGCCTTCCTTTATGTATCGGACTTTACCGAGTTCATGGAGGAGGAGGAAGAGATAGACTTCCGCGAAGTAAGCGAGGAGCCGCGTGTGCCGCCTCGCATCGACGACCGTTCGCGGCGAGGCGACCGGCCCAGACCCGAACCCGTGTCGGCGGCCGCCAGACCCGCGCCTGCGCGCGAACTCGCGCGCGAAGAGGAAGCGCCCGCGGAGAGGCCGGTGCGCATCGAAGACGCCGTCGAGCAATTGGCCGAGATTGCCGATGAGAGCATGATCCCGCCGCCGCCACCCGAAGACGAGCTTCCCGAGCTTGAACCGGACGCGTTGAGTGCGGTTTCCGTCGAGGCGTTTCCCATCGAACGCGTTACCGACGATGAGCTTGCTCAGGGCGAGGCTACCTCTGAGAGCGCGGAACAGCCCGCTCAGCCTGAGGCAGCGGAGCCAAAGCGTGGCCGCGGCAGGAAACCGGTTGAGCCTAGAAAGAAAGTGACCAGGCCTGAAGAAAAGCAGGGAAAGGGCGCGGCCCGAAAAGCGGCGCCGAAGACCCCCGCAAAGCGATCTCGCCGCCGGGGCGAGGACGAAGAACCAACCGACAGCGAGAGCGCGCTTCAGTTTCAACGCGTCACCGATGAAGATGTCCGGCAGGATGCCGGCGAGCTCCTCAAAGACGCGATGGTCCAGGAGAAGATCATCGAGCAGGTCCACACCGCGGAATTTCAAACTGGAAATTTTCAACCCGAGCCCGAGCCTGAGTGGCGAGTGGGCAGCTTTCGCTCCGCGGCAGAAAGCGGCTCGGGATTCCAGCGCGTGGTGGATGAGATTGCCGAGGCCGCCGCGCGAGAAGAGGCCTCGCGTTCCAACTTCCAGACGGAGCAGGAAGACACAATGTCCGGGCAACTCGAAGAGACGAAGGCGTCACCCTTCCGGCACATATCCGATGTAGTGCGCGGGCTCTACGGACGCATTCAATCCGGGGCTTCTGGCGAAACAAGCGAGGCGAGCGAGAGAACCAGTTCACGCGAATCCCTCGAGAGCGACTCGAACGCAGGTATATCCTCGACAGCCCGCGAGACCTCGGGCGAAAGCACGGAGACTCACCGAGAGCCGTCTCTCGAAGAAGATCGCGACGCCGAGGTGCGAGACCGCGGCCCACGCGGAGAGTTTGCCGTGCGCCGTGGCGGAAGGGGCCGGCGAGGACGCGGGGGTCGTCGCGAACCCCCGGCGCCGGCGCCAGGGACAGTAGCTCCGGGTGAGGAGGAAGCCGCGGTCGCCGCGGCGACCGAAGAGGGACCAGGGAAACCCGAGGAAGCTCCGAAGCAAGACGAGAATGCTCTGCGAGCGGAAGCCCGTCCCACTGAAGCTCGCGTGATCGAAGCCCGTCCGGTCGAAGCCCGGCCCGTTGAAGCCCGGCCCGTTGAAGCCCGGCCCGTCGAAGCCCGGCCTGTTGACACTCGACAGGTTGCGGCTCGGCCCCCAGGCCCCCGCCCGCAACGCAGGCCCGACCCGCGCCGACCTGATCCGCGTCGACCTGACAATCGCGGACCTGAACCTCGCGGCCCGGAACAGCGCCGGCCAGAGCTCGGTCCTTCGCGGCGCCCCGACCGAACCGGCGCTCCAACGATCAGCGAGCTGCTGCACGAAGGGCAGGAGATTCTCGTTCAGATTGCCAAAGAGCCGATTGCCAAAAAAGGCGCGCGCATTACGTCTCACATCGCGCTGCCCGGACGGTTCATCGTCTACATGCCGACGGTGAACCACATCGGCGTCTCGCGTAAGATTCCCAACGAAATGGAGCGGATCAGGTTGAAGCGAATCGTGACCGGGCTGCGAGATCGCGAAGGCGCGAGCGGCGGCTTCATCGCGCGCACGGCTTGCGCTGGCGCTTCCGAGCAGGAGCTTGCGGATGATATGCGCTATCTCCTGCGCACGTGGGCCGATGTCCGAAAGAAAGCCGAGCGCGTCAAGGCTCCGGCGCTTACCCATCGAGACCTCGATCTGGTTCAGCGAATCCTCCGGGATCAGATGTCAGAAGAGTTCACCGCTATTCGCATCGACAACGAAGTCGAGTACGCGCGAATAGTCGAGTTCGTCAATCGCGTGCAGCCCAAGCTGGTCAAACGCGTGAAGCTCTATACCGCCGACCAGCCGATTCTCGAAAAGTTCGGAGTGCAGGCGGAGATCGACAAAGCCGTGCGCCCGCGTGTCTGGCTCAAGTCGGGCGGTTACATCGTGATCAATCAGACTGAAGCGCTGGTGGCCATCGATGTGAACACTGGCAAGTTCGTCGGCAAGTCCGACAAGCTCGAAGACACCATCACCCGAACCAACCTCGAAGCTGCCAAAGAAATCGTGCGCCAGGTGCGGCTTCGAGATCTGGGCGGGATAATCGTCCTCGATCTGATCGATATGGAGGAACGCAAGAACCGTCAGAAGGTAATGATGGCGTTGCAACAGGAACTGTCGCACGACCGCTCACCGTCGAAGATTCTTTCGATCAACGACTTCGGTCTGGTCGCGATCACCCGCAAGCGCGTGAAGCAATCGCTCGAACGCACGCTGTGTGCGCCGTGCCCTTATTGCCAGGGCGCGGGCATGGTGAAATCAGCTCAGACGATGTGTTTTGAGATACTCGAGCAGGCGAAAGCGATGAGCAAACAGCTGGCCGGCGCAAGCGACGTGATGCTGAGAGTCTCGCCTCACGTGGCGGAGTCCCTGCGCACGACTGAGCGCGAAGTAATGGAAGAGGTGGAGGCGCACTTCGGAAACCCGGTGACGATCGAACCCGATCCGAACCTGCATCAGGAGCAGTTCGATTTTGCGGTAATGTAGTTGACGCTACATCTTGTTAGTCCGCGAATCGATCTGCTTCTGCAGCTTCTCGGCTTCCTCTTTCGACAGGGGTCGAATCCGAATACTGCGAAACGACACCGCATCGTGATCGCCTTGCAATCGCAAAGGCCCGGGCCCATCAGCGCGATTGCTTGCAGCGCCTGTGCCCATCGGGCCGACATCAACGTTGTCGAGCACTTTCTGACCATTGTGAATCACCGTCAGGCGCCTTCCTATGAAGGTTATGTCGTAGGTTTGCCACTCCCCGTCTTGCTTTGACGCATTGACCGAAGGAGCAATCCTTTTGTAGAGCGCGCCGCACCCGGTGTCCTCGGGCGGCTTGCCAAAACTGTTGAAGATTTGCACTTCATACTTATCGCGCATGTAGACACCGGAGTTCCCGTTACCCGCAGTGACTTTGAACTCAACGTGCAGTTGGAAGTCGTAGTACTCGGCGTCGGTCTGCAGGTCGGTGCCTGGCGGCGTGTTGACATTGACGTGATCAATCACCTTCCAGCCATTCGGTCCCTGTGCATTGCGAAGGTGCCATCCGGTTAAGTCCTTGCCGTTAAGCAGAGGAATCCAACCTTTGTTATCCTGTCCGTGCGCGCCAGCCGCTGAGCAGGCAAACACCGCCGCCAGGGCTAGTGTCATCGGGAAACTGATTCGCATTATCTCGCCTCCATGGGTTATGAAGCCATTTGAAACTGTGCCTCAAAAATAGTAGCCACACGCTCATTTGCGAGCCGTCAGACCGATTGATTCCAACGCGACCCGCTGCTTCTTCCGGTACGACATATTCGCCATGTGCCCTGCCACGGCGGAACGGTATCCGATCTCCACGTGCGCGTTAGGTTCTTTACGTGAGCGCACGCACTCGACGAAGTTCGCGTAGTGGTCCTCGTCTTTGCTCTGACCCTCGGCCGCAGCCCCACCAGCGCGATTGGCCTTCTCAGGGTAGTAGCGCAGACCGGTCTGCGACTTTCCGGTGACCATATCCGTCGAGCCCATCAACCGCTCGATCGCACCGTGCGAACCCAGAATGCGGTCACCTATGCCAAAGCGGCTGTTGCTGAAAGTCGACTGCCAGGTAAGCACGAGGTCGCCCGGAAAATCGAGCGTCACCGCGATTGTATCCGGCACCTCGCGCCCGTCTTTCTCGGCGAAGACGCCGCCAGACATGTAAGCCGAGGTCGGAAGGGGCAAATCGAGGGCGCGCATGACGAACGCGATCTGATGAACCATGTTTTCAGTGACGTTGCCGCCCGAGAAATCCCAGAACAACCGCCAGTTGATGAACTGGTTCGCATCGAACGCACGACGCGGCCGCCCATTGAGAAAGGCGTCCCACTGCACGTTCTGCGCCGTGCAATCGGAGGGAATCTGACGCACCCATTGACCCTTGCCACGAGGGGTATTGCGGCTCATCCACGATTCGACGTGAGTGATCTTCCCCACCAATCCATCCTTGATCCATTGCCTGCTGTCTTTCAGGTTACCCGAGCTTTGATGTTGCAAACCGATTCCGACAACCCGGTTCGATTTCTTCGCGGCGTCGAGGCAGGCTTCGGCCTCGGCGATCGACCAGGTCATAGTCTTCTCGCAATACAGGTCTTTGCCCGCTGCGATCGTGTCGAGAAAATGACGCGCGTGACAGTGCAGCGGGCTCGCGACGATGACCGCGTCCAGGTCTTTCATATCGAGCAGGCGCCGATGGTCCGCGACGGTTTTGATTCCAGGGGCGAGGTGGCCGGCCTCTTCGTGGCGGCGGGTGTAGACATCGGCCGCGGCAACGAATTCGACGGTTGGCACGTTGAGGAACTCGCGCATCAGTTCCTGGCCGCGGGCGCCAGGTCCGATGATTCCCAGCCGCACGCGATCGTTTGCTCCCAGCACTCGAGTGCTCCTATAGGCAAGTCCGAGCGCCGCCGCCGTAGTCGCCTGTTTTATGAACTCTCTTCGTTCGATTGGTCTTTTCTGCATTAGTTTCTCCTCCCTCAGTCCCTCGCGCCGGGACGCTAGAAAGAAACCCTCACGCCGAAGCGCACTAACCTCGGCGAACTGGCCGTGCCATTGATCTGGCCGAAGGTCGCACTGGTGAGGCTGGTTTGGGGGTTGTTAAAGTTCGGGTGGTTTAGCGCATTGAACATATCAGCCCTAAACTCTCCCCCAACGCGCTCCGTGAACTTAAGCTTCTTGAAGATTGAGGCGTCCAGATTGAGGTACCCCGGTCCGTTAAGCCCGGAGCCGTTACGGGTCAGCGTACCGAAGGGCGCATATGTAACACCAGTCGCACTGGTCAAGGTCGCCGCGGGCGTGGAGTAAACTGACGTGTCGAAATAGAGCTGACCTGGTCCCGTGTTACCCAGGACTCTCGGAGTGCCGGTCACGTTGGCTCGCTGAGTGTTACCGGGTGCGTGCAGGTTAGTCCCGCTGGCGGTGATGTCGAGCGGCGTGCCCGACTGCCGCGCAAAGATCCCACTCAACTGCCAGCCGTCAAGCGCCCACCGGGCTATGCCGTCAATACCACGAGCGGTTGGGATGGCCCAGACGAAGCTCTGGACGAAAGAGTGTGTTCTGTTGAAGCCGGCCAGACCGCGGCTCAGTGAAAGGTTTGCGGGAGTGCTGATGTTGCCGCTTTCGTCATCATAATTGATGGCCCGTGAAAGCGTGTAGCTGGTCGTGACCAAGAGATCCCTCCTCAAGCGCCGGTCAACTTTGACCTGGAGCGAGTTGTAGTGGTGTGCGTTGACTGGTATCCAGGTGGTGACCGAGGCGCTGCGGCCGAACTTTTTGAAGAGGGGTCGAGCTGCGTTGTCATTGCCCGGCAGTCCTGCCCCCAACGCCGTCGCCGCGTTCAAGTCAAGCCGGTCCACAATGCCCCGACCCGCATTACCGACGTATGCCGCCTCGCCTGTGAAGCCCCACCACAAATCACGCTGGATCGCTATGTTCCAGGAGTGAAGCCTCCCCTCTTTTAGATTGAAGGGTACAGCGAAGAGACTCGCGTTCTTCAACACCGCGTTGTTGCCGTCAATGATCCCGTTCGCTGGGATGTCGAAGACAATCTTATCCGGGAAGCCCGCCCCCATTGATCCCGCCGGCAAGAAGCTGTTGGTAGCGTTGAATGCATTGTTCTGCTTGACCGGAAAGTTAAAGGCGTAGCTGTTGTCCGGGAAAGGAATGATGGTTGTTCCGAATCCCACGCGGGCCACGGTCTTATCATTCAGCCGATAGGCCGCGCCAAAGCGTGGCGCGAAGTTCCTCCACGTCGACGACACCCCGGCTGACTTCGAGATGCTGCCGTAGCCGGCGACCAGAGCGGTGTTGGTGGCTGGGTCGTAGTTGGACAAGCCACCCTTACCCACGATGCCAACCAGCGTTGTGTAGTATTCGTGCCGAAGCCCCAGGGTTAGAGTCAGGTTCTTGCTGACCTGCCATCTGTCTTGGACAAAGCTGAAGAACGAATTGTGCCGCGTGCCGGGCGTGTCGATGACTTTTATGTCACGCCCAACGCTGCTGGGACGGTCCAGCAGGAATGCCGCGAAAGCATTGGCAAGGCCATTCTGTGCCGCGGAATCGCTCGGAATCGCCGTCCGCGAACCGTTGAAATCGAAGTGCCCGCGGACGCCGCCGTTGTCCTGAATCTGGAGTAGCAAGTCACGGTTCTTGTTGATCTCTTCGCCCACTTTGATCGTGTGGTTGCCTTTGATCTTCGAGATAATCCCGGAGCCGACGTAGGTCGTCTCGCCGCGATCCCACGGTACGCTCGCTGAAAAGCCCAGCACCGGGCCCGAGAAGCCGGTGATGTTGATCTGTGTGAGACCGCTCGAGAAGTCGTCCGTATTGACGTTCCTAATGCCGACCTCATCGGAAGTCTTCAATCCGGCCGCTTGGGAGGTCGCGACATTGTGATACCAGCTCACGCCGAACCTCGCTTCGAGGATTAAGGTCGGGTTGAAAACGCGGGTATAGTTCGCCGCCGTGCTGACAGTGTTCTGAATACCGGTGCCCGCAAACCCGCCGTTCGTCGGCCCGCCGTAGATGCCGTAGGTGCCGGGATCAAAGACGTTCGGCCTCTGAAAGCTGAAGCGGTAAGAGAGGCTATTACTATCGTTGATTTGATAGTTTATCTTGACGTCGAAGGCGTTCGTCGTCTTTACGCGCACCTCGTTGAAGATAAAATTGGTCTGCGCAAACGCGGCGCCCGCAATGTTAGGCCCGGGAAGGAAGCCAAGCAGCTTCCTGGCAATCGGGCTGATGCGGTCGGCGCAGATTACGTTTAGGACGCCGTTGCAACTGATTTGCTGGCGCCCGGTGCCGTCCGAATTACCTGTCGCCGGATCATAGATCTTGGTTGGGGCATTACGGAAATCTCCGTTGTACCACGCGGTATATGGGACCGTGTGCAGGGCGACATTGCCCAACGCATCAGAGGTGTACTGATAATCGCCGAAGTAAAAAAGCTTGTCCTTCTTGATTGGTCCGCCGATGGTAGCGCCGACTTGTCGATAGTGCGACGGCGCCCTGGCCCCCGTAAAAAAGTCCCTTGCTTGCGAGTTGTCATTGTTGCCGAAGCCGAAGACACTGCCGTGGATCGCATTCGTGCCCGACTTGAGCGTCACCGTGGATACCGCCCCACCGGCGCGTCCGAGTTCAGCGTCGAAGTTACTCGTCGTAACGCTGACGCTTTCGACGGCATCCGCCGCCGGGATCAGCACTTGAAGGAGTCCAGTCTTTTCGTTGTCATCTACGCCCTCAATCTGGACATTGTTCGAGAGGCGCGATTGGCCGTTGACCTTCGACTCCAGACTGTCCTGGGAGTTGAAGAATTGTGAGTGCGGGCGCGATGGGCGAGTGCTACCCGGCACAGTAAAGATCAGGCCCTGGAAGTTCCGGTTGAAACCGAGGGGCAGATCGGCAACCTGCTTGCTTTCAATCAGCCGTCCTGTGTCGGAGCGGTCGGTCTGCAGCGCGGGCTCCTGCGCGGTGACCGTAACTTTTTCCGCGACGGAACCCAGCTCAAGTTGCACGTCCCTGCGAACTGTGGTGTTGACCTGCACCTCCACTCCCGTTTGGGCGACTTTCTTAAAGCCCTGACGTTCAACCTCAACGCGGTAAGTGCCCTGGGGCAAATTGCCAAAGACGTAGTTTCCACTTTCATTTGTCGTGGCTGAACGCTTGATGTTGGTGTTCACGTCCACGATGGTAACGGTTGCCCCGGGCACCACGGCGTCGTTACTGTCGGTTATCGTGCCGAGCAGCGTGCCATTGACGGCCTGGGCATGGGCTGAAGGCAGCGCGACGACGTGACCTAAAGCCGCCGCCAGAACAACAGTCATTATCAATCTTGGTAGATGCTTTGCTAGTCCCTTCATGATTTGCTCTCCTTGGTGAATCCTGAAGTAGATTTTCAGTCCTTGCGGAATCTGACTTGAGCGGCAGATCTCGCTTGAGAAAAAAAGATGCTTGTTCTGAAACTCCGGAGTTCCGGCGGAATCTGACGTAGCACGGCTCTCCGGAATTCAGCAGTGGAACCGCTTCCCTTTGAAAAAGCCCGTCTCGCCTGTTGTGCGTGGTGCGGACAATATACCTTCAAGCAATTGCCGTCAAGGAGTTTCGCTTACTTGCACGCGGCGGCCGTGCAATTTACGCCGAAGGCGCGAAGGGAATGTCGGGGCGTACGAGGGATAGTCTTGCATTAGTACGTTCGCTCCAGTCTCTAGTCGATCACGCTAGCATCTTGTCGACTACATCCCCGTGCACGTCCGTAAGCCTGAAGTGCCGGCCCTGGAACTTGAATGTGAGGCGCTTGTGGTCGATACCGAGACAATGCAGAATCGTGGCCTGCAAGTCATGCACGTGCACCGGGTCCGAGACGACGTTGTAAGAGTAGTCATCGGTCTCGCCAACCGTCACGCCTCGCTTGATTCCCCCGCCCGCCAGCCACATGGCGAAGCAGCGAGGGTGATGATCGCGCCCGTAGTTGTTTTCAGTCAGCTTGCCCTGGCAGTAGACTGTCCGGCCGAACTCTCCACCCCACACTACCAGCGTGTCGTCGAGCAGTCCGCGTTGCTTCAGGTCAAGTATCAACGCCGCCGAAGCCTGATCTGTCCCTTTGCATTGCAACGCAATGTCGCGAGGCAAATCGTTATGCTGGTCCCAACCGCGATGGTATAGCTGGATGAATCGTACATTGCGCTCGGCCAGGCGCCGCGCAAGCAGACAGTTCGCCGCATAGGTCCCGGGGTTGCGTGAATCTGGACCATACATCTCAAAGATGTGAGCGGGCTCCCTTGAGAGGTCCATCAAATCCGGCACTGAAGTCTGCATGCGATAGGCCATCTCGTATTGTGCGATGCGGGTCTCAATCTCCGGATCGCCGTAGGCTTCCGACTTGATTCTATTCAGTCTCACAACGGCGTCGAGCATCTGGCGGCGCGTCGTCTTACTGACGCCCGGCGGGTCGTCGAGGTAAAGCACGGGCTCGCCGCTTCCGCGAAAGCGCACGCCTTGATAGCTCGATGGAAGGAACCCGGTTCCCCACAGGCGCGAAAACAGCGGCTGATCGGTGTTAACGGCGTTGGCGAGCGAGAGCAAAACGACGAACGATGGCAGGTTCTGGTTCTCGCTGCCTAGCCCGTAGCTCACCCACGACCCAAGGCTTGGACGGCCGGGCTGCTGACTGCCGGTCTGGATAAAGGTGATCGCCGGATCGTGGTTGATAGCCTCGGTGTTCATACTCTTGATGATCGTGATTTCATCGACGATCTTCGCGGTATGAGGGAGCAGTTCGCTGAGCCAGGCCCCAGACTGTCCGTGCCGGCTGAACTTGAAGAGCGAGTTCACCACCGGGAAAGAGCTCTGGCCCGAAGTCATTCCGGTTATTCGCTGGCCCATTCGAACCGAGTCGGGAAGCTCCGTGGCGTGATACCGTTGAAGCTTGGGCTTGTAGTCGAACAGGTCCATCTGAGAAGGCGCGCCCGATTGATGAAGAAAGATGACACGTTTAGCCTTGGGAGCGAAGTGAGGAAGGCCGGCGAGGCCACCAGTTTTGGGATCTCTGCCGGACTGAGTATCGGCGAACACGCTTGCCTTGAGCAGGGAAGCGAGAGCGGCGACGCCGATGCCGGTGCTTGCAAGGCCGAAGAGTTGTCGCCGCGTTAGGATGAGTTCAAGTTCTCGGTTGATGTCCATGGTAGGCTTGCTGCTATTCTTTTGTGATCGTCTCGTCCAGATTCAGTATCGCACTCGCGACAATCGTCCACGCAGCAAGCTCGGATGCATCGAGCTTCGCATCCCATTTCGACTCGCCCACACTCAATAAATCAAGCGCGGCCTTCTTGTCGCCGCGATAGCGAGCCAGTTGCTGCTGAAAGAGGGTGTGGAGCACGTGCGCCTCATTCGCCGAGGGCAGGCGCGCCGTCGCCCCTCGAAAAGCAAAGCTGATCCGGCTGCCGGCATCCCTTCCACCCTCAGTCATCACCCGCTGTGCCAGCCACCGTGCCGCTTCGATATAGGTCGGGTCGTTCATCAGCACTAGCGCTTGCAACGGAGTATTGGTCAATGCGCGACGACCAGTGCACTTCTCCCGGTCAGGCGCGTCGAAGGTCGTAAGCTGAGGCGGTGGAACTGTGCGCTTCCAGAATGTGTACATGCTCCGACGATAGAGATCCTTGTTTGTGCTGGGAGTGAACGACTGGGCAGAGAACCCATCACCGAACGCCAACTCGTCCCAGAGGCCTTTCGGTTGATAGGGGAAAACGCTCGGCCCGCCGATGTCGGCGTTCAATAAACGGCTCACCGCAAGGGCATTGTCGCGGACCATCTCGGCGGGCAGCCGCAATCGAGGTCCTCGGGCCAGCAGCCGGTTCTCGGGATCCTTCTCTATGAGTGCAGGTGCCACTCGTGATGATTGACGATACGTTGCCGACGTTACGATCAGCCGCTGCATCGCCTTCACATCCCAACCGGTTCGGGTGAACTCTGTTGCGAGCCAGTCCAGCAGTTCAGGATGAACCGGCGGCTCACCCTGGACGCCAAAGTCCTCCGAGGTCTTCACGATGCCGATGCCGAAGTACATCTGCCAATAGCGGTTCACAGCGACCCGCGCAGTCAGCGGATGCGACGGTGCAACCAACCACCTGGCCAGACCGAGTCGATTTGCGGGCGCACCTTGCGGCAGGGGCGGAAGCACAGCAGGCACGCCAGGCGATACCTTGTCGGTCTTGTTGCGGTAGTCCCCGCGGCCAAGAACGAAAGTCTCACGCGGCTTCTCCATTTCGGACATCACCATGACCGTGGGGATTGCCTTCTCGAGGACATCCTTTTCCTTCCTCAGGCTTTTCAACTTCGAGTAGAGCTTTTGCAGAACATCCGGCGCCTCATAGGTGAGAAAGTAGTCGCGAACACGCGCGTTCTCTTCTCTCGTTCTTTTGCCGGAGACACCCGACAGGATTGTCTGAATCGGATAGTGAATCGCCAGTTGCTCGACCTCAGTGTTGTCCAGCACTCGCTCATACAATCGCAGATCATCGATATTACCCCTGAACGGCTTGCCTAAGCTCTTGTTTCCGATTTGCAGCTCGGCGTCCGTCTTGATGGCACCAGAGAGATTATCCTGAAGGATCTCAGTCTGTTGGGGCTTACCATTAATGTAGAGCTGCAGACCGGCGGCCTTGCCTGACCCGTCATAAGTGAGCGCGACATGATACCAGTCTCCCAGGGTGAGCTTCCTGGTCGTTCTTATTTGAATTGCGCTATCAGGCCAGTGCGAAGTCAGCCTGATCGTGAGATGCGCCGCCCGCTTTTGAATGCCGACAAGCTCGAGCTCATCAAATAGAAACTCGTAGCCACGGCGCGTTTCCGGGTTATCGATCTTCTGGAATGCGGCGATCGGTGTATTGCCGTTTCCCTGCAACCACACAGCCAGGCTGAAAGGCTCAGACCGTTCGAACCCTCCGACGCTTCCGAAGCTCACCTGTGAATCGCCATCAAAGCTGACCGCCTTTCCGACCCTCCCGGAGCTGAATGTCGGATCGCCCCTAACAGTGCGCCCGTGTTGATATCGGCCGGACACATCCGAGAGGCTGCCATCGAGCTCATAGTGGGCGGTGAGACCCTTTCGCGGCGACTCGGCGATTTTTCCAACCAGGGACTTCTCCCATTTCTCCTGAAGAGGCGCCACCTCTTTTTCGGACAGCGCATCGTCTTTTGCTTTTATTGCGGATGTCAGTTCTTCTAATCTCGCCTTCTGCTCCTGAGAGGGGAGCGCCAAAAAAGGCTTTGCATTGCCCGTTCTCCCGTCGAGTCCCTCCTCGGAAACTGTGTTGAAGAAGGCGAAGAATTGATAGAACTCCTTCTGAGTGATTGGGTCATACTTGTGACTGTGACAGCGAGCGCAGCCCAATGTTGTAGCCATCCATACGTTCGCGGTTGTTTCCACGCGGTCGACGACGTACTCGACTTGATACTCTTCAGGGATCGCTCCGCCCTCGAAGTTGATCATGTGGTTTCTGTTGAATCCCGAGGCTATCTTCTGTTCGACGGTCGCGCCGGGCAACAGATCACCAGCCAGTTGTTCGATCGTGAACTGGTCGAACGCCATGTTGCGATTGAACGCATCGATCACCCAGTCGCGCCAGCGCCACATATCACGGTGGCTGTCGATGTGGTAGCCGTGGGTGTCGGCGTAGCGGGCGAGGTCCAGCCACTGCATCGCCATTCGTTCGCCGTAATGCGGAGAGTTGAGCAGTTGATCCACACGCTTCTCATAGGCATCGGGCGAAGTATCTTTGAGAAACGCCACGGTCTCTGCCGGTGTGGGCGGCAGGCCGGTCAGATCGAGAGTCACGCGGCGAAGCAAAGTGACCCTGTCCGCCGGGGGCGATGGCTTCAGCCCCTCGCGCTCAAGGCGGGCAAGGATGAAGTTATCGATCGCATTGTGCGGCCACGCGGGATTGCTCACCTTGGGAGACTCCAGGCGTTTCGGAGCCAGATAGGCCCAGTGCGTGTTCCATTTGGCGCCCTCGTCTATCCAGCGTCGCAAGAGCTCGATCTGTTTGGCGCTCAGCGTCCGCCCCGAGTCCGCTGGCGGCATACGCATCTCGGGTTCAGTCGCGGCGATGCGCTTGATCAACCGGCTGTTCGAAGAGTCACCGGGAATGATCACTCCAGCTTTTGCGAATGCGCCTTCCTTATTATCGAATCGAAGGCCAGCCATTCGTTGCGTCGGGTCAGGACCATGGCAAGTGAAACAGGTATCGGATAGGATCGGAGCTATGTCGCGGTTGAAGTCGATGGGTATGATTGTTTGATGTTTCTGTTCCTGCCCGAAGACGACACAGGAGGCGGCCAGCAGAATTCCTCCAAGAAGTATTGACACCCTGCTCCTCACGTCATCACCTCTGCCCAAATGATAGTGCGACCCACAGAAAAACGCGCAGGAGGCAACTCATTGGACTCTCATGGCCGAGTATGCGCTTCGCTGAATTTCAATCGCGCCGCATCGCTCAGTAGTGGTAGCGAGCCTGCAGGAAATCAATGCGATCCTGGCTTACGAGATACACAATGCGGTGCTCCTGGGTTAGTCGGCGCGACCAAGTCCCCGACGCGAGATACCTCAATGGTTCTGGCTTCCCGATCCCGGTAAAAGGATCTCGCATGATCGCTTCAATCAAATCGAAAGCTCGAAGCGCAACTTTGCGATCTGCATCAACCCAATATCCTAAGTCTTCTCGGAATTCAAGATGAAAGACTGCATCGCGATCTCGCTTATCGCCAGCTTTGTCCTTACTTCTTCGCCGCAAGGCCCATCTCCCGTCGCAGTTTCTCCAATGGTTGTGGCTTTAGCGTTCTGGATTTCGCGCGATGCAGGGCCTTCAACAATCTGCGAGCGTTTTCCGGAGACCTGAGCAAGTG
>Ga0137359_10001160_pt1 | contig 20851 bp, 31 predicted proteins | sample Mad1_40_16metaG_FD_108281 | JGI IMG/M metagenome (GOLD analysis project Ga0137359, IMG submission 108281) | Vadose zone soil microbial communities from Angelo Coast Range Reserve, California, USA - Mad1_40_16 metaG | ecosystem: Environmental > Terrestrial > Soil > Vadose zone | place: USA... | reverse complement strand
TTGGGACTGGTTTACAGGAATAGTGAAGATATAGGACGTACCTGTGGGCGCGATTAATTTACACCAGCTTTTTAACCCCCTCGCTCGATGAAGAGCCGTCCGTGGCCTCCTGCTCACGCTGCGCACGCCGTGCAGCCTTCTCCGCCTTAATGCGCTCAAGTTCCTGACGCACAGCCGCATGATTGGTTGGGATGTTGTTACTACGTGCCGTCCTCTCATCAGATGGGAAAATTCTGTCTTTGTACTGAGAGACGTTATATGAGGCCCCACCCAAGAGGGGACATAAGCAAACACACCGGTATCACGTTTGTTCTGTACCATTCTGGGTCACCGTAGTGGAGAAAGACGAGGACAGGAAAGAAGACATAGACCGCAAATTTGAACACTTCGAGATTTGGTCCAGCCATTGCGCTCGCTTGTAGCTCTCGTGACAAACTTGATCGTATAGTCCGGACTCCGAACCACCCCATTTGTAGATCACGGTACAATGACTAAATTTACTACAGGTACAGATGAAAATTCTTATTCTTCCCGATACCACCTCTCGAGTCATGATTTTTATCTCGCACGACGTCCCCGAGTGTTTGTGTTTAGCAGGGTTTCGTATACGTCCCGGAATACTTCAAGGGGCCGCCACCTTCCACCTCGTGCTCCTCAACTCGGCCATGCACCCTTTCATGAGAAGTGGGCGTGCCGTGGTGATTTCCGAGTGTAGAGAGGGCATGCGTAGGGGAATCTTTCTTCATGAGGTCCTCGGTAAACTCGATCTGCGGATCACTGGATGAGCGACAGCGTTGGCTACCAGGAGTTTCCATTATCACATACAATATCAGCAACGAGGCTATCCAGGAGAGACTCTGTGAAATTCTCTTTCACGACCACACGCAAAATGTCAATTTGATTGAGATCGGGCGCAAGGTCATAGTTTGGCACAATCCTGCAGGTACGTAGGTGAGTTATATTCACATATCCGGGGTGAAACGGTTGCACCAACGTACCATCCTTTCGTGCGGAGTAGGGTTTGGATCCATTTCTGCTGAATCTCCGGGTATTTCTGTTGGAAATCATCCGAAAAGCGGAATGCTACGACAGGAAGACCCGGTTCATACCCCTATATACATATATTAGCGAACTGGTCCGACACTGTAACATGAAACTCACCTCGACATCACCTTCACTCGTAGACCGGGTCGCAACTTCGCCGGAACTTCCGATTGGACGATGGATGTCGCTCAACACCGCGAAATAGCCGCTTCGTTCAAGAGCACGAGAGAGCGTACGTGCCTTCTTGAGATCTACCAGAGCGACGTTGCGATAGCCCTCGAAGCCGAGATTGAGGAAGTTGAAATATTGCGCGATGATGGGATGTGCAGGTCGCGAGAAGTTTAGCGAGAACGAGTATTCCACAGAACCAAGGTAATGGAGCTCAAAAATAAGGTCTTTGGGGAGGAACTTTGAAGAGCGCCAGATTATCCAGCCCACTCCGACGTAGCAAAGACCAAACTTGTGGCCAGATGTGTTGATAGAAACAACACGTGGAATTTTGAAGTCCCACTCCAATTTGGGAGTAGCGAATGGAGCGACAAAGCCCCCAGACGCACCATCCACTGCGATCGTACTTATGTGAGCGCAAAATAAACGCGGAGACCACTAGTCATACCGTGAATTGGAACCGAGTGCCCAGTCCTCTCCTCGTATTCATCGAGCAAGTCCGCCATCTCTTTCACGGGTTCGTAATGCCCAGTATATGTGCCTGAATGTAGACATCAGATAAGCAAACGGTGCCAAAACGAGGAGCATACATACTTCCGAGGATCACGTATACACCGATCGTATTTTCATCGACATATTCCATGGCTCTTTTCGGATCGAGTCTGTACTTGCTTGCCACGGAGACCGGAACAAGTCGCATCTCCACATCAAAGTAGCGAGCGAATTTCTCCAGGGCTACCTGAGCATTAGCACCCATGACAATGTTGGGACCAGGCTCATGAATCGATTTTCCCGCGGCCTTGCGTTTCTCTTGCCAGATACGTTTCATGGCCAGGCCTCCGAGTTGAATGGCCTCGGAAGAGCCGGTCGTGGCGGTGCCCACGGCATGATGGTGTGACGGCGCATGCCAGAGCTCCGATAATATGGAAATGCCTTCAAGCAACGCGTCAACAATCATATCATAGAAGTAAGCGCGCGAGCTACCCACAGCGGGTGTGGATGTCCTGAGTCATAGGATACTCGTCTTGATCGATCAGGTTCTTAGAAATATTCTCTAGCATGAGCTTGTCGGCAATGCTAGGCATCCAAGTCTGCACAAATGACGCTAGATTCAAGAGGGGCTGGCCATCAAGAGCGAGTTCGTCATGAATGATCTGATAGGCTGTATTTTCGTCGACACCCTGTGGCAGCGTCAGCGTCCATTCAAAGCTCTTGAGTCGAGCGCAGATGTTCTTGCCTTGGTTGGTATTTTGTACTTCGGGACAGAGTCTGTACCATAACGAGCGCCGTAACGAGCTCCCACCGTATGATGAACGGTGTTATGGTTAGAATCTGTCAAATGGTGCGCAAATCGTTGCTTTGTTGCTTTATCCTAAAAAATGCTAAGGGAGAAACGATAGGCGAGGAGAGGAAGAACGTTTACCTTTGCTTCCTGGATGATCTGCTCTGGTTTAACTCGCTACGAGGGATAAGTAAGAGTGTGTTGAAAGTGGAGAGAGAGAACAAAGCCACCTTTGATAGAGCCATGGTTGGAGACGTTGAAGAAAGGAGAAGTGGTCGAATGAGGGGAATGGTTTATGCGACAGGGTACTTGTATGATACCAAGTGTAGCCAGTAGTGCCCCTGACGTCATGTATTTTCGGTGATGCGTGCCGTCTATGCGGTTATTCTTAACTTGCGCTCTTGCGCAGAGTAAGGAGCTAGAACAGGCTAGGGCTAGATTCTCGTACCGCAATCAACTTTCCAATGTAAAGATCAGAAGATCCACTCGCGCCACGATCGATATACTCAATCAAAGATATGCGAGCCCACCACACATGCTGTCTCCTCACATGCTGTCTCACATGTGCTCTCCTGGGAGCGGGATTCTGCCTACGTATGTCACTGTGTTCTTTCCATCATGGTTGCTTGCCTTTCAATGATTCGGCTGGTCGCTATTCGGCACAGAGAGTCTTCGGAATCGCTTTGAGTTCCTGTCTGATCCGGTACGCGTGCATCTCTCACCAATAAGGTATGATATGCTTTCCACGGTCGTTTCTCCGGATGGAACGTGTTCATTCCTCTGTTGGTACTCCCACGATCGCTTTTACAGTTGCAAGTCCTGTATTTGGCGTTCTGTTGAAGAGGCCTGGCTCGAGTCCTCGTTTGTGATTGAGCACTGGTCAGTAGCCAGTCAAGTTAAGCGGCTATGGGACAGAACGCCGAGGTCAGCCGGAGAACGGATCCAATAAACAGGGTACGGTAATACAAACTCCGAAACCCATATTAATTAGAAGGTGTAAATTGAGGGTCTTGATGGACAACTCGAACGCAACCCTGTTTGTTCCTTCTGGTGGGCATACGGCCACATAGGTGTGACTTTGACGCTATTGTAGGAAATTTGTAGACGTCATCCAATACTGAAGATTTGCGGTGCAGTGATTTCGAACTACGACTACGAGGGTTCCTGTGACACTCTCTGTTTGGTCTTCGTATCCTGATGACGTTTGGTTGGTGCGGGTGACGTCTGGTGGTACTAGTGTGCTCACACTGGTCCTGGTCCTAGCCTGCATGTGTTCAGTAGCAAGTCGTCCGAGCTTCTGGCTGGTCAGCAGTAAAATTATGCCCTGACTTGATTTGAAGGTCAGATGCAACGTGCCTTTGTGGGGATGGTCCTGCTCGATCGACATGACGCAGCACGTCCTCGTAGGTCTTCGCAAGATTCTAGATGAGGGTTCGTGGTGATGGATCAGCCACTGGTGATGGAGTCACAACGGTGAGTGAGCATTGTGCATGTGAGTGTGTAAAGGCCACAGTCGCGTAAAGGCGAGGACGTGTACCACGAGGACGTGTACCACCATCGAGTCCGTGTCTTGCAAAGCACCCTTCCGTCTTCTGATTCGCAACTGTAGGTCGCATTCACTTCCCCGTTATATAGAAATCTTGTTCGTCCATTGAAATTATTATTTCATTTACATTAAGTTTTTGACATCGTCATCAAGCTCCAGTGCCACATGACAGATTTCTAAATCTCTCTGAGTGAGAATCCTTACCCTTATGTATGACTGATGGCATATCCCAAGGGGTACTCTATGGCGGACGCAGACTTGGATTGTGCGCTTACTATTACACAACTACGGTATCTTGACAGCAATCTATATTTAGATCACGCCGTAACAGCGCTAGACAAGCACCATCCCCAACGCAGTGCGCAGAGAGAAGTAAAAGCCTGTTCCTTCGCGACCAGAATATGTAACCCAAGGTGCGCCTATGGAAAGCATCTCTAGCTCTAGTGTCAAGAACAGACAGCGTCTATGCACTTCACATGGATACGGGGTGCCCTTTCTGAAGTTAGCGTCGATGGCTACACGCGGGAACGCCGCCAACACGTGTAACGCGGTGCTCGTAGCGAATATTTGACAGCTAGCCATGCTCTTCGGCGCTGTCACGCTAAGAAAAGACGCAAGGGCAGCAGATGAGCCTTTTTTGCATGGCGGCCGCCGTGATGTATGTGACACCCCATCATCATACATCAATCCGGGTGCAGTGGGGAGACTGGTTTGCGTAAACATGCAGCTGCGCACTTCCACTCCTGTACGTGCGCTGTACCTGGCATCATTACGCCTACCCCAACTCCAACCAACGCTCCACCTCCACCTGCGCGGATTACATAATCCAGTAACCTAGACCACTCGCACCTGGAAAATGGGACAAGCCAATATGCAGTGGACAATAACACCCTGGATGTCTTGTGCTGCTACCACAATAGAAATGAAATGAACTTTGTGGTGGAGGGAGAACGGCTGGGAAGATGTAGGTAGGGAACGTGGGAACTGGATGCCCCTGCTCCCACGGGGATTAAGCAACTTTGAAGGTGTCAACATGTCAGCCTCCAGTTTAAAAGAAAAAAATCGTGTCGAACCATTCTATCATCCCTCCTCTATACCTCTTGTTCTCGCCTCCCCTTACCAGCGTCACCCACGACCATGAAGCTCTCTCTTGTTTTAATTGCTGCATTCTCACCTATTATCGTGAACGCCCAGTATGGTTATGGCACCACGTCGAGTGAATATGGTTCATCCTCTTATAACGAATATGGTTCATCCTCATCTTCTGGCGAATATCCATCCTCCTCTTATAACGAATATGGTACATCCACTTCTGGCGAATATGGTTCATCCACGCTTTCGGGTTCAGTGTCAACGTCTGCTCCCTCTTCCACTGCGACAACATCTTCGACCTCGTCCGACGTCACCGTCCGTTGCGCATTTGTTTATTCTGTCTATCTTTGTTGATGCCTGCCTCACTCAGGTCAGCGTTGGCGCTAAGGGACTAACGTTTAGCCCGTCCGACTTCACTGCAGCCAATGGAACCATCGTGAATTTCGTCTTCTCCAAGTACGATTGCGTTTTGTTACGCATTTTTTGCAATGATGCACATTTCCTCACAGCAGCGTCCCTCATTCCGTCTCGCAATCTTCGTTCGCGAGCCCTTGCACGTATTTGGCAGCGTCCGGCAGCGAGCCTGCCGGGTTCGATTCTGGCCTACAGACCGGGAAGCAATTCACCATCAAGATCACCAACGATCAAACACGTGAGTCGATGTTTCCGTCACTGTCACTTTTCTCAGTCGGTAATTAATGCTTGAAACAGCAATCTGGTTCTTCTGCAAGGCGCCCTCACACTGTGGTCTTGGAATGGTTGGGTAAGTAGCCAACACCTTGATATTTTTATTCTCCAGGTGCTTACTTGTCCTTCCTTGCAGTTCTATCAACGCCCCAAGCTCTGGCAATACCGCCGCCAACTTCTTGGCTGCTGCAAAGGCCATCGGCGCCAATGAAAATACCGTAGGTCACTTTCCCATTGCTCGTAGCCCCATGTGTTGATGTTCTTTGTGCCACATGTAGATAACCGATAATGGTCCAGTAACCGGCGGTTTGGGCGCAATAGCGACCGCTCCGCCCTCTGCTACATCTGCCGGTTCGGGTTCGACCTCAGCCGGTTCGGGTTCGAGCGCAGCTAAGTCAGGTTCAAGTTCTTCACCGAGTCCCAAGTCCTCGGGCGCCGCCGGTCACCTCGTTGCGAGCAGTGTCTTTACATTCCTGGCTGCAGCACTTGGCATCACCCTGGTGTGAGCACGTAATTACGACGGACAAAAGAGACACTGCTGTCATGTGGAATGACTAAGAACTTTACTTCAGACGCTCCCTCTGGTTCTGGCATTATTGATAGTATATACGTTGTTCTCTTCCGTTGATGGTAGTATGGAACGTCCAGAATCATCATCTTATTTTGTCGCCTCAAGCACGCCATGGATCACGTGGAGTTGGTATCGTTGCCTTCCAACCATCAATACCGTGAATGAGTTTGGATAAGATATACTTGCATTTTCATTTCTCATAGCCCAAAGCTAGATTGATGGATCGTGAGTATTATCGATGTGGACGCCGAATGGCCCTGTTTTTGGGTGTTGCCTCACTTGCTTTAATTGCGTTACAGTAACTCTCATATGGCAGGAGACATGGTGCGTTCTGGGCTGGCTATGCCGTAAATTGTGTCTTCTAACATGTGCACAGGAACTTGTGATAATATGACCATCTCGTGCACTCCCTCGGGGTCCAGATGTTTGCACCGTTGATATTGAAGAGGAGCAATCCCCTTCAATGTTGAAGACTTTCTCGATCCTAGAGGAAGTCCATGAGACCGACCATCAGCAAGCATAAACTAGAATATCAGGCGTGCTTATGAACATTCCACGCGGTGAATTTGGTCAGCGTGTCATTTAACGTTGGGCCGTTGATAGCCAAACTGGCATTCAGCGGGCTGATGGCTTCGTAGATGCCGTTATTCATGGAGGTGATGCCATCCACATCTTGATGTACAGTATGTCTTGCAGATGTGGTCACCTAGTTGACGTCGACGTCGGTTTCTCTGGTGGGTGCGTATCGCGCTCTCGAACTGTAATCGTTCTCCCCAGCGACCTCGAGGTAAACATGCGTGACATATGTGTGCACCCCGCGTGGTTAGGCGCACGAACACGCACCTGCGGCACGGGAAAACTTTCCGAAGCCAGATCTGTGGGTCATACTAGGTGGGTCCGGCGATAGCTTGTCAGCGGCCTGTTGTGTGCTGATGGCCTGGTGCAGTTATCAAGCGTTCAATGGCCGAACTCCGAGTGACAATACCAGCTCTAATGATACAACCACACGTCTGGTTCTAATGGCAGTGGATTGCGTGGGTTATTTGATGTCCAGTGCTTATGTGACTGCATCACATAAGGGCGGGCGTGCACCCAGCTTATCACAACGGACTCGGAGCTCTTTCCAGGATTCTGCAGAACGAGCGCAGCGGACGCTGATAACACTTCTATTCGGTCATATGACAAAGTTAGTACCTGTGGGACTTGACCGGACATAGACGTGCATAAACGGCGATTGAGCGACGCTGCAGAGACGATGGTTCCAGGAGGCTGGGGGGGCTCTTTACTACAACTAGACCGGGCGCCTTTCTGGGTCTCTCACCAACCCAGTCTGATGCTGAGGTCGCTCCACAGGCAACTCAGGTCGATGGGCGATCTGCCTGCCGGCGATATTTGCTGTAATTTGCGAGTACGCAAAGGGTAGTGGCCATTCTGGACATGGAACTGAAACTGAGATTTGAGGGCGTTTATAATTGAACAGTGTGCTACCATACCATCATTCACTGATTGACAGATATTGCGCCTGCGTTCCGCGCACATGGCATGATTGCCCAATGTATGATAGGACACTGCGCCAACGATTCCACTAGTACACTTCCATCGTAGCGCGCGGAAATGCGGAAAGAAGTGGGACGGTCGTCTGGTGTCCAACTAGCTGGTGTATTGGGCTTCCACGTTGGGAATTAGAAATGTTCAAGCACGACTGTTCACTAAACTGCATCCACGAATCGACCATGGGCAAGCTTGTTAGAACGGAGCTCTTTGGCGGCGCCATCATTGCTGATTACCCCGAAGGCTACATCGACGCATCGTACGTTTATCATCGATCGCCAGTCACATAAGCCTTAGCACCATTCCAATCGTCAGGCTATTCCGACAGGTTCCCGACACCCAAGAGGTCTACGTTTCCTCAGACTCCAACGATAGCATCGTCCTAGAGACGCTCTCTCGCGTCTCTGCCGACGGCTCTTCCGACGCAGCAATGTCTGAGATGATTCGCTTTTCCATGAAAGCTGTTTTTCCTGCCTTTTCGTTAATGCGCTTTTCTTAGGTTCCACTTTCGCGCCATCGCCCACGACAACGACGCGCTGTCCTCCTCCGTAGAGGACGTGCGGACGATCCCCAACGATCGCGGGGGCGACGACGCGACGCCCTCGGCCATCGTCCTTCGCGGGCAGCAGCGCGTCCAGAAGTTCAACTCGACGTCCCTCGACGACGTGCGGATCTTGTTGGCGCTGTACAGAGTGGAGACGAAGGGCGTCGACCTCCTCTTGACGCTCAACTTCCCCATGAACGTCGCCGGCGAGGGCGGCACCCGCACCGAGGAGCAGTACGTGGAAGCCTGCAGAGATTTCGGTTCCATCGCTACGAGCCTCCGCATCGTTGACTTTGGTCTGTTCCCGTAATCTTTAATCCGGTTGGACTGTTTCGTGTCTCTCTCTCCAATCCACGAATATGGGATGTTATCCGCTACTCTTGTGTGCTATATCTCCACGAGTGCGACCCTCAATTCACGCACGTTGACGGACCCTACCGATGCATCTGAGAGAGTTTGCACGTTTGCGCAACTACGGTAGCTCCGCACGTTGTCGCGTATGGTGACCCTGTCGCCGCAGTTCGACTGTCCATGACTCACCGTATGCGGATTGTAACCTCGCTTGACATCACATTGACTCGACCCTAAGACCGGCATATGATCTACATCAAAACTAATACCTGCCACGAATGGCTTCGGCGACACCAGTCGAGTTTAACGCCCCCCCTCAGCTGACCTCAGGGATCTAATCGAATACCCCAGGTGCCTGCTTTGTGAAGAGTCGAGTAAGGTTTTTGACCAGCTGAGGTATAAACAAATATGAGAACCCATATCGATACAAGTCAGCCGAGCCGGGGATCCAGATCCAAATCCAAACGAGGGGAACAACACTATAGTACATTTCAAGCGCGGCTACAATTTTGGATTGGGGGGGAGCAACCAATTTTTTGTCTTGCCACTCAATGACCGTGACCCACGCAGAAACGCCTACTAAGCCTCTTGCTCCGCTTCTGCCTCGGGCTCCTCGTCGATGCGTTCGTGGACTGGTGCGTGCTGCACTTCCACAGCTGCTTTTGCTTCTCGTTTGCGTTTTGCAGATTCCTTGAGCTTGTCCCACCGTTCCCGGAATTTCGCTATCATCGCTTTCTGCAGTGTTTCCTTCAACGGAGGAAAATTAAAGCTAACGAACACGATACGGACTTGCTTTTCGTTGTCCACGCGCATAGTGCGGAGCTCTTCTTCTAATTCCTTGACTCTACGAGAAAGCTGCGCCTCTCTATCTCGATTCGCGTTTATTGGAACTACTGGAGGTGGAGCTGGCACCAGATTGAGATTGAGACTCGAGAGGTCGAATGTGGATTGGCCAGTTCTTTGTGCTGCGTGGAAGGAAGCGCCCATTGCTCTTTGCGCCTGCAATCTCAATAATCAGCAACACACTGGGTTGAGCTCGGTGGGCCAAAGCACCTCTCGGCGAGCAACTGCAATGTTTTCTCGAAGCTGCTGGTCATGCTCTTGTCTCAATTTCAGCACTCGCTCAGCGCTTTCTAGTCGTTTTTGCATCGCTTCGAGTTCAGAGCGAAGGGTCTTGTTCTCTTCTTTCAGCACCGACGCCGAAGGCTCAGATTTCGACGGAATGAAGCAAAATGAATCGGACGAGTCGTAGTCTTATGCCCTGCGCTCAGTGTGGCTCACACCTCGTAAAGGTACGCACCTTCTTCCGCTATCTCGTCAAACTCACGTAGATCAATAACCGACTGCCGTAAGTGAGAAGCTTTGATAGTAGCGTCGGGGATAAGGGCGTCATCAACGGCGGTCGGAGAAGAGCCATCTGGAGACTGGGCCTTCGAGCGACTGCCAAGGAACGCGCGCCTGGACCGCCCGCTGCCCTCAGTATCGGTGTCGCTGCTATAGCTGCCATTTCGGCCGAGATCGCGTTGCGGAGACTCCGTGAGGCCAAGCGAAGTGGTGACGAACGCCAGAGGCTGCGAAACGTGATCTAATTGCTCCATGGCCTTCCAAAACGTGTTGAATGCGTCGCTGGCATCCGTCGACTGCGGCGGCCGCGTGGCGCTGAGTGGCAGGGGAAACACGAACTAGGTGTATGTGCGACGGACCTGTTGCCCCAACAGCATGAAGGACTCGTCAACCTGGGAATCTGGCATCCGTCCCTTGGGATACGGCGGTGGTGAAACGGAGGATCCCTGCGGGGGCGGCGGCGAGGCGGGCGACGGGCGTGGCGCCGTCGGTTTTTGGGGCACCGTAGGGTCTACACCCTCGTCACGGAGAGCAGCAATCCTCCTCTGTAACTCCTTTGTTGCCTTGCTGTGCTCGTTGTAGAGCATTCTTAGCGTTCTCTTTGTCTATTAGGTCCTGAGTGAGTCGGCTTGGAAAGCGGATGAAAGACGGAAAGCACGCAGACATTTTCGTCATTCGAGGCCTCTATACAGGATTGAAATGCATCCGCAGATTTTCGGTGCTCCTCGGCAGCGGGGATGAGTAGGCCCTTCGCGATGAATTCGTCAGCGTTGGTCGCATGCTGGTGTGCCTGTGATCCGAGGACAGTTTCAACAAGAGAATTTGATCCGCATATTATATTGGCATTACCGCATTTAAAGGGTTTATCGAAGTGGACATGAGTGCTTGTGGGTGAACCACAACGAGTAGATGGCTGCGGCGACACTTTTCGGAGAATTAGAATAATTAAAGGGAAATTTTGCAGCGAGGCGCTGGCCCTCAAGCCTTTCTTCATCGCCTCGGCATAGCGGCCCGCCAAAGCCCCCCTTTTCAGGCTACCCAGGTCATTCAGCCCAGCCCAGACTGATAGTCAGGTCTTGCGATGTAGACCGTATTGACATTCAACAATACAGCTACTACAGGTCTAGCGCCGTGCGTACATCCATAAACTATGAACCGCCTTACCCCAATTCTTTACATCAGATCTACACTTGCCAGCTCAAGAACGAATAACGTGAGCTGGTGGGCACGACACAAGAGATAGTACTGCTTACTGACGAGCCTAAATAGAAGTCCGGGTCGGAGGAAGACGATAACGTCGAGAGAACAAGCGACGGAACGGACGAGACGGTAAACTTACAAGTCATGAACCCTACCAACCAACTGACCGCAGTTCAGTCAGGGAACTTGGAACCTCTCGTATCAGCAGTGAGTTAGCCTGCCAAACGATGCGCACCGCCACCTGAGAAGGATGAAAAAGAGCATCTCAGAGTCTGAGTCCACGATATCCATTATAGGAGACAGTGGTTCATATGGACCGTGCGATACACGCCGCGAAAGTTCTCTTAGGCTAAGCAACCCCAGTAGTCCACTAAGAGGCGCAGCACCTTGGAGCAATACCCTTTCCTGGGTCGATGGTGGCCCATTCGAGGGTGGTATTGTTGAGAGCATCAGCGTGGGCTCGGTTAGCGTCCACATCCCACAACTGACCTATCCAATCGCGCCGGTTACGGGCTTTGCGATGCAAGCAGAGGTTGTCAAGAGCCAGAGCAAGTTTACAGAATTCAGGAGAACGCAACGGAGAGCCATTCCCGGCAAGATGACCAAAATTGACGACTCCGAGGGTGGGCCGTTTTTCGCATCTCGGGAGCGTGGTCCAAATCCTCCGGTACGTGAAGCAAGAGTTGTTCGATGATTTTCTGAGCGCATTTACCCCAGTTACTCCAGTTGGATGCCTCCCATGATGAGCAACTCTCCAATGAACGACCACCGGAGCAGCCTCCCGTCGACTATCTCAAAGTGGAGATACCGGATATCAGCCTTGCTCTACCTGGTACTGAGAGTAGCCCATAGCCCACGCGAGTCTATGTAGTGTAGTCGTTTCATTTTAGAATAAATGCGGAGAGTGTACCAACGTAAAGTGGTTGATAGAACGAGCCCGCAATGAACCGCTTTATTAGACATCGGCATCTCCCGACAGACGCTGCTTCCCTCGCAAAGGCGCGTCCACCACTCAGTTCATCCACATCTCTAACGAATCGTCATGTCTATGTTCCAACGCGATCCAAGGGCAGGTGCGTTTCTAGGGGGTGATAGAGTATCTGGACAGGATATTCGAGACCAAAATGGTGCGTGTTCGGCATCGCAGCTTCTCCATGAGATCACAGGCTCATGCACGACTTCAGTGGTCGCGGCTCAGACCATAGCCAATATCGTCAAAAGTTCTCTTGGCCCGTTGGGTCTTGATAAAATGCTGGTCGATAATATCGGGGTAGGTTTTGTGATCTTTGGATGAGATTTCGACATAGAACTCTCGCTGGTGTACAGGAAGTTACGATTTCGAACGACGGCGCCACCATCCTTTCCCTTCTCTCCGTGGAACACCCTGCAGGTCGTATATTTGTAGATCTTGCACAAAAGCAAGACAAGGAAGTTGGCGATGGCACTACTTCTGTCGTGATCATCGCCGCTGAGCTACTGCGACGCGCCAACGAGCTCGTGAAAGCGAAGATTCACCCCACAACTATCATCACTGGATACAGGCTAGCATGTCGTGAGGCTGTGCGATTCATGCAAGATCAATTGAGCGTAAAAGTAGAACAATTGGGTCGGGATGCGCTGATTAATGCGGCAAAGACGAGCATGGCGAGTAAAGTCATCGGATCGTGAGCATTCCCTTTGTTATGTTGTGCCCTTTGCTCAACCTAGGGACAGTGATGACGACTTATTTGCTCCCATGGCGGTGGATGCTATGTTGGCTGTCAAGACAGTAAATACTCGTGGGGAGATCAAGTACCCCGTCAAGGCCGTGAACGTTTTGAAGGCACACGGTCGGAGTGCTCGAGAGTCGATACTTGTGCAGGGGTATGCTTTGAACTGCACCGTTGCTAGCCAAGGTGCCATCTCTGTCTACTGTATCTGAGGAGACGCTCACTCGGCCATTCTCCCAGCAATGAAAACGCGGATCACGAACGCAAAGATCGCATGCCTGGACATCGATCTTCGCAAAACACGCATGCAACTTGGTATTCAAATCTTGGTCGACGATCCGGAGCAGCTTGAAGAGATTCGCAGACGGTGCGTATTGTTTGATCATCCTCCCGTCTATCGAATTGACACGTCCACCAGTGAATCGGAAATCACACTGGAAAGGATCCGAAAGATCTTAGCTACCGGTGCCAATGTTGTCCTTACAACCAAGGGCATCGATGATCTTGCACTGAAGGAATTCGTGGAGGCTGGTGCGATGGCTGTCCGCCGTTGCAGAAAGGAGGATCTTCGTCGTATCGCCAAGGCTACCGGCGGACAGCTTGTCTCAAGCTTGGCAAATCTGGATGGGGAAGAATCATTCGAGATAAGCTATCTTGGAACAGCAGAGGAGGTCGTGCAAGAGCGCATCTCGGACGACGAACTCATCTTAGTAAAAGGGACCAAGGTGGTCAACGCGGCCTCTGTTATTCTCCGGGGTGCCAATGATTACATGCTCGACGAGATGGAGCGCGCATTGCACGACACATTATCTATTATCAAGCGAACATTAGAAAGCGGAAGCGTTGTTCCCGGTGGTGGTGCCGTAGAGTCGTCACTAAGTATCTATCTGGAAAACTTTTCCACAACTTTGGTACGTTCTCCGCACGTATTACATACAAGGTAATGACACTTCTTTCCCCATATGCACAGGGCTCGCGTGAGCAATTGGCTATCGCAGAATTCGCCAATGCGCTTCTTGTGATCCCAAAGATACTTGCTGTGAACGCTGCCAAAGACGCGACAAACCTTGTTGCGAAAATGCGTTCTTATCACAACACGGCCCAAAACGCACCAGCAGGGGATGCCAAAAAGGTCCTTTTGCGCTATGGACTGGACCTGCTGAACGGCGATGTCCGGGATAACGTCACTGCAGGTGTTCTTGAGCCCACCGTTAGCAAGGTTCGGAGCCTCAAGTCTGCATTCGAGGCGGCGGTTTCCTTGCTACGGATTGATGATGCGATTCAAGTTGTGCCAGGTGATTTTTAAACCTTGCTTCTGAGTGTTTCTAAGCTAACGACGACTGGACAGACCAACAACCGGAGCGTGATGGCCATGGGCATTAGTAGAAAAAAGTAGAGTGTAATGTGTAATGAAAAGTAAAGTCACGTTGACGCGTAGATCACATGACGTCTTGAGTGGTGGTTTGCGTTTCTTTGCTTTGCGTTGCGTCAGGCTTGCATGCAGACTCAGTCCACGTCTGGTTACCTCCTGGCTTCATCTGCGCCTCCTCCGTCTGTCACTACATTTCCCTAAATCGACCTGCGCAACTTTCTGTCTTTCTGTCAAAGTCCGACGGCAGCCTGAACGCTGCTAAGAACGTATGCAGTCACAGCAAGCCGAGTCCCCTCCGACCTTCCTGCCATACCTGTCCAGGCGCTTCAGTTCGCTCATTTGGGCGTGCCTCGACGCTGACCTTCACAAGTCCGCCATTTTCTACGCGGAACGTTACTTCGCGCTGGATCACGGGAACCACGACGCGAGACATCTTTACGCGACGGCCATGCTCCGAGCCAATCAACCTCATTCGGCGTTGCACCTCGTGAACCTCCCTCAAGACCAGCGATGCAACGGGTGTTTGGAAATAAAGTCCAAGTGCTGCTCGAACTTGGGCAGGCACAGACAAGCACGGGAGGCATTGGAGGAAATTTTGAAGAACGCTGCGGAGGTCCCGTCGCGTGCGTTCCCTTTCTTTAATAGACGTGCCTGGTCTCCTCAGCCACCTCCACCTAGTGTCACAAGAGCAGCGAGCGGCGCGGACCTTTCCCGAGGAGGCTATACTCCATTGTCGCTCTGGACTTACGGCGCTGAAGGGTAACCTCCCTGACTTTGCCCGAAGCAGCCTTCTTCGAGCACTGGGACTCAATCCCATGATCTGGGAAGCCTTCCAAGGCCTGTGTAGCCTAGGTTAAGGCACTTTCCGGATCTTGTCCCCACATTCATTAATATACGGTTCTCCTTTTAGGGTCCGTGCCAGAGATCGAGGAATTGTTCCCTTCGCGTCCCCCGCCAATTAAGCGCACTTCTCCAGATGAACAGCTGACAACGAAGACGACGCAAGCCCCTGTTTCGACCGCGACTGGTGCGGGCCTTTTTACGCCCGACACTGGAAATGCCGGGAACCTGTTTCGAAGATCAGGACCTATTGATGCATTACCCATCCGTATGGGGCGGTTGGGCCCTCGAGATTCCATGTGGGCTAACGCACAACTATCCCTTCTTCCAAACACTAATTTCCAACACACAGGTTAACCGATGACTCAGTCTCACACTTACCCGAAATTTCCGTCCTCCATCCCCATCAACGCCCCAAAGGCGCAATCATGCTGTCATCTCGCGCGCTATCTTCCGCGGATGAGGGCGGGCCCGCCCCCAAAAAGCTACGTGCCACGACTCGTGGAGTAGAGAGAGCATCAAATAAATCGGTAGCCGCGGCGGACGATGCACGCTCAAAAAAGGCACGCGCACGCCCGGCCTTGACTCTTGTTAACCTCTTCTCATCTGCGGGCCGTCGTCCTCAGCCCACGGCGGTGTCCTCCAGGCATGTGCCTGTCGCTGGCGGCCGGTCCGACCGCGACGGGAATACGCCAGGCTTGGGTACGCGACGGAGCGCGCGATTAATGGGCAACGGAAACAAGCCACCAATACCCGGCAAGGTAGGTGTCCCCGTTTACAATCCCCGGGCAGGGCAGAAGCTTTGCAGCTTAAAACTCGACCCTTATTTTTTCAGCCTCCTCCGGTCCGAGATAGACGCCGACCTCGCACACGGACACGATCACAGACGACAGACACTGATGAGGAGCCCATGCCCAGTGGCGATGCAGCGCGGTCGCAATCACCTCAGTCGGTAACGCAATCGCCGCAGTCGGACACCTCACCAGTGCCAAGTAGTTGGACCGCCTCGCAAGAACAAGCAGCACAGGAGGCATACGAAGTCGAGCTTGCAGACCAATACATTTACGACCTAATGCGGTTATTCGCTAGTGCAACGAGGGCACTAGCTATGTACAACATGTCGCTGTGTATGGAGGAATTGGACAAGTTACCGCATGTCCACCAGAGATCCCCATATGTGATGGCTATGGTCGGGAAGGCGCATTATGAGCGGACCGATTACACATCCGTACGTACTTTTCCGTTCTAAGAGGCCCCGTCCGTGCAAACACACGTTTATATCACGTGGTGTTAAACAGGCGGAACGCGCCTTCCAAGCAGTACGAGCTCTGGACCCATATCGGCTGTGGGATATGGAGGTGTACTCGACCTTGTTATGGCATCTACAACGGACAGTGCAATTGTCGTTCTTGGCACAAGAGCTCCTCTCGATCGAACCACGTTCATCACAGGCGTGGATAGCGATAGGGAACACATTTTCGTTGCAGAAGGAGCGGTCGCAGGCGCTGACGTGCTTTCGACGTGCCCAACAAATGGACCCCACCTGCGCGTACGCGTTCACGCTTGCGGGGCACGAGTTTATTGACGAAGACCTCGACAAGGCCATCCTGTCGTTCCAAACGGCACTCCGCGCTGACGCACGTCACTATAACGCTTGGTAAGTCAGAGCAAAAAAGCCGCGGTGGTCAGATATGGTCGCATCTGGCTTCGCCCGTGATTTTGTGTGCTTATCTCGAGCGCGCGTGGTCTCCATGCAGGTACGGGCTGGGAACATGCTATTTAAGAAAGAGCAAAATCCGTATGGCGGAGTATCATTACAGAAAGGCGTCGGAGATCCATCCTAACAACGCGGTGCTACTGGGCTGCGTGGGCATGGTATGTAGTAATGCTGCGCGCAGACAATTGCGCTTGATTCTTCATAGTCGGTCTAAACGGAATATTCGCTAGGCTGTAGAGAGGCGCGGGGATCGAGAAGGAGCCCTGGCCCTATTCAATGAGGCGGTGAAACTGTCTCCGGAGAACGCATTGGTGCGTTATCGGCGAGCGAAAATGCTTATCTCTATGAAGCGATACGAGGTGCGTGTGGTGTCATATCAGGCACAGGGATCTCCGAACGAGTGTGCTAACGTATTTTCCCCTTCCCGCCGATTGATAGACCGCAGTGAAAGATCTAGAATACCTACGCGATTCGTCCCCAGAGGAATCGAATGTCATCTTCCAGCTGGCAAGGGCCTACCGACTGATCGGAAACGAAGTCAAGTCGGCTCAGATGCTCGCTGTCGCGAGGGACGTATCGCCGAAGAGCGCCAAGAAGATACAAAAATTAATGGAGACTGTCAAAGACGAGGAAGTGGGAGAGGATGAGATGATGATGATGAGGGTTGAGTGACGTTGAGTACCTACCTGAGACTCGAGTCACCAGTGGTGAGACTGAATCGGGGAAGACGGCGTAACGTGAGTCAGCCCCCTTTTTTGTCTTTTGTGTATCGATGTTGGTTGTGTGCGATAAATGGCGTATACAAGACAAGATTACAGCTGGCTTAGGAAGACAAAGACAAAGATGACGCGAACGAATGAGCGAAATCGCGCTCTTTCGGATTCTTCGGAGAAGCCGATCCTGACCGACGGATACGAGCCCAACTCCGGGGGACCGGATTTGTAATACGTGACTGAACTGTCAAGCGAGTCACTTTGTGTGATCCAACATCCAACCAATATATATATAAAGACACGGCCCTTAGCATTTTACGAGCCCCACCCGGTCCACTTACCACTTACCCCTCCCAATGCTGCATTGACCGTCCGCTTTTTCGTCCATCACCACTCCTCTACTCGTTCCCGTCTCCTGTCGCTCATTCTCCTAGACAGTGACGGAGGTTTATTCTAGCCACCACCAGTATGGTTGACAAGCAAGCCCGAAAATCAAAGCACGGCACCATTCTCTTCGAACCCTTCATCGTATACCGCATACACCGCTAAAGAACGACACTTCCTGTGTGACTATCTCTTTGCTCATCTCGTACGTGTTGTCTCTGTTGTCGTCGACGACCTTTTCTCATTGGCCACGGTTTAGTGCACCCTACTAAAGCATCTCGTGTTTCACATCTCGCGTTTTTTTTTCAATGTCGTCTGATTGCCAAAATCTGTCTCAAGTCACCCGGTCCAAGCTTAGTTTGGTCATTGGCGGAGGCGCCAAGGACAGCTGCAGCTTGCATCGCTGGGTCCTTCTCAAAAATTCGATTACCCGTTCGCAACCCAACAGCACCGTTTCATGTAGCCCAATCAATGCTTCTGAGCTCCATCCCTCTTACCACTCTGACGCCGGCGACGAGGATGAAGAAGTCTGTTGCGACGTTGAACACGACTCTTTCATTTACCCCGATGCCCGCAAGCTTCTTGACTCATCCGGCACTGTGAACGACGACAGCTCGGAGAAACAATGGTTCGATTCTCTTATGGAATCCCTCGAACTCAATGATTCAGACGACGCGAATGAACCTGTCGCTCTTCTCCATGTTGCCGACGACGAAGATGAGGACGACTTACCTCCTTTCACACCTTCAGCCTCCCCCATGTCTTCCACCGACGATCTCAGTCACCCTGTGTATAATAATACTCCTATCTCTATGCCATACCCTGTTGTCTATCCACCCTACGATCCACCATTGTTAAGTCCCCTCGAGCTCCAGCCTCTTAATACTTCACTCGACTCTAGTTATCCCTATCCGCCATTCAACGTCGCGCTACCTTACAACGCCGAGGACGACACCGATGACTACTTGCCTGTGCCGGACACGGTCGAGGATACGTCGGACGATGAGTCCGATGGCCTTTCTGCTCCGACACCTTCAACTCGCTCGCCATCATTATCGCTCATGGATACGAGCGCGCGGTCTTCGGAGCGCGTGCGGCGCTATGTTGTCCCACAGGTGTACGTTAATGCGGATGAATCTTATTTCCACCACCCACTCGAGCTCGACCCTCTTCCATTCCCCAATGTTTCTGTTAATCCTTCTCACGTGGTCTACGGTCAAGAGTGCTAATGTGCTGGACCGGACTCTTTCCCCTTTGGTCACTACTTGTACATATCCTTATCAGCATGCCCCTTCCCCCCTCTCTCTTATCCCTGCAATTTGCGTTTTATCACATCTGTTCTCTTTTCCCTGTGCTTTCTTGCCGATGTCATAATTCACGCTGCGTTCGTCGGGAATACTAGTTTCTAGTTGCAGTTGGTTGGTTACGGTTGGTTTGTCGTTGCTCGTTGCTCGTGCAACAAGACAAACCCGCACCTGCATGTTTACGAGAACTTGTGCAAAGAGTCTAGAACTCGATCTCCGGCCGCCATGGCAGCGGACCAAATGTACCGTAATGGACGGCCGCGCGATAAGGTATTTTTTCGGGCTGCGATCTGAGATGCGGAGTTTTACCTTTACCTTTGAGCCTTTGGCCGCATTCTTCACTCCTGGAATGGGTTGTGAGTCGTGTCCAAACTCTGCCCACCACCACTCCCCAACCACTTCCCCAACCCCAACAAGGCATAGAGGCGTAAACGCTCTCCCAAAAACAAAAAAGCTCTCGCAGATAACTAACAAGGTTGCGGAAGTAAAAAAAAAAATTACGAAATCCATTAGGGGCATAGTCAACGCCGCGCGCTCCTCCAGGATGGAGCCTTGACCGTCGTGCCTTTTCAGCAGCAACGGGACGGCAATCTATATCTGACTAAGCGACCCAACCGCACCCCTGACACCGCCGGCCGGTGTTCTGAACCTGAGGTAGCCTAGCCTAGTCCATGGCCTATGGCGATGATGTTCCTTGTTGCTGCTGCAGCGCCGCTAACTGCTGCCACGCCACCACAGCGTGCCCCTGCTTGCTGGGCTTGGCTTGGGGGGGTCCAGGCGTTTGTCAGGCCCGGGACCGGCATTCTCAGTGGGTGAGCGGGTGCTATGGATTACCACTTTACTCCACAGTACTTCGACCGAGCGCTGAGCGCTCCCGCCCGCCCCGCACGACAATACATGGTATGATTTACCTGCTGTCCTGTGATTGATTTAGAATGATTCTAATCTAGGGTGCACAGGCCATGAGAGGGTACGAGACACCACAGCCATCGTACAGGTTTGCTCACATTAGGGGTGGGATGGTACGGGTACAGGTACGATAATAATACAAAACTTGCCGTATTGACCATGTACTACGTCCGACGGTGAACCTATCACAAAAGTAGCTCGCCTTTTGGGTTCCATGCGTATGCCGTCAAGGAACACAAGGAAAGCGGTCCTAGTAATAGGTTGGGCTCGTCCCCACACACAACACAATAGTAACGACACATACTACCCCACATCGGTAGTTCTCTGAGCCCCCTCTGCCCACCCTTAGGTCCGTGCGCACCCGTGGCAATTCCCATATGTGCAAGCGAGTAAGAGTCAATTACGAGTCTCGTCTCTGCTGCATTAAGTCACCACTCTCCTTCCTTATCTCCCAATCGCGTTCTTGCCGCAGCACCTGTCGTGCGTTAGTCACGAGATGCACCGCGCCGCGAGTCGCGCGACT